>VTLG01005194.1_pt1 | contig 46350 bp, 40 predicted proteins | sample 4694571 | NCBI WGS metagenome assembly VTLG01 (sample SAMN12604809, study PRJNA352737) | marine metagenome | biome: ENVO:00000447; feature: ENVO:00000209|ENVO:00000569|ENVO:01000036; material: ENVO:00002151; isolation source: viral sequences binned using virsorter ... | reverse complement strand
CCTTCCATAAAGGGCACGATTCTGCATATCAACAATTAGTCGATAAGTTCGGAGAGGAGAACGTATATATTGGTACTTCGGACCCCAAGGAAACTTCTGAAAGAAATCCGTTTAAGTTCGGAGAAAAGAAGCAGATTATGACCGCTATGTTTGGTATTCCAACAGAACGGGTGGTCAAGGTCAAGAATCCGTACAAACCACAAGAAATTCTTTCTAGATTTGATCCAGAAAAGACTGCCTTTATAACAGCGGTCGGTGAAAAGGACGGTGATAGACTATCTCATGGTAAATATTTCAAGAAATATGACGCTGATGATGAACTATCCCCATATCTAAAACGTGGATACTTTGTAACTGTGCCCAACTTCAAAGTAGACAGTGATGTAATGTCTGCCACGAAGATTAGAGACAAATTAGGCAACCCTGCTATCTCTACTGAAGACAAAATTGACTTTTTCAAGAAAGTATATGGAAAACTTGACCCAAAACTCTTCCGTATGATGAGAGATACCATCCAAACACGTTCCACGGAACCCAAAAAGTCGGCTGAACCGAAGAAAAGACAGCGTGTTGACCCCTCAATTCTTAAGAGGAGGGTTACAAACCCTCAAACTAGAAGGGATATCTTGGTCAAAACCGCTTTACAATACGGAAAAGACCATCCAGCTCACAAATTAGCTAGAAAAATGTTCAAACGAGGGACAATGAATGAGGTATTTGAGTCGGTAATGATTGAAAATGCCTTGATTGATCAGTATAATTCGTTGGTTGATGATTTTATTGGTAAAAAAGGAAGGAACATCAGAATTGAATTGGGAGATTCGCAAGCAACCATAGAAGATAAGTGTAAAGAAGCCTACAAACACGGTGTATTTTATTATCCACTGGTTAATGCTCTCAACATGGTCCTACAGGATGAAGAAGAACCCGAATTAGAAGAGGAGCCCGCTTTAGATGAGAAAGAAACCTCAACAGCCCGCGTAAGAAAGTATTATAAGAGACATCCAGAGAGAGTTAGACGGTACTTGAAGAAAACTCAAGATGATCGTGTGATTAGAAACCGTGATCGACAACGGGCAATCCGTAAACATGGTAAATCAAAGATGAAAAACCACGATGTTCATCATCCCAATGGTGTTCGTGGTGGTAAGTGGGTTCTTGCTAAGAAAGATCATGGTAGGGACAGAAAAAATCCAAAGAGTAAGTTAAAGAATGAGGTTTTTCTTGTAGAAGGTGGGGCCGCTGGTCATATGATGCACCCATATGAAGATGTGGACTTGACATTTGATGATTATAAAGAGATTATTGATCAAGGTCTTCTAGGTTCAATGGGAGAAGAGAAGCCTGTTACGGAAAAATTAGATGGACAAAATATAGCCTTTTCTGTTGTTAATGGTGAGATTAGATTTGCTAGAAATAAGGGTCATGTCAAAAATGGTGGTGATAGGGCCTTGACAGTTAAGGGAATGATGGATAAATTTAAGGATAGAGGCGGCCTTGAACGTGCATTTGTAGGAGCGGCTAGAGATCTTGAAACAGCTATTAAAGTTTTGCCAGATGATCAAGTTAAAGAGATGTTTGGCAATGGAAGTAAATTTATGTCAGTAGAAATCATTTTACCCGATTCTACAAACGTTATTCCTTATGATAAAAATGTTCTTGTTTTTCATGGTACTATTGAATATGATAAGGATGGAAAGCCAGTAGCTTCAAGTCAGGACGATGCAAAGACATTTAGTGATCAAATTCTGAAAGTTGGCCAACATAAACAAAAAATCTTCGGACTACAGGGTCCAAAAGTCATTACATTTAATGACAAAGATATTAAAAAGATGAAAGGCAAGACAAAAGAATTCCATAGAGAAATTGATAGACTTAAAAATGAGTTTGGTTTAAAAGATGATGATCTGGTTCGGGACTACTATGCAAAATGGTGGGAACGTGAGGTCAAAAAGGAATTGGATCAACACGGATTAACAGCAGATGACGATACAATGGAAGGCTTGATCAATCGTTTTGCTTTTGATGACAAGACAATGCAGTTAAAAGATATTAGAGATCCTGAAATTAGAAAATGGACATCTGATTACCAGAAGACTAGATTGCGTGATGTTAAAAAGGTTGCACAAAATCCATTTGAGATGGTATTCTTAAAGGTGGGTGCTACTTCTTTGGAACGAATAAAAGATTTCTTAGCATCGAACAATCCGGGCGCAATTGATCAGATTAGAAAAGAACTGAAGACAGCAATGAATTCGGTAAGAGCAGAAGATGTAAGCGATAGAGCAGAAAAATTAAGAAAAGAATTTGACAGACTACAACAGGTTGGTTTAGATAAGTTGGTACCATCGGAAGGAATTGTGTTCATATATAAAGGACAGCCCTATAAATTTACAGGAACGTTTGCTCCGTTGAATCAGATTTTAGGTACATTTAAATTTGGTGGTAAACCAGAGGGAGAACCCGATGCTGCAGCGCCTGGAGCGCCTGCTGGAGCACCTGACCCTGAAAAGGACAAGGACTTCATAAAGAAATACTATAGTGATCGGGTTAGAAATCCAATGACGGGTAAGGACATCACAGTTCAGTCTGCGTTAACTTATGATAAGACACATCCAGTGTATAACGTAGCAATTAGATATTTATCAAGTAAAATGGGGTAAGGTTATGAGTAGAAGGGCAAGTAAAAGACAAAAAGAAGAATTTAAGAAAGTTCAAAAGAAAATTAATGATCAGATGAACAAGTATGCTGACAAAATTATTGTTGGTCAGTATACGGCCGAGAAAGAACCTGACCGACAGGAAGGAGATTCTTGGAAAGATCATGATGGGAAATTGTGGACACTTAAGAATGGAATTAAACAATCTGTAAGTCCTTTGCAAGATGCAAAAACTCCGTGGTGGTGTCCTGAGTGTGGTAAATCTATGGATAAGCTTGATGTCAAAACATTTAGAGCAGTTACCAAGTGTTATGATTGTGTAGCCAAGGAAGAAAGTAGATTGAAAATGGATGGTAAGTGGGACCAATACAAGGAAAAGAAAATTTTACAAAATCAGATGGATTGGTTGAAGGATAGAATTGTAGAATTAACCTATTATTATGAAACTCTTTCAAATCCAGAAATCTATCATTTTGATGAAGATTCCGCTAAGGTTCTTATGATAGATAAATATTCTATACCAATTGACACAGTTAAAAAAGATATTAAGGCCGAGGTAGTTGGCATGAATAAATCATTGAAAGAAAAAGAAAAAGAATACGAAGAGAAATATGGAGAGGCACATGGGGCTGTTAGAACTACTCAAGACTAATGTAAAGCTTGTTATAGCTGTTTTAATAACTGCTTCTGTTGCTGGGTATATAACATCTTGGACAAAACAGTCTGAGATTGATCAATATATTGAAGAATACCAACAGTTTGAAGAAGATGCTGCGGTTGCTAGGGAGTTTGCAGACAGTCTTCAGGAAGAATTGGTCGAAAATGAACTTGAAGTTCAAGAATTACAAGATAGTATGGTGGTAATTGTTTCTACTTTAAATACTAGTAAAACTAGAATTGCAGAGTTGGATAGAGAAAGACAAGAATTAAAAGCTCAAGTAACAGATAGTATTTTAGAGGAAACACCACAAGAAGTTAGAGAGTATGTTGCGGTGGTGGAACAAGAAAATGAAGAACTAAAGGTTGCTCTTAGTGCTGCTGATCTGTTACAACAGAATTTAGAGAATCAAGTAGCACTATTAACAATGTCTCTTGATACTCAAACATTGAGAGCAGATTCTTTGTATACCATTGTTATGAATATTCCAGAAGCTCCGTCTAATCCAAATAAAGTTTTTGGATTTCTTCCAAAACCATCACGGATGCAATCCTTTTTCATTGGCGCCGCGTTAGCAACTGTAGCGGCTTGGAAAATTTCTGAAAGTTTACACATCCATTAAGACATGACTGAGAATCTAAAAGATATTATTAAAAAAGAATATCTAAAGTGTGCGTTGGATTGTGAATATTTCCTAAGAAAGTATTCTTATATTCAAGTGCCTAATAAGGGCCGCCAACTTTTTGATTTATATGATTATCAAGCGGAGGCTCTTACTTCATTTCGGGACCACAAGTATAATATTCTCCTAAAGGGTAGACAGATTGGTATTTCTACTCTAGTGGCTGGATATGCTTTGTGGAGAATGTTATTCAAACGAGATGAACAGATTTTAGTCATTGCCATTAAACAGGAAGTTGCAAAAAATCTTGTAACTAAAGTTAAATTTATGCACCAATTGCTTCCTGTTTGGTTGAGAGGAGATCTTGTAGAAGATAATAAACTTACTCTCCGATTTGGCAATGGTTCAACTATTAAAGCAACTGCAACCCGCGAATCCGCTGGTCGTTCTGAAGCTCTTTCTTTATTAATCATTGATGAAGCGGCTTTTATTGACGGTGCAGATGAAATCTGGACATCTTCTCAGGCAACCCTATCTACCACAGGTGGTTCGGCTATTTTGGTTTCAACCGCTAATGGTGTTGGTAATTTCTTTCATAAAACATGGACGGAATCTGAGGCCGGGGAAAATGATTTTAATAGAACTCTTTTAGATTGGAGAGTACAACCAGATAGAGATGATGATTGGGCCGCAGAACAACTTCGACAGATGGGAGAACTTAGATTTGCTCAAGAACATGGTGCTTCGTTTATTTTCTCTGGAAATACTGTTATATCTGCAGAAATATTAGAATTTTATAAACAAACCTTTGTTCAAGAACCAGTGCAAGTTCGTGGATTTGATAATAATTTATGGGTATGGCAACAACCAGACTATACAAAATCGTACATCGTTGCGGCTGATGTGGCTCGTGGTGATGGAGAAGATTATTCTACATTTCATGTAATTGACGTAGATGCTTCTGAACAAGTTGCTGAATATAAAGGAAAAATAACTCCAAAAGATTTTGGTAATCTTTTAGTAGCTGCTGCTACTGAATATAATGATGCAATTATTATTCCCGATAATTCAAATATTGGTTGGACATCTATTCAACAAATTATTGACCGTGGGTATGACAATTTATTTTATATGAGTAAAGATTTACAATATGTAGATACTATGCACCAAATGACAAACAAACCCTATTCAGAAGAAAAGAAAATGGTTCCCGGCTTTACAATTTCTCAAAAAACAAGACCTTTATTGATTGCTAAATTAGAATCATATATGAGAGAACAGTCAATTACAATTCGTTCGGCTAGAACGATTACAGAATTGGAGACATTTATTTGGAAAAATGGAAAAGCAGAAGCTTTGGGTGGATATAATGATGATTTAACTTTAGCTTTAGCAATTGGATTGTGGGTAAGAGATACCGCTTTACGTTTGAGATTAGAAGGAATAGAATTAAACAAACAAATGTTAAATAGTATTTCCGGCAAGTATACACAGGCGGTATTTACCCCAAATGAACAGAAAGAGGATTCGTGGAAGCTTGATGTTGGTGGGGAAAAGGAAGATTTAACTTGGTTACTGGGATAATAATACTACTTATAATATAGAAAGACTTTTATAGACAAATACATAATGGTATTGGATATGGATAAGGAAACTTTAATTACAATTATTCGTGAAGAAATTCAGAATGTTCTTCAAGAAAGAGATATGACTGATAGTGAAATAAAAGATCGTGAAGATATTGTTTTAAATTTGAAAAAGAAAGCTAAAGATCTTAAAAAGAGATACGGAAAAGATTGGAAGACCGTTATGTACAAAATAGCAACATCAACCGCAATGGGCAAAACGCCCGATGATAGGGATAAATAAAAATGCCACATGTTAGATTAATGGGACTGTTAGACATGCCCGCACTTAATTCACTCAATCCTAGAGATAAAGAATCATATGCCCGCCGTGGATGTGAGGGATTTTCCAAATCTGGATTAGATTGGACGCCAACACCGGACACCGATGATAATAAAGCAGGGTCAGAACTTGCTACAGATCGAGCCGATGACATTCAAGCCGAAGATACAGAAATTACGGAACCTATTGTAGAAGGAATGTATGAAGGTGAGGAAGAGGGTCTTGACAATCGACCGTTAAAGTCTTATATTATGTCTATACATAAACTGGCATCGGAACTCTATAATATATTAGATGATACCGAAGATCCCGAAGAGTGGGTTATGGAAAAAGTTAAAGGCGCTTCTTCAGCAATGAATGCAATTCATGGTCATATTTCTTATGCAAAAGATAAAGTAGAAGCACTAGAGGGAACCCTTGGGGAGAAGCCACAAGAAAGAGGCTACTAGACGCTCATGGCAGACACATCCGTATTTAAAAGATTAAGACGGCTCTTTTCTACTCAAGCAGTAGTTAGAAACATTGGTGGTCGAAAATTAAAGGTATCTGACACCTCTCAACGACAATCTTTTGGTACTAGAAATATCATTGATCGTTATAGGAGAGTTCATAAAGCTGGCCAATATGGATATTCGGCCCAAAGTAGCTACGATACCTATTCCTCGTTTCAACAAGCAAGACTGCAATTATTCCGTGATTATGATTTAATGGATCACGATCCTATAGTAGCATCGGTACTTGATATCTATGCTGACGAGTCAACAGTTAAAAATGAATTTGGTGAATTAATTTCTATTAAATCAGAAAATGATGAAATTCAAAATATTTTGAGTAATCTTTTTTATGATATCTTAAATGTAGAATTTAATCTCTGGCCTTGGACAAGAAATATGTGTAAGTATGGAGATTTCTTTTTATATTTGATGTTAGATCCTCATCACGGTGTTAGTAATGTAATTCCTCTTTCTGTCTATGAAACCGGAAGAATAGAAGGGGATCAAGAAGCGGGAAATCCATTTAATGTAAAGTTTAAAGTTGATACTCAATATTCTTTCTTACCAAAAGATGAATTTGATAATTATGAGGTTGCACATTTTAGACTTCTTTCCGATTCAAATTTCATGCCTTATGGTAAATCTATGATTGAGGGTGGAAGAAGAATTCACAAGCAACTTCGGTTGATGGAAGATGCAATGTTGATACACCGTGTCACCAGAGCCCCCGATAAGAGAATATTTAAGGTAGACGTTGGCAACATCCCCCCAGCAGAAATTGATAATTATATGGAGCGGATTATTAACCAAGTTAAGAGACAGCCCTTGGTTGATGCTAAGACTGGCGAATATAATATGAAGTTTAATATACAAAATATTTTAGAAGACTTTTATATGCCAGTTCGTGGGAAGGATTCGGGAACGGATGTTAATAATTTAGGCGGTCTTACCTTTAATGCTATTGAAGACGTTGATTATCTATTGAGAAAGCTTATGGCCGCATTTAAGGTTCCTAAGTCTTTCATTGGATATGAAGAAGATATTAGTGGTAAGGCTACACTAGCTGCTCAAGATGTTCGTTTTGCTAGGACTATTGAAAGAATTCAACGAATTGTGGTTAGTGAGTTGAATAAAATTGCAATTATCCATCTTTATATTCTTGGATTTAGAGATGAAGAATTGGTTGACTTCAAATTGTCGTTAACCAACCCATCTATGGTTTATGAATTAGAGAAGATAGGTCTTTGGAAAGAAAAGTCAAGTCTTGCTGACCAATTGGTCGCGGGTAAGTTTATGTCCCGTGAGTGGATTTATCAAAACATTTTCGAACTCTCAGAGGAAGATGTTATTATTGAACAAGATAAAGTTCTTGATGATGCAAAATATGAAGGTACCGTTCAAAAAGTTACCCAAGATACTATTAATCCTCCACAACCAGAAATGGGCGGTGAAGCGCCGATGGAAGAGGGTGCCGAGGAAACAGATTTATATGATGCTGAACAGAGTTTAGACGATGTTCAAAAATTAACAGCTAGTAAGAAGATGGGACGGCCACCGGAAGGACATAAATATGGGTCAGATAAAGATAAGCTTGGTCGTGATCCATTAGGATATAAAGAAATTTTAGCGGCTATGGATGTTTTACCAAAAAATAAGAAAAATGGAAAATCTTTTGTTCATCCCGGCCTAAAAGAGTCCTTAAAAGACTTAGATGGTGCTTTGAATATTCCAGATCCTAAGATTTTAGGAGATTAATTGTTTTTAAAATTATAGACAATATTTAATATATAGACTTACTATAGGAATCCTATGAGTATAAAACATAGCAAATATAAGAATACCGGAATTCTTTTTGAATTATTAACCCGACAAATTACATCTGATATTTTGTCTGGCAAACGAACCCCGAAGGCCATCCCCATACTCGAAAAGTATTTTAATAAAAATGAAGAGTTGGGCAAGGAATTGATTCTCTATTTATCCTTTTTTAATGGAAAACGGCTAAGTGAGACTAATGCTTTGGATTATATAAATATTTTGGTTGAACAGAGAAAGAAGTTAAATAATCGTAAATTAAAGGAAGAGAAGTATAGTCTAGTTAAAGAAATTAAAGAAAATTATGATTTGAATAAATTTCTTCTGAACAGGGTTCCTTCTTATAAGATTTATGCTTCGATTTACAAGAGTTTTGAGTGCGCTATTCAAGGATATACATATGATAACGTACAAGAACTCAGTGAAGCAAAATATACGTTGGTTGAATATCTCTGTGGTGAGAATGAAAATAAAAACATTGTAATTGAGAGTGAAGTTGTAAATACACTAAGAGAACAAGAAGATGATTTGAGACTATTGACTTATAAGTTAATTCTTGAAAAGTTTAATAAAAAGTATAAGAAGTTGAATGACAGTCAAAAGAATCTTTTGAGAGAATTTTTAAATAAGGGAACAAATACTACTCATATCTTACAGTTAGCTAAAGATGAGGCTAAGAGACTTTCTGATTCTATTGCTACGAAAATGGATTATGTACAGAATGATGTTCAAAAAATTAAATTGTCAGAGATTAGAAATCAGTTAAATAATTTTGAGGCCCTTAAATATATTAAAAATAATCATCTGACTGCTTTGATGATTGGTTATGAGTTGGATAGTCAATTAAATAATTTCCAACATCATGAATGAAAAACATTTAAGAGAACTTGTTAGAGAAGTAATTCGAAAAGAGTTAGATGAAATGACCACAACGGGAGCTGTTGCTGGTTATGAAACTCCTAATGCGTTTAGGGGAAAGTCTGCAAAAAATAAAAAGAAGATAAAAGATATTGCTGAGAAGCTTGGTTGGAAATTAACTAAACGTGGTCAAGAAGCTCTTAATAGAAAAGTAGATGAGATGATCAGTGAAGGAACCTCTAAATATTATAAGTTTAGAAATGATCAAGAAAAAACAGCTAGACAAAAAATTGGATTATCGGTTCGTGAGGCAAAAAAGGCATTAGGGCATGTTAATGCTCAATTAAAGATTTTGTCAAGATATAAAAATGAATTTGGATATACGGCGGATAGTTACTGGAAACGAACATTAAAAGATATTTATAGAATTGAAGAGAGATTAGTAAAAATTTCTCAAAAACTTAGAGAGTTAAAAACATGAGCAAACAAAAGCTTTTAGTAGAACAAAATCTCTTATATTATGATAATGAACTTATTAAAGAGGCTCACGATACAAGCAAACCTCTTGTTTTGCGACATGTCACTCTTCAACGGGCAAATTCAAAAAATCAAAATGGTAGAATTTATCCCAGAGACGTTTTGACAAAAGAAGTAGTAAAATATGAAAAAGAGTTCGTACAACAGAACCGTGCACTTGGTGAATTAGATCATCCAGAAAGTCCAGTAGTTAATTTAAGAAATGTTTGTGCTAATGTTACCAAGATTGCCATGAAGGGCGATTCTGTAATGGGAGATATGCAAATTCTTTCAACCCCCGCTGGTAATATTGTTCGTGAACTTGTTAAAAATAATATTCGGTTAGGCGTAAGTAGCCGTGGTGTTGGTACTGTAAAGAACGTTAATGAAGATACTCTTGAAGTGCAAGAGGATTATAATTTAATTTGTTTTGATGTAGTGTCCAACCCATCAACGCCAGGTGCTTTTATCAATGAAAGCATTGATCCGATCCCCCAACTTGTGGTGAATATAGATTCTTTGATTTATGATTTCTTAGCAGAAATAAAATGAGCAAGAATCGGGTCGTTCTTCGTAGATTAGAAACCCTTCTTAATGAAGCATCTTATACCAAGAAAGTTTTAGAAACATTAGGTAAAGCTGCTACCGATACACTAGTAACCAAGTTGATGTCTGATGAAAATTTTGATTTGAAAGGATTTTTTGAGACTCATAAGAAAATCTATGAATCAGAAAGATTAGAAAGAAAGATACATCGACTGTGTGAGAAAAAGACCGGAGGAACATTTCAGGGTGAAACCGTAGATGCATTTTCTGCTTTTATGGTTTCCAAGGTCTTGAAAAGTCTTACTAATGAACAAAAATCCCACCTATTGTCCAAGCCCATTAAAGAGATTATAGCCATTTCCTATAAGTTGGCCGCACGAACGGAGTTTTAAAATGAATGTTCGTGACGTAATGAAATCATTTCAGATTCAAGATACTTTAAATACGAATGTTTGGGAAGAAGATAAATCTCTGAATCCTAAAGTAAGAAAAATATTATTAAAGGTAGCTAAAAAGTTTATTAGTGATTGGAATATAGATAAAAAGATTAAAATCCACGATATTAGATTTACAGGTAGTTTGGCGGCTTATAATTGGTCAAAATTCTCTGACATAGATTTACACATCATTGTTAAGTATGATGATCTTAATGATGATTTAAACTTAGTTGAAAGATTTTTCACTTTAATAAAATCACATTGGAACAATAAACATAATGTTGAAATTGATGGATATGAAATAGAAGTATATGTAGAAAACATGTCGGAAAAGCATACGGCAACAGGACTTTATTCTGTTATGAAAGACGAATGGATAAAAGAACCAAAACCAACTGATGCTGTTTATGATGAAGATGATGTTTTGACAAAATCGAAATACTTCTTTAATTTATACAAAGATGTTTTATTGAAAAAGTATAAAGAAGGGAAATATGTGGAAGTTATTAAGACGATTGAAAAAACAAAAGAAAAGATTAGAAAGATGAGAAGTTCGGGTTTAGCCAGAGGTGGAGAATTTTCTACTGAAAATTTAGTTTTTAAAGTTTTAAGAAGAACTGATCTTCTTGGAAAAATGAATGATTTAATCACAAAGTCTACAGATAAGAAATTATCTGAAACGAAAAAGATGTAAGGGTGGTGATGGTGTTTGTAAAGGTTACAGAAAATAATCTCCAAAAAGCTATTAGTATTTTTAATAAAAAAGTAAAGCAAGCGGGGATAGTTCAAGAGGTTTATCGCAGACAGGAATACATAAAACCTTCTGTAAAAAGAAAGTTAAAAAAAGAAGAAGCCATCAAGAAAAGAATCAGAGAAGAGAAGAAAAAAAGAAATAAGAAAAAATACAATAAATTTTAATTTTTCTAAAATATAGATGATATATATTAATAAGAGTACGCCTAATGTTAGGCGGTTTTTTGCATATTATACATTATACCAATAAAGATTCAAATAATCTTTTAAACTATAAGGGGTTTAAAAATGGCAGAATTTACAAACGATTTACTCAGAGAAGCTATTGCTGATGCAGAGCAAGTACGCGAAACCGCTATTGCAAATGCAAAGTTACAGCTTGAAGAGTCAATCGCTCCTACCATTAAGGCAGAATTAACAAAAGCCCTTTCACAAACTGAGGAAGTCGAGGAAGCTATTCAGGAAACTGAAGGAGTTGACGAGGCCCATGACCCAAAGGGTGCAGAAGCCAATGACTTTGCTGAGGTTGGAGAGGCCGTAGAGTCTGCGGATGTCGCAGATGAGGATTCAGAAGTCGAGATCGTCAGTGAAGACGAATCGACAACTGATGATGTTGTAGAAGGAGAATCTTCTGAAGATTCTGGAGAACAGGTGGATGAAGTTGACATTACCGTTCGTGGTGCCACAACTACTATTAGTGGCCCCGATATTAATGCCGCGCCTGAACTCAAGGAAGAAGAGGAAGATGAGGAAGAGGAAGAGGAAGTGGTGGATGATGAGGAAGTGGTGGATGATGAGGAAGATGACGAGGACATGGAAGACCTAGACCTTGAAGCCATCATCCGTGAACTTCAAGCCGAAGTTGACGCTCTTAGTGAAGATGACGAGGAAGACGAGGAGGACGAAGTTCCTGCCGTTGAAGACGAGGAAGACGAAGAGGAAGTTGACGAGGGCGAAGAAGAGGAAGTTGAAGATGAGGAGGAAGAGGAAGAGGAAGTTGAAGAAGGTGACGAAGACCTTGACTTAAATGCCATTCTTCGTGAAATTGAAGCCGAATTGTCCGAAGAGGACGAAACTGAATTGGCTCAGGAAAATACGAGACTACAAGATGAGCTAGCCGAATATCGTAAGGCTGTCGAACTGCTTCGTGGAAAGCTCAACGAAGTCAATCTTCTAAATGCTAAGTTACTGTTTACAAACAAGTTGTTCAGAGGTAAGGAACTATCTCAGGATCAGAAGATTCACGTTGTCGAGACATTTGATCTTGCTACGACAATCCGTGAAGTCAAACTTCTGTATGCTACACTAGCTGAAGCTACTGTGAATGTTCCTAATAAGAAGAAGCAAACTACTTCCTCAATGGAAGTTGTTGCTGAAGGGATTGCTTCAAAGGTGGTTGGTGGTACTGCCCCAACGACTGAGGTTCTAGAAGAAGATCAATTTGCCGGATTTAGGAAAAGAATGAAAGAACTTGCCGGCATTAACGTACTTTAACATTATTAATGGAGATTGAATAATGAGTGATGTTTCTAGCTTTTTAAACGAGGCTACTACAGCTCACGCCCAACTTACCGATGCAGCCAGAAGCATGGCTGATAAGTGGGAAGGCTCTGGACTTCTAGATGGATTGGAAGGACATGAGCGTAGTGGCATGGCTGTTCTGCTTGAGAACCAGGCGGGTCAGCTTCTAAATGAGGTATCAACGATTGGTAATGAGTCGTGGTCAGGTGTGGCTCTACCTCTCGTTCGCAAGGTTTTGGGGCAGATTGCTTCCAAGAACTTTGTATCGGTTCAGCCAATGAACCTTCCAGCTGGTCTAGTCTTCTTTATGGACTTCCAGTATGGAACGGCTGTTGGTGATCGCACTGCTGGCGATTCCATTTATGGAATTACTAGTGGTAGTGGAACCTTACCGCGGTCTGGCCTATATGGCGCGGGTAGGTTTGCTTATTCTGTAAATGATCAGACAGTATCAAGTCTTACAAACGCACCGATTCGTACTGCTTCGGCCGCTGATTTGAATTACGAGACAACTTCGTCTTCGACCGTTTACATGATGCACCAAATTTCAGGTTCGGCAATTGCTGCGAACGTTGATCTTAAAGCTGCTCGGTCGTTCGTTCCTTCTGGATCGAAAGCTGACATGAGTGGTTGGTTGCCACAATTTACGAAGCTGACCAACGGTGGAACCGTGGTTCAGTTTGTTGTACCTGAAGGCACAGGTGGTTCAGCTAACTTAGCATCCATCGTCTACAGTGTACAACCAACGATTGCCGCACGTGGTGACTTTGAATCCGATACGAGTGAGACTAATCTAACAATTCCAGAGATTAATCTTTCACTCCGGTCAGAGACTATCGCAGCCAAGACGCGTAAGCTGAAAGCTGTATGGTCGCCAGAACTCGCACAGGATCTTAACGCCTATCATAGTGTTGATGCTGAGGCCGAGTTGACGGGTATGTTGAGTGATCACATTTCGTTAGAAGTTGATTTGGAGATCTTAGACATGCTTATCGTTGAGGCAACTACAGTCGATTACTGGTCGGCTGAAGTAGGTAAGGTTTATGACTCTGGAACCGCTGCATTCTCGCAGACTCCTTCAACGGGTACTGCCTGGACCAATATGACTTGGTATCAGACGCTTGGACAGAAGATGCAGAAGGTTTCGAACCGTATTCACCAGCTCACCCTTCGTGGTGGTGCTAACTTCGCAGTTGTTTCACCAACTGTTGCTACAATCCTTGAAACCATCCCAGGCTTCATGGCAGGCACAGCTGGCGATGATATGGAGTTTGCTGCTGGCGTAACGCAGGTTGGTTCATTCCAGAATCGTTACCAAGTTTACAAGAACCCGTATATGCTCGAGAACGTTGTTCTTATGGGCTTCCGCGGGGCGAACTTCTTAGAGACAGGAGCGGTATATGCACCGTATATTCCGTTGATCATGACACCTCTAGTGTATGATCCGACTAATTTCACACCGCGCAGGGGAGTTATGACCCGTTACGCGAAGAAGATAGTCCGTCCTGAGTTCTTCGGGAAGATCATCATTGACCGCTTGGAGCTAATCTAAGTTAGTTGATGATATTACCTTCGGGTAGATAGTAAAAAGAGGGTGGGCCTTCGGGTCCACCCTTCTTTTTTTGTAGTAACTCTATCATATTTATAGATATAATAATATGTTCGGAGGTAAATAATGACTTATAAACCACTAATGATAATTGCTACACTTCTTATGTTGTTCCCCACCCAAGTAACTTCACAGGATTGGGTCCGCCGTCTCGCTTATGTAGATCGTCCAGATAAACTTGTTGAAAGAGTAATAGAAGACGAACCAATAACATATACGAGAGATGTTGCACCAATTATTCAACAGAATTGTCAGATTTGTCATCGGGCGGGATCTGTTGCTCCTATGTCTTTTACTGATTATCGTGATGTTCGCCGTTATGCTCGTAGGATTAAAGATCAAGTTGCTAGACGGTTAATGCCTCCCTATCATCTTGATACGGGTGTTGGTATTCAAGAAGTTAAGGATGATTGGAGATTAAGTGATGAGGAAATTCAAACTATTGTTGAATGGGTAGATGCCGAAACACCGGAAGGAGATCCAGCAGATTTACCAGAACCAATAGAATGGGCAGATGAACAACGTTGGCAACAGGAAGACAATCTTGGTCCTCCCGACCATGTTATTAAAACTTTACCATTTGATGTTCCATCAGAAGGAGGTGACTTGTGGTGGAGGCCCGTAGTGCCTACTAACCTTACTACAGAGAGATGGATTCGGGCAATGGAAGTTAGACCATCTGCCCCAGCAGGAAGACAAGTTGTACACCATGCCAATCCTAAACTGTTAAGAAAGGATGAAAGTGGAGAATATCGTCCAATGGGTAATCTTTCTGAATACGCCATGGGTAAAATTGGAGAAATTGTACCATCAGACGCCGCACGTCTTATTAAACCCGATGATCAAATCGAATGGGATACACATTATTATCCTATGGGGTTTGAAGTTGAAGATGATCAAATTGAATTGGGTATTTGGTTCTATCCCGAAGAGTATGAACCTGAATTTGAACAAAATTTAAGACTTTATCCATTACAGGGTGATATCTTATTAGAGCCAGGCGGTACTGCAATGACTCAGGGGTTCTATCGGTGGGATCATCCGGTTCGTATTGATAGTTATCAACCACATGGTCATGTACATTTACATGGAATGTCTATTCAAGCTGTTTATCCTAATGGAAGAACGGAACTTCTTAGTATGGTAACGGATTTTGATGCTAGATGGCACCACAGTTACATCTTTGAGGATGATGTTGCTCCGTTATTGCCTGAAGGAACAGTAATTGTTATGACGGGTTGGTATGACAATACAGCAGATAACCCATTAACTGATTCTGAAATGTTTTATACCCGTGGTAGTCGAACGGTAGATGAAATGTCACATGCTTGGATCGCGGTGACACATTTAACTGAAGAGGGGTATGAAAAATTGGTAGAAGAACGGGAATCTAAAGTTGTGAGTCAATAGTTATTTATGTACATATTAATTTTTTGTCAAGGGAAGCTATAATTTCGTTGGTAATAGTAGATATGGCTGCATCTGAATTAAGATTTACATTCATTTTACCATGTTTTGATAATACATCCACAATGCGTTGTCTTACAATCTTTTTTTTTCTTTCTTCTTCCTTAATATACTTTTGATAATCTAACATAACTATTCTCCATTTTTAAGATTGGCTATACATAAATAGTCTTCTCAAGGTTAACCTACTATTTATAGTCAGGAAAATTGCACAGAGAGAATATTAATGGCAACCACACCAGAATACATTTCCTATGATGGTAATCCAACAAATCCAAACGGATTAACTCCTTTTGCTATCTTTGATAGTGAATCTTTATTTCAAACGGATGGCCCAAAGGTTGCTAATTTTGTAGCAACTCGTTTGGGTTATCCCATAATGGATGTAGAGCTTCAAGATCAACAAATTTATGCATGTTTGGAAGAGTCGATTATCGAATATGGAAAACAGGTAAACCAATTTAGAATTAGAGATAACATGTATACCCTTATGGGCACATCTACTAATGAGGAGTTTACTCAAAAAAATATTACAGCAACTCCATTAGATCAAATAGTTCGTTTGTCCGCAGAGTATGGTACTGAAGCATTATCAGGCGGACCTGTAGAACTAAAGAGAGGATATATCACTGCTTCAGCAAATACGGCTTCTTATGATTTAAATGCGTTGTGGGCAACCCCAAGTGAAAGTGGCAATCCAATTGAAATTAGAAAGGTCTATCATCATGGTAGCCCAGCGATTTCTAGATATTATGATCCATTTGCTGCCACGGGATTGGGTATCACAAATTTATTTGCTGAATTTGGATTTGATGACTATTCTCCAGCAATTACATTTGTTATGATGCCGGCTTATGAAGATATGCTTCGTGTTCAGGCTATTGAAATAAATGATGTGATTAGAAAAAGTATTCATTCATTTACAATTTCTAATAATAAACTTAGAATTTCCCCAATTCCAACAAAGACTTATGCAATCTTTTTTGATTATTATCTCCAACACGAAAAGACAGGATCGCAGGCACAGTCGGGTAGTATTAATGAGTTTGTAAGTGATGCTTCGAATGTTCCAATGTCTCATATTAGATATACAAATATTAATTCGGTTGGAAAAGTTTGGATTTTCAAATATACATTAGCTCTTGCTAAGGAAGTTCTTGGACTTATTCGTTCTAAATATCAGTCAGTTCCTATTCCAAATCAAGACATTAGGATGGATGGAGAAGTTCTTAGAAGAGAAGCTGTTCAAGAAAAACAAGAATTGATTAAAGAGTTACAAGAAACTTTAGAAAAATCAGGCCTTTATGCACAGATGAAAGCCCAAGCTGAAGCTGCAGAACATCAAGGTCAGATTCTTTCAAAAGTACCCATTCTTCCAATTTATGTAAAGTAATATGGCTAAATTTGTTTCTAGTAGAGATTTTGAATTTTTCCAACATATCAATAGAGAGATTAGTTCGGAAGTTGTTGATACGTTGGTTACTTTATATAAACTAAATCTTGACTATGTGAATACAAATATCTATGGGGAATCTACTGAAAAGATTTCTTATACGGGTGTGGAAGTTCCTTCCCTTGTTGACTATCAACCAAATTCAGCGATTAGTGATGGATTTGGAATTGATCAAGTCCAAGAAGCAGAATTTAGATTTGTCCGAAGGATACTTCAGGAACGACATATTTATCCAGAGATCGGCGACATTATTGGGTATAATGATGCATTTTATGAGATTGATAATATTAAGGAAACCCAGTTGATAGCAGGAAGACCTGCATACAATCAGTCAATTATATGTCAAACGCATCTGACAAGAAGAAGCAATATTCAAATTGAACCTAGACAGATATGACCAATTTAAGAACTGACGCAGATAGTCCTGAGACATATAGGAATCGTGGACGAGATACCCAAGCAGAGGAATCATCAAATATTTCTGTTTCTTTGGTGGATATTGATACTGCGATTATCAAATATATGGACGATGTTATTCAACCGTTCGTTACTCAGGACGAACTTAAGGTTTCGGTACCAATTTTATATGCAAATCCAGAACGTTGGAAAAGTACAAGAAAAGATGGTGTGTTTAGAGATGTACGAGGAAAGCTTCAAATTCCTCTTATTATGATTAAACGAGATAGTATTAGAAAAAATACTTTAAATAACCCAGTTAACAAATATTTGGAAAGGGATTTTCATTCTACAACATGGAACTCTAGAAACAAATATGATCGGTTTGCCATACAAAACGGTGTTACTCCCAGTAAAAGATTTGTCACCGTAATGTATCCAGATTTTTATGATGTAGAATATAGTTGTATGATTTGGACAGAATATCAACAACAGATGAATGGTTTAGTAGAGCAGATATCTTTTGAGGTCGAGAATTACTGGGGTGAGGAAGATAAATTTAAATTTAAAACAAGTGTAGAAGAATATAGAAATTCTGTAACATTGCCTCAAGGTGCAGATCGTTTGGTACGGTCTGAATTTAGAATGCAAGTTAAAGCGTATTTGTTGCCGAAGGATACTATAGATAAACATGGAAAACCAATGGATTCTAACATGGTTAGATTTTCAAATAAAAAATTAGTAATTTCTGAAAAAATTGATTCTAGGCTCGGCCTTTAAATTTGATTTTGAGATTTAAAACACATATTTATACTACGAGGTGGGGTAACTCCCCGTCATAGGGTTTTTATAAAAAAAGGGTTATACTATGAGTAAGATTACGGAAGAAGAACTACAGAAAGTTAAAGATGGTCGTGACAAAGTATCGAACATTGCTGAATATTTAAGTGAATTAGTTCTTCAACAGACGGTTTTAGATAATTTGGTTAAGAATACAAAACAAGAGTTTTTGGATTCGGTTTCGGAAGAAGAAATATATTTCACTGAACTTAATAAGAAGTACGGTGAAGGGTTATTAAACATAGAAACAGGTGAAATTGAAACTTCTTAACGGAGATTAAGATATGGCAGAGCGTGTAGTTAGCCCCGGCGTCTTTACCCGCGAACGAGATTTATCTTTCTTAGAGCAGGGTGTGGCTAATATTGGTGCAGCCTTTGTTGGCGTAACCCAAAAAGGCCCAGCATTCGTTCCAGTGATAGTCGATAGTCAGACTGAATTTGAAAGTAGATTTGGTAAAGCAGACGAATACAGTTATCTTGGATATACTGTTCAAAATTATTTACAAGAAGCACAATCAGCAACCGTGGTTCGTGTTCTTGGATTGGGAGGCTACAAGGCCGCCAATAATCTTGTTGGTCAGATAAATGTTAGTGGTTCTGGAGGTTTCAGAACACTAGCGGTATTCCATCCAACGATTAGTGGATCTTCAATTACTTCTGCTTCGGCAACCCTTACTAATCTTACCAGCATGACTATTCATTTAAGTGGTTCTGGTGGAATAACTTCTTCATATAGTGGAGTAAATGTTTCCGCATCAAATGCTAGTAGCGTAAGAAATACGATAGGAACTAACCCATATTCGCCCGAAGCCGCATATGTATATTCTTATTTCCCCGAAGCGATTGATCCATTGCGGGGAGGTGTTACAGCAGGCGCTTCAGGTCATTTAATTGTTTCAGCTTCAACAGCTCTAGAATTTGATTCAGTAGATTATACTAACGCATCAACACCGTGGATTCGAACACAACAGATTGGTGGATCACGGTCCAACTGTTTTAAAGTTCATACTTTGGCAGATGGTTCAAATGCAAACAAGGCTGTTAAGATTTCAATTCAATCTATTAGACCTCAAGTACAATCTGGAAGTTTTGGTACATTTTCAATGTTGGTTAGAGCAGGAGATGACACCGATGCAAAGACAGAAATTTTAGAGGAATATCATAATCTAACACTTGATCCAGATAGTTCAGACTATGTTGCTAGACGAGTTGGAAACAGTGCTCCATTTAATGACACAATAACTAATGAAACATATTATCAAGGGGAGTATACAAATACGAGTAGATATGTTAGAGTTGAAATGGCTCCTGCAGCTGCTGCTCTACCAGAGGTTGCAGTACCTTATGGGTTTGCTGCTCTATCTACACCGTATGTTGTCGGAACTTCATCTAGCGCAGTTCCTCCGACAATAATTGATACTGCTTGGACTACTACTGCTGATGGAGCAGGTGCTGGATATAGCACTACTTCTTCACGGGATGTTAAGAAGTTCTATGGATATGATTATAGTGAGACAAACTTTACAAATCAAAGTTATCTTGCTCCTACTCCTACCGGCGCGACTTCTGTAAATTATGTACCGTTACCAAATGGAAATGCAGCACAATCTACTCAAACTGAATTTTCATTAGATAATACACGGGCCAGTGAGGTTGATGGAACGACTTTAAGTCTTGATACTGCTGGTCATGTAACATATCGTAAATTTACGGTACCAATGCAAGGTGGATTTGATGGATACGCACCACATACAGTTCGAAAGATGGGCGCCGCGATTACTTCTGCTAATACACAAGGATTTGATTTATCTAATTCTGCAGCTTCCGGTTCGGTAGCTTATAAGAAAGCCATTGACGCAATTAAGAATCCTGAATCATTTGATATTAATTTGCTGGCGATTCCTGGCGTTAACTATGAACAACATTCATATATTGCTCAATACGCAATTGATGTGTGTGAAGATAGGCAGGATTGCTTCTATATTTTAGACTTAGCTAGTTATGGGGCTACCATTGCCACCGCTAATACTACGGCTGGAACAATTGATACAAATTATGCTGCTGGGTGGTATCCTTGGGTTAAAGTCATAAACACTAATACCAATAAATTCATGTGGGCACCACCTTCGGTTGTACTTCCCGAAGTATTTGCATATAATGACAATGCAGCAGCTGAGTGGTTTGCTCCTGCTGGACTGAATCGTGGAGGAATCCCCGGCGCAACCCAAGCTAAGAGCAGGTTGTCTAGGGCGAATAGAGATGAACTTTATGAGAATAAGGTTAATCCAATTGCTACATTCCCCGGCCAAGGTATCGTTGCTTGGGGTCAGAAAACTTTACAAAAGAAGGCTAGTGCTCTTGATCGGATTAATGTCCGGCGTCTTTTGATTGCTTTGAAGAAATTTGTTGCTTCATCGTCAAGATATCTAGTGTTTGAACAAAATACAGAAGCTACAAGAAATCGTTTCTTGAACATTGTTAATCCATATTTGGCCAGTGTTCAGGAGAGACAAGGATTGTATGCTTTCCGTGTGATCATGGATGAAACAAATAATACACCGGATGTGATTGATAGAAACCAATTAGTTGGTCAGATCTATCTACAACCCGCACGGGCAGCTGAATTCATCGTTCTTGATTTCAACATTATGCCAACGGGTGCTACATTCCCTGGCAGTTAATCGTTATATTTTAACATAAGTGGATAATTATATAAAAGACCTTTTGGAGACAAAAATATGGCAAACTTAGTAAATGAACAAGAACTGTTCTTCAAGGCATTTGAACCTAAAATGCAGAATAGGTTTATTCTGTATGCCGATGGTCTTCCAGCTTATGTAATCAAGGGTGTTTCCAGACCCACTATATCTCAGGACGCAAAAGTTCTTAATCATATCAATGTTCAAAGATTTGTTAAGGGCCGTTCAACATGGGGGGCAATCAACATGACTTTATTTGATCCAATTGTTCCCTCTTCTGCTCAATCGGTGATGGAGTGGGTTCGACTTCATCATGAAAGTGTAACGGGTAGAGATGGATATGCTGATTTCTATAAGAAGGATCTAACAATTAATGTTTTAGGTCCGGTGGGAGACAAAGTAGAAGAATGGATTCTTAAGGGATGTTTGATTACACAGGCTGCTTTTGGTGAATTGAATTTTGACAGTGATGATCCTGCACAGGTACAGGTCACTGTCCAACCAGATCTGTGTATCTTGAATTACTAAAATTCTTGATAAGACATATAAGAAGTATTAAATAAGCCTCCCCATATGTCGGGGAGGTTTTATTTTATACATATATAAAAATACTTATAGTAAGACACTTTATTTGGATTTGAAATTATGGCACAAAGCACAAATTTAACAGTAGGCCAGGGTGAAACTTTTAAAATTCTAGTTTCGTTAACTGATCAGAATGATACGGCGATTAATTTAACCAATTATACTTTTAGTGGTTCTATTCGTGAAACGTATTCTACAGAAGATGTATCAACGGATTTTGGTTTTGAGACAATATCACCACTTGCCTCTGGATCGTTTTATGTTAGTTTACCCCCAGCGTCTTCTTCATTACTGAGTTCACAAGATTATGTTTATGATATTTTGTTGGTAAGTGAATCAGTTGTTCGTAGAATCGTTGAAGGAAAATTTACTGTAAGACCATCTGTTACGAGGTAGATAAATGGCACACACTCTACCAGCTGGGATTTCCTTAGATCTGCCTGACGTAAACGTTACTATAACTCCACAGTCGGAGTATAAAGTATCAATTCAGGCGGTTGATAGTTATCGTACTGCAACTGTTGCTAATACTAGAACTACAGTAACAAGAAATCCTAGTATATTTGTAGATCTTGCTGCGTCATCAAGTTATTCAACAACGGCATCTTATGCTCTTACTGCTGCAGGAACTGCGTCTTCGGCTCTATCAGCAGAAACTGCATCGTTGGCTTTAGCAGTTCATTCTCCGCTTCAATTAAAAATACGCACAGGTTCGTTGTATTTGACAGGTTCAACACAAATGGGAATTCTTGGTACAACTGCTAATTTGGGTCCGCCTATTCCTACTGCATCTTTTCTTGGAGCTAATATTGATTATAGAGCATTTAGAAGTGGTAGTTGCCGACAAGGAGTAATATTAGCTACTTGGTTGGGTGCGGGCAGTGCTTTAATTAACTTTACTGATGCAGCGTGTGCTGATGTCGGCGATACGTCTGATATATCGTTTGATTTCATTTTAAATGAAGAAAGTGCACATTTAAGGATAACTAGTACGGGAGAAGGCCCTAATACTTGGACTGTACAGACGTTTATGAAGTTGTTTCCTAATTTTGAAAACTAATTATATTATGAGCTACTATATGGAGAATATGAATGGCTAATGAGTTTATTGCTCGTAAAGGTCTAATAGCACTAAGTGATTCTAAGGTAACTGGAAGTTTAGGCGTTACTGGAAGTCTTGTTTTGGCTACGCCAGGTGGTATTGAACTTGGACATGTTTCTGACACAACTATAACCAGAGCCTCCTCTGGTGATGTAAATATTGAGGGCAACCTTGTCTACCGTGCTGGCGGAACGGACGTTCCGGTTACAGACGGTGGAACAGGTGCCTCGTCCCTCACAGACGGCGGTATTCTACTTGGTAGTGGTACTAGTGCTGTAACCGCAATGTCCGTACTTGCTGACGGAGAAATGGTTGTTGGTGATGGTACAACCGATCCAGTAGCAGAGAGTGGAGCAACACTTCGGACCTCAATTGGTGTGGGTACTGGCGATTCTCCACAATTTACAGATTTAACACTAACAGATGATTTAATACTGGATAGTGATGCATCGGTTGTTCATTTCGGTGATAACCAAGAAGTTACCCTTACACATGTACATGACACAGGATTGCTTCTGAATACAACGATGCAGTTGCAGTTCTATGATTCTACTCAATACATTAACGCCCCAACCGCTGCTTCGTTAGCGATCTCTGGGGGCGGAACCACAGCAACCTTTACTTCTACTGGAGTTGGTATTGGCGTAGCGGCCCCATCAGAAGCCCTAGCCGTAGTAGGTGACATAAGTGCTAGTGGTGATCTTCACGCCACTAATATCGAACTTGGTCACGCTTCTGACACAACGTTAGCACGTGCAAGTTCTGGTGACGTAAATATTGAAGGTAATATCATATATAGAGCAGGTGGAACAGACGTTCCGGTTGCTGATGGTGGTACGGGAGCAAGTTCACTTACAGATGGTGGAGTTCTATTAGGCAGCGGTACTGGCGCTATAACCGCAATGGCTGTACTAAGTGATGGAGAAATGATTGTTGGTGATGGTACAACCGATCCGGTTGCTGAATCTGGCGCTACTCTCCGAACAAGTATTGGTGTTGGAACAGGAGACTCGCCCCAGTTTACAGGTATTGAACTTGGACACGCATCCGACACAACTGTAACCCGTGATAGTGGCGGTGATCTAGCAATTGAAGGTAATATCGTCTACCGTGCTGGTGGTACTGATGTACCAGTTGCAGATGGTGGTACGGGCGCTTCAACTCTAACCGATGGTGGTGTACTGTTAGGTAGTGGTACTGGCGCAATAACTGCGATGGCAGTTCTCTCCGATGGTGAGATGATTGTCGGTGATGGTACAACTGATCCTGTAGCAGAAAGTGGAGCAACACTACGAACTTCAATTGGAGTTGGTACAGGCGATTCTCCACAATTTACAGCAGTTAATGTTGGAGCCGCCTCTGACACAACATTAGCACGCTCCTCAGCGGGTGTCCTTACAGTTGAAGGTAATCGAATATTCCACGCAGGCGGAACCGATGTTCCAGTTGCTGATGGTGGTACGGGAGCGTCCTCTTTAACTGATGGTGGTGTTCTATTAGGCAGTGGAACTGATGCTGTTACCGCGATGGCGGTTCTTGCTGATGGAGAAATGATTGTTGGTGATGGTTCCACCGATCCGGTTGCTGAAAGTGGAGGAACACTAAGAACTTCAATTGGTTTAGGAGCAACCGATGATGTAACATTTGATAGTGGATCATTTACGGGCGACCTTACCATTGCAGGTGATTTGGTTGTCCAAGGTACTAGAACGGAACTTCAAATATCACAACTTAAGGTTGAAGATACTTTAATTACTGTTGCTTCTGGTTCTGCAAATAGTTCAGCCGCAAACGGTGCTGGTTATGAAATTGAAATGGGTGGACAAACCAATCCATCAATAATATGGGACCATGCGGGACAAGAATTCGATTTCAATTATCCAATTTCTGGTAGTGAGGTTACGGCTTCATTTTCGGGTGATGGTTCTGGATTATCTGGTGTTGTAAGTACATTAACTACTGCTGGTGATAGTGGTGGTGGAACTGTTGCTCTTAAGACTCAAACTCTTACGATTGCTGGTGGAGAAGGTATTGATACCACTGCTGGTAGTCAAACAGTTACGATTGCTGCTGAGGAAGCAACCGATTCAAATAAGGGTGTAGCTTCGTTTAATTCAACCAACTTTACTGTATCTTCCGGTGCTGTTACTTCCACTAATATTACTATTAATGGCGCAACCGTAACCCTTGGTGGCACTAGAAATATTACACTAGCACAAATTACAGATGCTGGTGCTACTACTACTGATGCAGTAACGCTTAGTGATGGTGCTATACTTAATGGTACTAATAACTCTGGATCGGCAGTATCGGTTGCCACGGGTGGGTCTGAAACTACATCGGTCGTTGCTCAGGTTGCAACTGGATCATATCAAAGTGCTCACTTCGATTATTATTGTCAAGATGGAACTAATTATAGAGCAGGTACCGTTATTGGTGTTTGGAAAGGCGCAGATGGTGGTGGTACTATAAAATATACAGATTTTTCAACTCCTGACATTGGTGACACATCAGATGCTACGTTCACAATGGACTTGTCAGCTGCTAAAGCTAGGTTAAAATTCACTTCATCGGCAGGAACTTGGATAGTAAGTTCTTCTATTAGAGCTACATAAAAATATAAAATAAAATAATTTACCTTTGGATAGGGAAAAAGGAAATATATGGCAAACGAATTCATAGCCCGTAAGGGGCTAACAGCTATTGGAACCATAAGTGGTAGTAGTAACCTTGATGTAGACGGTCCTATCACGGGTTCCGCCCTCACCCTATCCACCGATCTCGCTGTTGCACACGGTGGAACAGGAGCCTCCACTCTAACTGACGGTGGTATCTTACTTGGTAGTGGAACTGGAGCTATTACTGCAACGGCTGTGTTGGCTGACGGCGAGATTCTGATAGGAGATGGCACGACCGATCCCGTTGCATTAGATGTTGGTGGAAATGGTGCAATCACAATTTTAGGCACTATTGCTACTGGCGTGTGGAACGGTACCGCGATTGCTAGTGCTTATTTGGATGCAGATACCGCACATCTAACTACCACACAAACATTCTCTGGAGCAAAAACATTTAGTGCAGTGACCACCCTTAATAGTAACCTCAATTTCAGTGGTGCAACATCTTCATATCCTCGCCTGAGTCGTTCGGGTACGGCTATTCAAGTCGAACTTGCTGATGCTTCAGATTGGGGTAATCTCAAGACCGGCGGACTCACGACATATGGTGCTTCGATTTTTAATGAGAATAGTGCCGATGTAGACTTCAGGGTAGAAAGTAATAATAATGCTAACATGCTCTATATTGATGGTGGAGATGATACAGTTGGTATTGGAGTTGTACCTTCCGGTAGTTTAAATGCTTCTGGTTCTGGAACACTACATGTTAGAAAAACAGCTGGTGCTAGAAATGTTGGAGAACGTCTATTAACTCTTGATTTATATTCTGCTAATAATCCATATGCAGGTTATGGTCCTGGCATATTATTCCAAGGATCGGATTATTCAAGTGATAGTGGTGATCCGAATTCACGGGCATATGCTGCTATAGATGCTGAGATGGTCGCTTCCAATTCATCTACTGGATCGGTTGCTGACCCGGCGTTTGCTGCAGGATTGAAGTTTAGTGTTAATAATGCGAATTGGGGTTCTTCTACACTGGGTAAACTTACTTCTGCGATGATGATAACGTCTGGAGGAGATGTCGGTATCGCTACCGACATATATAAGGGCTCCACATACCCCTCGGCAAAACTAGAAATACGGGGGGATAATGCTGGGACCACTGAGTCGATTGTAACGTGGGGCCGCCAAGATAACGCTGTGAAGGGTGTTCTGGGATACCACGGGTCTAACTATGTGACGATAGGAGCATTGTCAGATCATGCTCTAGCATTTGTGCAGGGTGCTAATGACACGGTAGCAATGTTCATTGCTGATGATTTGAAAGTTGGCATCGGCACTACGTCCCCCTCACACGCGCTTTCGGTAGTCGGCCATGTATCTGCTAGTCAGTATACAGGTTCGTTTTCCGGTGACGGTTCTCAATTAACTGGTCTATCTTCAGCCGCAATTAGTTCTTATACAAATAACACGAATAATAGAGTAATAACTTCGGTTGATTCATCTACTGTAAACGCTGAAGCTAATTTAGTATTTGATGGAACCAATCTTGGTGTTGGAGGAATAACTTCAATGGATGGGTTGGTACATATTCATGAAGGTAGTGCTGGATCTGTAACTGCTGTCGCAGGCAGTAATCTTGTAGTTGAGAGTGATGGTAACAACTATATTCAGATGCTTAATCCTGACGGTAATAATTCAGGAATAATTTTTGGTGAAGCAGACGATAACGACAGAGCGAGTATAAAGGTTGACGGTGGTTCAAATGATATGACTTTCACCGCAGGCGCTACTACCCAAATGACGATTGATGGGGACAATAATCGTGTTGGTATCGGCACGACTAGTCCGTCCAGCCAGTTAGACGTTTCAGGAGCTTCGGCCAGAGTTCTAGTAACGTCTACTACACATGGAAATAATTCCGCGTTCAAACTTTATGCTGAAAGTGCCAACGGCACTTCAAAACATGGTGGGATTTATTATGCGCCGGGAGACACCGATGCAGCATCACACCTTTCCCTATCATCCGATAATGCTAATTATCATTTATCTATAACGCGAGATAATGGTTACGTTGGCATCGGCGACACAGATCCCGCCGCTCCATTAGAAGTCACAGCCGCGGGGTATTCAGAGGTCAGAGTTGCTGATAGTACAAACGCTAGTAGCACCAGAGTTATACATGGTGATGATTCTGGTTCAATCACGGTTGCTCAAGATGGTTCAACCCACACAGATTTTCATCTTATACTCCAAAAAGCTGGTGGATCTCTTTATACTCCCCTCTTTGTTTCGGGATCGGGCCATGTTGGTATTAACACGACCGATCCTGGCACCAGCTGGTGGAAGAACTTAGTAGTTTCAAGTTCAGCAGGTGGGGGTGCGGGTATTACGGTAAGATCGGGTACGGCTGATTATGGCTCACTCTATTTTGCAGACGGAAACGCTGGTGGAAATGCTGAATATCGTGGTGGAGTAGAGTATCGTCATAGTAATGACCGGATGAAAATTTGGACATCTGGTGATGCTTCCACGCCGGCAATTTTCATTAATAGTAGTAATCAAGTTGGTATTACACAGGGAGGTACATACTCTGGTATAAATGCAAATTTACACGTTTCCGCATCATCTGCTGCTCAAAGTTTATTACATGTAGAAGGTAACTTGGGTGTTGATGCACTGTTTGTTTCATCTTCAGGCAATGTTGGCATCGGCACGGATAGTCCAAAAATCAGACAATATAGTGTATGGCCAAGGCTTGAGGTAACAAATGACGCTTCTGGTTCAGTAGTTCCCGATGATGTTCGAATCTATCTTAATAATCCAACTGGTTCTTCAAGTGCTTTTGCATCTCTTACATTTGGAAATGATTCTGCTGGAATATCAGGCGCAGTATTTCAAAATTCAAGTACTAATTCTAGTGGGTATGGGGGAGTAAATTCTCTTAATGTGATCAATGTTACCTCTGGCGATTTAGCATTAGGAACGAATAATTCTGTAGATATGACCATTGCTAATGGCGGCAATGTAACATTTGTTGCGGGCGCTGTTATCGGGGGCACCACTTATATCGGGGACACCGCCAACGCCAACGCGACCCTTGGCCTCACGATCAACCAAGGGTCCGCCGACAATCAGATATTCGCGCTCAAGTCGAGCGATGTCGCTCACGGACTTACTAGTTACGGTGGTATGAACACTGAGACTGACGATTTCTTCAGTATCCAGAAGGAGTCGGCCACTCTTGGCGGTGCCAAACTCCAAGCTACAGCCGAAGACGGCGCCACAAGCACCGTTCTGAACTTTTGGTCCGCGGGGGGCACGGCAGATACCACTAAGTCCACATCTGGTCTTGGTTTGGTCAACTTCTATATCACTGAACACGATGGCTCCAATGGAAGGGCGAACATCACAGCGGACGGTAATGTCTTCTCCGTAAGCGCCTATGTGGGTGGTGCATTTGCAACCCGTTGGATCTTGGATGAGGACGGGGACACATGGCAGGCGGGTAATATTACGATCCCGGCCACATCGAAAATCTACCTAGACGGCGGTGCCGATACTTACATTCATGAAAATTCTACCAATAGCATACAAGTTGTCGCCGGTGGGAGCATAGCCGCTACATTTCAGGCTGGTGGTATGTTCGTGCCGGCCACCGACAAGATTTGGTTTGATAGTGGTGCCGATACCTACATCCACGAAGTATCTGCAGATAAACTTGATGTTGTAGTAGGTGGTCAAACAATTCTTGAGATAGCAGAAGGTGGTGGTGGTGCATCTGATTATGTAGCCATTCAAGCCTTAAATAAGTTGTACCTAGACGGCGGCGGAAATACCTACATCAGCGAAACGTCTGGTGATACGATGAAGTTCTATGCTGGTGGTACCGAAATGTGGAGACTTACCAGTACATACGCTTATACTGAAGGCCATTTGGCGATTGATAGTGGTAAGAAGTTCTATTTAGACGGCATATCTGATACCTACTTCTATCAATATGCAGACAATAACGTTAGGCTCATATGTGGAACCGTAGATGCTCTTTCTATTGGTTCAAACGGAATTGTATTTAATGAAGATAGTCAAGATTGGGATTTCAGAATCGAAAGTAATGATAATGCCAATATGTTCACTATTAATGGTGGCACTAATCGGATTGGTATGGGTGTAGCTGCTGCGAGCACAAAAGCAGTTCACATGGGTGGGACTTATGGCGCCGTGTCTGGTGACGCTAACATCGGTTTGTACGCGAACTGGGCAATCACTGGAACTCCTAACGAAGATATAGTGGGAGTCAGGCTCAGCCCGCAGATGACGGAAGCTGGCTCTGGTACGCACACTAACATCTTTGGTCTGCAAGTATCGCCGGGTCTTACTGGTGCTGGTGCGGCAGTCAGCAATACGGCAGCACTCTATGTTGCAGGAGCGATGTCTGGAGGTAGTAACAACTACGCACTCTGGGTGGATGCTGGAGCGGTGTTGTTCGATAGCACTTTGCATGTCGGCGGCGCCCTTACGGTAACTGACGGATCGCACATAAATGCAACAGGTAATGTTGAGATTGACGGAGATATCATTTGTTCAGAATACATCTATCACAAAGCTGACACAGATACCTATCAGAGATTCACGACTAACGCTTGGTTGGTGAGGACAGGTGGCGATGACAGGCTTACCATAGATTCCAATGGTATCGTTCGTCTTGGATCTAATGGTAGTACGGCAGTGGGTACTCAAAAGGCAATCGTTAGTGCTAATAGTGTTACTTCAAGAGCTAATTGGCAGTTAAACATTGAAGGAGACAACGATGCAGGAATTGTCTTTTCTGAAGATGGTACTGCCCGTGGCCACGTTGGTTATGATGCTGGTTTGGTGGCCACGGTTCTTGGTGATCATGCAAATTCCACAAGATTCCAGACCGCGTACTCAGCTGATTCTGCTAGTATTTACATTGATGATAACGAAGCGTTCAGAGTCACCAAGGGAGTGTCCAGTGGTGGAATTTATGCTGACAATGCAACATCCCCACACCGTGTAGAGGTAAACACTCATAACATCCATGAAGCTAAAGAAGGCCACGCTATCACTGGTTCGGCGATGACCGTAGTGGGTAACTCAGCAACGGATTGGGCCACAGGGGTATCCGATCTATTTCTAATGACTCCTTCAAACGATACGGGTAAGGGGTTCCAGCTTGGTTTTGGAGGTGGTACTACTACTGCAGGTGCTACCGAAAAGTATGGAATGATACGAAGTGAAATTGTTAATCGGGGAAATGGTACGGCCCAAGGGGATCTGATTTTCAGTACTTATGGATCGGGCGCAGAACAAGAAGGTTTTAGGATTGATCACCAAGGATATGTAGGATTTGGCGTCACGGCGCCCGCTCATAAATTAGATATAGGTGGTATGGCAGATCCAGTAGTAAGGATTAAGTCGGATTCTGGTGGTGATCCAAAACTTATATTTGATGCCGCTGCAGCAAATAGAAACGGAATGATAAAGTTCTACGACAACGGTGCCACCGCCGGCGGTTTTATAGATTATGTGCATAACGGAGATAAAATGAACTTTGGTGCTGGTTCATCAACAACCGTGAACTTTGTCGTTGGAGATGGGCTCGTTGAGGTCGAAAAACAGTTGCACATTGCCCAAAATAACGCCGTGACCTCACCTTCGTCTGGTGATAATGACGCACTCATATCAATAGGCGCAGACACGTTCGTAGGTAGCGCTAGTATGACGCTCAAGCAGAACGGATTGTATGTTAATAGTGCATTCACAACGGGCGCGACGGTTGGTAATGTCAATCAAGTTGCGATTAACTCGCCTGGCATCACTGAGACAGGCGGCGCTTGTACCACTGCGGCCAGTTTGTATGTTGAAGGCGCACCATCAGCAGGAACGAACAACTATGCACTCTACGTTGATGGTGGTAATAATAGGTTTGATGGTAGTTGCTATTTTGGAGGTGACACCGCACAAAGAGATCATGGTCAAGCATCCTATCCTGTTACTATTAATTATACAGGAAGTAGTAATCAAGGTGCTGCTTGGTACGATCATGTGACTGATACATCAAGTCGTTACGCTATATGGTTTAAGAGGTATTACAACAGTTCATGGGCCACCGTTGGTAGTATTTCAACTGCCAATAGTTCAACGGCATACAACACTTCATCCGATTATCGTATGAAAGAAAATGTTGTAACCTTGACAGGGGCCACGGCTAGGCTCAAACAGTTAAAACCTTATAGGTTTAATTTTAAAGAACAGTGGGGCCCTGCAGATGATGTTAAGGATGGTTTCCTTGCCCATGAGGTGGCAGAAGTAGTTCCACAAGCTGTACATGGTGAAAAAGACGCGGTAGATGAAGATGGCAATCCCGATATGCAAGGAGTGGATACTTCACATCTAGTACCGTTGCTAGTTGCAACCATACAAGAACTAGAAGAAAGGATAACGGCACTTGAGGCTGGGTCTTGACAAATTTAGTAATGGTATATATATTAAGTAGACTTTAAATTCAGGAGAAAAAGTTATGGCATTTACATACAGGTGGAATTTTGACCCACTAGAGGTAACGTATAGTTCTGCAAGTTTAGCCAATGTAATTAGTATTGTACATTGGCAATATCATGCTGAAACCGAAGGTACATCAAGTTTGGGAGTTTCTGGTAGTTTTAATGCTCGGAATATAGGAACCGTTAATCTTGATCCTGTTGCTTCTGCTGATTTTGTTGCTTATGATGATTTGACAGAAGCTATCGTTACAGGGTGGGTAACTGGTTCGATGGGTGATGAAAGAGTAACACAAATACAGACAAGTGTAAGTAGGTCACTTGAAACACAACTCAACCCACCCACGGGAAATAAAGCATCACCTTGGTAACGGGGTCTTGACAAATAATTTAATAATGGTTATATTAACAAACTTAGATAACTTTTTTAGGAGGTTACATGGCTAAGACTAAGAAGAAAGATAATGGTGAATCACAAGAGAGTACATTTCCACCCGCACCTACATTGGTAGATGCACCGGAAGTTCCTGAGATTCCAACTGGTACACCACAACAACAACAGTTTAGTGTTGCAGACGAACGTCCAGTTCCAAGAGCTCTTTCTGTTCTTATCAACAATTCAAACACAACTCTTCAACAGACCCAACAGCGTCTTATGACAGATATTAATGATTCTGCTCAAGAACTTATGGCTATGTTGGAACTTTCCGCGGAAGAGGGGTGGCTTTTGGATGTTGAAGGACAACGCTTTGTCAGGGTTGAACCAGTTCAGTAGGAATGATACATGATTCTGCTGAATCGGTTGTTTTTCCGTTCGGCAAATACAAGGGATACACCCTTGCTCATGTGATACGAGAACACCCACATTACATATATTGGATAAGAGACAATGCGGACTTTTCTCCTCTTTGGAGAGAAGCCGTTTCTCTTGCGCTTCAAAATAAGGATGTTGGTCAATTAGACCTGCCCCGTGTAAAAGTAACTCAAAAATTTGGGAAACAAAAAAAGACGGTAGAAATATCAGAAGTCAATGAGATTACTGCTAAGATTAATATGCCGTATGATAGATCTTTGATTGAACGGTTTAAGTTTGAGATTGATGGTCGTAAGTGGAACGATAAAGAGAAACACTGGCAATTCCCAATTGTTCATCTTCCAAAGGTAGTTTCTATTATAAAAAATTACGAGGTCAAATGTACTCGTAAAATTAAAAAGCGTTATAAAGAACTTTTAGAAGAAACTAAAGTTCGACATGAAGTTCGTGAGAAGGAAGACACGGATTTTGAAATTCCAGAATTTAATCTACCCCTATTTCCTTATCAGAAAGTGGGAGTAGAATTTTTATGGCATACGGATGGTCGTGCTTTAATCGCCGATCAGCCGGGCCTTGGTAAAACCATTCAAGCTATTGCGTATGCTCGGTTGAAGAATGTCAAAACTTTGATTATTTCTCCATTATCTGTGGTGATTAATTGGAGAAAAGAGATTGAGAAATTTACAAATTTAGATTCCACAATTTGGTCTACTAAAGATGTAGATGGTGATTTAGATAATCAATTTCATATTATAAACTATGATGCAGTTAGAAAAGTCCATGATGTTTTAGAGAAGATGGATTTTGATTTGTTGATATGTGACGAAGCTACTTTTCTGAAAAATCGTAATACTTTACGGTTCAAATCTATTCTAGGTTCGTGGAGAGAAAGAAAGAAGTATCCCGGCATCAAAACAGATCATATTATTTTCCTAACGGGAACTCCGGTCATGTCTAGACCAATAGAAGCGTTTACTCTTCTAAATGTATTAGATCGGAACCGATTTAATAACTTTTACCATTTTACTCAGCGCTATGGTGGGTGGAAGGGTATGCCGGTTAGAAACTTAAAAGAACTTCACGAACGAACTAAAGATCTAACCATTCGCAGAAAGAAATCAGAAGTTCTACCAGAATTGCCAAATAAACAAAGAAACGATTTGTATATTGACATGTCGTTTTCAGAACGAAAAGAATATAAAAATATTTTAGATGAGATTTTTGGTGAGTGGCGTTTCACGGGAAAACCATCTGTGTCATCTATGCCAAAGATTCAATCGTATTTAACCGATCAAAAAATTCCAAGACTTAAAGAGATCATTGACGAGTATTTGGATAATGACAGGTCTATTTTAGTATTTGGTTGTTTTGTTGATCCCTTAAAACGATTAGCGGAAGACTATGGATATGATGCTGCTTTATTCCACGGTGGCATGAACAAAAAGAAACGCCAAGAGGCAATAGATCGTCTGGTGAGTAAAGAGGCTAGGGTTGGGTTCTTTTCTCTTAAAGCTGCGGGAATGGGTATTGACGGTCTTCAATCTGTGATGGATACCGTGATATTTATTGATAGAGATTGGGTTCCTGCTAATCACGAACAGGCAGAGGATCGAATTCATAGAATAGGCCAAGACAACAAGGTTCAGGTTTATTATATGACGGTTGAAAATACTATTGATGTGTATATGAGTGAGTTGATTGGCGAGAAACAACAGATTGCATCACAGATAGTAGATGGTGAGATTATAAATTCAGTTAATACAAAATCTATCTTTAATGACTTTGTTAAGAAGTTATCTTGGGAAAAACTGAAATTGTAATCTATTTATATAAGTTACGTTTAAACAAGGAGTTTAAAAGTTATGAGTGATTTAATGTACCCCGTAGAAGTTGTTACCTTGCCAAGTCAAGGGAAATTCTACCCAAAGGGACATCCGTTACGAGAAAACGGTGGTCAGTTGGAATTGAAGTATATGACCGCTAAAGAAGAAGATATTTTGACAAGTACTAATTTGATTGCAAATGGTACGGTTATGGATAGGTTGGTGGACAGTTTGGTAGTACATAAGGGAGTAAAACCAACTGATTTAACTACAGGCGATCTTAATGCTGTTTTGATTGCTTCTAGAGTTTTGGCTTATGGTAAGGAGTATCCGTTAGAAATTGATTGTGATAAATGTAAATCAAAAATAGATCATGTGGTAGATTTGAGTCAATTGGAAAGTCCAGATTTTTTGATTGATGTCAATGATGACGGTCACCATGAGTTTGTTACTGAAACGGGATTGAATGTTGTTATTAAACCTTTAACCCGTGGCGATGAAATGGATATAGAAAATACTGAAAAAATATTAAGTAAAAGATATAGCAAGGGACTTACAGCCAGTGTAACATCTAGATTGAAACAGATTATTGTTTCTATTAATGGTGTGACAGATAAAAGTGTTCTGTCTGGCATGATAGAAAATTTGGTTGTTAAAGATTCTAAACTGATTAAAGATGAATTTGACAAAATTAACCCATCAATTGATATGACAGTAGAAGTTACATGTGATGAATGTGGTCATACGATGAAGGGGGGTATGCCCATTGGGCTAAACTTTTTTTGGCCTGACATCGAATTATAGATTACAGATTCACGATTTATTGGTTACTCTTAGCATGAATGTGGATGGTTTCTCTTTTGAGACATGGTATAACATGCCAATTCAATTGAGAAATCATTATGTTAAAGTTATAAAACAAAAAATTGAAGAAAAAAATAAGAAAGCACAGTTACAGGCACAAAAACAGACGAAATATATTTCTAAGCTTACAGGGACTAAATAATGGCCGTATTAACACTTGCTGACAAAGATCGGGTACTATTTCAAGAACTTAAAGAGGCACTGTTAAAGTTAGAGGGTACCACTCAACAAAGATCTGATAGTGATGAACAAAATACTTTAGATAGAGGTCGGTCTAGTAGTAGTTTTATTAATATGATGAACAAGGTGTCTTTTGGAATCCCAGGCACAGGCATACGACTCTTTGGAGTTGGTGATTTTTTAACACAACTTGCAAAGGCAAAAGGCCCCCTAGATCTGTTTGCAACAACAGTTGGAATAAGTGTTACTGCTCTCACCGCGCTCAATGAAGGACTGTTTGCATTATCTCAACAGTTGGGCGGTGTAACGAGGGGACAAGCTCTTGGTCAGGCTGGTGGAGCACTTAGGTCAATGGTTGGTTTTACCGGAGGATTACGAATTAGAGGCCCCGGCGCAGTAGCCAGAACTCTTCAAGCGCAGGGACAAGGTGCACGGGAGTTTGGGGGACTGATGAGTACCGATGCCGCGATAAGGCTCGGCGATGCTGCTACCGATTTAGGCATTTCTACTCAACAATTAGTAGCATTGGAGAGAGTTTTTCAAGCTAATACGTTGGGAGCAGAAGAAGCTGTAAATCAATTTAAAATGGTTGGAATTGGTGGAGTGGTGGCTGCTGAAGAATTAGCTAAAAATTCAGATGCTGTAGCTCGTGCTGGTGGAGAGTTTAATAAATATATTGTTGCTAGTATTGCTAATGCTAAAAAGCTTGGGTTGGAATTTGCTCAAATAGATAAGACCCTAACGGGATTTTCTACAGATTTTCAAGGAACCGTAGGATCGTTTTCTGAATTAAGAGCGGTTATCCCTGGCTTTGCTGTTGATTTTGGACAGTTGATGTCTACCGCTCTAACAGGGACCACGGAGGAATATACTGAATTAATTAGGTCGGGATTGATTGGAGCAGGAATTGGAGTTAATACACAGTTAAATAGGAATCAAGCCGCATTATTACAACAGGCAACTGGATTTTCTGCAGATCAGATACAAAGAATTGTTGATGGTCAAGAAGTTGATTTGGACATGGCAACATCTCTTGATACCGAAAGAAATAGTTTATTGAGAACTCAAATAACTCTTCTCGCAGCGATAGCAGGTGCTGGAGTGGGTTCTGGTGTTGGTAGTGTCATAGGTAAAGGTCGAGCTGCAAGTGCAGGTTTAAAGGGATTGAAAGCGGCCAAGATGATTGGAAAGCTTGCTCTGATGGGTACTGGTGTTGGTGGTCTTGTTATTGGTGGGGCACTGTTGGCACATCAACTTGCGACTCAAGACGATTTTGTTTTCCGGCCGGGCCAACCTCCTGTTCCATTTAATCCCAAAGATACTTTGATTGGAGTAAAAAATCCTGCGGCTCTTGGCGGTGGTGTAGATCCCAATGCAATTGCGGGTGCTATGGCCAGTGCTATGAGTGGTTTGTCGATTGAGATGAGAGACATTGATAGGGCTGTAATGAGATTACCTGACGCTGCCATAAGGAACGCCTAATGAGTAAGATATTAGAAATATTCAGTGAACGTCATAAAAAAGGACAAATATATAGAAATGTACCTATTAAGACAGATGATAATGTTCATCCGTTAAATTATGTTTATCCAGATACAGAAGATTCTGTAACAAATGATGTGGTGTTTGATAGGGGATCGTTAAGTTTAACTAGAGATATAGATAGATTTAGTAAATTTGAAGACACACATATAGGTGCTAGATTTTTAGATAAACAAATATTATTGCAGCGATCTAATGTTTTTCAATATACTAGAAAATATAGAGAAGATAATTTAAAAGATCATATTGATCCAATGGAACATAAACCAAGACATGTGATTAGTCTTCTACACCGGAAGGTTGCTTATAGCCTTCCCGGCGAATTTACTTTTGTAACGGGTGATATTGGAAAACTTCAAACAGAAACGGCTGATAATTTAGTCAAGAGCTCTGGTCCTGTTTTTTTGAGATTGTCTTCTAAAGAAGGTATGATGAATACGGATGGGTTGACCATACTTGATTTTTGGGCCGCACGTGTTCGAAGAGATGTTGCGAACCGTATAAACGATTTTCTTGCACCTGTATCTGATCCCGTTGGCAACTTTAGAGAAGAGATATTCGGTTCCACATCTTCAATGAGGCCTGAAAATGAAATTGGATATTTAGAACAAATTTTTAATGCAAATCGAATGTTACAACGGCCCGAAGGTGGACGGTACGGTCAACATTATTTGAGTTTAACCTCACAAGATTATTCTGGAACATATAGAGAATTATTTGGAGGGATCGGAGAATCCGCAGCGCCTGGATTTGTGGATAATATACAATCTCTGAGAGCGGATGAATTTACGGTTATTAATTTTTCTATTGATAGACAGTTTCAAAGTATAGTACACAGTATTTCTAATAAGATACATAATAAAGTTAGATCCGTTGTACATAATGCTGTTAAACGTACAGGATTTAATCGGTTATCTAATTGGGTTGCTAACCAAACTGGTGGTAGAATTAGACTTCCTAATGTTGCAAGAGGACTTTCTAACTATGTTACTCAGTTTTTACCTAGATCACAAGACATCACTCTTCTTAGACATTTAAGACGGTGGGCTATCTCTATTGATAATGTTATTGAAAAAGTAAATGCTTATGGTAGTTCTTTTCGACCAGTGGAGTGGGATGCTAGTAATATACGAGCAAGATATGTAAATAATTCACGCGCGTTATCAGAAGCTAAAAAAACGGTGGAGATGGGCGCGGATAATTTAAATAAACAACGTGATGCAAGATATAATTCATATCTTGAATCTTTAAAACAATATAAAAAAGAGGATAAAGTTCCTTCAATCGGTTTTGCCAAAACTGGTAATACTACTCAAGTAGATGGCCAGGACGTTTTTAAAGCTCATAATCTTGAATATGCGAAAGCTCTTGCACGTGACAGGCCAGAAGAGGCGACTCAGCATGTTGGTTACTATAAAGACCATATGCAAGAAAGCAATCCTTCTATTTACAGAGCGCATGACAGTATATTTGATTCTGATTCTATTGATGTTATAATGAAGGTGAACGGTAGAGAAGAAGTTGAAGAAGTTAGATTTAGGGCATTCATTCAAGATGTAGTTGAAACGGTAACCCCAACATACAATGAAAACAAATATATTGGTCGTTATGAAACATCTTATACTTACGATAGAATAACTAGAGATGTTGGTTTTTCATTAACCTTACACGCATTTTCGTTGGGTGAACGAGATGTCGTAATGCAGAAGATGGCTTATTTAACAAGTCTGGCTTATCCAGAAAGCTCTGAAGGATATTTGACTCCGTTAGTAACAGAGTTAAGTATTGGAAAACTTTATGTAAAACAACCATGTATTGTTCAAACTTTAACTCATACTATTGAAAATGATGCATCTTGGGATATAGATCAACAAACACCCATGACGATACTTGTTAATATGGGAGTTAGATTATTAGATAAGAGACTTTATACACATGAAGGTCTGAAGAGTGATTTGTTCACATTGTATTTAAAAGATGCATGGGAAGATTGGACAGTTGATAATAAGAGTGAGACAAAATCAATACTTGGAAGTGCCGAGACTACGATTAGCAGGTTTGCTTCTTGGTTGGGCGGTTAATCATGAAACGTTTTAAAGAAACTAAAATTACTTCTACACATGTTGGAAAATCATATAGAATTTCATTGGTTGATTCATTTTCAGATGACACACAAATATTAACCACTTATACACCACAAGAAAAAGAAAGATTGGATCTTATTGCTGATAAGTTTTATAACGATAGTTCTAAGTGGTTTATAATTGCAAGAGCGAATAAAGAAGTAAAAGGTACTTTATACGCCACTCCGGGCAAGAGTTTAATCATTCCAAGGATAGATTAATGCCTTTATTTGATAGGTCATTTAGAACACCAATAGTTCAAGAATTAAAGTACAGAAGAAAGTTTTCTGGTGTTCAAAATGCATTAGTACCCCATGTAAGAGTAACTACTCTAGTTGAGGGTGAACTGTACGGTGAAAAATTAACGGGATTTACGTTAGGTATATCTGATCTAGATAAGTTGGATAGTCTTAGTTCATATTTCAATACTGGAACGGAGGGGGGCAAAACAGCAATTGGATTAACATATCCATCTAAAGGAAAATCGAAAATAGTTAAAATAAAAACGGGAATTAAAAATTTACCCCCTCCCGGCATAACTAATGTATCAATATCAACCCAATCGAAGGGTGGTTTTATTTTTAGGGCTGTGGTAAATTTAAAGTTTTATGGAAAAACGCAATATGATTTTATTTATCAAACCATGCTGCGGCCGGGGAATCCAATTGTTATTGAGTATGGACATACAAGAAATTCCACCGATGGTGTGGGGTCTATTAAAGATTTAGATTTCTTTGATAGGTTGGGTGATAGATTTACTCAATACGAAGATAATTTTAAAAAAAACATACCATTACCTACTACGAAAAATTCTGGAGCCGTGGTTGGTTTAGTTTCTAATTTTAAAACCAGATTGAATACACAAAATGAATATGAAGCTGAAATAGAAATAATAAATTCATTAGAATTTTTATATACACTAAGTCCCGAAGATACTTTTTTAGATTATCGTGCTGGTTCTAATTCATCAAAGTCCATTCGTGATATCTTTGGATATATGGGAGTGGAGGCTTGGCAACCGGAGTATGATCAGATTTTCGGAAGTGTTTTGAACGATGGTTTCGAGCACGCTAATCAGTTAGAAGAGAGCGACATGCTTAAAGCTTTTGGAGATTCTAACGAAAGACCTCTTTATAGTATAACCTCTGAAGAGGATAGGATGAGAGAAGCTTGGTTCCGAAAAATGGAAGGAGATGATCGTCCCGTTCACCAGATCCTCCAAGACATACAGCTTGATACTGCATATCATAATCAAATTATATTACCATCAGAATGGTCTGCAGATCCGTGGTATTTGTGGGGAGGACGCCGAAGAGACGGTCTTCTTGGATCGAAGGAAGACATGACCGAAGAGGATGTGGACAAACAACAAGAATATGTTATAAATAATTCAGATATTGTATATGTGTCTTTGAAATATTTTTTTAATACACTATTACCTAAAATTTTGACAAATGGATTTGGTCCATCTGCAGAACAACTTCCTGCAAGTAGTTATCAAATTAGGTTGGTAGAACATGGTGTAAAATATTATAATGAATTGAGATCAGTTGATATGGAAAAGGTTATAATAAATAATACTGAGTTGTACTCGCCGGATCAAGATTATTCTGAAACCTTTAAACAAAAAAGACAAAGGGCATATTCAGTTAGATTTAAAGATTCAGATAATGATGATTTTTATCGTATTGTGCCTAAATGGGGACCACATGGTGAGAATACTGGAAAAGAAATGTATTCAGAAACAACTCCACTTGGAGGCATTTTTATAAATTATTTGGTCATTAGAGATGCTTTTCATGCTTCCAATTCAGTCGCAGAAGCTATTCAACGGGTTTTAAATCAAGTGAATACTAACACTAATAATATTTTAAATTTAAAAATGAAATTTCTACAATCCCAATTAGAGATTGCTGATGACATCTCCGATATGGTTGCTGGAATAAATCTTTCAAATGCTAGGCCAGATGAACTTATTGCTATGATTAAATTGTCAATTTATGATGAGATTAGTTCGCTTTCTGCACCAAGTGAACGAAAGGATATATTTACATTTTTTGAAAAAGACGGACAATCCGAAGCCATATCATATGATATGGATTTTTCATTACCAAATTCTATAGCTGCAGTGGTCGCGGCCAGTACCTTTGAACCGCTTGAACACCAAGCTGCAGGGGGCGCTTCGCAAGAAAAAGCTCTTATAAATTATGGATATGCGATTGATCTTAATGGTGAACTTGTTCTTAAAAGTATGATACAAACATCATCTCCTGAAGGATCTGATTCTGATAGTCCTTCTGGTCCAACTTTATCTGATACCGCCGCGGCAGAAGCGGCTGAAGAGGAAGCCGTTATTAAGGAATTTGAATCTAAAGTTAATGACTATGCATATAGGCAACAGAAGTTTGATTCTTATGTGTCTCTGACCCAATTCAGTGTTGGCATGGCCGGACAGTCATGGAACCCCCCAGAGGGCAATCCCACAGATCGTGACTCTCCAGCTGGACAAACAGTTGATGAGATAATAATGGAAGAAGCTAGGAGAAACGTCCAGAGTGGAGAAGCTACGACAGATACCCGTGTAGCTCATAAGGATGTAGAAGAGGAACGGCTTTTTAGGCAGATATTGGGATATCAAGAACTTAGACCTCCCGAAATGAAGACCGCGGCGGTTAGGAATAATGAATTGTATAATATTATACCAAGTTCAGCACAGATTAATATAAAATTACAAGGTTTAGATGGCTTTAGATTTGGAGATTTGTTTTCGGTTAGAAATATTTTACCTAACCCATATGATGAAGTTAATGTTTTCATGTTGACCGGATATAAACACTCTATAGATTCTACGGGATGGTTTACAGACATTCAAGGAACCTTGATTGCTTCTAAGCCAGAAGGGTGGCCAGAATTGCAGAAAGATTCAGTTGGACATTGGCAAGAAGAAGAACGCCGCGAAGGTGAACCTGCTCGTTGGAACCGTTCCACTTGGACGCCACCTTCTTGAGGGTGAGGAATAAAAATGCCATTTAATGTTACTATTACAAACATAATACCAACAATAACGGAAGCGTATAAGCAACAGGGCTATCTTCCACGATATTTTGCTGCAAGAGCAAATCACATAAATAATGAAGTATTTGAGATCACTCGTAGGGATTATGAGGTTTTTCTTGATAATTCATATGTTATGGTAGGACATTTAAATTGGACTATTAAAGGTAAATTAGACGATCATACATTGTGGGTGTACACGGGTAGTCCTATCTATGACGATGCGGCGGAGAGTCCCCAAAGAGGAACAGAACCAATTATTATTCCAGGCCTCTTGACACAGAACCGTGCAGCAGTTAAATTCCTTAGTAAGAGAATACCATCTCTTGAAAATCGTTTGATAAATTATCAAGAATTTTATATCGGAGTTTGATGCAATTTTTAAAAGGTTATGATTTACAAACACTCCTAGCTTCTGACGAACCCAAGATTTGTTTGTATTTACTTTCAGATCCAGAGACACATCCTTTATTAAATTCTTTGTCTTGCATTTATGTTAAGACCCAAGATGGAGAATTTTATTCTTCATTTACTCATGTTGATTACCCCCACCAAGATTATCAAGGATTGGTTCTACGAAATGCTTTTGTGTATGACATAAAGCAATTGTTACACTTGGGGTTGGATGTACAAAATTGTTTTGACTTAAAATATTTTGACAACAAAGAAGTTCATAATCAACTTTCTACCTTTTATTCTGTTCGGTTGAGTCAAGTTTCTAATCTGAATTCGGTGATTCCCATTTATTCTCATTTGGACACGCTTCAACAAATTGGTCAATCATTGGATGTTGCATTGTTGGATAAGAAGAAAGATGTTTTCGATCAGAAGTATTTAACTGCATACCATAATATCATTCCTTACGTCTTTTCTAAAATAGAATCTGAGGGATTGTCTGTTGACCACGATACGTTTTTGAATTCATTTGGATTGGAGAGGCGTAATTTAATTAATGATGATAAGGTCTTAACTAATTACAATCATTATACTACTACAGGTAGACCAAGCAATGCATATGGTGGAATTAATTATGCTGCTCTCAATAAGGCTGACAATTCTAGAACTTCATTTATTTCTAGACATGAGAATGGTAGGTTAGTAAATATGGATTTTAACGGTTATCATTTATTTTTAGTTGCAGAACATATTGGTATGGAACTGCCAGATGATCCTCATACGATGTTGGGTCAACAGTATTTTAAAACAACAGAACTAACACCGAAACAATATAAAGAATCAAAGGTAATAACTTTCAGAAATCTTTATGGATATCAGTTAGAAGATATTGCAAAAGACATTCCGTTGTTTCGTAATGTTGACAAGTTTCAAGACAACCTGTGGTTAGATTATCAAAGACAGGGTAAGATAGTTACAAAGCTTGGCAAAAAGATTGTGGTGGAGAACGCTACACGAAATAAAGTATTTAATTATTTTGTTCAGTCGGTGGAGGCTGAAACAAATATTAGATATTTGTACAATCTTATAAAACAAGATATGGTTCCGATTCTTTATACCTATGATTCAATGCTTTTTGATGTAGAGGAAGCTAAAATTGATAATTTAATTAATATTTTACGGGATGTATTGAAACATCCGTTTTCAATTTCTATTGGTGATAATCTAAAAAATATGAAATTTGAACAATTTTAACCCTATTTATAGACAATTCCAACAGAGGGATTGTCATGGAGACACAGTTACTTTGCACTTTTTGTAAATCAGATGACTTAACAAATACTTGCCAACAGATAGCAGAAAAATATCAAGTAGTTTCAGATAAAATTTTTATTTTAGAAGATACGACCGTAGTTGAGGATATTTACTCTGACGATGAACAACAGTTAATTTTAACATATAATGTTACAAATGCTGATTTAAATGATGTTTTGGATTCTACAATATCTGTTCATCGTAAGAAACAAACCAATACGATTTATACAATCAATGCGCTCAATAAATTAATCATGGAAAAGAATAATGGAATTCTAGATAAAAGATTTAGAGTTGATTGGGAAGAACTAGAGAATATGGTTTTGGTTACGGCATATGGCAAATTGAAAAAGATACCAACACAAGTAAAACAGATTCTAAGATTAGATGAAATTACGAATACTTAATAATAAATAAATAAACTTTAAATTACCTCTTGACAATTAATACTAAACTAGTTACATTATGTAGTGTTAAATTTTAAACCCTAAACCATAAGGAGAAAATTATGGCTCTTGACATTGCTGCACTTCGTGCCAAGCTAAACACCTTTCAGGGACAAACTAAGCGGACATCCGCTTTTTGGAGGCCGACAGAAGGCAAGTCCCAAGTAAGGATTGTTCCGTTATCGGACTGTCCCGAAAACCCTTTCATTGAACTCTACTTCCATTATCTTGGAGGTCGGAGTCACCTAAGTCCAATTTCTAATGGCAACCGTGATCCAATTGCAGAGTTCGCCGAGAACCTTCGTGCTGAAGGATCACGCGATGCTTATCAACAGGCTCGTGCTTTTATGCCTAAACTTCGTACTTTCGTTCCAGTAGTGGTTCGTGGTGAGGAAGATAAGGGTGTACGTTTTTACTCGTTTGGTAAGACCGTTTATCAAGCACTTCTTTCTTACATTGCCGATCCAGATTACGGTGATATTACTCATATCGAAACTGGTCGTGACATTGTAGTTGATTATACTCCACAGGAGAAGAGCGATACTAATTTCGCTAAGACAAATATTCTAGTGAAGCCGAACCAGACTCCCCTTTCAGAGGATTCTGAGTTGGTTGAACGTTGGACAACTAATCAGCCACAAGCTGATAAACTTTTCAAGGAACCTTCCTTTGATGAGTTGTCCGATGTCTTGAAGCGTTACCTTGATCCCAACTCAGCGGATGGAGATGCTAGTACAACTGAACAGGTAACTGCGCCTGCTAAAGTACAGGCTTCATCTGGTGGCGATAAGGTTAAGTCAGCAGTAGATGAGTTTGAGTCCCTATTTTCAGAATAAGGGGCTAGCTCATGGCTGTCAAAAAGAAGGTAGAGACGCCATCCCGTGATGAGATGGCACAAGTTATCGCTGATAGCTTAAACTCTATGATGTCTGAGGAAGATCAAGTTGCATTCTTCTTAGACGGCTATGACGATACACCAGTTGATTTAAACGATTGGGTACCTACAGGTGCCACCATGCTTGACTTGGCGATTGCAAATCGTCCGCATGGTGGTCTGCCTGTGGGTAGGATAGTAGAAATTACAGGATTAGAACAGTCAGGTAAGAGTTTACTAGCCGCACACGTTATAGCTAATACTCAAAAGAGAGGTGGTGTCGGTGTTATTATTGATACCGAATCTGCGGTACATGATGATTTTTATCGTGCTATTGGTCTTGATATGTCCAAGTTGGTTTATGTTCATGCTGAAGCAATAGAAGATGTCTTTGAGATGATAACCAATATCATTGAGAAGGTCAGAAAAACCGATAAGGATAAGATTGTTACTATTGTAGTAGATTCTGTTTCTTCTGCTTCGACCAAGAGTGAAATAGAATCTAAGTTTACTAAGGATGGTTATGCAACTGATAAGGCGATCATTCTAAGTAAGGCTATGAGAAAGGTTACGAATATGTTAGCCAAACAACGTATTCTATTAATCTTTACTAATCAGTTAAGACAGAAGATGAATGCAATGCCGTTCGCAGATCAGTACACTACTTCTGGAGGAATGTCACTTCGATTCCATTCATCAGTTCGTTTGAGATTGAAGATGGTTTCAAAGATAAAAAATTCTTCAAAAGATGTTATTGGTGTAACTGTCAAAGCAATTGTAATGAAGAATCGTTGTGGTCCCCCACTTCGTGAAGCTACTTTTGATATTTACTTTGA
>VTLG01002245.1_pt1 | contig 46378 bp, 74 predicted proteins | sample 4694571 | NCBI WGS metagenome assembly VTLG01 (sample SAMN12604809, study PRJNA352737) | marine metagenome | biome: ENVO:00000447; feature: ENVO:00000209|ENVO:00000569|ENVO:01000036; material: ENVO:00002151; isolation source: viral sequences binned using virsorter ... | reverse complement strand
CTGACCTGTCCAGTCACCATTCATCCAGTCGCCTACAAAAATGTCACCATTCTCATATGTCATTGTACCAGTACCTTTAAATACTCGTCCTCGGCCTTCTTCTACTGAGCCCGAATCAATGTCTTCCCAAGCACCAACAATAGTTCTACCATCCGCATACGCAAAAATACCCTGACCATGCCATTTACCGTCCAACCATTCACCATCGTAGGTTGAACCATCAGCATATATCAGAGTACCTTCTCCGTGCCACTTGCCATGTTGCCAGTGACCAGTAAAACTTCTACCATCTGGGTGTGTTGCCACACCCTCACCATGAGGTAGACCTTTATCATCTACCTCACCTTCATAGCTTCTCATAATAAAAAACTCTCTTAAATCCCCATAAGGAGGACTTTGTAGATGCTTACCAAACCCCATCGACGTTTATGTTGTTGGCAAAGCCCCTTCGTTGAATACTCCTTCAGCTACACCTGGGTCACCTTCACCCACTGTAGTCCAAGTTAATTTGCCTTGACCATGGAATTTGCCAGCAGACCATTCACCAACGTATTTCTGTCCAGTACTGTCAGTCCATGTACCAGTACCGTGCTTATCGTTGTTTGCAAACTGACCAACATATTTCTGTCCGTCTGGATGTCGCATTTCAGCTGTACCCGAACTATCAACCATTAAACTATGAAGAATGCCATCTGGTCGTAAACCACCTGGTGAAAATGCTCCTTGATAAAACTTACCATTTGCCCATCGGTATGTTCCTGTTACTTTAACCCAATCGTCCCAAGTACCATCATAACTATCTCCACTGGCATACTCATATCTACCTGCACCTTTGGCCTTACCATCTTCCCACGCACCAACATATGTAGAATCATCCCAATTGGTTCTTGTACCTGTACCGTGGGGCTGACCGTTTACCCAATCTCCAGTATAACTTTTCAACTTGTTAGCTGTGCCATCATTGGTGTCGGCGTGTTCTGTCCATGTACCAGTACCGTGGGGTTGATTACTTGCCCAGGCTCCAGTATATATCGCACCATCTAAATATGTAAAGGTGCCTTGGCCATCCGGGATAGATGGCATTGTGTCATGCTCTCTATTAAATGTAATAGGCATTTTTATTTCTTCCTCTTTTTTTGTAACTCCACCGCAATCCATTGTTTTGCAATGTGGCTAGTAGGTGGTTCTTTCACCAACTTACTAACTCGTTTTGTTATATTTCTAAAAACATCTTCTCCAGCATCATTGTTATCTATAACCACAAAATTCTTGGCTCTAAAATAGCTCTGAAACTTTCCCATATTAGTTTGTACTGCTCTCCAATATTTAGTCACCATCGACGAGTCTAATTTACGAGGTCGGTCAGCATTTCTCTGTTGTGCTACCTGTTCCGATGTATTGACAAATATCATATAGGTATCATACCCCATTTGTCGCAACATATCAGCTTGACGTTTTATATCTTCAAACTCTCTGCCTGTACCATCTACAATTAACCCCAAACGGCCGTGAATGTATAAGTCTAATGCACCCTTACCTTTAAACTCTTTTACTTTTATACGTCCAAAAGTTATCTCTTTAGCTCTTTTTCTTAAAACATCTTTCTTTTCAGTTTCATCTGGACTCATAGCTGCAAAGTCCATAGGTACATTATGCTTCTTTAATAGTTTCTCTAACGCCGCATCAGAATTAACTAGTTTTAACCCCAACCCTGATGTTGTCTTACCTGCAACATAAGACTTACCTGCACCTGGGCCTCCAGCTAAAAAGATAGCCTTGAATATACTTGGGTCATAAACACCTTCTCTGATAAAACGTCTAAAACTTATCATAGCCATATTTATAATATTAGGCGCACCAGGCACATTCTATAGTCTTAACATTTAAGTCTTGCATCATATGGTCTGCCTGTCGTCGTGCTATTTTTCTTTCGTGCTCGTTATCGTTTCGCTTGGCATCTGCACGAGCAAGTACAGATTGAAGTCTTTTGATTTTCTTATCTTGTGGGTCTGCTGACTCTAATAAAACTATTTCATCTACCCCGAAAGGATAGTATTTCTCTAAACACTCTTGACAAATGTATTGTCCTCGATATACATACATTATAACACACTATCAAAAGAACGTCAAGGACTTTCTACAGTTCTTTCTGTTTTATTTTTGAAGTCTCTCAAGCTACCTGTACGACCATCTGACTTACCACTAAACTTTGCATTGTCTGGTAAAGTATATCTTCCCATTTGTTTAGGGCTACAATCTAAAACACATTCATACACTGGATTAGCTGCTCGCAAATCTAGTTTATGCACTAGTCTAATAATATAATATCCTGATGTGGACCATCTACGGTCTATAGGCTCTGACTTATCTGTCCCTTGATGTGGAGTTTCTAACTCTATAGCATCTCCCACCTGTAGTCCAGAAATGCCATTAATAATTATTTGTAGTTGTGTATAACGGTCATGTTTGTGTTGCATTTGCCAAGAAGCCGTTTGCAATGGTTGTCGTCTAGCATCGTTTGTTTTTACATCACCACCAGACGTTACATAATCATGGGCGTGATGTGTACCTGTACTATCTAAGAATATACGACTATCTGGAAACTCAGTAAACCCTACAGACTCATTTAGGGGGTATTGTGGCTCAAACGCCATTCCTGTAGGTACATAAACACTACCTTTCCGTATCGGTGCATCTTTATCCTTTATATAACGTGCCTTGATAATAGGAGCATCTATCAAATAGTCTAAAGTGTTGACTGTATAATTTTTATAATAAGAGTCATGTTCTATAGATTTAGAAGCAAACATCCCATCATTAATAGCTGAGTAAGTATCACCTATGCGGACAAACTTATAATCTTTGGCTGTGAGCATATCCTTTAAGTAGTTACCAGAGTTTTGTGTAGGTGAGAAAGTAAACTTCGTTTGATAGTCATAAGACCGACCTCGTTTACCTGAAGGTGCCTGGTTATGCATAGTTTTAAATCTATAACCCTTAGAAGTTTCATAAAAGTTATAGTTAGGTACATCGTTAGATTTGGACCTACACCGTTTTAATATCCAATTAATAGCATCAAAAGGATGCATATTAGGTATCACAACTTTATGTATATCTTTAGTTTCTTCTAACCAAACATCTTTACGAGTATGTAAATGATTCTTCAGAATGTCTTTAACTATCTCTGAGTATGTATCCTGATATGCCTGTGATACTCTTATACGGTCATTGTTCATCACCTCTGGAGAACAGAAATGTAATCTATACTGTTGAGTTGATACACTCTTAGAGCCTGTACTTTGGTCATAAGGGCGCAAGTTTTCTATTTTATGTATACACAGAGGATGTTTTGTATGGTCTACTGGTAGATGTGACCCTAGTGTCCTGAATTTTAACTTCAACAACTCTTGGCCCACAATAGTATGTTTCTTCATGAAGCCACTGATAAGATTGTCTACATCTAACAGTTCTACCCAACCAGTTATGCCAAACTTATCTATATCTTCAAAGAATAATACTTTCTGAACATACCCAGCAATACCATGACTCTTACCGCCATAGTCTATTTCTGCTACGTCTAACCGATACGCACCTGGTTTGTTGCCTAGTAGTGTGCCACAGTTTTTAGACAGGTCTTTGTCTACTGTTCTTGATTTAGCCATCTTCTAATGCAGCGAGTTCAGCATTAAACTCTGCTGATATTTGTGCAACAAATTCACGTTTGAGCAGTTTAATTTGTTTTCTTTTATCATTTAAAGTAGCTTCATATTGATAGTTAGATACAGATGTTGAACCAACTACACTAGACTCTACAGTTATCATCTTTGTAGTAATGCCAGAGGACTGTGCCACTTCATAATGATGTGATGCGTCAGGTTCAGTATATTTGTTTTTCACAAACTTTTCAAAGTTTCTTACAGATAATGGCCAATCATAATAGGGGTTTAATATATCATTAAATAAAAGTATTACCCAATGTAACCGTGAGTCTCCATATTCTTTATGGGCTACTAGTTCTGGAGTATCTCCATCCTGTATGTCATAAACTTCAAAGTTTGCACCACTATCCTTAATAGACTGTTTAATATTAATACGAGTCAATATGTCTTTAATAGTCTTGGGGTTCTTATCACCTGTAGGGTCATAACTTATCGTAGGGAAAGAATCAAAATAAGGCATTAATGACTCTCCTTCTTATTAGGATAATCTGATGCCTGGAGCATCGTCATTTCTTTAAATGCTAGTGAAATGTCTGTCTGTATAGGTTTGTCAGTAGTTTGAAAAGTGGCGTATTTTTCTCCACCATATTTTACTGTTACAGATGTACACGCACAAGCTTTTATTTTAAACAGACCAGCATCAGGCACAAAGAATATTTTAAACAAATGAGGTACCTTATACATTCTTACTAAATCCATAGTACCACCCATTAGTTCTGGCGCAGAATGACTTTTAAAGAAATGTACAATGTTTTCTATAGCGTCTGATTCATCTGAACTCTTTGGTCGTAATGCAAAGTTAAAAGAAAATGTCCTATAATCGGGACCACTATAAGATACATAGGCCTGTTCTAACATACGAGTACCTATTCCCTTGACTCCCATCATCTCTTGGCCTTTTTGCATCAACGCCTTCCCGGCGGTAGATGCATCAAGCGTTCCTGTATTAGTACTTTGCCCACGTTGACTAGGTGGCAGCATACCCTCAGGAGGACTGGTAAGTTTACCAATAGCTTGTGATATACCTGCACCTGCAACACCAACAGTATTTGATTCCCAACCGTGTGCATATTCTGCCTGTAGCCCTTCTATAGGCACTGGCAACCAAGCCCATTTATTAGTATTATGTACCGTCAGCTCTGCTACACTAGACTTCTGGTCGATGTAACAAGCCTGAAACCCTACCATAGGAATGTCTGCGCCATAACTACCATAGTCTAAAGGGAAAACATTTGAGTCTTTCTCTATTACTGTTGCCATATTTATTTCCTAATCTATATAAGTATTTATATGAAAAAGAAGAAGCAAATAAAATACTATTCAGGTCCTTTCCACCCAGAACACCCACACAAGTATAAGGGTAACCCACGGAATATCAAGTATCGTTCCATGTGGGAAAGGCGCTTTATGGTCTACCTAGACCGTAATGTAAACATTATAGAATGGGCTAGTGAAGAAGTAGTATTACCTTACACTTCTCCTTTTGATGGTAAGATGCATCGTTACTATCCAGACTTCTATGCAAAGGTCAGACAGAGAGACCACACTATAAAAGAATACATTATAGAGATTAAGCCTAAAAAACAGACTGTGGCACCTAAGACTAACCCCAAAAGGAAGACTAAAGGCTGGTATCATGCAGTCAGAGAATGGGGTAAGAACCAGGCTAAATGGAAATCTGCTACTCACTATTGTAATAAGCATGGTATGGAATTTAAAGTTTTAACAGAACACGACTTAGGACTGAATAATCCATATAAATAGTACATATGGCAAAGAGTATAGAAGATTATTTTCAGGAAATAGAAGATGCTAGTGGGGGTGCAGACCGACCTGAACGATGGTATAGAGACCAGGTTAGGAAAGTTTTACCTGCAAGAATCAATGAAGGCATGACTAGGAAGTTTATCCTAACAGGTAATAAAACTACTAGGCCTACTTATGGTGGTATGCAACTCTTTAGTTATCTTCCAAAACATGAAGAAACTCTTCCTTATTATGATATATTTCCTTTAGTTATACCTATAAAACGTTTAAATGACGGCTTCTTAGGAATAAACTTTCATTACTTATCTATACCTTTGCGACTGAAACTATTAGAAAAAGTACAACCTAGGGCAAAAGAAGGTATACAAATGGGATGGACTAGAGTGGCCAGACTACGATATATCAAGCCCTGTATAAAAAGATATTTAAAGAGCCATGTGGGTTCTAGATTTTTAAAAATAGAAGAGAATGACTTTGCAGTTGCTTGTATGTTACCTATACATACGTTCAAAAAAGCACCATACAGGTCCGTTCATGCTCAATCAAGGAAAATGAGATAATGGCGTTACACAGAATAACAGACTTTACTTCAGAAGTAATAAAGAAAAGAAATTGGGCTAGAAAGTATAATTTCGCCATGCACTTTACATCTCCTATAATGCTTCAAGCACCAGAAAAGATGTTTATACGATGTGAATCTATGGTAATACCTGGACAAAATATTGCGACTTCTGTAGATGATATTAGAGTGGGCCCAAGTAGAGAACACGCTATAGGCAAAACGGTCGCACCTGTACAGGCTACGTTTATTTGTAGTCATGATTTAATAGAAAGGAAATACTTTGAGGTATGGCAACATAATATGGTTGATAGAAGGACTTTTCAAGTCAGCTACCATAATGATTACGTTACTGATATATATGTAGAACAGTACAATGATAGAGGTCGCCTCACATTTGCTATCAAATTGATAGATGCCTACCCTAAAGGAATTGTGGCACAAGAAGTGGCATTGTCCTCTAACGAAACTGAGTTTATGAGAGTATCTGTAGAACTAGGGTATCACGTTTGGAGACATCTGGGCGAATTTGAGCTGAGCCAGTTGAGAAGGAAGGGCAAAGTACAACGGGCAAAAGTCCCAGAAGGAGATGTGGCTGATAAAAGATCAGCAAACTTCTACCGCCATGTTGTAGGAGATGCCCCACCTGGTGGCACTCGACAAAGTACACCTATACCAGGCAGCAGTCAACTAAACGAATTATTTACATAATGGAGATAAAATAAATTATGGCTTTACCAAAACTATCAACACCAACATATGAATTGGAGATTCCTTCTAGCAAGGAACAATTAACTTACAGACCTTTTTTGGTCAAAGAAGAAAAACTACTTCTTCTAGCTAATGAGTCAGACGATGAACAAGAGATGATTAATGCTATGAAAAACATTATCATTAACTGTACTTTCGGAGACTTATCAATAGATGAATTAGCTCTATTTGATTTAGAGTATATATTTTTAAAGATACGGTCTAAGTCTGTAGGTGAGATTGTAGAATTAGAACTACTTTGTGAAGATGATGGAGAAACTAGAGTACCAGTCAAAATAAACTTAGATGAAGTTCAAGTAACATTTAATGAAAAACATACTAACAAACTTCAACTTACAGACCAGGTTGGCATACTTATGAAATATCCTCAAGTCGACCTTATGACACCACAAAGTGGAGGAGACACTGAATATGTTTTCAAAATGATAAGAAAATGTATTTCTCAAATATATGAAGGTGAAGTAGTACATGAACGTGCAGATTTTAACGACAAAGAGTTAGATGAATTTATAGAAAGCTTAGATACACAGCAGTTTCAGAAAGTGCAGAGTTTCTTTGAGACTATGCCTAAACTATCACATACTGTTAAGTTTAAGAATCCTAACACAAAGAAATTTAATAACGTAACACTGGAGGGTATGCAAAGTTTTTTCGAGTAATCCTTTCTCATACTAATTTAGAAGTCTATATGAAGATGAATTTTGCAATGATGCAACATCATAATTATAGTCTACATGATTTAGAACACATGATACCATGGGAAAGGGAAGTATATGTTACATTATTATCACAGTGGATTGAGCAGGAAAACGAACGTGTAAAAAAAGAAAATGCAAGACGATAAAGTAAAAGTATCAGAAACCAGTAAAGAGTATGAACTACTAGTATCAGACTTGGTGCCTAGTAGTGGTGATGAAGAAAAGACTTGGTATAATCAAACAGCAGGGATGCTAGATAAGTTTAGAGTAATCCCTAGAATGATTATGCTAGCGTATATCTATGCCTTCTATTCAGCTACTACATGGTTTATGGCACTAGCTGACCCCACTAATGCACAAGCGGCATTCATATCTACAATAGTAGGTGCCGGTGCAGCATTCTTTGGCTTATATGTTGGTAAACCAGGTTCAGCACTACCTAAAGGTAAAAAGTAAATGGCAACACCAGCAGCACCAACAATAGATACAGGCCCCATAGAAAAAAGTATTCAAGGCTTAGGCAATATTATGGCGGGTACTGTGAAGGGTATCGCATCCTCTGTAGGCGGCATAAAAAGTTCTATTGCAACTATAAAAGATATGCCTAAGGCTGTTTCAGCTAGTGTTCAAAGTCTAAAGGCTAGCTATGAGAAAACTTCTAAAGCTGTCGGAGACAGTTTTAATAAGGGCATAAAAGAACAGGCCAAAGCTTCTCTAGGTGGTTCTAAAGGTATTGCAGAAAAAATACAAACAATGCGTGAGAGCCTAGTTGCTTCTGGTGTGAGTCAGCAAGAAGCCCAGAGTCAAGCACTCAATGATGTCCGTGCCCAGATAGCGGAACAAGCTAACTTAATGAAATCTAATCCTATGGCCGTAGCCAAGGCTATGGGCACTGTTACTATGGATGGTATGAAATTTCTTGCTGGTTCTATTGGTGGCATATTTAAAAGTAATGCATCTGCTGATAAAGAAAAAGATAATGAAGATAGAAGGAAAGATAGTAGACTATATAAAATCTTTAATAGTATGGATAAAGGTTTAGGGGCTATGGGTGGAAAACTCTCCACACTAGCTAAAGGGGCTATGGGTGCTGCAGGAAAAGGTGCAAAAGGTTTAATGGGTATGTTGAAAAAGGGAGCTTTGTTCTTACTCATTCCTGCCCTTATAGCCTTTATGAATAGTCCTGCGTTTGAAGAACTCAAAACATGGATACACGGTACATTAATACCCGGCATTAAAAAGGTTGTAGATATTATAATGCCTATAGCAAAGTCAGTAGGAGCATGGGTTAAAGATACAGCACTACCCATATTCATGAATATGTTGATTGCTAACTTTAAAGCTCTATCACAATTCTTTAGTGATATTTTTGCTAGATTCTCTGGTTGGTCTGATATGTCCTTGAGAGAAAAGATTGGCGCTGTACTAGGAATATTTACTAGTATTGGCGAGTTGGTAGGTAAAATGGTTGGTAATCTGATAGAGGCAGTATTGAATCTATTTGGTGCAGATGGTGCTGCATTAAGGACAAAGTATTGGGATCCTATAGCACAGTTCTTTAATGATATTGTAGCCTCTATAGTACTAATCTTCACAGACCCTATTGCTGGAATCAAAAAACTATTAGGCACTATATGGAACGCTGCTTCAGGAGTTGGAAAATTCCTTTACGACAAATTACTGGCCCCATTCTTTACATGGATAGGTGAAAAATTAGCATTTATTCCAGCAGGCATTGCTGGAATGTGGACTTCTGTTACTGACACTGTAAAAGAAGTATGGGATAGTGTAGTCGCATGGTTTGAAGGTTTATGGACATGGGCTTCAGAGGGTATCGCTGGTACATGGACAGGCCTTGTAGGATTTATTAAAGAAAAGTTTGATGGTGTAATAACATTCTTAACAGACCTGTTTACTTGGCCCAAGACTCCACTTGGCTTTGTAACAAAACTTATAGACATTATATTAATACCTTATAACTTGGTCATTAACTTCTTACGAGATATCTTTGGTTGGGGTACAGATGAAGAAGGTAAAACAACACCATTTAGTCTAGGTACTTTCATTGTAGATGCAATCTTAGCCGTGGTTACATGGATAAAAGAGAAGTTTCTATTTGCAGCAGCAACTGTTGTAGAAGGATGGACTAATCTAAAGACGTTTATATCAGATGCTGCTATTGCAATAAAAGATTGGTTCGTAGAGAAATTTACATTCGGTAAAGAAGCTGTTATCGCCGGTTTTACTGGCCTAGTGACCATGGTGACTGACTTAGGTGTTAAAGTATGGACATGGTTTAAAGACTTGTTTAGTTGGGGTACTCAAGGTACTGGAGCCGATGGTGAAGATACGACCTTACTCGGATACATTACTGCTATACCTGGTAAGATATGGTCTTGGATAAAAGGTATATTTGGATTCTCGTCAGAAGATACTGGTGATGTTAAAGTAGGTGAGACTAAAGGAATATTCAGCAAAATCTTATCTGCTATATTACCAGCTGGTCTAGTAGACTTCATTACTAATCCTAGTGGATGGCTACTGAACAAACTGGGCATTACTAAAGATCCTGATACTGGTCAAATTGTTGATGCAGACGGTAAACCTGTTGTAATGGGAAGTTCTGAGGGTATATTCTCCAAGATACTAAAAGCCTTTTTACCAGATGGTCTAGTAGATTTTCTTATGAATCCTGTAGGATGGGTAATGGACTTCTTAGGTCTAGGTGGTAAGAAGAAAGAAGAAAAAGTAGAATTAGGTGTGGTGTCGGATCCTGGAGAAACAACAGATTTCAAAGCTGAAGCCGCAGCACGCCGTACTGAAAATATACAAAAGATTTCAGAATGGCTACCAGACATACCGTTTGTTAATGAGTTTAAATTAGTAAACAAGATGTTTGACATATTCGGACTTAGAAGAGGTGGTAAAATTAGTCCTGGTCAATTTGCAATGGTTGGAGAAGAAGGACCTGAACTAATTAAATTTAAACAAGCTGGTGTAGTTGCTTCAAATGAACAAATGCACGCCGGTAGAGATTTTGCAATGAACGCTATGAAACTGGATGCTATATCTCAACCTGACGAAGCAGCTGGTGCAGGTGTTGGAATTAATGCACCTGTTATAATTAATGCACCTAGTCAAAACTCTGTTGCTAATACTAAAATAGATACACCTATTAGTACATTCGACCCCTTTACACAAGTAGCAAGAGCCTATTGAACATAAATATAAGTAAAAGGAGTTGTATGAAGCGTCTATTACTTGTATTAATGTTACTGGTACCCTTGGGTGCATTTGCTTTATCTTCAGAAGAATTAGCAGATGCTAGAGATGCCGTTGTATTGGTAGCTGAAGATGGTGGATTTGGTTCAGGTGTTGTTATTAGTCCTAATGGTTTTATACTTACTAACTATCACGTTATACACGGTGCCACAGAAGAAAAGCTTTTCATTTGGTTCTATGATGAAGCTGACCTAAACTATTATAGAACTAGAATAATAGGTATAGACCCCCTAGCCGATTTAGCATTATTGCAAGTATTAATGCCTCAAGATAGACTACCTCTAACATATCTAGATTTAGAAGATGAAGAAGATAACATCAAAATGGGGAACGTTGTATATGCCATAGGTCACCCAGTAGGGTTACAATGGACTGTTTCTCAAGGTATTATAAACCATGAAAACAGGGCTAGTTTCATTAATGGGTATATCAGACTCTTACAACATACTGCACAGATTCAAAAAGGAAACTCTGGTGGGGCTCTTATCAATGAAGATGGTAAACTTGTAGGTATCAATACTTACATTTTACAACCACCTGGTAAAGAGGGTCCTCTTTATACTGGTTTTGGTTATGCTACTAGAGGAGATATTATTAATTTCTCTATCATCAAAATGTTAGAAGATGGACTGGTTGTAAGACCTGCACTAGGTATTATTGCATTTAACTTCCAAGAGTTTACTAGAAGAGGTATTGTGGCTGCTTGGGAAGACCCTGCAAATCCATTCTTAGAAGCACCAGCAGCGCCAGTAAAATTGCCAGATATCTTTGGTGTAATAGTTCTTAAAACAGAAGAAACTGAATGGGCTGTATCACAAGGCCTAAAAGAATATGATATCATTGTATCTATAAATGGTGACCCAGTAAATCATTTAAGTGACCTCCATAGAATTATAAGAGAGATGGATATTGGAGAAGTTATTACACTAATGATTAATAGGGAAGGTATGTTTCAATTGTTAGATTATGAACTTACTACTTTAGAATTTGACTATATGGAATATTATAATGAAAGGAATACACAACGGGCACCACAGCCTGACGTAACACCTACGCCTGAACCAGAAGAAGATACTAAAGTACTTCCACATCACCCATCAGAGAAATAAAAAAAGGGGACTCGAAAGTCCCCTTTGTTACAACTTAATCTTCTTCTGCTAACTTAGCAAAATATGAGAGAGTCTCCTCATCCCCTGTATCTGATACAGGAGTCGTTTTAACTTCCTCCTTAGGTGGAGTAAAAGCTTTTACTGCGGCTTCTTTAGATGCACCACTGCCTAATGTATAAATTTCAGCAGTAGTTTTACCTACACCAGCACCTGTAAGAACTTTATTCAACTTCTCTTTCAGTTCATCATATGTCTTGAACTGGTCTGACTTGGAGAACGCCTGTAGGCTATGTTCACTTTTGTAGACCTCTTCAAGTTTCGCTTCATCATCTAAAAGAGCAGCTGGAGTTGCAAACTCCGACTTATCATAGTTCCAATAACCATCGACCTTACGGATCTTCAACTTAAAGTCAGCACCTTTCCATAAATCAAATGGGTTCAATGCTTCTTCATCATCAAAAGCCGGATTCATCGCTTCAGTAATCTTATCAAAGATTTTCTTACCGAATTTGAATAGTCGAACTTGACCTTCATTCTCAGGATGTTTCGGATCATTCACAACATAAATGTTTGCATAATATTTTAAGATCCGTTTTTGCTTACGAGCAATCTCCTTATCAGATTCGTGACCACTATTCCATAGTTCAGTGTTGTATTCTGAAACAGGGTCATTGTTTCCAATAGTAGTTAGGCTATTCTCAATATACCAACCACCGGGACCACTAAAAGCATGACTCCACATACGAACCCACGGCAAATCTTCACCTTCGGGTTGTGGGAGAAACCGGAGAATAGCATAACCATTACCAGTCTTATCAAGTTCTGGTTTCCAGAACCTATCATCATCAAAATTATTAGTATTTACAGGATTGTTTAGTTTTTCAAGCTCAGCCTGTAGTTTGTCAAACTTACCAGAGCTTTGTTTTAGAGTTGCGAAACTCATATTATATTCCTCGTATTAATCGTATTATTTGTATTAAACTTATTCACAAACATCTCATAACTATACTATTAAGTATAACATACCTAATAGAGTTTGTCAAGCGTTTACTGTGAAGTAGACCCAAAAGACAAACTTACTGAGATACCGGCTACTAAATCACCTCGACTAAAATCTTCGTCAAAGGGGATTGAAACATTAGGCCGAACAGAAAAACTATCTGTCACTGCCCAAGTATAACCAGCATCTACATCAAGACCTTCATATTTAAAATCATCAAGATCCCAATTCGTTGTAGCACTTCCGTCTAAACCAAATGCATTGAAGCCACTACCAAAACTACCACTAAACTCTGCATCATTAACATTCCAGTCAATACCTGCATCCAAGTCTATACCAAAAACAGCTACTGAAGTATCAAAACCTAGAGTGTGTTCATCGTCTGTAGTATAGTCATATGCAGCACTACCTGTGATACCCATAATAGTTGTTCCATACTCTATACCAATCTGACTAGTATCACTTGTTGATACGGTAAGACCACCGGCACCAACTGAAAACGCATTACCATCCTGGTCTAAACCAATAGTAACACCATGTGATGCAACTGATACATCACTTACAAAATCTACATCCAGCGCTTCTGCTTTCTCACCACAGCCCGCTAGAATAAGAACTACACCACCCGCTAAGGCTATTAAAAACTTCTTCATTATTTCTCCTTTTAAATAAAAAGAGGCAGGAGGTTCCCCTCCCACCAATTTTTAATTTTTACATATCTTACTTGGACCGTGGACTGTTGTCCGTAAAAATCCAATAGATAATACCAACAGTAACTAGACCGGTAAGTCCAGCACCACCCAGTGTTGTTACCAGGTTCGTGATGTTACCAATAACATCAACTGGTAGGAATATTACATCAGACCCAAAAAGGACCTGTAGTACGATTCCAAGTGCTAAAAGGCCCCAGGCAACTTCTACTACGCCGCCTATCCAACCTTTAATTCTACTCACTATTCCGTCTGCCATTTATTTTCTCCTTTGTATACGACATCTTATAGTATAACGCAATTCGCTTCAAAAGTCAAGCACTTTGTGTTAATAATTTACCATCTATTTGCAATACCAAGGAATTTCCAATTTACAATGTAATATTTATGTCTTTCTGTACCTAGACTCTGGATTTTCCTTGTTCAGCGAAACTTTATACTCACGCCCATCTATTGACGCCTGAACGTCTGTCCATCTTTGGGCAAATACAGCTGGTTTTTTCACAAGAGTTTCATTACAACAGGATGGACAATAAATGATGGGCGGGTCAGATATCTTCTGCCACACATCATAAATTTCTTCTTTACATTCTGTACATCTATAATCATATATAGGCACTATCGTAGCGCCTCCCAAGAAACAGGAAACTTATCATTGGATAACTTATCTATCTCCCAACATATTTCCTGTGTCTCTAACTGTGCATCTGGTTGACATCTAAGGTTACATACCCGACTGAAGGCATACAATGAACCTGTCCATATCCAACTTGTGTATGTATTTTGTGGTAATACTACACGGGCTTGTTCTGGTGCGACACCTGCTTCTAACATTTTATTATAAGTTTTTAAAGCGAGGTCACAAGATTTAATAACAGCACTTCCTGTTCTTTCTTCTCTATCTAACCATTCTACAAATTCATCACTAGACCCTTGTTTCTTATCTGTGGGTTTACCTCTCCAACGGTCTGGCATCCAAAAGTCTGGTTCGTAATCAACGTATCGCCTACTAATTTCATTCCAACTTAAACCAACTTGGTGCTTGACTAACTGTCGTGCCACAAATATAGGTGCGTCTATACGAAATGATAGTGTGCCGTGTGCGAATGGCGACCAATGCTGATGTTTTGCTAAATACTTGATGAGTTTCTTATCACCCTCTGTTAGTTCTGTATGAACCTTACCAAACGATACCCTTGCCGCATTAACTACCGACAAATCACTACCCATATGGTCTATTAGGTCTACTTTAATTTGGAGCCACCACCAGGAATCGAACCCGGGACATCTTCATTACAAGTGAAGTGCTCTTCCGTCTGAGCTATAGTGGCGTTAAGTAAGTGTTTCTTTATCACGTTCTATCTGTTCTTTCCAATCTTTATTATATTCGTACTCCGAAATACCTTCCAGCCTGAATATTTTTTCACCTAACTCAAATGAGTCCACTGGGAATTGAGTCTTGCCTACCTCGATAGCTTCTTCTGGAGAATATGCCTCGACAATGAAAACTCTCTTTTCTAGTTTTACCGTTTCTATCAGATACTTTGACATTATCGTCTATATTCTTTCCAGTTGTGTGAGCGATACTTCTTTGAGTTATATTTAGACCCAAGCTCATCACTCATTTCTTGTAATCTCGGTACACAGGTATCATTTACCCATTTCTGTAGTTCAGCATTATCGTATTCGAGTTTACGAATTCGTGATTCTGACTGTTCTAATTTATATGACAAATGAGCTATACGTCTTTTAGCTTCATCAACATAAGATTCTTTTTCTACTGCCATTACTGTCTTACTCCTTTAATAAAATTACCTTTTAAAACTTCACCAGTTTCTGAAATATAAGTACCTTCTCCGTGGAACTTATTATTCAACCACTCACCCTCATACTCTCTACCATCAGGGTGTTTCCAGTTACCAAAACCACTAGCCTCTCCATCTATAAAGTTTCCAGTATAACGAGAACCATCCACGTGATATTGTACTCCTGTACCATTTATAATATTGCGACTGAAATTACCTTCGTATCTTCTACCATCTGGCCAAGTATATACACCATGACCGTCTTTTATATTATCAACCCAGGTGCCTGAAAATGATTCACCATTCGCAAAAGTCCAAGCACCAGTTCCGTGTCTCACACCTTTATACCAGTCACCTACATATTTTGTTTCAAACGGTCGACCTTGTTCTATATAACTTGGTCTTGTAAATGAACCAAAACCTGTCTGTTCTCCATTTTCAAAATCACCTATATACACAGAACCGTCAGGATATGTTTCAGTTCCCATACCGTGTGGTTTGTTATCTTTCCACTCTCCGACATACTTAGACCCATCTGGGTATGTAAACTCTCCCTTACCATCTTTGATGTCGGGCACAGTTTTTCCACTATACGACCTCATTTATAAGCCTTTCTAACCTATGAAAATGGTCGTGTATATGTTCAATACGTTCCTGATACATTTCTACTTTCTCTACAAATTCATTCATTAGACTCTGTAGTTCGTGGCGTTGTTCTACGCTCAATGTATCGTTTACAAAAGACGAGGTGGTCATGTATGTGTTCTATCCTTATAAGATATTCGTCAACTTCTTTAATCAACTCTTCAAGTTGTCGTTTGGCTTCCAAGTATTCCATTGTTGCCTCAAGTAAGTACTACAAGCCAACAGATGTTCAAGTATAGGTCGACTTCTCTTACAGTGTGTGATACTACTTTCATTGACTATATCCCTCTCGTTATGTGTTTCTTCAAAAAACTCTTTGACTCGTTCTAAGCGAGTTATAAACTTGCCGGCACCTTGTGCCTTTTCTACCTCTCGCCATCGGTATCCAGAAACTTTAAGTTCTTCAGCCTTTCTAAGGTTCTCAGGATTTCTATCTATAGTTACTTCTTTATAGCCTTCTTCTTCGGCAATCTCTTTAATATCTTCCATTCTACCTTGTGACCCCATTCTTCATTTCCTTCTATATGATATCGTTCATAATCAGTTGATAAGAATCCTTGTCTGGAATCTAACCATCTTACAGTTATAGTTTTCTGTCGTCCATCGTTTATATTCTGTAAGAGAACACGGTCATTCTCTTTATACATCAGAACGACTCTCCATCTAACTTAGCTACATACTCATCTTCCAACTTATGTACTTGTTTATGTATATCTTCAACTACCTGTTGGTTGGACCTAATAACGTCCATTAATGAATCTACTGTTTCTTTTATATGTTCCAACTGACTTAATGTTTCTAGTTGAAAAAAGATGGGCGCTCTTGTTGCCATATCCTCTTTAGTCATTATCTACTGCCTCTAAAATTATCCTCTTAAAATTCTTTCTATCTATGTTTACAAAAGGTTCATACTTTCTTAACAACAAACTGACCTTTGGCCAAATAAACTTTTCACTAATCTCTGTATCAAACTGTTTACTATATACCAAAAGTTTATTAAGTATAACTAAAGTTTCTAAACAGACTTTCTTTCCGAGATATGCCTTTAGTAAATATGGATGTCCCTTTTCACAGTTAAAAATCTCATCACTATTAAATAGTATATCACCATTTTGTGGGTTTGTCAATAACATTTCAATGTCATTTTTAAAAATATATTCTAAACTCTGAATCCTTCCTTTCCTTTTTTCATAGGCATCATTATCCATATCGCCTATCCATATCTTACCTAATATTAAGTTAGATACAAAAAAATCTACTATCTCTGATTCTTCATATTTCTTTGCTAGTCGTTTAAAAAAATACTTATCTTTTCTTTTATCAAGGGACTCTGGTGAAGCTGACACTTTACCATTATACTTAAAATAGTCATAACTATCTGAAGTGAAATGTAGCTTGAGTGAAAGATATGTTATATAGGCTTGGAAGTCACCTATTCTCATAAGCAAGAAAGTCTACTAGTTTTACTCTTTAAATAATTTAGTTCTTCAGCTTCATTTTGAATTTTCTCTTTCATAGACTTATCTATGAAGCGAGCAACTCTTTCAGGCTCTATATCTTTATCTTTACAAAACATTAGTACAGCATCCATATAAGGGACTCGTTTTGTTTTGACTAGATCCTCAATTTCTAAAGAAAACTTTTTTGTAGTTATTCCTAAACTCATTATATATCTCATTAGTGTATGCGCCTATCTCTGTTTCGGCGATACGGGGAGTGAGGCTGTCGATGGCAGAGACCTCTTTTAGAAACTATGCTCCTGTTTGATAATAAGGAAGGAGCAACTCCCCAATGCGTTACTGCCTATTAAGCAGCCATCGCATAGTCATAAACACTGTCATTGGCGTTTATAGTTTTTTGATGTTCTCCTCTGACTTTTCCTCACCCCGTCGAAACCTGTCACCCCCGAATTCTGCGTTACGTTCGTCGGGTAAGGGACCCCACATCCCTAATCTACTCCATTCACTTTTGGTATAATACCAATCGTTGGGTTTGGTGGAGGTGGGGGGAATCGAACCCCCGTCCGAAATGTCTACTTGTTCAGTATCATCAATCATCAAGCATTATTTATGTATTTTCTTCCTTTAATTCAACGTTGTTATAAAACTCTTCCATCATTTCGTCTAACATTGGAAGATAGTCTTTAGTATCTTCTTTAAAAATCTCTATCTGACCGTCCTCTGCTACCATAAAGATAACTACTCGGTCTATCGGCTCCCCGGTGTGTTCCTCGTACATACTGGCATACGCTGAACACTGAATAAAATAGTCTTCCAGCCATTCTCGTTTCTTCATTGTGGTAGTAGTTTTGAAATCTACTACGGCAAGTTCATTATCATACACGGCGATTGCGTCACAGCGCCCAGCCACCTTAAACATATCACTATACATCGCCTGCTCTTGGAGCACTATCTGGTATATGCTGTTGTCCAGATGACTACGTGCCTCTTGGAACATATGATAGGCGAGGAAATTCTTTTCTTTGTGTTTATCACCTATCGGTTGGTTTTGAAGGTAGTCTTCCACGCAGTAGTGAAAAGCCGTGCCTCGTCGGGCTGCCTTACCACTAATAGCTCTCGCCTGTTGTTCACCAACACGGTCTCTCCATTCTTGTAGACCCTTCTGTTTGCCAGGCTGCTTGCCTAGTACTGTTGTTATACTAGGGTACTTGAGCCCATTAGGCGCTTCATAGAAACGCATACCATTTATATTGTGAACCTCCAACTCTGGGAACGGTTCGTGTTTATAGTCGTGTAAAAATTCCATTATATAATCCTATCACAGTTTTAACCAAATGTCAAGTGCTATTTAACCCCAAGTTGGCTTTGGCTATCAAATAAGACCTTACCAATCCTGAACGTATAATATCTCCAAAATCAAACTCAACACACTCAAATTCTTCCATATCTTTTATAATATTCTTAAACTTCTCATAGCCACCTCTATCTCCATTATGACTTTTCAAATCGGTTTGGGCTATGTCTCCAGCAAAATGAATTTTACTATCTTGACCTACTCTTGTAATCAATGTATCTAATTCGTGAAACAACATATTTTGAAACTCATCACATATAATGATAGAGTGGTCAAATGTAGTGCCACGGAGAAATGATGTAGTCAAAAATTGTATTGAACCTTGTGCTATCAATTTATCATATAGCTGGGCAAACTCGGCATCATTAGGCATTTCAAACATCATGCGGACTATTACCCTATATGGGTCTTGATACAAATCAGCCTTTTCTTCTAATGTTCCTGGTAGAAATCCAACATCCCTAGAAGGCAACAAACTTCTAATTAATACAACCTTTTCATATTTTGAACTCTTATCTAATACTTCTTTCAAAGCCAAGTAGAGTAACAGAAACGTCTTACCACTACCCGCAACACCAGACGCAAAAATGTTTTTGCCTTCACCATAGGCTTCATACATTTTTTCCTGATTTGGGGTCAGTGGTTCTACTTTTAATAAACTGGCTGTGTTAATATACATGGTTTTCTTCTTGCGATTACTCAACGAGTATCCTCCTAAACGTCAATTGTCGACCCAGGATTTGAGTCTCTTATTTTTCGTAATCTATCTTTCCAGCCCTCATCGGTGTGGCGTCTCCAAGAATCTCGGATACTTACTATTCTAGGAGATTGTATGTGTTGTTTATATCCATTCGCTAGCATTTCTTCCATTTCTGAAATGGAACAAAGCTTTTCAAAGACTTCACCGGATTCTAAGTTCTCAAATATATATGTGGGCATAATACTATTTATATTCCTGGTTGAATATCCAGAGGAGGTGTATTAAGTTTATCACCTTCACTTGGTACATAGTCTGAATATTGTCGTGTATCTTGTGGGTCAAATGTCTGTACCCCAACGTGTTCTATACCCAAATGGTGTATGAAGATAATCAACTGACGTTCTTCCAGTTCCATTGAGAATAAATTTCTGGCTGTGATATGTGACCAACTCTTAAGCGATGTAAGATAGTTCTCATCATTACCAGCTTCAAACCACTCTCGTTTAGGACACTTCTCTGCCATGTTTTCAGCTATCAATCTTACTTGCCAATCTGCCCAGCGACCCTCAGCCATTTTTATTCCTCAAGTGTTCAGCAAACAAATGTTTGGTGACATTCAATATCATTGGACCTTCCAATCGCATTGCCTTCCAGCAAGTCTCATAGTCCATCTTTCCATTCTTGTCTTTCATCAAGTTATCAGCCTCAACCAATCTCTCTTGGAATCTAGCGATAGAGTCAACACAAACTTCATCAGTATATGGTTCAAAATCAGCCATCGTCATCACTCCTCATTTCGGCATACTCTCTTGCTTGTTCACTGTAAGACTTCTTACCTTCAATATCAAGCACCTGTTTTCGTAAACAGTTAACCTGTATTTCCAGTTTCTGTATTTTTGGGTTATCACCTTGGTCGAAATGACGGTCGATAATCCAAGCCATCTGGTCTTCCAGTTTCTTCATTCGTTCTTCTATATCACTCATAATACCACTCCGCAAACAGTTCATAGAGTTCACTCTCCAACCGATAGGCTTCTTTCTCCCATGGTTGGTCCTTATAGGCTACTGTAGAATATTTCCTTTTCTTCCACTGTACTTGACCTGTTTCATAATCAAACAACTCACCTCTTACAAACTGTTTAAGATGAACCATCTCATGGGCTAGCCATGTAACTATCTGTACAAATGAAAACTTCATCGAAGCATCCAATTCAATCATAAACTCTCTAGGTTTATTCAAGTTGTCATCTATAATGTGGCAATACCCATAAGCCCCTTCTTTCTTCTTCATGCCATTGGTTAGTTTAATATCGAGTTCGATATTCCTATCCATACGCTTGCCAAGAAGATACTCACCAAAATACTGGGAGGCTTCATAAAGAGTTTTGGATAACTCTTTGTTGTGGCTTCTATAGCCTTCTACTGTAACATACGACATTAACCAATCACCGGCTCTTCTAACTTCTTAAATTTATATTGAATGAAGAAATCAGTGCCCTCAATATGTTTTCGAGCAGCTTCCAGTTCATCAGCACCATATTCGTGTATGACTGTGATAGTGCGAGCAGCCAGGTCCTTCTTCAATTGCGGTGCCCCTGGAAAGGCTTGTCCAAGCCCTTTATATGTGTAATCACAGATATCGTACCCTACAACTGTTGGCATTATAACCATAGTATTATCCTATAGAATGTGTTTAAATACATTTATAATTATATCAGATTTTGGAGCTATTGTCAAGCGCCTAAGTTATTGATTTTAAAGGGAAAGTAAAAATAGTTAACCCCTTGATTTTAAAGGGTTTTAGAGTATTAGTATATTAGAATACCCTTATGACTCCTCACTGGCATCTAACTCCCAAAAGTTGACATGGAATTGAAAAGGTGAGGTAATCCTAGGATCCTGTTGGTATTTTGTTACCTTTGCTTGCTCTGGTAATTTTTTCATAAAATCGGAGAGTTTATCTTCGTGTTCTATAGACTTGGAAAATATGACAGAATATTCATCTATCCCATTATTTCTCCAATCTACAAGATACCACATTAGTCTCTATTCACCAATTTGAGGTAGGGGTCATTATTATTATCAAAGGGCTGTTGGTCTGCTAAAATTCCCCATTCGATATCCTTCTTTACTTTCTGTAATGCCCAGTTTACATTTATCCCGTTATGGTCACATCTATAGAAACATACACGGGTGTCTATATTACAAACAGTATTCCTACTGTTCTCGTAAATGTTTGTTAGTGGGTCCTCATCGTAGTCATCGACAAAGCCTTTAATGTATTCTGGACGACTTTCTCCTATAACTATATCTCTTACTATCCCGGCATGAGTCATAGGTGTGCATACTTGTATTTCACCTCTCGGGCCCAATATCATCCACATATCTCTAGCTAGGCACGTTGAAGGAAACTTATTAGAAAACGCATCTGTTGGCGGTCGTCTACCTTGACATACTTGAGCTTCTTGAGCTCTCTGACCCTCTGGCTTCCAATCCCATGTTTGATGAAAGAATGGCATGAACTTTCCAGAATCATCTGTCTTAAAAGTATCTTCTATTAAAATCGTCAACTTTGGTAAGTTTTCTTCTATAACCTGTTTCTCTGACTTGCCTTGACATATCAAAGCCACTATATCATCTTCTAGTTCTGCCTGTTCTATCACTTCTGCTATAGTATTATTAGCCACCATATCCTTAATAGCTATTGCGACTTCTAACAACTTTCTAACAGGAGGTTCTGACTTATCTACCTCATCTGGCCATCCGATATAACGTTTAAACTCTAATAGGTCTACACCCAACAGGACTGCCAACTTTGTCATTTCTTTCCATTCTGTATAGTTGACTCTTAGAAGTAACTGAGCTAGACGTATCTTAGTAGCACTTTTTTCTTTATCTCGTAATGTAACTAACTCTTTAACATTTTCTATCAAAGTTTTAAAGTTTATCTTATGTCTAACGTGGTCTGGTATAGTATGTGTTTTATATTCCCATACTTTAGCTATTGCACCATCCATACTGACTCGTATGCTGTCTACATATTTTGTTACATACTCTCTAGCAGAACTATGCATACCCACACCTGTTGTATAGATACAAACACCTGGAGATTTAACTCCATAATGTTCTGCACGTTCTTTTATATATTTTACAGCTTCACAAACTTTTTTATCTGTGCCTGGTGTAAAGGGTTCTTTACCACCAGAGAATAAAAAATAGGGGACATTAAATGCCTTGTCAGGATTAATACTCTCATCTAAGACTTGTTTCAACTTCTCTATAGTAATAGGCTTATCGTCGGGTCGTAACTTTGGGTGAGGCACCAATCTAAATCGGTCCTGTCCTTCTCCTCGTTTAGCTATATACCCTGCACGGTCTGTACCTTCAAACTCTGCACTAAAACAATGGTTACATACATACGGACAACCTAAGCCTAACCATATCTCTAAACGTTCACAGTATTTTTTTGTACCATCTATAACAGATAAAACATCAGGTATTTTTGTAACATCTTTAAATACACTTACAGAACGAGTAGCCCTAGATTCATAAGTTATCTTATCACTATAAACAGGATTGTTTTTTAACTCTGCATATATTTCTAGCAGTTCATTCTTATCAACCCCAGCTCTTTCAGCTATAGATTGACTGTCTGTAAAAGGGTTATCTAAAATCTGATTCAATACAGAAGTTAGTTTTCCGTTATACTCCAAAGTTAAGTTCCTCATACCATTCTGGAAAAATGGTACTAAAAGATTGTTCTCTATGTAAATCTAATTTATGTATTTCTTGTAATGCATCAAATATAAGTGTAGAAGATTCTATATCAGAAGGCTGATTCATAAAGTTTACAATTCCAGTAAGACGTTCATCACCTTCAAATTTATCTTCCAATAACTCTTTAGTAAAATTGGGAATGTTCTTTATATTATAGTGTTCTGGTAAATGCAATGTATTTAATTTAACCTTACAAGGTGCCCAATCTAATAACTCCTGTATATAGTATACATTAAACAAACTGACAGTACACCAGATAATCGTTTCAAAAGATGTGTCTATATATTTATCTATATTGCCTAGTATCGTTGTCCATTTAGATGGGTGTCTTTGATACTCAAATCTCTTTCCTATATCATCTATACTCAAACTAATTCTTACTTTGTTAAACTTCTCAAGCTTATCTAAAAATTTATGACTTACTATCTTTGCATTAGTATTCATACTAAAAGTTATATTTTTTGCGTAGCCCATTTCAATAATCGTATCTAACAGTTTGATGTTCTCTGAACTTATTGTAGGTTCACCTCCTGTCATTTGTATAGTTTTACAATCTGTTAACCACGACATTAAAATAGGTTCGTTTTCTGTTTCTAATATTTTACTATTTAACCAATATTTGTGTTCTGGTTTATTGTGAGTTACTCCTAATTTAATATTTTCGTTTAGTATAAGACTGGAGAATTCTCCTGTACAAATACGACATTTCATATTGCACAAGTTAGAAAACATAAAGTCATACATCTTGGGAGGTGAAGCAAGTACTCCAGAATATGTGCCGTTTTCTACCCAACGAGTTTCTCTAACAGACTGTCTATAACTTGTCATGCCTGCATCTTCCATATTCCAACACTCTCTACATTCTTTTAATTTTTCACCATCAAGGAATTTTTGTCTTATAGTTTTAAAAGCCTCTCCGTTCCATAACTCATCTATTCTACCTTCTTTTAAATTAGGTAACTTAATATCTCCAGGAGTCCATTTACAACAAGGTAAAAGTTGTCCATCAATATCTACATTTATATTTATCCAAGGTAGTGGGCAAAATTCATTCATAGATAAAAGGATCTTTTTTCCTCAACTCCTTTAAACGTTTTCTAAACGAGGACTCTCTAGCGAAAATATGTTTAACCTTTTCCTCATATATAATATCTGCAGCATCTTCATGTGCCTTTTCCAATGGATGATAGACACCATATTCATACTCATTTGCTTTTGCCCAATCATTAAATCCAACAACACCGGGAAAATTAAACCACTCATCATATTTTATAAAACTATTCAGCCCTTTAGTATACTTATCTATACCCTTGAGTCCATTTATTACATTGTCATCCACATATGTAAACATATATCTAACATTTCTAGCTTCTAAAAAATCTTGTAGCATTAAAATTTCCTTTAATGATGTATATGTATCTTGTAAGTTTCCTGTAACCTTATAATACTCTACTGAAAAATCTATTAGACCTAAAGATTTGTTTATTAAAAATCGTTTATGCATACCATCATAAAGACCTTGCCAAGTTTCAGTATCTCTAGGTAACTCTTTAAACCAATCTGATTCAGTTTCATCTTCACATACATGAGGGTCTAATGGAAACCACGGACTGTCCATTCTCTTTGTAGGAAAGTTTACAGCTATTTCTTGTCTGTGTACAAACGTCCACATTACTTGTACAAATATATCTTCAGGTTTAGAATTTTGTAATGCTTCGTATATCTTATTAATAACGTGTCTTGCAATAAAAGAATTACTACGACCACCTTCAGCTACATTAATATGTTTTGCATTTAATTTTTCAGCTATTAGGTTTGCCCATGATAGTTTACTTGGTGAGGGATTAATAATGTCATTATGTAACTCACTACCAAATGTAAAACTATCTCCACCTGAAATTACTAATTTTACTTGCATATCCCTTTGACGATAAAATCAAACCCATAGTTTCTTGTAATATAGCCTTGCAAACAATAGTCTAATAAATCTACTATTGGGGCAAGGACTCTTGCTAGAATATTAGCATATATAGACCACCACACGGGATAAGCTATACCTGTATTTTCTTCTACTTTATATATTTTTCTTAACCCATAAACTGGGTCGGTGCCGCCAACTTCAATGTTTGTTAAGCCTAACTTTTTAAATATGTCAATAATTTCTTGTGCATAAACATCACGTTCTAAACCAAAACGATATACTAAGTTTGGTCCTGCTACACGTTTCCACAATCTATATACTGGACTTTTAGCATTAGGCACACTTATGATAAGAGTACCTCCAGGCTTAACTTTCTCTTTCAAAAGAGTTAAGAGTTTTTCTCCGTCTACAGGAGTAAAATGTTCTTGTACACCTACAGAAAAAACAGTATCAAATTGTTTACCAGGAAACATAGTCCACAACAAAAAAATATCGCCTTGAACAAACTGGGCGTTTTGAACTTTTTGTAATCGAGCACCTTGCCTAGATATTTCTACTGCTTCATCTAATAAATCTACACCTATGGCTTCACAAGACCTATCATCTTTTGCTAAAGCGATAGTTATTCTACCACTACCAGAACCTGCCTCTAAAAACTTCTTACCTGTTACCCACTTCTTAATAACTTTGTAAAGAGAAATTTCATAACGATGCTGTAGAGCCGTTTCTTTTAAAATGGCTCTACTATCTAAGGCGCTAAATCTAGCTTCCCAAGGTTGGCTTGGTATCATTGGATTTGGGTAAAGTTATCGTCCCAGTTAAAGGCTTCTTTTGCAGTACTCGCATTGAGTCCTTTAAATTTCTTTGTGATAGTTTTATTCTTACAGGCTAGTAAAACTTCAGCTTCACCTGCACATAGCCCTTCAAGCATCTGCACAAATAACAGTTCACGTTTCATTTGGTTAAGAGCCGCATTCCCTGGTCTAATAGAATTATCATCCATTTTAACACCCACAAAATTCTTTAGAGTTCTAGCCTGCTGCTCTAAACGTGTATGCTCTGTTCCTTCTGGTGCCTCATTAGGTATATAAGGTACATCTCCTTTTGGCATCATTGCAACAATCTTTGGGTCAAATGCCCATTTCAATAAATGCCTGATACCCGGTGTATCGTATTTTTTTAATACTGCTAATTTTCCAGGTCGTGTTTTTTGATTATTAACCTTCACAAAAATTTCGTGTACTAAAGGTCTATATGTTTCTTGTACTGCCATTTTAAAAGTCTCCAATATTCTCCATCAAGTTTTGTAACTTATTTGTTACAAAATAATTAAATAGTTTATCTCGTTTTCCACACACTGCTCTATCAAACTGCATTACTATGTCGTTTTTTAATTCGTCAGGTATTTTTTTCAAATCTATCAAAGTTTCATTTCTTTGCCAATTACGAATCCAAGTATCTTTAGGACACTTTATAAGAGTATGTAGTTTTAAAGGGTCTGACTTATCCATCTGTTCTACTAGTTCTTGTATCACAGTTTTACGAATAGGCTTTTGCCGTTTCTCTGTCACAAAGGTATCATCAGGAGATAAGATGTTTGGAACACCATCACTCCTATCACCTTTAATAATATGTTCTCTTATATATTTTTTAGGGTCAGTTCCATTAATCATTCTTTTACTAACAGGACTAAACTGGTCAACACTGTCAGTATGTAACTGTATAAAATCTTTGTCTGAAGAAATTATAATGGAGATAGGTTCTTTTCTTTCTCTTAATACTATAGCAATAATATCATCCGCTTCTGCTCCATATACTTCAAGAACTTTATAAGGGAAATTATCTTTTAGCTCATCTTTGACTCGGTTCAAAATAGAAAATATTTCGGGCCAATCATAGTCAGAAGCTGCTCTATCTTTCTTTCGGTTTATTTTATAGTTGGGGAAATAATCTCGTCGCCAGTAATGTCTACTGTCACAACAAATTATAACTTCACCATACTTATCTTTAAACTTCTGTCGATAGTATCTAATAGTATTAAAAACTACATGGCAAACTAGCCTATAGTCTACAGCATCACCAGTACGCTGAATTTGCGTCATCAGACCGCCTATAGCTATCTGGTTAAAATCAATTAATATCACTACTCATCACCTACAATTATTTATACTGTTCCAATTCATCTTTCAATGTCTTAAACCTAGGTACTATCTCTAGAAGTTTAAGGTCATTGTATCTCATACTGTCTATGTAATCTATCCATTCCCAAATACGGTCTTTATTTTCATCATAAATTTCAGTCCCAAAATAATTATCACCTATAAGACTATTATCATCTACGTTTAGAAAAGATATATTTTTATTTTTATCTGCTATCTTTGTTTGAAACTCTGTTATTGTATCGTTAATTATTTGTTTAGGTAACATCATTGGTGAACAATATTTTGGAGTAGATACAATTTTCTTCATTGCAATTCTACCCACATATTCTTTGTCGTGAAAATACTCTACAATATCTGCCAAATTAAAAAAGTTATATAACGAAATTGTAGGACTAATAATATACTTCAGACCAGTATTTTCATATAACCGTTTCATAGTGTCTACTGTTCTTAAAAAATAAGTAGACCGTATCCATTCATATAAATCACCTGTTGCATCTATAGACCCTATAAATTGAAAAACTGTATTATGGACTTTTTTTCTTTCTATTATAGCATCCATAAATTTTGGTGGTATAATATGAAAATTTGTAGTTATAGATAATTTTGCTGTAGAGTTACATTCATTTAATCGTTCTAATATCTTCAAGTTATTATAGTCTGCAAAAGGTTCTCCACCCTTAATAACTAATTCATCTAAAGTAGGCAACACTTCTAATATTTTTCTGATATCATTATCAGTCATTCTATAAAGTTCTGCATCTGTACCATGTGTAGTGCCCTTTCTCCAACTTGGGGCTTGTTCTTCGTATGGCAGCCATTTAGAACTAAACATACCATTACACATTGAACACGTTGCATTACATATATTACTAGTAGAAAATTCTAAAAAACGTATAGTCTTATATTCTTTCTCAAAATCTTCATCGAAATGTGGTCTTGTTTTATTGCCGTCTTTAACTTTTAACTCATCAAAATATGACTGTTCACCACTATCTATTTTATCCCAACAAACTTTACATTGTGGAATATTTCTACCTTTTTTGTCAGTAAACATCTGCCTGACTAAATTCATTGGTTCAGAATTATAAGCTTTCTCTAAACTACTGTATTGTGAAATATGACCTAAAAATTGTTCATGCGGCGTTACACAACATAAAGTTATATGCCCTGTTGGGCTAATAGTTAACCCTTCAAAGGGCGCTGGACATAACCAAGTTTTTTCTTCAACAATTTTACTCACGTTCTATACATACCTGTCTCATCATATGCCCTGGCTATAACAGTATAGCTTGTTTTATGTTCTTGGTCTTTACCATAAAATAAATCTAACCACTCTCCAGTATCCCAATATCTGTTTATGTTGGCTAAATAAACTTCTCTATTTCCTAACTCACGTTCTAACAATGTCTTTTCTTTACCATTATCCATTCGACGAACTTTATACTTCAATTCTTTCACACGTTCTTTATTATGTACTTCCCATTCTTTGACTTGTTTAACACTACCAGACTCATCATCTGGTATTGCCTTTACGTCTGGATGTATATTTTTATATTGCGGCGGTTTTTTAGCGGCTCTCGCCTTCGCCATTTTATCCTGTGTCATTTCGGTTACCCATATAATTGATAATTTTCTTACTCACAAGAAACTCCACCAAATCATAATAACCGCCAATACGACTCCCATCAATAACTACCTGAGGAAGCCTTCTCACTTTTTCACCAATATCAGATATCGCTGATTCTAAATCTCCCTGTTCATAAGTACTAAGTTCAAAAGTCAAATCACTCTTCTTTAGTAACTGTAAAACATTCAAGGCATGGGAGTCATACTCTTTAAATATATATACCGAAATGTTCATTTTACATAGGCGGAATCCATCTTTTTAACCGTTGGTCTTCCTGCCTCTTATGTTCTCGCTTATACGCAATATCTTTAGCCCGCTTTCTTTTTGCACTAGGCTTCTGATAGAATTCTTGTTCCTTATATACATTTATAATATCGTCTTTTTCACAAGACTTTTTAAATCGCTTCATCAAAGAATCAAACGATTCTTTACGATGTTTTTTACTAACCATTGTCATAACCTTTTAAGTCTTTTCCCAACTTTTGTTACATCATACCAACTGTAATTAACGAACTCTGTAAATGCTGCACAATAAGTGCCATTTGTTTTACAAGAATTGCGGAGAGAACAAGTATCACAGGGCACATTATATACCACATTCAAATCCCGTCCTCTATGTTTTTTCGTAACCATCATACTATTATATCATAACTTCTGGCAAATGTCAAGCCCCAAATAAAGCCGCTTCTGCTTCTCGTCTACGGACTAGCCCTTCTAAGACTTCACCACCAGCTTTATTCCATCTCTTCATTTGATACGGTACTTCATCATACTTACCTTCGTTTAATACTTTTAGCATTGTACTTTCTATTAAGTTACCTGGACCCAAATTAAAAGTCCAAGCAATTAAAGCATCAAACTGATTTTGGTTCAAGTCAACTGTTACTAAAGAATCTACATATTTTTCAAACTCTGCCAAATCTTCTGCCAGTAACTTATCTGCTGTACTCTTAATTATCAACTTATCTTCGTGTGCTGTTTTTGTATGACCATAACCTATAGTCCATACTCCAACAGAATCTTGATATGCAACTAAACGCCTACCTTCAAATTCTTTTATTAAATTAATTCCCTTCTCACTTGTTCTCATTGCACTATCATCTCCTGATTTTGGCATAAATTCTGACGGTGGCATATCATACCACACCCATTTACCTTGATTAAATTCTGAACCTGTTTCCATACTAAACCGTCCAAATACTGCGACACCTTCTCTGGCAGCTTCACCTGCTGACTCCAGTTGTTTTTCTAATTCTTCATTCCAAGGCATTTTATATAGCCGAGGTTCACCTATGTCACCTACTAATAGAGTGTATATAGTTCCTGATTCTCTATCAGAAGCATGATATAAATATCGTACAACTTCTGGAGGTGCTTGAGAAGTTCCATATCCTAAAATCGCTTGATATGTAAAAAATGTTGCCATTGCAACACCAATTAAAACTGGTATAAAAACTGCCTTGAACATATAGTTTTTAGGGTATGCTATAATAACCCAAAGAGATGTAAGAGTTATTAAAAATATTCCTATATATAATAAAAATTCCATTAGTGACCAAAGACCTCCTCTGGAGTGCCATACCAATTTGGTATATTTGTATAGGTGCTAGTGCCATTTGCACCTGTCTGGTCTAAAGAATAATGTCCCTTAGAAGCCTTTATTAAAGATATAGGTTCGTTATTAACCGATACTATTAATCCTACATCATTCATCTGTAATCGGAAAACTGTTTCTTCTTGTCCTTGTCTTTTTATAAGAACATCGTCCATAGCTACCATTCTATATGGGTTTACTTGTATCACTTCTATATGACATTTTGTTGTCTCTTCTGCATCTACTGATTCATCCACTGCCGTATTATTAGCTGACCATACCCACTCACCACGCTTCCTATATGCATGAATATTTACAATGTACCAACCTTCCACAGTTCCTCGTAAAGCAGCAATTTCTCTATTCTCTTTAAGAATTTTAACAGTACCATCTGGCATAATTATTTTATCGTTTCTCTGCCCTAGGTCATCTCTATCTAAATGCATAAACCCAACATCTTTAGACTTAAACGACATTGTTTTATTCAATGGGTCTCTTACCCACAAATCAATGTCATCTTGTGATTCTACATCCCAAGTTAAAATAATAAGATAGTCTGCTTTAGATTCTATATCTTGTTTTTTGGCTACAGGATTAATAAGTAGAAATGCTAGAATGAATAAGAAGGCTACACCAATAACTATATTAAACAACAAATCTATGAATGCTGTAGAAGAAACGTACCTGTTACTCATTAGAGTTGCTCTATAGTTCTTTCAACATTCACTAATTGTAATTTAATAGCTAAAGAACTTATCAACCCTAATAGAGTTGTATATAAGGCCGCTGACATACCAACAGACATTTGAGCTAATGCCTTTTGCATTGAATCAACATTAGATACATCAATATCAACAAATGCAGTTCCCAACATAATAATAAATCCAGATACTGTACCAATAAGGCCTAAGACTAAACAAGACTCTGCTATAAACCAACCAATAGAAAAGTCATCTATAATTTGTTTCGTTGACTTCCCTTTTGTAGTATAGATTTTCTTACCTATCCACAAAGTAGTAAATATAAAGAGTGCAATAATTACAAGACTTATTCTAGTTGGATCTTTCTCCAACAAAACTTGGTGAAAGTTTATATAGTATGCCATTGCGGATACTGCGCCCAAGGCACATAAGAATAACCACCATTTGAGTAAAAGCGTTTTCATTACTACTATTTATATTAATAAACAGACTTCACCTTATCACATATACCTAATTTTTTAGCCTCATTGGCACTCAACCAAATATCTTCTGGCGGCAATAGAAACTCTCTAATTTGTTTTTCTGTTAGCCCTGTGCATTTTTTATAATGTTCTATCATTCGTTTGGTTGATAACTCAAACTCCACAACTTGTGCAAACAGTTCATGTTCTTTACCATGCGAACCCCAACTAAATTGATGTGACAATATAGATGTGTTAGGTGTTAAGACTCGATGACCTTTTTCACCTGTAATAAAAAGGAGAAGTCCACAAGAAGCAATCATCCCAAGTCCAACTGTGTGGATAGGTATTCTTGACCCCTTCATTATATCAATGAGAGCAAAACAATCTGGCATACTCCCGCCAGGTGAACATATCATAAACTTTAAATTTTTCTTCTTCTTCTTTTCTAAATTTTGTTTTAATACAAACTCAATAGCATCTTTACAACTATCAGAATTAACATTATCCATAAACAAAAATATGCCTGCTTCATACAAATCAACTGGCATCTGCATCATAGGCATTTTTGGCATCTGTGGGCCGTTACTCATTTAAACTCCTTAATCATATCTAAAAAATTCTCTGCATCTAATAGTACTAATGGTCTAACACCATTTTTCTTTATAACTACTAATGGTTCATACAAACCTTTATTAGTATTAGCCTGCTCCCAAGCAGACCAAACATTCAATCGTTCTTGGTTCTTACACTCAACTGAATAAGGAAACTTATTACGAGCTGCCTTAGACATTATTAAATCTTCACCACCTGCGCCCATACTACGGGACTCTATATCTTCTGGGTCTATACCCAACTTCTCTATAAGAAGTGCCATAAACTGTTGTTGTAATCTACGACCCTTCGCTTTCCTGCTCGATGTCCTCATATTCTACATTCTCAAAATTATTAGGTTCACTACAAAATGGACAGAATTCCGCCTGTATATCCATATCGGTCTGTAAACTGTATTCAGCTCCACACCCTTCACAATCGAAATGCTGTCTAGTATCTTCCATTTATACGCCAACCAAATCTACTATCTCACACCCGTCCGCACTACACGCTAACTCTTGTGAGCCTGCCGTTGTATCTGTTGTTTCATATTCTTGGAGTTTTAACCAGTCTACATTCTTAGGCATCTTCTTTACTAACTCGTTATATTGTAATACAGTTATATCCTGATATGGTGCTTGACGATAACTATGGTCTGCAAAGGGCAGAAAACTTACACCAGACATCTGATTGAAATTCTCATATGTCCAAGCACCTACGTCCATCCACTCCTCTTCTTTTACTGATACTGTGATAGACGGTTTGTGCTCACACCAATGGTCCTGATAAATCTTCCATAAGTCTAATTGTGCCACAGCATTCATATCTTTCCTAAATACACCATTCTTCGGTGCTTTTACTGGAAAAGAAAATACCCAGGTGTGGTCAGGTTTGGTCACATCGTCCTCACAGGGAAACCCTGCATCAAACATCATCTTTGCTAATGGGTCTTTCTTATCTGCACGGACTGTCCTAATGTAATATGGGTTATGTCTGGCGTGAATACCACTCGCACTATCAACCAACTGGCTTACAGTGCCACTAGGCTTAACACAAGTGATGGCAGCAGAAACAGGAATACCCAACTGTTTAGCCCACTCCTTATTTGTTGCAATTGCAACTTCTCGGAGTTTATCTAAAAGGTCTTCCAACCCTTTCTTCTTACCGTTAGTCAAAGCATTGTCCATAATGCCTGTCATAGATACACCTAACAGACGTTCCTCTTCACAGTTTTCACCCCACCTACGATTTATATATCTAAAGTTGGTTAGTGTAGATTGAAACGTCCCAAGTATAGTAGCGAGTTTGACTTTCTCTGCTAGTGTTTCTTCTGTATCTTCTCCACGAATAACAACCTCTGTTAAGTTGCAGAATTCTCTATCTCGTAAAATTATTTCGGAACAAGGATTCGTCCCAAACTCGTAGTTACTATCACGCCGACCATTCTTCTCTGCTCTATCTTTAGCAGCCTGTCTATTGAATATACCACGTTCGCCTGACTTAGATTCGTATAACGATTTCCACTCTTCCATAAAGATACCCATATCAGGTTTCTCAGTATAACAGGCAGAGTTATTAGCTAATGCACGTTGCACATTACTCTCCCACCAACGTCCAGCTTTTGCATGGCGCATACGGTCATCAGATAGGTTACTAAGGGATATAAGAGCTGAACGCCTTACACCCCCAACCACAACGACCTCGGCTATCTTACACGCAATATCATGCGCTTCTAGACTCGTCAACTTACGACCTGCAGCATCTCTAAAGATGTTTACACAGAAGTTAAAAAGGTCTTCCAGTGGTGCGGGCCCGGACGCCCTGCCCCCAAATGTTTTTAGAGGGGCACCTGCTTCTCGAACTCGGGACATATTCCACTGAGGTATCTGTCCCGCTGCTAGTAAATAGATGAGCTCTCGCAAAGCTTTTGCCCATCCCAACTTAGAGTCGGATACCATTATTACGGTATCCGTATCGTGAAATTCCTCATTGATTAAAGGTAATTCGTTTACATACTGACGCTCGACACTAAAGCCAACGCCCGTCCCGCACATTAATACATACAATAATTCATCAAAACTTCTTAAACTGTCTATTGCAAGATAACTACAATTATACCCAGCAACATTTTCTCTTTTCAAAGCAGGACCGGCAGTCATAAGACAACGCATTGATGGCATAACCTTCAAGTCAGATACTGCATCCTGCAACATCGTTCTATTGTTGTCTGTTAGTTTATAACCACACTGTTCATCTAGGTGCTCCGTAAAAAAGTCAAAATAGCGACTTACCGTTTCCTCCCAAGTTTCCCGTCTGTTATCTTCCCACAAATATCTCGCATAGCGTGACTTATGTATATACTCTTGGAAACTAGTAGGTAGTCCCATTTTCTTCTCCTTTATATTCTTTTCCATTCTGATATTTTCATCATTGCGGTTAGACCGCTGTAAGTATTCTCTTTTATTATATCGTATACAGGCAAACCTGCCGATACCATATCATTCAAATCTTTGACCTTTACTGTATCGGGCCATATAACAATCTTGTGGTCCTGCCCTATCAACTTCTCCATCGTCTTTACGACTTGTTTATTTCTTGGTTCATTGTCTGGGACAATGACACTCTCACAGGGAGGTATCTCACTAAAGTCACTCCCGGCAACTGCTATGCAGTTAGGTATAAACATACTGTCTATAGGTCCTTCTACAACATAAACTGTCTCATCCAAACATACCCTATCCAACCCAAATATTTTAGGTCGGTCTTTAAATTTTAAAGTAAGGTATTTGGGTTGCTCTTTACCAAACGAGCGACCTTGTGCAGCATTGACTTCACCTGTCTCATCTCTAAAGATAATGACCAGTCTAGGATGTTCTTGTGTTTCTGTATTTGACCACTTTGCAAACTCTTTACAGAAATACAAATCATTCCATCTCTCCTCTGGTATCAGTCGTTTCGCTACATACTGCCGAGCAGGATGCTCAGTAGATAATTTATTTATAGAAATTAGATGTTCTAGATTTGGATCTACTTTTTTAAATTTTGGAGTATCAAATACGAATTCTGGTTCGTCAATATTATCTTTATATCGTTCAAACACATATTCTCTATGAAGGTCGGCATCTACCCATTGTAAAACTTTTCCAAAGGTAGTTCCCATCTCGCAGTTGTGACATTTGAAGAACATAGCTATCTTTTTACGATAGAAATATCCTCTTGCCTTATTACGGTCCTTCTCCGAGTCCCCACAAAACATACACCTACAATTATACAAATCTTCTCTAACCCGTTTGAATTTCTCCAAACGAGGTGAAAGCAGCATAATGTATTTTCGGTCAATATAAAGCATTTGTTACACTATACAGTATAACACATAAATTTTACTTTGTCAATCTTTAATTCCCAGTATCTTATCTAGCTTATTATTCCTACCGGATCCTAGGTCTTGTTTCTTTTCTAGGTATTGTTGTCTTATTTTATGGTATTTTCTGGACTCTAAAAACTTAGTTAATCCTACATCGTAAATGGATTTCATATCATCTACTTTGTCTCTATACCACATATAAATTTTTAGTCTATTATTAATGCTTCACACATCCATACAGGTTCGTTGTTAATTTCATCCCAATGAGAATACTCTACGGATATCGCATGAGGTCCACAAGTCTTTTCCATCCATTCATCTACAGGTATGCCTTCACACTGTGACATACATTCTGGCGTCAATGCCATACAACACGCAATAGGTGGTTCTTCGTAGATACCTCCAGTAGTTTGAGGTTTTTCACACCCCATCAATGTGGCTACAATAACGGCAATCATAACCCCAAGCAAAAAATACAACCAATGATATTGTCTATGCATCATTTCGTCTCCGCAATATACGTCCCATCCCAATCTTCACCAGGATCATTATTTTTATAATTTTCAATACGGTCCAACATAATATCATAATACTCTGCCATCTCGACCCACTCTCGTTTCAAGTCATTAGCAAATCGTGTGGCAGTCTTCCACTTTTTGTTTCTGTATAAATCCAAAAACTTATCGTGTTGCTGTTGATACATATACCAAGCGGTATTCTTAAACACCCACTCATTATTACCTAAGACGGTGAATATTCTAACACCCTCGGTCTTACCCTTTACAGCAATTTTATCTAACTCAATAGAAAATAATTCGTGTTGGACAGCCTCTGCTGTCTCCTCACCAAGTATCAATGTTTGTCCGTAACTTTTAGATTGTCCCTCTAATCTCGATGCAAGGTTCGCCGCATCACCTAATATAGAATAATCAAATCTGTTTTCACTTCCCATATTACCTACCACCACCTCTCCAGTGTTTATGCCAATACCGATTTTTATAGGCATAAGTCCTTCGGACTCTAATTCATTATTCAACAACTTCAACCGCTCTATCATACCTAGTGCTGACTCAACAGCTTTTACTTCGTGGTTCTCTACTGTCACAGGAGCATTCCAAAAAGACATAATACAGTCGCCCATATATTTATCAATTGTGCCATCCCTAGACATAATGAAGTCAGTCATAGGTGTTAGAAATCTATTGATGAGAGATGTTAGACCCTGTGGGTCTGTTTTGTATTGTTCACTGATAGGTGTAAACCCTCTGATGTCTGCAAACAATATAGAAAGTTTCTTTGTCTCACCACCCAACTTCAACAGCTCTGGGTTCTTTTGTAGTATCATTACCATTGCAGGTGATAGATATGTACCAAACTGTTTCTTGATGAGCATCTTCTGTTTAAATTCTAATATAAACCTATTGAAGATGCTGTGCATACCAACTATGGTTGTTACTATGATAATCCAACTGGCATCAGCAAGTATCAAGTGTCTACTGAATAACCAATAAGTACCAAACGCACTACCCGAATAGAATAGTATCATCATACCACCAACAGCCCAGTAGGGTGTGAATCTTGCAAGAACAACGATAAGAAGTCCTACTAATACTGAAACCGCCAACTCTATAAACAAACTTATATCATATCGTTTTGGTGCGGTGCCATTGATAACTGTCTGTAGTGCCGAGGCAGACAATGCCCAATCGTATTGTTCACCTACTGGTGTTGCAATGATACTACCTAAACCTTCAGCAGTAATACCTACTACAACTGTCTTACCTGTGAGTTCTGAATAATCATCTGCGGCAACAGACACAGACTGAAATGTATTGTTCCATCTCAACCATATTCTAGCGTGTGCATCTGTGTTGATGATAGGATAACCTGGCACACGGACTGCAATGACACCAGCATCACCTGCCTTGATTTGATAACTGGGGTTGCCTGTAGCAACTCTGATAGTCTCAACTGCCATTGCAGGATATGTTTCTTCACCCACTCTCATTATCAATGGTAGTCGTCTTACTACACCATCAATCTCTGGAGCAGTATTGATAACACCGACACCAGAGGCCGCAGTACCTAAATTTGTTATGGGTCCTAACATACCTGACCATTCATAAAGCCAAGGTAGTGGGTCGCCTATCTTGGCAACACCTCTGGGTACAGCATTCTTATGTGTTTGGTTTGTTCCGACTTGTGCAATCACTACAGCCTGCTGTACAGCTAACATAAACAAAGCATCACCACCTAGTCTATCAATTTCAGAAAATAATATTGGCATAACAATGATGCCAACCTCAGCCTCACGGAGGCGTATTATAATATCAGCTAGAATTTCACGGTTCCACGGATACTGTCCGTATTTCTCTATTGATGCTTCATCTATTGCGAGTATGCCAATGTCTGGCGACAACTCTTTTTCTTCGTACTGAGCAAGTAGGTCAAAACTTTTCAGTCGTAATGTTTCTTTTACAAACGGGTCCTGTAGTCCTATAAATGTAATCACCGCAAGTGTCACAAACCCCATCATCCAATTTGATAATATTTTCATTAGCCTTGTGTCACATCAACTGTACACCCTCCTGAAGTTTGACAATTATTAGTTAGTGTATAAGTTTGGTCTTGGCCACCCTGTTGCAGAATAGTTATGTCTGTTCCATAACTACCTCTCAGGTCTATTGTAGCAGTATGGTCCCCATCTGATTTCTGTGTGAGGTCGACAGTAGAATCATCTGAACGAATTGTTATATACGCTTTCTTATCTCCGTTACCTCGTTGATGAACAAACACATCAGCATCATCTCCACCATAGGTGTACACTTGTACATAATGTCCTTCACTTCTACTATTACTTGTTCCTGTAGTCTGTGATATTCTTACATCTGCTCCACCATTATGTAAATCTAAATTTGCTGTATGGCCGCCATACTCCTGACTGTCAAAACTACAGGTCGTATCAGTTGAACTTGAAAAGATGCCCCCTTGGCATATGTCTACTTCGTTACCGTTTGTCGGAATATGAAACCCTACTCTGTTTGTATTATCACCTATATTCTGCCATTGTTTTATCTTTATTTCATTATCTGTACCGTCAAGGTCACCACCCCAACCGAGGCCTGTGCCCCAATATGTTACCCAAGATATTATGTTAGAACCTGTTGAACTTCCGGTTACTTCTTGGTCAAAGTTAAGGGTGTTATCATCGTGGTTAATAGATAATTCTACAATGTTATCATCACCCTGTTGTACAATGGTGATAGAGGTATCATCACTAGAACCTATCTGAGTAATGTAAATCTTATTCTCTGCTACTGCAAGAGAGCACATCAAACTAATCAGACTGAATAATAGCAATCGCATTTTCTTGCCCTCCTAGTTCGTAGTCCATAATTTCCATATCACCTTGTAAGATATTAATAAGATAACCATACTCTTTATCTAATGTTAATCTTATAAAAATACCAGAAGCACCTTCTCGTTCCCATATCCACAAAGGGTCATCATCTATGACAAGAATACCTGTCTCTGGGTCTTTGCCTGTTCTGACATTAGATGGGTCACCTGAACCTAATCTTACTGTTTCTTTTTCTGCAAGTTTATCACTTAGTTTTTTAGTAAGTTGTTTGTTTATAACCTTGAGTATGTCAACCAAAAAGTTTTGTTCTAAAAAATCTATATCTAAACCTGTTGCCCAAGCGGACTCATCATCTTCTAAATGGTCTTTTTCTAAATCGTCAAACTGTAGAAAGTCAACGTCCAACATATCAGCAACTGTTTCAAAATGTTCTTCTGCCTGTTGTTCTGCTATCTCTTTTGGTTTAGATAGTATGAGTAGGTTACTAATCAACTCCTCATCTAAATCTAATATTACAGGTTTCATTGGTGCAGATGCTGATGTAGTAACTACTGTAGCTTGAAACGCCTGGTTGAGTATGACTTGTCCTGCATCAGAGGTGACATCAATCTCTCCGACAAAACAGTTTCCGTTTGTATCACACGATGGTAATAGAATGATAGTAGACCCACCGAGTTCATCTACTGTCATTGTGAAATCTGTACCACGGACACCAATAGTTGCCGTGGGTGTTTCTATCTTTACATTCTGTTTAGAGTTCTTTGATATCAGGCCTGAGGCATAACGTATCGTACCAAGGGATGCCTTAATAGATAACGACCCCGTCTTTGTTGCTGGGTCATATACAAATTCATCAATCACCAACATACTGTGTTCGGTAACATCTACCCGTGTGTTATCAATAAACTCAATAGCAGTCTTACCCTTACCGGTCTTTACCACATCATAAGAGAATACATCCAAGTCTATCTCAGATGTATTCTCCGTTCCATCTTTTCGTTCTATTACAGTATTACCTTCCTGTATTATTACATCTCCAATACTAGCATGAGCTGTAAATGGTATGAGTAACAGGAGTAATAGTAAAGTTTTCATTAGTCTGTTTGACTGATATCTATATCTGCATTATCTCCGGTCGTTGACAGTGTTACCATATTGTCATAGACTCCCGACTGTGTTACATCTACATCAGCAATACTTCCAACGTGTGTATGAATATAAGTATGACCTGCAGAATCGCCGTCTCCATTTATATCAATCAAATAGTTGTTGGTATCACCATTGACTGTTAGTGTTAGAATGACAGACTTACCATCTATGGTAGAAGCTATTACGTTACTATCACTACCTGATGCACCTGTAATAGATACTGTTGCGGTTGCAGCATCGGCATCTTCACCGATATCAATATCAATATCACTTGAACTACCTATCCAAACAATCGATGCTGTTGCTGTAGCACAAGACGAACCTGTACCATCACTATCGCAATTGAAGTCAATGTTGTTACTATTACCAGTTACGTCAAACTTACCAGTAAAGCTTGCACCGTTTACATCAAATGTCAATATGTTTGTATTACCTATCTGGTCAATATCAATATCAGATGTTGCACCAGTAACTGTTGATGCTGTGGTAGAATTACCTACCTTATTGTCTTGGCCATCTTGTTTGATATTCAACTCTAAAGTTGCACCAGACTGTGTTACATAAATGTCATTAGCATAAGCCGATGACATCATCAAAAGCATAATTATTCCGTAGAATAACTTCCTCATTCCTTACGAGCCTCCTTGTATTTCCATAACCCTTTCGCCTCGCCTTTCTCTATCATCTGTAATACACTATATTCTATTGCTGTTCTGATTGCGTAGTTAATGGGTTCGTTTCTAGCTACGCCAACTTCTATTTCTATTGCCTTTGTTCCTAAATCTAAGAACTTAAAAGCATCACCGCCAATCTTGTGACTGGCAATTGTTTTGGTCGATGATACTGATAACAGTATCTCGCCTGTCTGAACAGCAACCAAACGCAATGATATTGTAACTTGGTCCGTTCTATAGCTACGGTGTGCTCCAATACCAAAATATCGTGCGCCTTCTCCACCACTCTTTATATTAGAATCATAACTAACAATTCCACCTTCTACTATAAGACCTGCAAAGAGTAATGGCTTTAAAGAACTTGTTGTATCTCCGTCGTATGCCTCTCTTGTTGAACGGATAAGTTGTCTCTCTTTTATTAGACTATCTAAACCTTGGCGTTCTACTACACGAAACCAATCACCACCACTAACACTTTTTAATGCGTCTATAAGATATGTTTCTGGTGCCTGAGATACAGCAGTCGATAACTGTGAAAACTTTGTTGACGGTTTTCTTTGTCCACTTCTATCCGGGAATCTATAAACTGCAATAGTTATCTGTGGCTGGTCCAATTCTGGAACTGAAATAAGTAACTGTGTAGTTGGTGTACCTTCTGCATAAGGTAATGAACCATGCAGAATAAATTTAGGAGTACTAGCGCACCCCGTTAAAAGTAGAACACCTAACAGTAATAATACTTTATTCAAAATCCGAAATCTCCTACCGGCACAATCATTTCTGTTGTCGTACCATCTTCGCCTATAATTGTTAAAGTAATAGTTCCCAAATCTGGATCCTTTACCCAAGTCAAAGTAGAACCTTCTATTATTGCCTCACCTGTCAATGAAACTTCTGGACAATCTTCTTCACAATTTGGGTCTGCTGTAGCAAACATATTATCCACTAATTGTTTTGATAGGTTGGCATAGATACGACTCTCTACGTTTTTAATAAACTTATTGATAGTTGTATTCTTTTCATCTCTTTCTTCTTTTCTCTCCTCTGCTTCTGCCTTCGCTACCAAATCTTCTTCTCTATTATGTTGCAACTGTTCTATAGAGAGCATATGAGTACTCCATCCAATACCACTAAAGGATGGACTATGAAACTCATGTGTTAGTTCTGATGCATCACTTCGTTGAAATGCCCAGACAACAGCATAAAGCACAACAGCTAAAACAGCAATAACAATTATTTTATTTTTTTTATTCATTCCTTATGCTTCCCCAGTATCTCTATGATTTCCCAACTGCCGTCTGCATAACGATGTACATGAGCGTCTACTAAGTCACACATAAACGCTAAAGACTCACCATCAATCTTATATTCAATACCATTTATTTCTACGGTGTCTGTTGCTTCAGCTTTATTCCGCCACATCTTTGTAACTTTTCTTTTTGTTTTCAAGCAGTCGCTCATACTCTCGGCACCCTTATGGTCTATCAAAGTACCATCAGCAAATACACAAACAGCAAACACTGCTTCAACTTCTGTCTCTTTTTCTATTGGACACATTTGATGTCCATCTTCTCCACACCCTGTGCAATTGGCATAGAGAACAGCTGTAAATGCAAGCGTGTATAAAAATAACAACATACCTATAACGTATTTCATAGTTTCACCTTATTTTTCTTTTCCTTCTCAAAGGTTAATATTTTCTTAACTACTATTAGACCTTCGTGATTTTCTCCGAGTTGTACTTCATGTTTCTCACAAGCAAATCGTGTCTTGCCTGTATAAGAATCTTTCCAACCGTTCCGTTTCAGATTTCGTTTCATTTTTAGGCAACCACCCATGCCCATCTCTACCCATTGACCGGCACTGTTTTCGTGGTGTCCCATCCACTCTTTTGGTATATCGTTAATGTATAATACCAAAACCATTAATGTTACTATTGTAGCTGTCATTCGTTATGTCCTCCATTCGCCTTTAAAGCTGCTATAGCATCCCGCAACAATTCAATTCGTTCTTCTGCTGAACTAATACGTTTTTCAAAAAACTCTAAAGTCAAAGCCTGTTGTTGGTCATGTGGGGCTTTACCTGTATCTATTTCGTCTGCCAGTTTTTCAAACTCACTAGCCAAATGTTCTATAAGCATAAACTGCTCTGAATCGGCAGGCGTAGTACCCAGGTCTCCTCTCGGCCATTTTATTCTAAACTCTGTATTCTTTATTAGGTCAGACTGAACTAAAATTGCTTGAGTTTCTATCTTATTCAATCGTTCAATGATACCAAAGTATCCCCATACACCAAAAGCAACAGCAACAACCATTGAGATTAAGTTTCTCACCGGCATTGCAAATCTGGTATTATCGTTTATTTCATGTGGTTTTTCTGCCATAATATTTCACCTTTCTTCATTTCGTTTCCTCTTTTGGATCTCCTCATCCATCTCTATGAATATATTTAGTTTTTGGTCGAGTCTGATGAGGTCATTATCTAACATTCTTATTCTATCAATCAACGCAATCAACACGCCTTGGGTAGCACCAAGTTTAGGTTTTATTTGAGTTGTTACAAATTTCCAAATGAAGAATATAAAGTAACCCATACCCCCTGCCATAGCAATTGGCATTCCATATTGCTCTACAAACTGGACGAAATTCATCAGTCTTTCCTTGCGTCCTTCTGACCATCGGCTCTGGCAATTCTATCTAAGTCTGGTCTCACACCAACGACTGTAGACATAAGAGTATCAATACGGATAATCTCATTGTTCATTGTCTTGACCCGCAGGTCCAATGCAGTAATCATACCGTGTAAAGTTGCGGCTTGACCTACCACAGAATCAAGGATATACTTGATGAGTAAAACTATAAAGAAGCCGCCAGCGATTGCTGCGGCCGCACTAAATCCTAGCTCTAATAGTTGAGCTAGTAAGCTTAATTGTTGCTCCATTCTTTATTCATTTCCTTTTCTACACTCCATGTGGTCGCTCATCTCACAAACAATGTCACTTGCTGTTTTTTTAAACAGAAAAGGTAATATAGCATGAATAAATGCAATAACAAATAAAAATAAAAAAGTGAGACTATACCGCATGGCCGCTAAACCATGTTGTAAATAAGTCTCACCTAACTCGTTAGGATGTTTAGTAAATATGTTCACATAACTATTTATCGTCGAACATATCCGCTTGAGGAGATTTTTTAGCAACAGCAGCTTCGTGTTTGCCTGTCACTTTATTTAAAATACTCTGCACTTTAATATCAAACCAGATGCCCCAAGTAGTACCAGAAAACCATTTATAAAATGTGTTTCCTATCATACTAAAAATAATTGAACGCATTACCATCCAAAATAAAATACCCATTACGTCTGTGCCATGCCAGCTTTACGGATGGCAAACCTCCCAAAGGGTCTTACTGACCAGTAACACGGTTTGGCTTTCCACATCTTAACAGGTGGTTCAGCGTTTGACATACCTTCTAAAAATGTACGGTCAGCTGCTGCTCTCATTTCATCTACTAACTTAATTTCATGTGTTTTATTCTTGAGTGCATCTCTCAAGGCACCATACAATACATCATGTATGATGGCTGCTCTTGCCACATCCCATGGTGCAACAAGAGCCCAACCTGCTCTAGGAATAGAAGCAAGGTCTGTATCATAACCTGCTGGGGCATAAACTTTAGAACCGCTTGACGGTTTGTGGTGTGCAATTTTCACACCCATCTCTTTCCAGATACCGTGATGCTGACTTGCGGCTTGTGATATGAACCACATTTCTTTATTGAGTTCCCAATGCATCTTTCCGTGAAAGGTGCAATCAAGTTTACCAGACCATACTTTCATTTTATTATTCCTTTTCTTTTGTAAACAGTGTCCATGCACCATAGGCAATTGCGGCCCAGGCAGCCCACTTAACTAATGGTGAAAATAACAAACATACTACACCAACACCAATCAACATCCAACCATCCCATGATGTTCGTTCTGAAATAAGTTTCTTTAACATTATTTTTCCTCGTAATATTCTTTGTATTGTTTAAGTATAATAACATACTCTCCTATGAGTTGCCTTATCTCGGCAATATTCATAGCAAGTGTTTCATAATCTCCATGCCTCAATGCAAACAAAGCCACTCCTTCATTATCGTCTTTTATCTGTTGCCATATTTCATCAATATTTTCTTCAGTAACAATAATCCACTCAATGTGGTCTAACGATAATGGCGTTGGGTTCGCTAAGCTTAGGGGTAGTTTCTTTTCTATTTCTTTTTGAATAACAATTTTAGCTTCTGGTTGTACTTGTTTACTAGCACACCCCACAAGAAATAATGCCATAACTGGCAATAACCAAATCACTTTTTTCATCCCGACTCCTCCTGACCATACTTAGGATGTATGGTAGGGCATTCTCTATTATACAATGAAGGCTTATCTGCGGCCTCCTCATCAGGTGTCAATGGTGCACCTGTCAATACTTCAAAACATCTCATAGCATTATCTGAAGCTCTATTGATAACTCTAACGACCAAGCCCGGCTTATTCTGAGCTAGAATATCTAACTCATGCTTACCTAGTTTCTTTGCAAGATTATCCTTCTCGCCAGAAAGGCGGTCCGTTTCAGCTCTCAATGCAGCGTTTGCTGTTTGTATATCTTCAGCCTGTTTAGCCTTTGCAGCAATAACAGCCTGTTGTTCAGCTATCGCATCGTTTAACTTCAGTTCATTTTCTTTTAATACTTCTTGGTTGATTTGTAGTACTTGGTTATCTGCCTGTAACTTTTGCATATAAGTCCAAGCACCAAATCCTCCACCACCCATCAGTATCACTAATATAATTACAATCTGTATCATAATATAACCTCAAATTATCTTTTCATCTGCGACATAGCAAAATCGGCGAATGTCATCAAGCCTCTTTTGTCTTTAAGCATCTTATCTACTTTCGCTCTATTTTTATCATTTAAAGCATCGTACACCTGTACCATTGCAGATGCACTAAACAAATCTACTTTACTTCCAGCAACCTTACCCATAGATTTTGTTTTTACTATCTTACGAAGCGCATCAACTTCTTTAGATGATGACTTAGCCGGAATACTTACACTCGACTTCCCACCACCTTTCTTTTTAACTCTGGATAGGTCACCCTTCTCTCCAGGACTTATAGATATGCTAGCTTCTTTAATATGATATCCTTTTCCATCACAATGTTCACATCCTTCACCTTTACATTTTGGACATTCAACTTCATGAGCTTCAACTTCTAGATTTTTTTTTTCTTCACCTACTGGATCGTCATCTTCATCTTCTTCATCGTCGCCCTTCTTACCCTCTTTGGACTTTTTCTTAGCAGCAATAGCCTTTTTCAATGCAGGTGGAAGTTCGCCTTCAGTAAATTCTTGCTGTTCTTCTTTAGTC
>VTLG01002139.1_pt1 | contig 46384 bp, 53 predicted proteins | sample 4694571 | NCBI WGS metagenome assembly VTLG01 (sample SAMN12604809, study PRJNA352737) | marine metagenome | biome: ENVO:00000447; feature: ENVO:00000209|ENVO:00000569|ENVO:01000036; material: ENVO:00002151; isolation source: viral sequences binned using virsorter ... | reverse complement strand
ATCTATACTCCTCCCCATTCTAACTAATTCCATTAGAACAGGATCTGGTTGGTCTGAGGTAACAGGTATCCCTGTATTATATCCAAAAGGGGAAGCAATTGGTTCTCCTGTTAACCAGTTATGCTTAATTGCGGCATAGCCTGTAACTGGTGCTAACTTTCTTGTTATTTTCTCTGTAAAGTTAATTGCCTCTCTAAATCCCTCTGCTCCACCATATAGACCAACTTCTTGACCCATCTCATATTGTTGCATAATAACCGAAGGTATAGCACCAATAGCTAATTGACCACCTGTTCTCTCTAGTAAATCAAGATTATTAGTCTTCGATGCCTGGAGTCCATCCATAATGATTCTCATGCCTGACATATAAGTTCTATCTCCAAGTGCCTTTGTAAATGCAAGTAAACCAGCACCTACAATATCATCAAGTTCCTCTCTATTGTCATTGAATTTCCAGGCATTTTCATAGACAGTAGATAGAAAGACAAAAGGAAGCATAATAGGATCAAGACGGTTATAAGAAACCCATTTACCACTAGGTAACTTAATTGAGTAAGGCTGGTTCCCAGCGTTTCTCCATATCCTATTTAAATCTGGATCAGCAGGTCCACCTCCAGTAATACTTCCATCTATAATATAAGAAACTGCTGCCCCATAAAGTAATCCTCCTAATGCTACATTTCCAATAGCTTGTGCTCTTTGATTAGGATCTTTTGATGCAAATCTAGCTCTTGCTGTTTTAGATAGTATATTTAATCCCGGTGTTCTTTCTATTGCTCTTACTGCAATATTCCAAGGTGTTCTCCAAAAGGGAAAGACTACTTGGAACTCTGGTCTATTTACAAGTGCATTATGCATAGTACTTGAGAAAGTACCTTGTCTGAGTTCTTCTGTAAATGTAACTTCTCTAGCATATTGTAACTTATCCTTATCAGTTGCCCTACCTAAGTCATCAAAATACTTATCAAGTTCTTTTGCTATAAACTGTTTCCTTTGTACTCTGGTTAAATTAACAGGAAGTTTAGAAAGTATCTCAGTATATGCCTGACCTCTATAATTAAGTTGTTTAAAGAACTCATCTTCACCACCAAGTAATCTAAGAGATCCTCTGGATACTTTACCAAAAGAATTTACTGCAAGTGTTGCCCAGTTAAAAGGATGCCAATAACTTGAATCTTTTACGAGCTTATCCATTGCAATAGCATGTCTCCTTTGGCCTCTCATACCGTCAATCTTTGTACCTAAAGGATCAAGTACATTTCTTTCCCTTATAATAGATTCTATAGCTTTACCAGCAGAAGATCGGAACCCAAGAAACATACCCATATATTGACCCATTGCTTCTTTCATAACCTGTTTATCAAACGTAACCATACCTCCCATCATTCTAGTCATAGGAGTTACAGTAGTTTCAATCATCCCACTTAAAGTGTTTGTTACATGTGTTTTTACGTTTGCAAGCAATAATCCACGATATAGTTCAATAACACCTCTTACTCCTCTTGTCCAAAGTGCTTCAGTTGCTTCTTCAAGGATTCTAATTCTATGCAATGGTGTCTTAGCAAGCCCAATTGTCTCTGCAAAAGCACCGAAGGACTTTTCATCCATCCCGGCTTCATTAAGAGCTTTCCTAAGTCCTGCTAAATTTGGGTCAACTTTAGACAAATCTAGTGGCTTTGTTGGTATTGGTATACGTTGTGCTGTTGTTGCTCTTGCTGTAGTCCTCCTAACTTCCCCAAATACAGTGAGCATTTTCCTTAGATCAGACCAATCATTCATTACTTTTGCCATTGAATAGAGTCCGTTTTCTTTTGTAGTACCATTCATAACACTCATTACAGACTCACCTAGATCATCACTTAATTGGGTTAAAACAGTCCTATATGCAAGTATCCTAGCTTCTAGACCAGCAACATTATCAAGATCTCTAGACATTATTTTAAAGAACAAATCATGCTCTAAACCAAGTTCATCAGCAGTTCCAGACAGAACCTTACTCCATCTTGCAGCATCTAGTTCTTCTGCGATCTTAAAACCACTCTCTTCAATATCTTTTAGTGTTTTTGGACCCTTTGGTATATCTTTCCTATGGATAGTCCTAAACTCTTTCTCAAGTGAATCAGCAATAACAGACATTGCCTTTTTAGGACCAAGTTCTTTTATATAGTTAGTATTAAATACTTTACCTTGACTTACATAAACACCGTTAGCCAGATCAATTGCCATCTTACGGAAAGCTGGTTGATCTAGTATTAATACTTTCTCAAGTACCTTATCTGTCGGAGACTTACCTAATACTTTAACAGGTGGGTAGGCAGAGGGAAGATCTAAAGAAGTTTTAGTACCAGTTATCTCAGCAATTTCTCTAGCATTAATCTCAGCAAGTTCTTCTGGAGTAGCATTATTTAGTTCAGCTTTAAGTAGATTCTTATCTCTCTTAAATACACCATATATCTTATTAAAAATAGCTTTACCTGTTTTAAGACCACCAATGACTCCAAAATCAAGTAGTACGGATTCTAGTGCTATTTTAAACCTTTCTTCTGTTTTAGAACTATCTTCATCAGACTTTAACCACTCAAAGAAAGGCTGTGTTATTTCAAGTGGAGTATTCTCAACAAGTTCTGCTACTGAATCAGATAGTCTAGGTTCATGAGGTTTAAATGAGAATAATGATCCAAGCATCCCCGGTGCTATCCATTTACTAAGTATATTAGGTACTTTACCTCCTGCCCCTGTAATAACACCTTTCCCAAAATTAGAAATAACAGTACCTCCATATATACCTGAGAGAACATTGGTCATATCACGAGTAAATTGGGCACCCACTGAATCAGATTCTGCGATCTTAGGTAAATAGCTTATCTTATCTTCTGCTTTAAGGGCATCAAAATCCTCATCACTCATTTTCCATACAAATGGATACTTAGGATTATAGTTCTCTACACCAGGAATATTAAATACAAGCTTTGGACCTCCTGCTTCACCAGCAAATAGATCAATTGTATTCTCAACCATATCAACAGGACCAGCAGCAGCTTGAGTAGCGTAATCTCCTACATCTTCTAGTATTGTAGTTTCATCTTCTTCTTCTTCTTCTTCTGCCTCTGGTTCCTCATATAAAGAATCAAGTGATATTTCTTCAATAAGTTCCCACTTATTTTGATTCTGTTCTCCTTGATCTTGGAGGTTTTCTAGATTCCATCCTTTCATTTAGCCATCTCCTGTAGTGTCTTCTTAATTGCTAATTTGTAATACATACTAAATCTTTTTGGGTTTGCCCAGTCTAAGGTATTTCGTTTTACACGATTTCCATTAGGTAGTTTAACAGTAAATTCTCTTACTTTAGTTTTTCCTAGAGCTTCTATTAATGTATCATAATCAGTCCCTAGTCCTGTAGCAATTTTAGTCCACCCTTCTCTAAGATCCTTTCTTATAACTTGTAATTCTTCTTCTTTTGGTTCTATAGATACTTTAGGCTTTTTAACTTTTACTGTAGTTTGTTTATTAGCCCTTTTCTTTTCAGAGTTAATCTGTTTATTTATTATTGTACGCATTGCCTTAGTTACTGATTCAGCAATCCATTTATTATCTATATCATATATTGATCCTTCAGCGAGAACACTATTAAGGTAATCTTCAAGATTACTATCAAACCCAAAATCATCCCCACTTATAAGATCATCTATTTGTTTTTCAAACACCTTTTTTAATGATTCCCCACTAATTGCTTTCTCTTGATTCTGAGGATCAAGTAGTATTTTCTTTACTTTTATAAGATCTCGTGGAACCCACTTTGGTCCTCCCTGATCCTGAGTACCAACCATAGTATTTAGTTTAGTGAGATGACCCTCCATTATACTTGTTAATTCAGCATTTGCCTGATCTCTATACTTCTTTGGTATTTCTATTTGAGCTTCTGCCCAAGCATTTCTTTGACTTATGGTCCAACTTGCTTGATTTGGTTTACCATCTTTATCCATTATAATACTTCGATAAACACTAGTTAATTCATCAAGCATTTTTACTAACCATTTTTGCTTCGCACTCTTATATAATACAGGTACAAGAGGAGGTTTAATACCAAATTTAAGATTAGATATTATCTTAAGAAAGGAAGTCTCTTTTGCATTAGAAGCAGTATCTAAAATATCTTCCACTGACTCTTTAGTAATTTTATAACCTTGTGTTGTCTCTACTTTATCAGGAAGGTCTAGTCTGGCAGCATTTAAAGTCTTTTGTAAATCAGGATCAAGCTTTATTTTGTTACTTAGTAAGAAATGAGCAACTTCTTCATCAGTCCATCTTTCATCACCAATGACTCCATCAATTATAGTTTTAAGATGATCACTATCTGAATTCAAATCTATTTCTTTAGCTTGTTCTGTTGATGTTTCAGACCGTTTAATACCTTCAACTAAATCAATAAACCCAGCTACATTACCTTCTTTTAGTATCTGATCCAATGCTACCTTTCTATCTGCACTGGATAACTTATCATTCTCTCTTAGTTCACCATATTTCTGTAATAGGGAACTCTTTTTAAGAGATAGACCTCTTTGGTATCTAGTCCATGCTTTATTTTCATCTTGGTCTTTCTTATTATTAATAGCTTCTTTTGTAGCTGTTATTAATTTAGTACCTTCAAGAGTATCAGCATAGTTAGTATTACCAGGACCAGTTTTAATAGCACTAATATAGTTTAATATATAGGGATCTTCATTATGAATAGCTTTTTGAGCAATATGACCTGCCCACATCTTATTAAGTCCAGCCATATCACTATGACCCATAGCTTTAGCTTCATAGATCTTCCTATTCATTTCTTTCATGAAAGTAAGACCTGTGTAATCACTATGCCTTTGTCTAGTTTGTTCAGCCATATGATCATCTATAACTTGCTGAAATGTTTTAGCCATTATTTTTTATCTCCTCTCATCCAGTCTGGTATCCACTCATCTTTAAAATCCTCCCAGTCTTCTTTTAATCTCCTTACTGTTCTTGAAGGTTTATTGTTATAGATTTCAAGAGGTTCTAATTCTCTTTCTTTTGTTTTCGTTCTTATATCTTTTTTCCTTTTTCTTTCCCAAGCTGCTTGAGACTTAGTTTTAACAATTCCTTTATCATAATCTATATATTCTATATGTCCTTCTTTTCGTAAATTCTCTAATAATATTCTCCCATCTTTCGTTGTTAGTAAATGATGAGATTGCTCTTTATCAAATTTAAATTGTCCATTCTTTTTTATCTTACTAAATGAATCGTTAATAGATCGTACTATATCTCTACCTTCATTTACCTCGTCTAATTTAGCAACCTTTGATTTATATACCTTTCGGAATGCTGCACTATGGGTTTCAGATCCAGATATTGTTGCTACGTGTGCACCATCTATAATATTATCTTTAGTACTATCAGATAAACCTTCGTCAACACTAGTTTTAGCTTGATTTTCACGAACTGCGTTTGCTTTCTCAATATATTGACTATTTTGAAACTCTGTATTCTTCTGCCTCATTTTATCTTTAAAGGCATTAGCTACAGGATAAAACTCATCTGTCACAAATTCATCTGGTATACCTTGGAGATCACTAGAATGTTTCTTGTCAAAACCTTCAAGAAAAGCATCAAATGATCCAGATGACATACTCATCTGCTTATTCCACTTTACTGTTCTAGGAGGATCATCTTCAGTTTGCCATTCAAATCCTTCTTCAAATGCTTTTTCTAAGTTTGCGGAATATTGGCTTGCATAGGTTTCTGTATGTGCTCTAAATAACCCTTCTCTAAAATAAGGACTTTCCTGTGCCTCTACAGTACCATTCTTAATAGCAAGTCTCCACTTTTCTCTTTGCTCTGGTGAAGCCTTAGAAAATGTAGCTATACCTCTGGCACGTTCATCTTTTTGCCAGTCCATTCTAGCTTCTTTTAAAGTCCCACCAAGAGGCTCTATTAATGCCCCTACAAAACTAGCTAATTCCTTAGATCCTTTGCCAGCACCAGGATCTGCTTTCGGTCCTCGCAAGAACGCACCAGAGTTTTGTATTTGACCTCTACGAAATACCTCTTCAGTCTTCCGAGGTTGCCGCCTTCTGTTCGCAAACAGAACGTCTTTTCTAGTTGTCATTTATATCCATATATTACGTATAACCCAGAGGATTACTAACATTAGTTGGAGAAGTTGTTGTACTACCCCCACTACCTTTAGCAGAAGGAGTAGAGTATTTTGCATATGATCCAAATCCAGATGTTAATAATTGACCTACTTTAGATTCATAACTTTGAAAATCTGCTCTAGGTATACTATTAACAGCCCCACGGGCACTGTTCCATCTGGCATACTGATCATGCTCAAGCTTTTTAGCCTGACCTTTTAAATTGATCATACCTCTCTTTAAGTTTCTATCTATATCATTTGCTTGATCTGCAAACTGTCTTTTAATCATACCAACCTGTCTACCAGGAACATTACTAGCAGTTCCTTCAAGTTGCATTAAAGATAAAGAAGATGTGGTTTCTTTCTTCTTAATAGCGAGATCAAGTTTAGCATCGGCAGCATCTTCAGCATTTTGAAACTTTTGTACTTGGATAGCAACATTTTCACCATGATATTGAGACATATCATGAGTATAAGCTTCATTCTGGAGTGCAGCACTTTGAACAGCGGCTTTATTTATTGCTTTACCTTTTTCTTGTTCTGCCTCCATTCCTTTATATGCCCCATATATTGATATGGCTGCCATTGTACCCCCTACTAAATCACACATCTTTTGTCTTTATAAATTCGTAAAATGGTTTCTTCTCATAACCAAAATCTTGAATAAGTCTAAGAAATACAAACCCAAGACTCTTTAGCCATTTAATAGCATTTTGGTTACGTTGATCAACATAATTATATAGTAATTCAAACTCATCCATAAATGTACTAATATACATAATAGATAGTTCATGAAATTCCTTTGAGTACTTTGTTAAATAGTCTGACCCCATTAACCAGGGTATACCTATTGTATTATTTATCTTATTTACACCAAACATACCTACAACCTCTTGATCTAAGATCACTGAGTAACAATGCTTATGTGAGGCTATATAGGCATTCATTAAAGCTTGTATAGGGTTAGAACCTGATGATGAGAATACCTCCTGTACATCACCTTTTCTCAATTTAAGAGATAACTCGTAACAATCTGTTTTCTTAGATGGTCTTATATAATAGTTCATATACGTTGATTGCGAAGGACTTGGTATGCCTCCCAGTCTGCTGATTGCAGAGCAAGTGGAAACCATTGATCACTATTAACCGTTATCTTTACATCCTTGCTATTACAATAGACAGGGACTCTGAATACACCAGTTTCTAGTTTTCTAATACCAAGGATACTTGTACCAACAAGTTGACCAGTAAACTGCTTTGTCTGACCAATACGTAACCTTGGATCATATGGTTTAGGAGACACCTCTACTTCAAAGAAACCTGATTTAGCAAATGAAACCTCAAAGTTTCTTAGTTGTAGTCGTCCTGAGTTTATAGATTGATCGTTCTGTTTAACGAACTGTTCTGAGAATTGATATTTAAAGTTATAAGGGATACCTGCAAATATAACAGGACTAGTATTCCCTTTTGCTTTAGAATATAATGTACCATTTGCAAGAGCATTAGCTAAATCAGCAGCTTTTACTATTTCACCAGTTTCTGCTACATACACTATATTACGTTCAACAAAAGTTAGTGATGTATTATTTTCTAATGCTTGATCTTTTGCAATACTAGGTGTTATTGTTATATCATAAGAATTTGCTGTAAGTCCATCTTGTACACCAGTAACAGTATAAATAGTACTCCCTAGTGTACCTATTGTTAAAGTTTGGTCTATTCTAGGAGTATTAGTAGTTCCATCTATTGATATTTTAGTACCAAACTGATTACTGATAGTCTTTATTTCTACTATTGCTGTATAAATAGTACTCACACTACTATCAGTAAAAGTAATCTTTTCTCCTATTACATATCCTGTCCCATTATCTGTGACTGTAAAAGTGGGTTGTCCATCTGCATCAGTAACATAGGATACTTTAAGACCTGTACCTGCTTTATCACTTAATCCTGTTAAATTCTGGACAATAGATTGATTTATTCCCCAAGAACCTGGAGTTTCCCGAATACTATGTGTACCTTCACCAGTAGTTTCTATGTTAATAGCTGGGCCTGGACCTGAAGCCGCAGATAGTTTTAAAGCACTACCATCTACCTCTCTAACATAGTAAGTTTTATCTGCTTCTAAAGGCGCAGGTAGTGTACCTGTAGAGGATACTTTTACTGGGCTATTATTAGCTATACTATGGGCAGCATTTGCTGTTAATACTTCTGTGCTTATATTAGCATCAAAGGTAAACAAAGTACCTATAGGTGTTGGTACATTAGTTTTTAAAGTATGGAGATTTGAATTAGTCAGGGCACTCCCTACTACGTCATGGTTTACATCAGAATAAGGAATAGTTAATCCCACTCCTACTGTAGTAATAGTTACTGTTCCTGTAGCACTAGAACTTCCTGGGTCTGTTATTGTAACTGTTTCTCCAACTACAAATCCACTCCCATTACCTGTTACAGTAAAAACAGGATTACCATTTGTATTATTTACTACTATAGTAAATTTAATATCTTTACCAGATAAACTTCCATTACCAGTTACATTAGTATATGTTTTATTATCTTCCCAATCACCACCAGCAAAAACTATAGACCCTGCTGTTGTTTGTGTTGAGCCAGCAGTTTTTAAAGCTACTCTTCTATCCAGTCTTACACCAATCTGATCATCCATAATTACATTAGCATTATCTACAGAGAGGTTTATTTTCTCTAGGTATATCTTAGTGCCCCTTCTGAATAAGACAAAAGCTACTGAACCAATAAACTCCATATCAATTATATCTGCATCAAATAACCAGGAAGACCATGATGACTGGAGCTTCTCTTGATCAGAATAATAGTACTTATAGACAAATAGTAATTTCCTGTTGGCATCTGATAATGCATAAAGTACTTCTTCGTTAGACGAGGATGCTAGTTTCTTTACAGTACCCTCTATATACTCAGGTATATGAGAAGTTATCTCTTGGGCATCATTAGTCTCTGATGCTATATCGATCTGATACTCCCTAATACCAGAGAATGCCCCACGTTTAAATGGGAAGAAGATTGTTTTACCAGCACCAACAGGTTTAGCCTCTGTAGATGTTTCAAAGTTTGTAGCTACATCAACTGTTACAGAAGTAGGTGTTAAGAATGCATCTGAAGATAGTTTAAACTGTTGTAAGTCTGAGAATAATACAAGATTCTCTTGAAATGGTATAGCGGATTTCAATATGGCTACTTGGTTATTACTTACGGCAACATCAATAACAGCAGTATCCAAGACAGAGAGAATAGTAGTAGCCCAGAAATTGTAGTAGCTACCAGCTTCTGACAGTATGACATTCTCATCAGATACAAAACCTAATCTATTCCTATGAAAGAATATATCATTAATCGTATATAGTCCGTCAGTATCTACATCACTATCATAATTAGCAAATGATGGGAAAGGATTAGTACCTTGATCTCCTACCTTTTTCGCATCCCATGCAACAGGTTTTAATACAAAATATATATCACCAGAGGTATCAAAAGCTTTATGAATCTGCATTGGCATTGTAGCAGGGTCTAGTTTAATTCTAGCTTCTTTTTCTAAAGCAGCTTGATCATTGGCCTCTGATCCACCAGGATACAAAGGTTTTATAGTCTCTTTCCATACTGAACCATTCCATTTAACATAGTAATCATCCTGACCACTTGATTTATCTCCTGATACTCTTGCAGTAAAATCCTTTGTTACTTTAGATCCAGGTAAATACCCAAAGTTTGGTACTTCATCAGATCCATTAATTGCTCTCATATAAGTATCCCCTTTACCATCAGTAACTTCTATAGTAAAAGGATATGTATCATTAGATATATTAATTGTACTCTCACCTTCAACATACGTAACAGTATAATTACTACCGGTAACACCAGCAATCCCTGCTAATCCCCCTGATGTAACATCAGTACCTTCTATTGTTGCTGTAGCTACCTCTCCTAGAGATTTAACTTGATTATCTACAGTACTATCTGCGGTGGCTGTAGTAGCAGTACTAATGGCAATAAATACCTCTGTAGGAGGACTAGCATCATCTGTTATTAAATGAACTTTATTTAAATGAGTAACTATTCCAGTTTTTAAAGCTTGTGCTATATTAGATACAACAACAGCTTCTTGATTATTAATTGCCTTGGTTGTTCCAGATATAGTCTTACTCTCAGTTTCATTATCTGGTGTTTTATAAGTAACTGTATATTGAGAAAGTATTGAATCTTTATTTACTTCACCAGTTGTACTATTTACATTATATTCAGTTAGAGTTACTTTATAATCAGCACCATAATCCCCAACTCTCATATAAATCATGCCTTCATAATCTCTCATTGGACTACGATCCCCACTATCATCTGATTGCTTTACAGTTTGTGTTTTATTAAGTATAAAAGTAAAGTCAGCAATTGTAGTACAAGAAAGCTTATTAGGAGTAAAAGTACTATCTGGACCAAAGTTAGATAAATAGGTATTAACAGTTGGATTTATTATCTCATTAGTTGTTACTTCTCCTGTATCAGTAGCGGTATGTATAAAAACTTCTGATCCTGCTGTACCTGTTGCAAACCCAGTTAAATCAATTAATTTAACTTGAGCAACTAAAAATATAGTATGAGTACCAGAACCAGTTCCAGTTATATTTACTGCACTTCCCCCACTTGTAGCTGATACTTCAAAAGTACCTGCAACACTATCACTCTCAATAACATAATAAGATGTTAATACTGCTAATGGACTAGGTAATGTATTATCAGTAGTAAATTGGACCTCATCACCATTTACTAATGTATGTCCTGAAGCAGTTAAAACATTTGTTGTAGCACCTGTAAATGTTTTATAAGAAGATTGTCCACCTTTAATAACCAGAGCATATGCTTCATCCTCAGATCTCCTGATAGTATGGATAAATACATCATTACTATCAGCAGATGTTATACCAGAAACCTCAGTAACATGTTCAGTAGATGGTCTTTTCTCTAAGCCACGAGATATATGTGGCATACCATTCTCTTGTAACTCACCCTGTGTAGGCATTCTGAGTGTAGCAGGTTGCTGAGATATACCATTGATTAAACTTGGTATAGTTCCTGATATTAAAGGCATATTAAGTTGTTGCTGTATCTATTACATTGTAATTCAATGGATTAGTTGCTAATCCTTGTCTATCCATAACCCTATATACATCATAATTATCAAAGATATTGTAATCTGCAACATCTCCTTCATATGACATAAGATCAGTGTATGCTCTCATCTCGTCCTCTTGATAGAACCTATGTAATTCACCAGACCCTACAACTCTATCATGAAATATTCTTGCTGACTTAATGGCAATATATCGTCTAGCTGGTTCTGGAAGGTCTTCAAAAGAGAGGTAATAAACTACATCACATTTAATTACATCATCAGCATCAAATGTAAAAGTTTTCTTTTGTCTATCATAGAGTTTTCTACCCCTCTCTACTATATCTGTTTTTGATCCTCTGACCCTTGCTGTTGTGTCAATACGTAGTACGTTTTTACCTAGAACTACTTGTTTATTATCGTCTAATGACATTGTTTCCTCTAGATCAGTATTAAATACCCAGCCTTTTGCCTGTGTTGCTCTAGAGACATTAGTTAATATACTTTGTGCAATAGAAGCATCCTGTAACCCTGCTAAATCATCTTTATTCTGTACAGGTAGTTCACCAATGCTGGTTAGCATTGTATTAATAGCTTCTAATTCTTTTGTGGGGCTTAAGCTCATATTAAGTTATTTAAAAAAAAGGGAGTACCCTAGTTAAAGAGTACTCCCTAAGAGTAATTACAAACTCTAATTATAGTGCCTGAATTAGAGCAACTGAAGCCGCAGGTCTTAGAATATTATGACCCATAGCATATTTGGCAACCATTAATGTACCTTGCCTATTAATCTGATATTCAGATTCAACAGCAAGATCTAGTAACTTAACAGTTGCGACAGCATCGCTAGTCATCACAAGGCCCATTACACGCCTTGCAACATTAGCTGGAATCTCTGTAGTCGGTGTCCCATGTGTGTTTTTAACACGAGTAGTCCACCCAGCTACAGGAGAGTTAGCACTAAATCCATACTGGTTAGTCCTTCCTGATCCTACAGCAGTAGCAAGAGGTTGATTAGATCCCCAGTCAGGAGCACTGGCTTGAGTAGTGACTGTACTCACAGCACCATCGGCACCTGGAAATAAGGATGAAGTCCAAGCTGTTCCAGTTGGTGTAGTGAATGACCCAATATGCTGACTAACATACATTGGCATCCCAAGGATAGATGGTACTTGTCCTGAAGCAACACTTCCTCCACCTCCAATATCTCTATTGAAGATTGCATATGAAGTATCCATTGTTGATCCATTTACTTTAAATAAATCATAGTAAGTATCAACACTTACTACAACAAAAGGATCTCCAGGTACAGAAGCATTATCAAGGATACGTTTAGCATCCATAATTCCTTGTACGATTTTCTCAGCACTTCTGGTATCAGCAATACGTGCAGTATTACCAGTACCAGTGTCTCCTATAACAACATTCTGAGTAAAATCTTCATCATCGAATGCTTGATAATCTTGATCTGCTAAAGTAAGAGCAGCCAAAACTGCATTTTCAGATAGTGCTGCTTTAACAGCGAGTCTTAAGATATTCTGGTCTGCAACTTTTCCAAGTCCAAAACCAGCTTCTTGAGTATAAATTGATCGTACATCATAGTGAGACATTGCTTCATCAATGTTCGGAATGAACTGAGCATTAAGCAAGAGATCATCAATACTAACAATCCTTTCACCTTGCCTTGCTGCACTTGGTACGATTTCATCCCCTGGATTGTGATAAGCCGCATCACGGTACTTACCAGTCATCGGAAAGGATGCTGATTTACCTTTTCCAATCGTGCGTACACGATGTAAAGGCATCATAATATTCTTAGACTGGAATGCAGTGAGAACTTCTCCTGCATAAAGCTTTAGAAATAACTTCCTAGCATCAGCACCAGCGTTCTCTATACCAGGTCTATGAATATTCGCATTTCCATAATCTGTAGCAGCCATTATTTTCTCCTATATTTGGCTATTATAAATAACTGCGAAATCGTAGTACTTACAAAGTTCAGTTCAGAGTTATCCCACGCATGGGGCAAAGTCTTACTAATTGGTTTCCTTTGTTTTCTTAGTTAAAGAATGGTCGAGTTACTCAACCTTTGTGTGACCTGTGCTCTATAAGCAGGGTCTTCCTTGTATCGAGGATCAGACATTGCAGTAGTTAACTGATTAAGAGAGTCATAACTCGGTGCAGTGTTAACTGGAATATCACCTGTCATTAAAGTAGGTGTCTGATTCTCAACTGAATTCTTAAATCTTGCATACATACCATTAACTGCAAGAGCACTATTTACATCTAAATTATCTATTTGTGCATTAAAAGCCTCTTGTTCCCAAGGTTGGAGGTTATCCCCAGCCCATTCTACCATTCTATCATAATTATCTTTACCTTGGACACTTTCATACATAGCATCTATACTCTGTTGAGCAACAGCTTCTCGACCTTGTATCCAGGTAGCAACCATTTCTGGTTTTATACCTGCTTCATCAAGTGCTCCTAAAGCTTCATTACTAAGTTTCCCAGTCTCATTATATTCTTGTTGAAAAGCACTAAAGTCTAAACCTCTATCATCAAGTAATTGATGTACTTGTGATGGAGATGCTTCCATAACCTCAGAAGCCTGTTGTTCTACTTGTGCTTGTTGCTCTATATTTTCCAGTGTTGGGTTATTACTATCATGGAATCTTGTCTCTAATTCTGAGTATGCTCTAGCCATTTCTTCAGGACTAGCAAACTTATCTGGTAACCACTGTGGTCTTGTTTGATCTGAATCTGATGTCTCAACTGGAGCTTCTACTTTAGCAATCATTTCATGAACATGATCTGGATCACCAGCTTGATTTACTCCTTCGCCTTCATATGTAGATACTGCTTGCCCACCATCTGTTTGTTCTACTTTCATTAACTTAATCCTTGCATCATTTGTGCAGTTACTTGTTGAACCACTTCAGGGTTTTGCTGTGCACTATCAGCCATACCCTTGGCTAAGTTTGGTGTTGCTTTACTCATTAACTCATGTTGCATTGCTTGTTTCTGCATTTGTTCTTGTTGTTCTTGTGCTTGCTGTTGTTCAGCTTGTTTCTGTTCCGCTGATTTAACTAGTCCATTAGTATCAATTCCTAGTGAAGCACCAAGTCTATCTATATAATCATCAAGATTTAGATTACTCATGATTGCTTCTGGACCTAAAGGTTGTAGGTATTGTAGAAACTGTGATAGTTTATTAAGATCCTGACCCCTACCAAGTGCTTCCATACCTGTAACAATCTGTGGTTTTACAGACTCTTTAGGAAACTTAGGCATTTTCTTAGATTTAACAAGTTTCTGTAGTAATACATTAACTAAAGGAGTCTGGAATTCCATAGACAATACAGAATAAACTCCACCTAGTGCTGACTCAAGTTCTTGAGCCATAAATCTAACCTCTTCTGCTGTAACTCTTTCAGCATTACGTTGAACTGATGAATTAAGAAGGAAAGCGGCAGATAACCTATCTCTGATTTGAGTCATGGTATCAAGAGATATTCTAAAGTCATTAAACTTGTCAAGTTGTAAAGTAGATACATCGTTTGCATCCCCTTGTACAATTGATCCACTTGGGGAATTTGCTAATACATTGATTCTTGTAGTACCATTAGGTCTAACAAGGAAAAGTACTTTAGCAGCAGCAGCACTACCTTCTACAATAGCTTGGGTTAAGGCTTCCAATGACCTTAAGTCTCCTAAATATTCCTCTACTAATCCCCTACCATAAGATTCCCCATCAACTCTAGAGAATCTAAGAGGTATAAATGGGCTTTTATCAATAGGGAACTTACCATAACTCTCTGGTACAGGAACTTTCCCTATTTCTTGGTGTATATGCCAGTATTTACCTTTGTTACATACATAGGTAAATAGTTCATGAGGTTTATGTGGAGTTTCGGGAGATACTTCATCAGGAGGGGGTAACCCTATTGCTACTCTTTGCTCTTCTGTTAAAGATTTAGCATTAAGATCTTCTTTAGTAATAATATATATTACATTACCCATTGGATCACGCTTTATAATATAACGATCCAAATGGAACACACGCATCCCACCATTATCAGGCATATAAATAAGACAATTACCTGTAACAATTAGATGTTTTAGTGCTTCAAACACAGGAACTCTGTATGCCTGTGATTCTATTTCTTGTTGTGCCGCACGTTCAATCCTAGCTAATCCTTCCTCGACTGGACCTCTTTGATCTGGTCCTGCCAATTGCTCAATATCAAAATCGTCAATTGTCAGTCTAAAAAAGGGAGAATTAGGAGGTAATAGAGTTAAAAGAAGCTTACTCGCAAGATGGTTGACACCACGAGCACCAACAGACTGAAAGGGAGTACTATAGTTAGTAGAAAAACTATCGCCAGAATCTTTGATAAGGGTAGGAATTGTAAGTTTAGAGCAATCTCTTCCTCTTTTAAGGTATGCTTCACGTTCTCCGAAACCATTTTGATACATGCTTGCGAGTTGTCCTTCACTTGCATAGGTTCCTTCGATCATATTTTATACTCTTAATGCTCGTTTATTTTGCTTTAGTCTACTTTTTTTACCTGATAATGTAGCTACTTTAAGACCTTCTGTCCCAAATGATTTAGCATAACTCCCTACTGAACCAATACTTTCTGTACCTCCTAGTCCTGGAGCTGAAGCACCTGGAGCTTTCTTACCCCCAGGTTTCTTTAAATAACCACGTATACCTTCACCAAGACCTCCAAGAGTTGTACCTAAAACATTATCCCATATATCATCACCATAACCTTTTATTTTCTTTTCCCAAGCTGAAGTCTGATCACGTATTAGTTTAGTTGGGTCTTTTAGAAAAACACCAAGCTCTTTACTTACATGTCCAATGTTTGTAGTAAGGTTTTGCATACCAGTAACTACTTGTTCTCCTACTGGATCAAGTGCATCCTCCTTAATAGCAGTAAGCGTTTCACCAACCTTCTCCATAGGTTCTGTAAGTATATCACTAGCAACAGTTCCAACTGCACTACCAACATCTGTAGCCATTTTAGTTCCTGTGTCTATTCCTGCTGTCAATGTCTCATTTATTTTTGTACCAACACTACCTATATTACTAGCAGCAGTATCTAAACCTGTTTTAATTGTATCCCCAACATTGATTTTACTTAAATCTGGTCTATAAAGTTTCGGTGGTGCAGGGGGTTTAGGAGGTCTAAAAACAGGAACATTAACTCTAGGAACATTAACTATAGGTATATTTATCTTTGGGGGTCTAGGGGGTCTCCAATTTGAAACATTAATCTTACTTATATCTGGACCTCCAAAACCAAAAGATCCACTACCAGAAGGTGGTCTAAAAGATGGTGGTCTAAAAGATGGTACAGAAGGGGGTTTAACAACAGGAGGTCTTGGTGCATTTTTGGTTAAATTACTAGTAAAGTCAGTCATAGACTTAGTAAAAGCAGCTGTTGCATCAGCTAGTATTTTAGGATTTACTTTAACATTAGCTAAGTTGTCGCTACCTGTTACAGCTTTACCAATAGTTCCTGCTGTGGTTTGAGTATCCCTAACAAAGTTTTTAACAAAACTTGATACCTGTGGACCGGCATTTAAGCTAGTTTGTGTTATACCCCCAACAAGACCTTTACCGAGCTTATATATATCGTTACCATAATTTCTATGTCCAGGCCAATGACTCATTTAGTCTCCCTATATCTATAGGGTTTCCTTGGTTTAAAATATAGTAATTCATTCATTTCTGTTTAACGTAGAGTTGGCTTTTCTTGCCTGTTGGTTTCTTTTTGTCCTTCCCAATACTTCCACCTTTGCCAGACCCCTTACCACCTTTACCAGAAGTTCTTTTCCCTGTAGTATAGTTAGCAGAGGAAGATTGGGCTTCTTCTTGTGGAGTATCTTTACCACCTCCTAGCCCTTCAAATGGATTCTGGAACTTTATTTTAGACATATCACCAGTACCAAATAAAGACTCTCCCCAAGGGGAAGTAGCATCTCTACTTGATTGTATCCAACTGTCAACACCAGTTTGCATATCTTTCATTATTGTACCACTACCAGATAATACCCCAGTTGAATCCACCGTTTTTGCTACATCTTGTTGTAATTGGTTTGCTGCTTTTTCAGTACCAAGTTGTTTTCCTACTGTTCCACCCATTTTATTCTCTTATAAATAGTGACCAGTGGTCATGATGATCTCCTTCATACTTAGTTAATCTCTTATTTAGTATTGAATAGTAAGGAGACTCAAGATGACATGGTAATATATATGTCGGACTATTACCCTCATTCATGAGAGTTTCTAAGGAATTAAATATATACTTAGAATCCGATCTAGTTACTTTCTCACTGTGTGTCCACCAGTATACTGTAGGGGATCTAGTACAAAAGGCACCAATTATTTCCCCTTTCTTAAATATAACATGAGATGGAAACATTAATACTCTCCCATTCTCTTTAGCAGCATCTTGTGCTTCAACTAGCATTTCCCTTGAACTAATAGGGAACACTTGTATATCAGCTAACATTAGCTCACTTTATTTAGGAACATTAACCTTGTTTAATCCCCCACCTTTATATTCTGAATGTCCTTTACTTTTCCCTGTACCTTTATTAGCTTTTCTATATTTTCTCTTTGAACCAGAAGATTTCTCTTGTTTAGGTTTACTATCCCCACCTACCTCTAGTTCTGCCTCTGCTAAATCAGGAGTATCCATTGGTGCAGGAGGTGGAGGAGGAGGTGGCATCTTAAGTTCTGGCATCTTCGGTTGCTCCATCAAAGCTCCCATATTCTTCCTCGTAAATTTGTGATAGTCTTTGGATAACTGATCGCTGTCCTTGTAAAAAGGAAATCTGATTAGAATCAACTGTACCCATAGGTATTTTATCAGGATAGTATTGTTCTAAATATGCTAAAAGTTCTTTTGTAACCATATTAGTCCATAAATGTCCATTACAATAATTCACATGAGTTACCTACACAAGCTAATTCTTGTGAGGATGTTGTATAATCTTCTTTCTCATAGTTTGTAAGCTCTTTCCAGTCTACACTAGGAACCTTTTTTATTAATTGTTTATACTCTTTTTCTGTACAATCCTCAAAAGGTGCTTGAATATAATTATGATCTGAGAATGGTAAGAAAGAGATTCCTGATACAACACCAAAATTAGTATAAACCCAAGTTCCAACATCAAGCCACTCATTTTCTTTCACTGAAATAGTTACAGAAGGTTTATGTTCACAGTAATAAACTGAATAGGTTCTCCATAATTCAAGCTGTTCAAGAGCACTCATGGAAGTTCTCTTCATTGACTCTTTAGGAGATTTCATAGGAAAAGCAAATACAGTGTTAGTGGGGTTAGCTATATCTTGTTCATAGGAGAAACCCTTTTTAACCATGAACTTACAAAGAGGATCTTTATTATCCATTCTAACTCTTCTAATGTAATAATCAGAATGCCTAGCATGGATACCAGAGGCACTATCACATAACTGGGATACTGTACCAGAAGGTTTTATACATGTTATAGCAGAAGAAGGTTTAATACCAAGTCTCTTAGACCACTCTATATTTGTGTCTATTGCTGTTTTCTTTAGTTTCTCTAAAAATGGTGGATCTGGATAATAAAGAATACGATTATCCATTATACCAGTTAAAGATACTCCTAATAATCTCTCTTCCTCACAATTATTCTTCCACTCTGAAGACAAGTATCTAAAGTCAATTAGTGTACTTTGTAATGTACCAAGTATAGTTGCAAACTTTACTTTCTTTATTATATCTACTGGTTTATCTGATTCTCTAATAACAGCTTCAGATAGATTACAGAACTCTCTTGACTTTAAGATTATTTCAGAACAGGGATTAGTCCCGAAGTCTTCCCTAGGTTCTCTACGGTCACCGAGTTTCTCTGTATGTTTTCTAACATTTTCACTTGAAAAGATTCCTCGTTCTCCTGACTTGGAGTTATACAAGGATACCCACTCTTGCATAAAGGTTCCCATATCTGGCTTTGAGTGGTAGTTTGCGGAGTTATTAGCAAGTGCTCTTTGAGGATTCTGGTCCCACCATCTTCCTGTCTTGGCTCTACGCATTGACTCATCACCAAGATCACTAAGAGAAATAAGAGCAGACCTCCTAACACCCCCAACCACCACAATCTCTGCTGCTTTGCAAATAATATCATGACAATCTATTGGTCTAAGTTTACGCCCAACTGTGCGTGTAAATACTCTAACAGTATATTGAAATAACTGGTCAAGGGGTTCTGGCCCACTTGCCCTACCACCAAATGTCTTTAACACTGATCCTGCTAGTCTTACTTTGGACATGTCCCATTGGGGTACAACACCAGCATATAGAAGAGCAATAAGATCTTTAAAAGCTTTTGCCCATCCTAGTTTAGAGTCTCTTACAGTTATCTTGGTATCAGAATTATGAAGTTTCTCTGGTATTATAGGTAGTTTACCTGTATACTTCTCTTCAACACTAAACCCTACACCTGTCCCATTCATTAATATATATACAATCTCATCAAATGCTCTTGGTGAATCAACATGAATATAAGAACAATTATAACCTGCTATATTCTCTTTGTCTAAAGCTGGTCCTGCGGTCATAAGACACCTCATACTAGGCATAACATCAAGATTGCAAACAGCTTCAAATAAGTCACGAGTGGTCTGTGATTCATTGAAGTTAATATCTAGCTTCTTACCGAAGAAATCAAAATACCGCAGGACAGTCTCATACCAGCTTTCTCTTCTTTGTTTATCATAATCCCATCTGGAATACCTAGATAAATGTATGAACTGCTGGTATTGAGTTGGTAACTTTGGTTCGTGTACAGTCCAATCATCCATTCTTTACTACCTCTTTTTCAATAAGTTTATCTATATAGAACCTAGCTTTCTTTAGATCCTTTATACCTCCTTTCATATCGTATCGAGATATATATTTTACTATATTACCTTCAACAAAGTCAAGCTCATTCTTCATTATAAAATCAAGTGGCTGAATACCAAAACCAGATGTATAATGTTTAGGCCAATTAATATCATCCTCCTCTGTATATCTTAAGTCTGGATCATATTGTTTAGTATCATCGGGGTACAAAGGCATAGTTGATTTTCTCTCTTGTCTTTCTACCTCATCACGATCATAGTTACTCATGATATACCCCCTTAACTGCTCACGTTGTTTAAGCGATTTGGTGTCCATAATGTAGGTTCCTTATCCAATCCATTCCATTCTGTATTATGTAGTATATAAGCCATCCTTGCCTGAGTAATAGCATACTCTTCTCCAAACCCTGAGTTCTCATAGGCTGAAACCACAGCATTCCACCTTGACTCAAAATCTCTCTCAATATTGTTTAAAATTTTCCTTGCTTTAACTTGTCCTATACCCTTACACCCAGGATACCCATCTACATGGTCTCCTGTTAATGTCTGCTCAAGGAAATTGTACTGGGCCTCATAATCCTTTATCTTATAAATCTTCTTATCCTCAAAGGACCAATGCATACCAGGAATAGTTTGTAGATCTTTATCTACAGAGACAATACAACAGTGATCTGGAAACTCAGTGTTCTTTATACCCATTAGATCATCTGCCTCTAAACCATGTGACTCTAGACAATCATACTCTTCTTTCAAATAGTCTCTAGTGATTTTAAAACATGTTGGTTTCCTTCTGTGGACACGATTACTTTTGTAATCCCTGAATATATTTTTCCTGAAATTATTCGGACTAGATAAACATATTGATATTTCACTTGCCCCTGAGTCTCTCTTTAAGTTACTAAGTTCAGAATCAACTAAACTCTTGACTTCCCTGAAGTCACAGTGTAAAGTCCAAAAGTCATCACCCCAGTCTATTTCTCTCTCTGATGCTGAACAATTACGATATATAAGGATATCCCCATCAATCAGAAGTTGTATATTCTCCAAGTGTCCTCCACTCTTGTATGTTCTCGCCTTTAACTAGCGTTTCTTTATTAATGAGTATCTGCCCAAGTTCTTCCGATTTTGTATTCTCCTGTAAGAGGTACTCTGAGGTCATAGAGAACCCCGGTAAGGGTAATTGCGTCCACTGCCTTTTTACCGATTTCATCCTCCAATCCTTTCTTAACTAAGACTTGTATTTCATCATGAACAAAAGCTACTTGTTGGTAATCAACACCATTATGTTGCCAATGACTTGTATTTAAGTAACCACTTTTCTCCATTAGCTTATGAAACTCAACTACCCATCTTTTACAAATAATAGCACCAGCAGATTGACATAAGGAATTAACAGAAGAATGAATAGCTCTAATAGGTACTTTCCTACCATCTAAACCTATTAAATAACCCTTTTTAGCACTCTTATAGACATCATCCCTAAACTTCTTAAATGCTGGGTTATTAGTAAAGAATGTGGTCTTTAGTCTAGCACCTTCTTCTGGTCCTTGTCCTACAATTTGACCAAGTTTCGCATCTCCTGCGCCATACAAGAGGCCATATATAAAAGTTTTAGCCTGATCTCTTGTAGCCAAACCAGTGGCTTTACGATTAGTCTCATGTATATCGCCTTCAACACAAGTATTAGCGAATACACCCCCATCATATTTAGCCATATAATGACCAACCACCCTAATTTCAAGACTTGCGACATCACAGCCAACCAAGGAGTATCCACTAGGGGCATAAAATAGTTCTCTGCACTCCTTCCCAAAGGGTGCTTTAACACTTGGCACTTGACCCAAGTTTGGGTGCGTGTGAGAGCATCTAGAAGATATTGACCCCATTGTATTGACTGATCCATGCAGTCTCCCTTTCTTTTCCAAGTCAAGCCAGGCATGTTTTCCTTCAGATAACTGTGCTATAAGTTTATTAACTCTAAAAGCTTCTGCCATTAGTTTAGCCTCTGGATAAGGTAGTTTAGATAGTATTGTCTCATCTATCTTGGCCTCTCCAGATGGTGTAAATTCAATAGGATTCCAACCGTGAATGTCCTTTAATCGCTTTGCAATATGCTGTCTAGAATTAGGATTAAATTCGACAGTCTTTACTCTAGTAACAGGAACACCTTTAGTATATCCAAGTTTCTTATTATTAACTTTAGGAGTCCAAGTCTCTCCCTCCTCTTCCCACGAACCGAATACTTTTTTAAGTTTAGTATTATGTTTTTGTCTCATTGAACTGAGAACAGCATAAAGTCTAGCACCTTTCTCTGCATCAAATGGGAATCCATCTTCAGTTTGCTTTTGACAAACTTTATGGATCTCATGTTCCATATCTATAGATTTCTCAGAGAACCCTGCTCTTAGCAGTTTACAGTATAACTTATAAGTTAATTCTACATCTCTCCTACAATAATCCATCATATCTATAGAATATGTTCTAAACACTTTCTGATCTACTCCAAATGTTCCTTTCTTAAATCCTAACCTTTGACCCCAGGATTCAAGAGAATGTCTGCCATATAGGTGAGGTTCAATAGCTTTATTATCAGAGTCTATTGATGCTCTATTAGGATAGATAAGTCTAGATAGAATAAGAGTATCATGGAATTTCTGTTTATCTAAAGGCTTCCACTGGAATACTTTATTTAAAGCAGGTAAATCAAACGATATAATATTATGACCTACCAACCTATCAAACTCTTCTAGTTTCTTTAAACCTAGATCCATAGTAAAGGGTTCAAATACAGAAACCTCTTTAGTATTAGTATCCATAATAACCATACAGTGGACCCTATCTAGTTTATCATCTAACCCATTTGTTTCTATGTCAAATATACATGATTTCATATTAGAATTCGGGTTGTGTATCACCAGATTCATCATTAAAGTCTACATCAGCACTCTCAGACAACCTGCCAGTATCCTTATTGTAGTCCAGAGCACAAGCAACACCTGTTTCACCTGTCCATCTATTCTTCAAGATTCTAACAATAGTTCTATCTGGAGTGTCCCCTTGTTGATTACGTTCACAACCAATAACAATATCGGAAAGCTGACCAATAGAAGCACTACCTCTTAACTGTGCCATACTAGTCTGTGCCCCTTCCTCATGACCTTTATTACCTTGAGGTCTTTTAAGATGGGATACAAGGATAAGACCACAGTTAACCTCTTCAACCAAACCTCTTAGTTTAGTCATAAGATTATCTATAGATCTTCTCTCATCACCTAGTTCCATACCAGAGATAACAATTGAAATATGATCTAGTATAATATAGTTGCAGTTACAACCTGTAACCATATACCTAATCTTATTCATTAGGTTATCTCCTTCTAGAGAACCCCAATGATCATACATATAGACCTGACCAGTGTTCAAGGTTGCATCAAATGCTTCCTTAAAGTCTTCTTTTTCAACTTCTACTGTCCCTAAGTGCAAAGGTTTATTAAGATAAATACTCATAAAACCCAAGGATGTACGCTTGTTAGACTCTTCTAATGCTATATAACCAAGGGTTTCACCTTGGATAATCATATGATTAGCAACTTCACGACATACTTGTGACTTCCCTATGCCAGAACCAGCAGTTATTGTTACAATCTCACCCCTTCTTAAACCAAGGGTTTTATTATTTATACCTGTAAATGGGTATTGACAGCTTGACATAGAGTCTTCTGCATTAATAATATCCCACATTTCTGTACCACTTACAATACCATCAGGTCTATACATTTTAGCTTGCCAGATACAGTCTATTAACTCTGAGACTTTACCTGCAACCAGCATTTCATTGGCATCCTTTAATGGTAGCTTTGCTATCTTAGCCTTACCCGGAGGTAGAACCTGTGCAGACTCCTGTGCGGCTTTTAAACCTGCCTCATCATTGTCATAACAGAATATAACCTCATCATACCCAGTAAGTAATTCAATAGACTTACGTATAGCATTAGGAGCACCAGCAGCACCATTTGGTACTGAATATACAGGCCACTTGTTCCCTTGTGATTGGGAAACCGACATAGCGTCAATTTCTCCTTCACATACAACTGCTCTCCTACCAGACCCAGACCATAAATGCTCACCATAAAGTTTAACATTAGACATATCACCACGTACAGTGAAGTCCTTGTTCTTGTATCTGATTTTCTGAGCTATCCTATTACCGTTAGAATCCTTATAGTTAGCTATATGTATTCCAGTAGTACCATTACGAGTAACAGCAGTACAATAACCCCACTTTCTACAAGTATTCTCATCTATCCCACGGCTAGGAAGACTAGTTACCTTTCCATCAATAAATTCCATATTCATAGATTCCATTTGTTTTGGTTCGCTAATATTATCAGTATCACTACTATGCTCAATATACTGACACCCAAAACAATAAGCATGTCCATCATCCCACCTCCCTAAGTTATCCTTAGATCCACATTTAGGACAAGGTTCATGGCCTTTGAACTTCGTGTACTTGGTAGGCATTTAGCCTCCGTAAATTACAGGTCCACTATCTTCTTCATTGGTTTCTTCCCACTCACACTCCGACTCTTCAGTTGACCACTCCTTGTCTCCTGATTCAGCAGATATTCCAGTAATATAAGTAAAACCAGCGGCTTTCATAAAAGAAAGAAACTCTTCTAGAATATCTGGAACATAAACAGCATCAAAATTCATGCTAACTTCTCTATTTTCAGAACTCACTGCGAAAGTATAACTTTCTGTGATTCCATCAAAATCTTTCTCACGCATTTGTATATCCTGTTTTTCCATAGATTAAATCTTTATTGTTTTCCCACCATTTCTTCACACTGAATCCAGGGCAGGATTTCTCTTTGATTAACTCACCATGCCCGACTACTTTAGCACCTCTATACATAAAGGTCAAGCTATTAACAATCGAAAACAATGATTCCCACTGTCCACCAGAAAAGTATGGATCTGGATTACCATTACTATCCACACCTCCTGAGAGACAGACACTAACGGATTTACCGTTATAACCTTTGGTATGAGCACCAACTTCATTTACGTTTCTTCCAGCTTGGATTGTTCCATCCTTCTGGATAAAATAATGATAACCAATCCTCAACCAACCTCTTTTTCTGTGCCACTCGTCAACCATTTGCATTGTTACGTCCATTTTAGGTGGTGTACACGTTGAATGGATAACGATAAACTCAGTTTCCTTTCTTTTTGACATTTTTAGTCCAGTGATACGGTATCCTGTTCTCTGCGTAAAGAAAACCATACCTCTCACACCACTGTTTATTAGAATATTTACTACCTTGGACCTTTTCATTAAGATTCATAAAGACAAATCTAATGTCAAGATCTGGGTTCTGTTTCTTTACTTCACGATGCTTACGGGCATCCTTTTTTAACAGTCTACCTTTTGTTTCTATAATAACACCGTTAGGCAGTATAAAATCCGGTGTATATCTGCAATTTAATACGTACCTAACGGTCATAGTCTCATACTCAAATTTAGTACATCTTCTCGTAAGATCAAGAGCAACACTTTGTTCAAACTTAGATCTATATGGGCTAGAAATCAGTTGACAATGCTTCGTCCTTGGTCCCTTCAGGCGGGAAAATGTCTGTTTCTTCTTTTGTGTTTTCAAAGTCAATTTTGACCTCATATCCCTTCTCCACACTAAATACATCACTACCATCACCATTAGCATTACGATCAGGATCAAACTCAATAAGTTCAAGTACCTGTACAGCACGTAATCTTAGTTGTATTCCTAATGTAGAACCATGCTGGTAAGGAGCAATCTCATATGATACCTTTCCACTAGAACCATTACCAACCCTTAGATTGGAAGGAAGAGGTGTTTTATCAGGCCCAACTACCATAGGACGTTGCGTAAACGCTTGTCCAGTACGTGAGTTTACACCTGATGCACGAAGTTTAAAATGGAATTGAATACCTGATTCCATTCCTTCATCATCCATGACTACTTTATAAGGTAAGAACTCTTGATAGTTCTTTTGGCCTTTAGTCTTATTGACTTCTTTCTTCCACTCAGCATGAGCAACATCAACAAGAGTTTTCATACTGGTAGCTTCTTCTCCAGTAAGCTGAAGCTTAATATGAAATTGACCTTCTGCTTTGAAGGTAGTGTCGGGCTTTGAAACATGTGCCCAATGAAATTGACCCTTTGGAGTTACAGAATACTTTTCAGCCATATGCCTTTCCTATGTTTGTGTTAGTCAATTCTAAAATGTCCTTTAAATGGACTTATGAAAAGAAGTACTTGGATTCTAAAACTTCTTTTATATCCAGAGTCCCTTGAGTCGGTGGTCTTTCTAAATCAGGGAGAACACCTTCAACATTCTCATAAAACTCTTCAAGAGCATTCCTATCCAAGTACATTTCTACAAATGCCTCACGTATAGACTGAGCTAAACGTGGGACATGATGTGCATGAACTCCAAATGAGTCATGCACTACAGCAAAATCACTGATGCCCTGCATTATACACTTGTTAATAGTCAATGTCAAGGCATTTGCATCCATGCTGTGAACAAAGTTCGGACTCAAACCATTTGTAGCCTTTCTTTTATCAATTCTATCAGTCTCTTCTAAGACTGTAGGTTTAATTAAAACATTATCAATATGTGTTGTTACCCTTCGACCTCGCATACTTGAGTATGTCTGCTGGACTACAAACTTGGAAGGTGTTTCCCATACAATGGGTAGATTCTTATCAGACATCTTCCTACCTATGTCCTGTAACCATGACATTGCCTCTCGTGCAGCGATTACTACTTCACCTATAGCGTCCCACACATGCTTTGCAAGGTATAATGAGCCTTCATATACATTATCTCCAAATGGGTTCTTAACATGTGGTTGAAGTATACGTTCCTGCATAGCGTCTTCTATGTACTCACGACATGAATATCTAGTCCCACCATATGGCACAACCATTACAGGACGTTTTGTGATCTTTCGATCTATTCCAAATTCTATCCACTCATTACTATACAGTAGCCCTTGGTCACTGTCAAGCTTAACTTTCTCAAGGACTACATCTGCAACCATCTGGTATATATCCTGCGGTACTTCTTCTGGAGTTAAATTCGTGGCCTTACCTCCTATACTATCTCTAAGCATAGCAGAGAAATGCTGTAGACCATTGTTAGACCCATCAAGACACACAGGTAATCTAGATTTATAACCTAGACCTTGGTCTATAAACTCTGCCCATTCAAAGCACCATGCCAAGAATGACCAAGGTTCATCTGCTTTAGTCCACCACCTAAAATCCAGTGGGTTTTCTGCACATTGTTTAATATCGTTTGAATTGCTATATACCCAATCAACCCTGTCATTAAATGATACTTTATCATAACCAAAACAGTTTGCCCCATGTACTGCAAAATAGTCAAGCTCATCAGTAGTTTTAATTGGTAAACTCTGAGAGAAATGGAGCAAAGACTTAGCATAATCTGGACCTTGAGGTGTAAGGAACGAATTCACCGTGTACTTACGACCTCTAAAGTCACATTGATATACAAAGTATATACTTTCGTAGTCTTTAAACTTATCTGCCATAGAAAGTGTACGAGTTAACTGTATACGTTTGCTCGTCATCTTGGCATTTAAATCATAGACTACTGTAGCCTTCTTTTTCCACTTGATAAACATATCAAGCTGTTCAGGAGTCATAGTTTCCTTAGTACCCCTTACAGGACTAGGTAGAATTCTATAATCCTCCCTTGGAGGTAAATTTGCCCAGGATTCGCCAGTTTCCCAGCAACACTTCAATACCTCAAGAATACGCTTGTTGACACACCACTTAGTCTCTTGGAGAGCATTTACAGCACCATATTCCAAGGGCATACTATGGTGTTCCATTTCTTCCAGATACTCTCTATTCCTTGTTTTAATCATAGGAATATTGTTTATCTTATCTGAAAGATAACCGCCATTAAATGGAGAAGACCACCTTTTAGGAGGTATTACACAAGGATAGAAATAAGGATGTAAAACCTCACCTTCCTTGTTCACATTCTCAATCCAGTGTAGTGTAGCATCATTAGCTTGAAGATAAAGAATCCTCTGGTTACGCTTATACTGGACAGTTTTTACCTCCATTAAACCAGTATTTTGAATAAGTATATCTATAAGCTTACATCCAAGATGTAGTCTTTCCTGCTTAGACCAAGGATTATGATCCAGCATTTCAACCTTAGACATCTTTCTAATAAGATTATATCTGCGATATATTCTATTACTGGTCTTTTTATTTACTTTGTCTTTGATCCTTCTAAAGATCTTGGAGGTACTATCTCGACCTTCCCAGAGATCAAACTTAAATTGATCTTCCAAAGCATTTGCAAGTTTCATTGCAACCCTAGTTAAAGGACTACGATGAGAAACACCATCAATGGTGTACTTTAGTGTAAGGTATGCTGATACCTCACGATTAAGAAGCATAAGTGTAGCAACTGAACCCTGAAACTTTCCTGGTGTACCAGTCAAGGCATTATCAAGAAACTCTTTGATTCCTTTCTCTACATGCTCAAGTGCCTCTTTCATCAATGTAATACCATAAAGAGTGGTTGACTCCCTACCCTTTAGTTTAGCATCACGTATTCCTTTATTGTACCTCTCGATTCCAAGACCATTCATCTCGGACTCGATTTTGACTTGTTCTAGTCTGAGATTCAATTAATTTCCTCTGGTTCAATATTTTGAGAACAATAGTTTTCAAAGTTTTTCTCAAGTTGTTCCATACATACATTGATAAACATCAGAGCAAGATTACATCTTTCTTCATGTGTTTGCTCTTGATCCATCAATGCGGTGTGAACCATTTGGAAAGTCTTTCCAACAACTTCCTGAGCCTCTTGGTCCATTTCCCAAATCTGTTCATCAGTGAATCCATATTGTTCCTTTAGATCATCGTGACTAATTGTTTCCATATGTATTTCATTAATGGTTATACAAGAATGTCCATTTATTACATAGAACCCATAACATTCTTTTTATGTGTGTTACCATCCTTATCCGTTATTCTAAATTTACCAGTATACTCAGTACGAATAAGTTTTTTAACCATATTGACAAGGTGCTCTCTCACCATATCGTCAATATCAATCCACTCATCATTTGTATTAGACAAGTATTCTACTTTATCGGTATTTGAAGGTTTTCTTAAAGATACCATATCACTCCTTTATTAAAGGTTTACGTGTGCGCTTGCTTTCATGTGTACCACTCTGAGTGTCCCTGAGTTGTTCTGCTATCTTCTCAGCAGCTTTAGACTTAAACCATTCAGGACCATCTATTACTACCGTAGGTAGACCTGCAATCTTTAGTTCTTTAACTAGGTTATCAATCATATCTTATTCCTTTTTAAAAGTGGCGGGACCAGTGGGATTTGAACCCACGACCTTTGCCGTGACAGGGCAATGTTGTAACCACTCAACTATGGTCCCGAATTGTTTTTGGGGCGAATGAAGAGATTTGAACTCTTAACCACAGGAACCACAATCCAGTGCTCTATCCAATTGAGCTACATTCGCCATTTTATGATATAGTGGGGCACCTACCCTAAAGGAGCAAAAGGGTGCATACTTCATTATGCCCAAGGTGCCCCATTCAGGATTAGTAATCAGCAAATGCTAGTTCTTCAACAAAGCTCTCCTTTGTATCAAAAGGTGTCTCATCAAAACGATAAGCCTGACCTTTTATCTCATGTACATATACATCACCCAGATCATACCCATCATAGGTAAAAGGGCTTTTAACTGCACAAAACCACCTAGCAAAGTCGTTCTTTGCCTCGTTTTCAGGGTTTTGGTACTTCTTGAGTACTCTCCACTCCCAAGATTGGTCAAAAGACTTCCATATTTCATATGGGTCTTTAACTGGTCTGGTTTTACCAGACTTATTCTTTGCCATATTACTCCTTTTTAGTTAATGGGCAAGCTTGTACACTTACCCAATGTTATTATGAAAATATCTTAGCAAGATACTCCCACAAGTTATTCATAGTCCTACCAGGTCTGTTACTTTCAGTAACGAATGCTCTGGCAACACGTACCTGATGATTCTGTTCTTGAACAGATTGACCTTTTCTCCAGACAAAGACCTGCTCTTTAGTACTGTTTACAGTACCAATGTACATGCCTTTTTTACCGTAGTTTTTACCATTACTAACTTTTACCCATTGACCGGGATGCAAGTTCATACTTGCAGGTATTGGCTGACCTTTAACGCCAGTGATTGAGTTTAAGTATTGCATAATATACTCCTTTTAGGTATGCAATTATATGCATGGTTTTGTTATTATTTAACACACAAGGACCATGCTTAACCTCTGTGTGTCAATATGCTTACATTATAACATGAGGAATTTTAAACTGTCAAGTTAAATATTTCCTAATGTTGTTTTAACATCAACTGGTCCACCATGTTTCAAGATTACATCTTGAACACGTGCCCAAGGCACATATGGATATACAGTTTGTGTAGGGTACTCTTTATCTTCTGCAAAAGGCACCAGCAAGCTGTCAACTTGCGTAGGGTAACCTATTTCAACAAGATAATCATCTTTATTATCTACAGACCCACTTGCATATGCGTGTGGTCCATCATCTTGGTCTATAAGAGACATTCCAAAGCCATCTTTACATATAATCCACATATTACTCCTTTTTTATTAACGTACACAGTCTTTATGTAACTTGGACACATCATCACCAGTTTTAAAGTGGTATGGGTACTCATTAGCTATATGCTGGCACCAATTATTCCACATTAGTTTACTACCTCCAATTGAAGAAGTCAAGTCTAAATACTTTTTAACCTTCTTACCTATGGTACTTTTACTGTTTCCAGCGGTTTGTAACCATGCAGGAGTGCCTTTGCTTGCGTCCTCATTAGGCAGGTACTTACGTATATTATGTACATCTAAGCATCCTGCTTTACCTGCACATAGCTGGGTTAGGAACCCTGCTTTTGCAACCCCAAACCCTGGAATTTCAATAAATAACATCATAAGATGGTAAGCTTCATCCTTTTGTTTTTGCTTACGTATACTCACAAGCTCATTATATAGTCTTTGCCTATGCTTACGGATATAAGCCATAGCTTTTATCTTATTACCCCATATCCATGTGCTTTTAATACCTCTTCTACGCCATTCACACATCATGCCAGGAAGTAGGTAAGTTCTCTCCCTGATACTTGCTTGCACAAATGCACAAACTGTTTCAAATCCTTTAGGATTAGACATTGCAACAGTTCTGCAATGATTATTATCTTCAAAGTAGCCCATTATCATGCTCCTTTTTATGTTTAAGCTTACGCTTGTAAAGCTTTTTGCTTTTTCTAAGGTAAGCTCTTTGCCTTGTTTTAATCATATTATACTATGTTCCTTTTTTAAATGTCAAGTTATTCTTCAGTACCCCAAATACTATCACAGCACATCCCTGTCATGAGGAACTCACGGTCCTGTGTAGATAGGTAAGGGAAAGCATGTTGTATCAGCATACCTGAACGATACTTTTCCAAATCAACAGGTAAAACTGAAACTTCATGGTTAGTCCCTAACCTACAAACACCACTAAAAACTACTTTTGAACCTGTATGTAATTCTTCTACATACTTCTCACCATCATATTTATTCATATCCATGTAACGTACTAGCATATTATACTCCTTTTTTAATAAGTTACTTTAGTAACACACAGTGAAGCCATTGAACCATCAGGCTATGTGCTTGTACCTGCATGTTACTTTCAGTTTAATCTAGTACTCGGGTAACTGTCAAGTTTTATTTTGAATAGTCCAAGACCACTTGGGCATGTAGTGCCTAGCACGTACCTTCACAAATGCTCTTGAGAGTTTTGGCTTATGTGCTCCTTGGACCTGTACAGGCACAAGCTTTTCAATGTTTAAACCTTGGTTTAATAAGTATTCTTTGTTTGTCATTGTATGGCTCCAGCTATATCAATTATTTGAAGATACACTATCATTATTAAGATGACAGTACTTAGTTGTATTAGTAAGACTAATTTGTTCATATGTACATGCTCCTATGTTATCCCCATATGTCAGGAGATTGGTTATCTGTCCACTTTGACAGAGTATATCCTAATGCTATAGGTTATGCTTGATCTTGTGCCAGTATGTTATATCTATCATACATCATGAGATCATCATAATCAAGCTCTTCTTGCATAGCAAGTTCTTGCTGTTCTTCATCTATAACGTCTATGACGTTTTGCATACGGTACTGTCTCATAGCTTCCACGAGTGCCTTAGTGCTTGTGATCTTTTTCATGAGTGCTCCTTTGCTTCATGTGTTAAAAGTTTGTTTGCACTGAGTATGCTAGGATTCAACCTGCTGTGCTCAATGCCCCATTATAATAATCTGAAGTGATTTTGTAAGTCAAGTTTTATTTTCAAACTGGTGTTCTTTAATCCTAAAGGATTCATGTGTAGGTGCTCGCAGCCACGCAGGAAGCCCTGTGCATAATGCAGTTAGCTTTTGATCTATGTGCTGTCTCATGTACATAGGAATACAACAGCCATGCCATAATTAAAAAAACAGATAGAATGACAGACAAGCAAAACCTATGTGGCACAGAGATTGCATTCCTGTGGACACATATGTAAGCGATGCAACAAGTGTGCCAACCAATGTGGCATGGTTGTTGCAACACATGGGCACATAGGTACACATTGCAACAAGTATGCCATACCTATGTGGCACAGTTGTTGCATCCTGCGGATACATGTGTGCATGGTGCCCAGGTATACGCAGGTTATGCGCAGGCACTACGCAGGTTATGTGTGCATCATGCATGTGCGATGCAAGGAGGGTGCCAAGAGCATACCCTATGGGGGACTTTTTGAATCGTGTCAATTCTTAAGGGTCTTATATTTTCTCCCCAAATATTACACATGCATCCATGTAGTATACTTATCTTGAAACCTATTAGGACTAATTGCATTCTGCATAAACTTCTCTAGTTCCTTATCTAGTAACTCAGACTTCCTATCTTTCATCTGTTTATCTACATCAGCAGCCATTTGTTCTACCCAGTATGCTACAGCCATAGACAGAACATCAATACGATCATCATGTACTAATGAACCTTTGTCTTTAGTAAGTCTTGTCATCTGATGTGCTAACATATACCTGGATTGTAACTCAGGTGGATAATGTTGCACTGATGTATAATCTCTTTCTAATGCTTTCCTGTCTATAACCAGTTTATGCTGATTCATAACTGGTTCAAGAGTATCTACTATCCTTTTCTCTTTCTGTATATTATGCCTAACTTCTTCTATTGTTACTGGGTGTACCTTAGTAACATATGGTTTTAGTAACTCAGTAAACATACCATCACCAAAGTTAGACTCCACTAGTATATAGTTAGTATGATACTTCTTAGCTAGTACAGCTATTGTTTTTAGTACATTATCAGAATACCCACCTTCTATACCTCCAAAGTCAATAAGATATAAGTACCCATTGAGCATCTTAACTACAGCATATGCAGTCTCATCTTTCCCTCTCCCTGAAGGATCAATAGCCATTAGTGAACCAGTGTAATCAATATATTCCCCTACAGTCTCTAATGGTTTATAGAAGAAATCCCCTGGTAACCCTACATTTGGTATATCAACTATATTGTCTTTATCCCTACCCCATACTATTTTCTCTGGTGCTTTATCATTATCTATATCCATGATAACTAGATCCTCTAGTTTAAGAGGATACCTGTTAACATCACTTAAACTAGTATCCAGCATAAACTGTAGATTAAACCCACTACGTCCATAGCTAAGTTCACGTTCTAATAAATCATCTTCATTAAACCTAAGTGGATCAGTAGGTTTATTTAGGCATTCAGAGTCTCTAGATACTGCATCCATTATAAAAGGAGCAAGTTTATTATCATATTTTATAGTTCCTTTTGGATACCTGGCAGGCCATATACGGGCTTTGTAGCCTCTCTCTGGCAATAATTCATAGAGACTCATTTCAGTTTGGGGAGTACCTAAGTATACTACTCTCCCATCTGGTTTCAGGATAGCATCAAACTCCTTAACAGCCTCAGAGATCTTGTCTCTCATAGTCTGTGTCATTGAGTTATTTGGTATCTCAATATCATCAGCAATAATAATATCAGCACGAGAACCAGCTAGTTGTCCTGTAATCCCTCCTGACTTCACAGAGGGACTATGGGAAGCTTTAGCTGGGCCTACATCAAATGAAATCTTTGATTGTCTCTGTCCTTCCCTTGGAATAAGATGCTGAAGTATAGGCATCTCTTGTATTAATCTCATAGTGAAGGTACTGAAGTCATCTGCTCTAATCTTACTGGCACTGACTACAAGTATCTTAACTTCTGAATCAAGGTACAATTGATGACAAGCAAAGGCAGAGGTTATATAAGACTTACCAGCACCTCTAAAAGCCTCTATAACAATCCTCTTCTCTTCTGACTGTAAATAACTAGCTATATCATACTGTACTGGAGTAGGCTCTGGAAGGTTTAAATGGGACCATACAACGAACAGAAAGTTACGGAAGTCTCTGAGTACCTCTTCAGTCATAATATTCTCATAGTGTTAGTTGTATGAATAATGATATACTTAATCTAACCTTTCCTTTGGACTCTATGCATAGTACCATAGACATAAGCATCCTTCTGGTTTCCCTTTAAACCCTTTTTATTAGCTTGTTTATTTAGTTTCTTATGTAAGCTCTTGGGCATCTTTCTTTGGTTGCTTTATAATTGGATTAATAACATCGTCAACACATTCTTGAGCAATACCGGACATAATCTTATTTAGTTCCACTGGATTATCCATACCTGTTAGTTCTTTATGGGTATATCTAGCCCTTAGTATATTTACCATACAATCACAATACATCCAATGTATTGGCATTGGGAATGCTGGATTCTTTGCTACAGAAGCATTAGTACAAACAGTCCACATATTCCTAATATGATCTACAGGGAAATCACCTGCAAACTTAGATCTCTCAGTGACTGTTGGTTCTATTGTCTTACAACCTGCTAATACTAGTGTAAGAATAATTATATACTTAATCATATAACTGTTTACTTTTGTAATCGGATATAGCAGATTTAATAGCATCTTCAGCTAAGACAGAACAATGTATTTTAACAGGGGGTAATGATAGTTCTTCTACTATGTCTGAGTTTGATATTGAATTAGCTTCATTAATGGACTTACCCTTTATCCACTCTGTAGCTAGACTAGAACTTGCAATTGCAGATCCACACCCAAAGGTTTTAAACTTAGCATCTATAATTAAATCATCTTGTACCTTTATCTGTAGTTTCATTACATCACCACATTCTGGAGCACCCACAAGAGCACTGCCGACAGAATTATCCCTACTGTCCAGACTACCAATATTTTTGGGTTTTTCATAATGCTCCAATACTTTACTTGAATAAGCCATCTTATTGAATCCATAGTGGTTTGTTAGTCTCTACTGGTTTAATAGAGAAACTTGTAGAGCAGCCACAGGTTGATACTGCTTTAGGATTACTAAACCTTGGTCCTGGTGCAGATAAATCTTTAGACCAATCTATTTCAAGACCATCAATAATAGTATGGCTTTTTCTATCTGTTATAACAGGCATACCATTAGATTTAAATACTAAATCCCTCTTAGTAAGATGACCAAATTCAAGTATATACTCATATCCTGCACATCCTCCTCCTTTCACTGCTACTCTTAAAAGATCATCTTCTTTTATATCTTCATCTTCCTTTATTCTTTTAAAGTTCTTTGCTGCTAATTTAGTAAGGCTAATCATAATTTATACTGGACTTACTTGTTCTTCGCATTCACAAGGATCACACTCACAAACTTCACATTCACAGTTTTCATTATCGCATTTACCAGGTCTATGTATATCAGTGTAGTCTGTTGTCATTGTTATTCTTTAGTTGGTCTTTACTTGGAAAGGGTATAATATCCAAGAGGTTTCCCAATGGAGAACCTTCAAGTGGTAACCCTTCTATACCATTGTCCTTTAAGAACTTAATGGCATTCGCTATATCAGCAGGTCTAGCTTCACCAGACCTTATACGCTGTAATAACTCAAGTGCTACGGAACCATGTAGTTCCTCTAGTATTTCTTTCTGTGCTTTCATTTCTTTTTCCCTGGTTTTTTAGGCCAATGCATCCCAATACCTACTACCTTTTTCTTTTCTGTATACTTAGAAGGTTTTATTTTTAATAGTTTTCCTAGTCCTGACATACTTCCTGATTGTATTTTATCTGCAACATCAACTATATGAGAAGTAGAGAATTTTGTACCATCATTTTTAAGATCTTGTTGGAATAGTTTATGTGCTTGTACTTTTTCCTTGTGTGACATTAAGTCATATTTAGTTTTCTTTGATTTTATAGGATCTTTTGATATTGTTTCTGTTTTTTCTATTGGTGGTGACTTAGCAAACTTACTAGGAGGAGTTTTCCCATGAGGACTTCCATAACCATATTGTTTTTCTCCTGTTTTAGTATCCATCCATTTTGCAGGATCTCTTCCTTCTACTTTTCTATATTCTCGATATTCTGATCTACCTTTCCCTGTAATAGCTCCACTTGTTTCTTCTTGAACTTTTCCAGATTTAGCTGGAGCTAATCCTTTCCAGGGTTTTAGCATCCATCCTTCTGAAAAAGGTTTATTACTAAATCCACCTTCTAAATTCTGGAGTTGACCTATATGTTTCTTTTGTGAATAAGTAAGGGTTTGAGGTTTTACACCACCACCCACAGTTTCAACTAAAGGGATTTTTGGTGCCTCCATAGTACCGGCCTTTATACCTTTAACTAGTTCTGCATGTTCAATATCTCTTCCATAACTATAGTGCATAAGCTCAGATTTTGTCAGTGCCCTTTTTCCGTAATGTGGGCTTTTTTTAGAGTATCTAACTCTCATATCATCTCCCCACCCACCTATATCACTTTTAGCTTCTTTTGTAGTTCTTGATTCAATATCTTTTTTATAACTCGCTGGAATCCCGGCAGTTCTTTTTAATGCATTCTTTCTTGTTTTTGCTGCTTCTTGTAAAGACTTCGTAAGATCAGAACCTGTACCTATAGCTGGTTTTTTACTAACCTTCTTTAATCCTCCTATTAATAACGCACTAAGTTTAGCTGCTTTTGTTGGTATAGGTGTTATAGCACTAGCAACGTGGGCAGAGAGAGACTCAGAAGCACCTACCTTTTTACCTATCCTTTCTGATGTAAATGGTTGTATAGCTTTTAATCCTTTTTTAACTAATGAACTAGAAGGCATCCCTCCTTTTGTCATTAAAGCTATTTGAGCCATATCCCCAACAGAACCAGCAATATCAGATCCAATTCTTTTTACTGTACCCAGTATATCTGTTTTACCATGTTTCTTAACATGCTGTTTTCTATACTTTTGTATATTCTGTTTAGCTTTTTTAGTTAAAACAGGCATTATTGAAGTCCTTTCTTATAAACAGTCTTTCCTTCTTCTCTAATAGCAGTTAATACTTCATTTCTATTCTCGCCATCCCTTCTATAAGATACATGTACCCAACCATCTCTAGGATCTTTGCCAGGATACTCAAGAATTACTTGATCAAACTCTAGATTATCCTTAATCCATTGGGCTAGTTCCCTATTACTTATAGAATAAGCCTCACAATCTACTGCTTCTCCTTTACAATGGCTAGATTTAGCTGAACTACCCAGTAATTCACATAATTCAGCACATCTATACCCAGAATTACAAGATACAGTACCAAATTTATCTCTTATTGGCTGTAAAACCTTATGAACTAACACAGTAAGAGCTATAAGATGCTCCTCATTTGGCTCATTATGAATACCTTTTCTAAGAGCAGTCTGTGACCTTGTTAATTCTCTAAGAGTAAAGTTTTTACTTAGTTTCATTGTTGGATCGTGGGATTCTAATGTATTACTTAGTAAGAAAATCAGAAAGATTGTTAAAAGAATGACTTTTATCTTCATCTATTGCCTTATCTAGACTAGCCATATCATCAGGATTAAGAGTTTGTGACAATGCTGATTTAACATGTTCAACAGCTAGTGATTGTGCTTTATCAATAATTAGAGACTTAAGTACATTAAGTAACAGGGTTGGGATCATTCTTTTCTTCCTTTGGAGGTTCTGGGTGTTCACTTTCAGGACTAAAGAAGTACTTACTTGTGGCACCAAAGTTAAGTAACAAGCCACCGATTAATACTGAAATAATCTGAGATTTATCAGCATCAAGTGGTATATCAGAGTATGTAAGCCAAATAATAAATATAATAGCAAATAGTTCAACAAGAGAAATTATAGTTCTTGTTGCCCACCTAAGTTGTGCTAGATTCATAGTTTCTCCATATTACTCTGACCCATGAGGGAATGGAGTTCCGACACCTTTCACAAAGTATTGCATACTTTCAATTTCTCTACGTTGAGAACTATCAGAGGTATCTCCTTTCCATCCAAACTCACCAGCCTTGACTACAGAACCGTCCTGCTTAGTGAATCCCTCTGTAAATGGAAAATAGTTAGGCATATTGTCATTGACCCAGTCCATCTTAACTGTCTCTACATGATTGACAACTTTACCTGGAACATTCTTTCCCCAAGGTGATAGACCTACACAGTTCTCCTGCAAGCCCCAAGTCCACCTTTGTCCCATCTTTAGTTCACCCTTAGTATGTAAGTCTGCAATGTGTTTGTAGAGGACATTCCAGTTAAACATCATTCCAGTTACATACCTGTCAGGACCATACTGACCCATTGGTGCGTCATTACCCATGCTCCAAACTTCTTCACCACTAGTCCTCCACTTCTTCTGTGCAAGAATCACTACACTGGGAGTATCCGTGGTAGTAAATAGAACATCATGTCCCTGATCAAGGAGAACCTTGGCAGCATCTGAGTCCTTTGGGGGGTCAAACCATGCATTAATCCAGACAACATTCACAGTTATGTCTGGGTTCACTGTCTGTGCTCCTAGTACAATTGCATTTATATTCCTTATGATCTCTGGTATTGGGTGAGATCCAACAACTCCAATCTTATTTGTCTTAGTTAACATACCAGCCGCAATCCCAGTTAGGTATCTTGCCTGGAATGACTTACAGTTATAGTTATCCATATTGGAATTCTCTCCAATATCATAGCCAGTTGCATGAAGGAAGATGGTGTCTGAGTCCCTACCTGCGGCATTTATCATTGGTTTCATGTAACCAAATGAAGTCCCAAAGACAATGTCATGTTTCCTTCCTAGTTTACGGAATATTCTTTCTGAGTCCGCCTCTGGTACCGACTCAACACCCTCAACATTGTAACCATGCTTCTTAAGTGACTCAAATCCCTGTGAATGCCTCATAGACCAGCCACCATCAGTCTTTGGGCCAACTAGTACATAACCTATAGATGGTTTTGCGAAAATACTAGTATTAATAGAAATAAATAAAATACTAAAAAGAATAAATATACTCTTTTTCATTATCATAAGTTAGTTATATTTAAAGGTTATTAAGATTAGATTTCTGATTTCTCTTTATTTTCTGGCTGCGGAGATCGGAATCGAACCGACAGTTTATGACCGTAAACAACGGAATGCGTTTACCAGATTTCGCCACCCCGCAGTAATCGCCTCAGTTAACATTATTCAAAGCATTTATTAACCGTGTAATACCTATCCCACCACCAAAACGTGGGAAGAAATCGTAACTCAGGAATTCCTTCAGTTCCTTTTCAACTCGTTCATATCCAAACTTATCATAAAGCAATTTGCTATATTCCCCATCAGATATAGTGTGGAAATTATCATGCATCTCTCGGATATCTGTAGCTCGTTCTGCACTACCAATTGTCTCCATCCCACCCAGCAAAACATCGCATTTAAGTGCTATGCGGGCTTCTTCCTCTCTTTCAATCATAGATTCCCTGCCACCCCTTTTAATTTTCCCCTTCACACTTTTCATATTCCAGAATGGTGAGGTATAGAATGGGAAGTGTGTCAACAGGAAAGCTCCATCGTTCTCTCTGCATAGAATCTGTTCATGATAGTCTGTAAGGATTTGATCATTTGTCCTGAATCTATTCACAACATCCATATACTTGCCTATAGCGAAATCACTTTGTTTATAACCCAAATGAGCACACAGGCTTTTCTCCAGATGGATTAGGTCATCAAAACTTCCCGGGGCTTCGAATTCGAACATCGGAAATATAAGCTCATGTCTACCTATAACAGGGTTTTGTTCTTGTCTGTAGCTTGTGCTTAAACAATACACGCCATCAAGTTTAGGGTTCTGTAAAAGCTCATATTCCAACCACATCTGCCCCGTCTGTGGTAATGGCCACACTTCCCCCGAATACTGGAAAGTAGCAACAGTCGTAGGGTCTTCACATGCTGCTAGTATCGACAGTCTATTTTGTGTATGTACTTCAAGGAAGTTACGTTCATTGAAAAAATCTCTTAGTTTCTTAGTTACATCAGTAAATTCTTTGGGATCAATCAGTTTGTTTTTGGGCATTTCCTCTTATCTTTGCATCAAGTTGTTTAAGTTTTACAGTACATATATCAACTGTAAATGTGACCAGAACTGGTAGAAGATCTCTAAAAGAAAGAGCTAATAGAAAGGCCACAAGATATTCCCACTCGTTATAAGGTACTAGATATGATATTTGGAATATAAAGTAGGTAAACAAAAGTCCAGAAGACATATAAACCACATTACGACTAAAGTTTGCCAAACGAGATTGTGAACTATTAAACCAGATTAATCCTGAATATGAAAGGATAAATACTATCATTAGTATTAGATTAAGATTCACTTCTATTTGTTCAAGCATAGTTATCTCCTTTCACAAATATGAGCAGCTTTAAATACTTTTAATGCGTCACTGCATTTACCTTTAATGATTAGATCCAGACTAGCCTCATAATTATCGTTAACATCGTCCATCTCATGATCCACCTTATCTGCCATAGCCTGGATCTCTTGTTGGACCAAACCAGTTATGTGATCTTCAAATCTTAATACAGACCATGTTAAAAATGCTGTGGTAAAAACTAGAATCCAGATAATTTTAGTAACTTTAACTGCTAATACTGGTTCTGTACCATTCTCTTCTAGTTCTGCCATTATCTAGCTCTCCTTCTCATATCAGCTTCTCTTGCACCCTCTGCTTTTGACATACTTTTATCTACATCTGCTACCTCACCACTTATAGCATCTAATTTAGTTTCTATTTTGATAGCAAATATATCAAGGGTATCCTTGTGTTGCTTTGCTATAGTTTTAATTGTATTCATTTGGTTTAAAACTATATAACTCATGATACCTAGCATAAGACCTGTTATTCCATGGGTTTCTAGGATACCTATGAGACTGTCAATCATGGTGCGCTTTCTGCGTCTCGTTCTGCACGATTCTTGTAGTCATCCCGTGCAACATACATCGTGATAATCTCGTCATCCGATGCAGGGATCTGAGTCACTGACTCGTCTGCATATAGCACCTGTCGTGCTTCCTCAAGCATACGTTTTTTGACGTTGTTTATTTTACCATTCAATGCACTAACTACCCACTCATTGGCATCCAAAATATCATGCATTAACACCGATTCTTCTACAGAAGTCAGTGTGCGTTTTTTTATATCCATTTTAATCCTTAAGTTAAACTGCTAAATAACCAGAAAACCATAGCTGGCCTGCTGATATGCTGACCGAACCTGTTGAAGAATCCCAATTTCTAACCCTTATTTGTGCAGTGTCGGAGGCATCCATATCAGTGATAACACTCAGAAAACCCGGCCCATTAGTAGATCCAGATCGTGCGGCACCAACAACTAAGTATTCATTATTAGACGTAAGGAGGCTAAAATGTATGGAATTCCCAGAAGTGGAACTATAGTGGTAACAGTATGCCGAAAATACATATTTCCCAGTAAACGGAGCCGTAAAAACGCCTGATGCTACATCCGATGCCTGATCGAAAGTGGTATCCATATGCGTGTTGGTTATCACTTGATAAGCAGACGTTAGACTAATTGCCGTTCCTGTTTTCCCTTGAAGTAAAAAAGCAGGCTGTGTTGGCATTACACCAGTAGCGATATAACTTGCAAGATCTCTAGCTCGACTCATCCTTTCCTTTTAATGGTTTATCAGGTTTCTTTTCTTCTGCATCCATTAATGCCTGTTTGTACCCAAGTGCTTGATTCAATTCTTGTTGAATCTGTGGTACTAAACCTAACTGTTGTTGACAACGAGTTATTACTTCTTCTATTTCTTCAAGTTTCATATTAAATTGTATTTAGGTTAATAAATAACGCCCTATGCGTTTTCCAGTGCTATTACTTTTTCATTTAGTTTCTGCATTTCTGCCAACATTGCCCACATAATTCGCTGAGTCCTTACTGCTGTAGATGATAACTCAGTCTCATCCTTCCAGTAATCCATCACTACAAAAAATTCGTTTATCCCCTGTACATCCTCTGCGATCAGGCCCATGTCGGAATGTGTTTGATCTATTAAATCCCAATTAAAACTTTTTACAGTCATTTTATAAATATCTGACGTATCAATTTCCAGTTCACGTTCCTTGTTTTTAACCCTGCGTGTCGAGGCAGTATGTCTCAGTTGACCACCGGACACATAATGAACATCGTAATCTCCACTTCCTCCATCCATTTCAGGAGTAAAGATTTGTCCGTCATCTCTGACGTAAAATGTGGTGACATCTAACGAATCGGTAGTAATGAATGTATTATCAGTGCCTGTCCCACCTCCCTTTATAACAAATTTCCCCACTGATGGCGTTACTCCTACCCCGACATCGCCACTCGAATTTATAAAAATCCTCTCAGTATTATTTGTTATAAAATGGAGAGCATGATTAGTTGTAGTTCCAACCCAACTGCGATCATCGTGGCACTGAAGAATGGATGTAACTGTATTTGTGGTATCCTGTACAGCTATATGCGGTGCGCTTGCCCCACTGACCAATATACCCGCAGCAGCGGCTTGCATATTTATTTCTAGCCCATAATTCGCATAATTCTGTTGGATATACATCCCTGTACCACCAGTAGAATTAAACAGCTCAAATGATCTACCTGCACCTGTATGAGTAATGTGTATTGCAGGTTGAGTTTCAGTTAGCTCTTTTACAACTAGCTTCCCCTCTGTTGGTGAAGTATCTCCGATGCCGACCCCCGTATCTGAAATTGAAATCGCAGAAGCCGCACGAATAGTTGGGGCAGCATTACTATCGTTTAATCCAATATTAAACACATTATTGTGATACTCTAGTATTCCTGAATTATAAGCACCTGCATTATTATAAAGAAGTATTGCTGTTGCATCATTACCAGCATTAGTAACCATTAAATCAAAGTCATCAGTGGCATAACTACCTATATCATAGGTTCTCCCCACAGTTGCCCCTGCTCCAGTTACTCTTAACCCAGTAAGAGTCCCAACAGAGGTTAAACCAGAAGCAAGTACAGTACTACCAAGTGCTATCCTACTCAGGATAGCGGTATTGTTTTCCTTTATTACTTTTCCAGTAGCTAAATTCCAGTCCTGGTTTGTTGTCCAGTTACCTTGAGCATTATCCCATATAATAGTCTTATCATTATCAGTTGCTCCTTTTAGTGTAATACCCCCACCATCGGCTGTAGTATCGGTTGGTGTTGCAACGGACCCTAGTTCAATGTTCTTATCATCTACAGTAAGTGTAGCAGTATCTATAGTAGTTGTAGTACCTGTTACAGTAAGGTTTGGTATAGTTACATTACCAGTGAAAGTCCCACCAGATTTAGGTACAATAACAGAACTTGTTACATTACCAAACGCCATTAATGAAATATTATCCGATAATGCAGGAGCAGTTACAAAGTAGATAAAGTTTGCAGTACCTCCATCTGCTATATGAGTAGTATTACTATCTGCTGATGTCCTTTTATAGTCTGTCTCAGGTATCATACGGACACCATTAAGGAATACCATCTCTAGACCACAGTCATGGGTAAATGCATAATACTGAGTACTACCATTACCTGTATTATCTTCATTTATAGCTAAGACACCTTCAACTGTAGTAGTTGCATTTTGCCATGAATTACTTGAGTTTCTTACTTTTAATTTATTCTCTGCTCCAGACCCAGAATCATAGGTACTAAAGTAGAGATCTCCTTCTGTAAATGTTCCAGTAGGTCCATCTGATGAATCATCTGATCCAAAGTAAGTATCTACAAAGTTATTTACATCATCTATATTAGTTGCTACAGTAGTAATATTACCAACTACTCCACTTGCTCCTAGTATAGCCATATCATCAGTAATATCTGTATCAGCTAATATAGCCATATCATCAGTAACAGTTGTGCTACCTAGTATAGCCATATCATCAGTAATATCTGTATCAGCTAATATAGCCATATCTGCTATAACTGTACTATTACCAAGAACCTTTAGGTATCCATTTGTAGTATTAGCCATAGCACTAGTACCAAGTAATGCTAAATGACCTGTGGTTGCGTGGGCCATAGCACTAGTACCCAGCAATGCAATTTCTCCATCTATTGCTGATACAAGAGCAACCTCACCATCTACAGCGGATACAAGAGCCACTTCCCCATCTACAGCCGCTACAAGAGACACCTCACTATCAATATCTGCAACTTTAGTTACATCTCCAGTTGTAATACTAGCAACCTTAGTTACATCTCCTGTAGTAATATTAGCAACTTTACTAACATCTCCAGTTGTAATATTGGCAACTTTAGATATATCACCAGTTGTAATATCAGCTACCTTAGTAACATTTGTGTTAATATTGGCAACATCAGAAACATCACTAATATTATCAGCTACTACATCAATTTGACGTATATTAAGATTATCTCCAGATGTGGATGTAGATCCATCTTTACCAGTAGCTAATGTATTTACATTGGTAATACTTGTAGCAACAGTATTTACACTAGCTATACTTGTAGCAACAGTCGGTACATTAGTACCTACATCGACATAAGCTTTTGTAGTAGCATCAGTATCCCCTGTAGGTGTTGCTAAATTAGTGATCCTTTTAGCTGTGTTGCCTCCAGGTTCAAAAGCACTATATACCCCTGCACCAATATCATATAGTACTCCTTTCTCAGCTTGTATAATAGCTTGTTGTCCCATATGGAACACGTTTTTACTTGCATTATCAAGGTCTTGTTCTGTTAAAATAGAAGCATTACTATAGTCAATAGCTGGTGTGGATTCATCTTGTACTGATCTCCTTAATTCGATAATGGAATCAGTAGTAAAAGCAACGTCACTATCTGAATCAAGTAATCTAGATCCACTCCCAGTCGGGTGATATAATGTTGTAGCTCGTATAGCATCTCTATCTAATTCTACTCTACTATTTACCGTAAGAACAGACCAAACTGTATCAGAGGTATTAGTCCATGTTACTCCTGAAGCTTTATCTGCTGGCTCTAGAAATCCTTCTCCAGAATCATAATCATCATCAGATTGTCTATAAATTCTAACTCCATTAATATATACTTTAAATATATCTCCGCTAGTACTTTTATAAATATCACTAACAGAAGGAGAAAAATCTAATGAACTATAATCTAAGTAAATAATGTTTGTACCAGAATCATAACTACCATTCCATACTAATGTATAACTAGTTAATGAAACTGACGGTGTTCCTTGAGCCATATAGTATTCCTAAAAGATTAATCCGTAAATGTCCCGTTATTGATTAAGATCAAATACCTGTTCATACCCTGCACCAACATATGCACTATTGGTTCTATCTTGTATATGTGCCTCCATTAAATCAGGGTTATCTCTCATAAGTAGTTTTCTACCAAGATCTTTATATATTCTAATAATGTTTTTAACTCCTTTTACCCTAAAGTCATCATAATTCTGATTATAAACCCTATTAGGATCGAAGTCATATTCCTTTGTACCCATCATAAACTGTTCAAGTGCATCTCTTAATTTTAGACCCTGTATTTCAGTAGATCCAATAAGTCTATTTAATTCAGCATATTGATAACCATCTAGTTCAACATTTCCTATCTTAGTATCTGGTGG
>VTLG01016244.1_pt1 | contig 46390 bp, 66 predicted proteins | sample 4694571 | NCBI WGS metagenome assembly VTLG01 (sample SAMN12604809, study PRJNA352737) | marine metagenome | biome: ENVO:00000447; feature: ENVO:00000209|ENVO:00000569|ENVO:01000036; material: ENVO:00002151; isolation source: viral sequences binned using virsorter ... | reverse complement strand
ATTTGTTTTTCTTTTTATTATTAGTTTTATATTAATAAATGATCCTGAGAAAAAGGAAAGTATTGAACAAAAAGCAGAATACATGATAATTCTTAGTTGGGATGATGATTTAAATAATGATATAGATTTGTGGGTTCAAGGCCCAAGTGGAACAGTAGGATTTAGAAATCCACAACAAGGTAACATGTTTCTAGACAAAGATGATTTAGGTCATAGAAATGATGTAATAGTAAATGGGGGAGTTGAAAAAATTATCTACATAAACAGAGAAGTTACAAGTATTAGAGGATTTCAAAAAGGTGAATATATTGTAAATGCATTTTATTATCATAATGGTGATAAAGCAAATGTTCTTAATAAAGTATCAGTTGAGCTTGTAAAAGTTAATCCATTTAAAGTAATTTATCAAGGAACTAAGGATTTTGTAGAAGAAGGACAAGAAGAAACATTTGTAAGATTTACTATGGATGAAGACGGAGATTATAGAGATGTAAATTATTTGCCTAAAAATATTGTAAAACGTATTGAAGATATGATAGCAAATCCAGAAGTACATTTTCATCCCAGAGATTCACAAACGGAAGGCCCATGACATATTTAATTATAGCAGCAATTGTTTTATTGAGTATTTTTCTTTACTTGTTAATTGAATTGAAAAAAAGTATTCATATGCTTTACATTATACCATTATCTTTATTTTTCATTGCAGGAACATATTTTTATTTTGATAGTCTTTTCGGTTATCCTGTTTTTAAATCGGATGAAAATAAATTTTATCTAGTTTCTTATTATGTTGGTGAAAAAGAAGAATTTTTTTATCTCTGGATTATATTAAAAGGTGAGGGTATACCAAAGGCAATATATGTTCCTTATAGTAAAGAAGATCATAGAGAACTAGAAAGAGCACGAAGAATAATGGACGGTGGAGGAATGATTGAAGGACAATTTTATGAAAGTTTGTCAGGAAATAAAAGTGGAACAGTTGGTGAACATACTACTTCAGTAGGAGGCAGTTTAAAATCTAAAGGAGGAGCATTATCTTTAACTGAAATTAGACCAAGAAGTTTTCTACCACCAAAAAATGTTGATTAATAAAAAAAATGAAGTTTTTTTAAAACTTGAATGTGAACCTTCGGAAGCAAAACAAATTTCATCATATTTTACATTTGAAGTTCCAGGTGCAAAATTTATGCCTGCAGTGCGTAATAAAATCTGGGATGGAAAAATACGATTATATAATATAATAACTGGTGAATTATATGTTGGATTACTTTCTTATCTTTTGGATTATTTACAGCAACAAGAAATAGATTATACAATATCAGAGGAATTAAATGATACCGTTTCTATCACTACAAATAATGTTGAATCATTTACGAAGTACCTCAAACTCAAATCTAATGGAAAAAATGTCAAGGCACGTGACTATCAAATTGATGCCATGGCACACGCAATACGAAACAATAGGACATTACTTATCAGTCCTACTGCTTCAGGTAAATCACTTATCATCTATTGCTTGGTTAGATTCTATTTAAATATATTAGAAAATGAACCACAAAATAGTATATTAATTCTTGTTCCTACTACCTCTTTAGTAGAGCAACTCACTACTGATTTTGTAGATTATGGTTGGCAAGAATCTAATATACAAAAAATCTACTCAGGACATGATCGAAATATAACTCATCCTGTAGTTATATCGACATGGCAGTCCATATATAAATTCCCTACAAAATATTTTAATAAATTTGGTGCAGTCATTGGTGATGAATGTCATTTATTTAAATCAAAATCATTGACTTCTATAATGCACAAATTACATCAAACAAAATACAGATTTGGTTTGACTGGTACTTTAGATGGAACTCTTACTCATCGTTTAGTGCTAGAAGGTCTTTTTGGTCCAGTTAAAAAGGTTGTATCAACTAAAGAACTAATGGAGAAAAAGACATTAGCAAATTTAAATATACAAGCATTAGTATTAGCGTATGGTGAAGAAGAAAGAAAAAATGTTAAAAGAATGAGTTACCCTGAAGAAATGGATTTCTTAACATCACATGATAAAAGAAATAAATTTATATGCGATTTGGTTTTAAATTTATCTAATAACACTTTATTATTATTTCAATATATTGAAAAACATGGTAAACTATTATATGACTCTATAAAAAATAATACGGATAGACCAATATATTTTATATACGGAGGAACCGATACTGAAATAAGAGAGGAAGTAAGAAAACGAACAGAGGATCAAAATGATGGTATTATTGTTGCATCATATGGCACTTTCTCTACTGGAATTAACATAAAAAATCTACATAATATTATTTTTGCGAGTCCAAGTAAATCTAGAATTAGAACATTGCAGTCTATAGGAAGAGGATTGAGATCTAATCAAAATAAAACATATGCAACCTTGTATGATATTGCAGATGATCTTAGTTATAAAAAAAGAAAGAACTATACATTGAATCATTTTATGGAGAGGATCAACATATATAATAGCGAGCATTTTAATTACGAAATGCATAAGATAAGAATCTCTTAACCAACCCACATAGCTATTCTACAGTTTTCCGTGAAAATGTCAAGTTATTTTTTTTGCTTGACATTTTTATTTTTTAGGGTATAATATTATTATTGTCGTGGAGTATTATGAAAAGAAAAAATTATATTGATAATGAAGTCTTTTATAAAGCAATAAAAGAATGGAGAGAAAGTTTTATAGAAGCAGAAAATTTAGGTGATCAAACACCACCTATTCCTGAGTATTTAGGTGAATGTTTTTTAAAGATTGCAACACATCTTTCGTATAGACCAAATTTTATAAATTATACATACAAAGATGAAATGATATTAGATGGCATTGAAAATTGTATTCAGTATGCGCATAACTTTGATCATGAAAAATATAAAAATCCATTTGGTTATTTTACCCAAATAGTATTCTATGCATTTGTTCGTAGAATACAAAAAGAAAAAAAGCAACAACATATCAAACATAAGATAATCGAAAATATAAATTTTGATCCTTCTATTATCGGAATAGAGGACAATGAAGATTTAAGTAATTATTATACAGATTATTTACAAAAAAATTATTTACCAAATGAGGAAGTATATACTACTAAAAAAAAGAAAATTAATAAACCTAAAGGATTAGAAAAGTTTTGTAAAACATGAAAATAGCGTTAATAACAGACACTCACTTTGGTGCTAGAAATGATAGTCTAATTTTCAATGATTATTTTTATAAATTTTGGGAACAGACATTTTTCCCCTATTTAAAAGAAAATAACATAGATACTGTAGTTCATCTTGGTGATGTGATGGATCGCAGAAAATTTGTTTCTTATAAAATAGCACAAGATTTTCGAGAAAAGTTTTTACAAGTATTTGATGATAATAAAATTAATCTAAAAATGATTGTTGGAAATCATGACATATATTATAGAAACACAAATGATGTAAATTCATTAAATGAGTTAATAGGTAGTAAGTATGAAACTATACAAACCTATAAAAGTTGTACAACAATCAATTTTGATGGTGTTCCTATTATGTTAATTCCTTGGATTAATAGTGAAAATTATGCAAACACTATGAAAAAGATCCAAAAAACTAATGCTCAGATTGCAATGGGTCATTTAGAAATAAATGGGTTTGAGATGCATGCGGGGCATTTTGCTGAAGGTGGTTATGATAAAGGGTTGTTCAGCAAATTTGATATGGTATTCTCTGGTCACTTTCATAAAAAATCTGATGACGGGCAAATTTTTTATTTAGGAAGCACATATCAGATGACATGGTCTGATTATGATTGTCCAAGAGGTTTTCACATTTTTGATACTGAAACTAGGGAACTAGAAAGAGTATTAAATCCACACACTATTTTTAAAAAGATTTATTATGATGATAGACGCAATACTACTAATTGTTTTAGCACTTTTGATTTCAATTCTGTTCATGGACGATACGTCAAAGTAGTTGTTGTTCATAAAAAAGATTTGTATCAATTTGATTTATTTATTGATAAACTTTTGAAGAGTGAAGCACATGATGTAAAAATTGTAGAAGATTTTTCTGATTTAGACGCAAGTAATGTATCTGATGATATTGTTGATAAATCTGAAGATACTATTTCATTGCTACAAAATTATGTAGATGAATTAGATATTACTCTTGATAAATCTAAATTATCTGGAATAATGAAATCTTTATATTTAGAAGCAAATGAACTGGAGGTATGATTTTATTTATTGATATTGAAGAACTTGAAGAAGATTTTAGATCGAATCCTTACAAATTAGAACATATTTATAATTTAGGAATTGATTATTGGACAAACACTATAGATGGAATTTATACGGAGCCTTTTACAAAAAAGGAAAAAGAGTGTTGCTTGTTTAAGTTTGACACTTTTGATTTTAAACTTAGTAATCGTTGGCACGATTACACCATTTCATCTGGTGTCACAGGAATTACTATAAAATTTGTTAGCACTAAATTATGATTAATTTTAAAAAAGTTAGATGGAAAAATTTTCTCTCAACAGGAAATGGATTTACTGAGATATTATTAGATAAAGAATCTACCACTTTAATTATAGGCGAAAATGGTTCTGGAAAATCTACAATACTAGATGCTTTATGTTTTGGGTTATTTGGCAAACCATTTAGAAACATTAATAAACCACAACTAATTAATAGTGTTAATGAATGTGATCTGGTTGTAGAAGTTGAATTTGAGGTATCAGGTAAATATATAAAAGTAATAAGAGGTATAAAACCGAACATATTTGAAATATATGTTCAAGGTAATCTTGTAACTCAAGATGCAGCATTAAAAGATTACCAACAATATCTTGAACAACAAATTTTAAAACTAAATTATAGATCATTTACTCAAGTTGTTATTTTAGGTTCATCAACCTTTGTTCCATTTATGCAATTATCTGCAAGAGATAGAAGAGATGTTGTAGAAGGAATATTAGATATACGTATCTTTACCTTAATGAATTCTATCTTAAAAATTAAGAGTAAAACATTATCAGAAACTATTCAAGATAACGATAATCAAATAGAGGTAAATAAAGAGAAATTAAAGTTACAGAAAAAATATATAAAAAGTATTTTAGATAATAAAGAGACATTAATTGAAGAGAAACAAACACAAATAGATAATAATAAAAATATTATCTTAGAAAAAAATAGTGAGAAACTATCTTTAAACAGAAAGTTAAAAAGATTACAGTCATCTTTAATTAACAAAGATAAAACAGTTACATTAATTACTGATATACAGAAAACTTATGCAGCATTAGAAAATAAATGGAAAGAAGAGAATAGAATTTTATCTTTTTTTAATGATAATGCAGTTTGTCCTACATGTACTCAAGAAATAAATGAATCATTTAGAAAAGATAAAATAGATCAAAAATCTTCTAAAGTAACAGAGATAAAGAATGCCCTAAATGATCTAAAAAATAAAGAAACTAAACAAGTAAACAAAATAAAAGAATTTTCTGTAATAGAAAATGAAATATCAGATATCTCTATACAATTAGCAACCATAACAACATCAATTTCTAACTTACAAAAATTTATTAAAAAATATGAACAAGAAATAGAAAGGGTTAATAATACTCACATTTACGATGAAGATAAAAAAAGAATAATAGAGTTAGAAACTACTTTAAAATTATTAGAGAATAATAAGTATAAGTTAAATGAAGAGAAAGTTTATTTAGATACTGCTAAAAACCTTTTACAAGATTCTGGAATAAAAACCAAAATTATTAAAAAGTATTTACCGATCATGAATAAACTAATTAATGCTTATTTATCACAAATGGATTTTTATGTCTCATTTAATATAGATTCTTCATTCAACGAAACTATCTTATCAAGACATCGAGATGATTTTAAATATGCATCTTTCTCTGAGGGTGAAAAGATGCGAATAGATTTGGCACTTTTATTTACATGGAGAGCAATAGCAAAAATAAAAAATTCAACAAATACAAACTTGTTAATATTAGACGAAATATTTGATAGTTCACTAGATACGGCAGGCACAGATGATTTTTTAAAAATATTAAATACATTCTCAGATCAGAATGTTTTTGTTATTAGTCATAAACAAGATGTTTTAATAGATAAATTTAGGTCTGTTATTCAATTTAAAAAAGAAAAAAACTTTAGCAGGATATCAGAATGATATATAATTTGTTACCTCCAGACAATCCAATTTTACGTATACCATTATCAGAAATTAATTTTGATAACTTTGAGGAAGTTTTTCATATAACACCCAATAAGTTATATGAAGATTTAGTAAGCACCATGAATCATTATAAGGGTATTGGATTATCTGCTAATCAATGCGGATTAATGATTCGTGCTTTTGTAATGTTTACAGATCTAGACATGAAAGATCATAAAATATTTTTTAATCCAAAAATTACTTCGTTATCTGGAAAAGATGTAGATTATGAAGAAGGTTGTTTAACATATCCAAATCTTTTTATAAAAATTAAAAGACCTTTTACAGTAGAATTTAGTTATCAAGATGAAAGGGGAGATAAACATAATGAAAAATATACTGGTTTAACATCTAGAATTTTTCAACATGAATATGATCATATGGAAGGAAAGAATTTTACTCAATTAGTATCACCCTTAAAACGTGATATTGCAAAAAGAAAAGCAGTTAAACAACTTAAGAAATCAGAATATAATGCAAGAAATACACGATGAATGTGGTGTTTTTGGTATTTTTAATCATTCTAATGCATCTGAATTAACTTATTATGGTATCCATGCACTTCAACATCGTGGACAAGAAAGTGCAGGTATTTGCGTTTCAGATGAATCGGATCTAAAATTACATTGTGGAATGGGATTAGTTTCCGAAGCAATAAAAAATATTCATCTCAAAGAGTTAGTAGGTACAAGTGCCATTGGTCATGTAAGATATTCCACATCGGGTTCTAGTTCTATATTAAATGCTCAACCACTTAAATTTAGATATAAAGGAGGACAAGTTGCCATTGCACATAATGGTAATTTAGTTAATGCAGAATTACTTAAAGAGGAGTTAGAATTAAAAGGATCAATATTTCATACTGATAGTGATACAGAAGTTATCTCTCATTTAATGGCAAAACATAATAGTATGCCAGTTGAAAAATCATTAAGTATTGCTTTAGAGAGTATAAGTGGAGCATATGCATTAGTTGCATTAACACCTGAAAAATTAATAGCAGTCCAAGATCCTCGAGGATTTAGACCTTTATCTCTGGGTAAATTAAATGATTCATGGTTAGTTGCATCTGAAACATGCGCATTTGATGCAGTTGGAGCAGAGTTTGTTCGGGATATTAATCCTGGAGAAATGGTTGTTATAGATGATATAGGCGTTAAAATTTTACAATTAAAAAATAATTTATCAAGAAAAATATGTTCCTTTGAATACATATATTTTGCTAGACCTGATAGCAATATAAATGGAATCAATGTTCATCTTTCTAGAAAAGATATGGGTGAACAATTATGGAATGAATCACCATGTGATGCTGATATTGTTATAGGAGTTCCAGATAGTGGTGTATCTGCTGCCATGGGTTATGCGGAGGCATCAAATATACCATATGAAGTTGGTATGATAAAGAATCGTTATGTTGGTAGAACATTTATACAACCTAGTCAGATGTTAAGATCACAAGGTGTTAGAATGAAATTAGGTGTAGTTAAAAAAGTTGTTGATAATAAAAAAGTTGTGTTAATAGATGATTCTTTAGTAAGAGGACATACTAGTAAAAGAATAGTTCGATTGCTTAAAAAGGCAGGAGCAAAAGAAGTGCACTTAAAAATAAGTGCACCACCTATAAAATATCCATGTCTTTATGGGATAGATACACCAAACAGATCAGAATTAATGGCAGCAAATTATTCAATTAACGATATATGTAAAGAAATAGAAGCAGACTCTTTATATTTTATTTCAAAAGAATCGATGACAAAATCTATGGGGAGTGATAATCATTCTCAACCTTGTTTGGCATGTTTCACTGGCGAATATCTTCATCACATGTTATGAGATTAGCACTATTTGCTTCTGGAAATGGATCGAATGTCGAGGTACTTCTTTCTGAGAAAAAGAAGGGCAGACTTCCAAATATTGAATGGTCTGTGTTGATCTGTGATAATCCGAATGCACCAGTTGTAGAAAAAGTCAAGTTTTATGAGATTCCATGCTGGTCTCGACGTCTCTCAGAATTCGAGAGTAAAAAGGAATTTGAAAAAAATATAAAAAAAGTGTTGACTTTTCATAAAATCGAGGGTATAGTATTATCCGGATATATGAAAATAATAGGTTCTGAAATACTAAATTCATGGAGAAATAATATTATTAATTTACATCCTTCACTTTTGCCTCATTTTAAAGGTTCTAATGCTATTGAACAAGCATTTAAAGCAGGAGTTCAAGTAACAGGTTGTACTGTTCATCTTGTAGATGAAGGTATCGATACAGGTTCAATAATCGCACAAAAACCTATTCCAATTTTGAATGATGATACGCTTGAGTCTTTGACTCAAAAAATGCATAATGCAGAACATATTATTTTTCCAAATGTTGTTGAAAGTTTTTTCAAAAAAATTGAAACAAAGTTATAATAATTTTATATATAGTAATAGTTGAACAATTCAACTGTTTTAATAACTTTATTGAGAGATATAATTATGGCACACGAAATAGAAGTCATAGATGGCGAAGCGCAAATGGCATACGTAGGAGAGGAACCATGGCATGGATTAGGATTTAAAGTAGATCCGGATTTAACTCCTGCAGAGTTTATGGTAATGGCAGGACTTGATTGGACAGTAGATTTAGAAGATTCTTTCGTATCATACAAAGGAAAAAAGATACCAACAGGACAAAAATCTTTAGTGCGATCATTAGATAGTAAAGTATTAACCAATGTTGGAAAAGGATGGAATCCAGTACAGAATTTTGATGCATTTGAATTTTTTGATGATTATGTAAAAGCAGGTGATATGCAAATGCATACTGCTGGTAGTCTTAAAGGTGGACAACTTGTTTGGGCATTAGCAAAAACAAATGAGTCCTTTGAGTTATTTAAAGGAGATGTAACGGATAATTATTTTCTTTTTACTAATCCTCATCAATACGGTAAAACAATTAATATTAGAATGACTCCTGTAAGAGTTGTTTGTACTAATACATTGACATTATCATTAAATACTTCATCAAGTTCAGAATTATCTGTAAATCACCGAAAACAGTGGAATCCAGAAAGTGTAAAAGAGCAAATGGGAATTGCTCGTCAAAAAATGGAACAATACAGAGGAATGGCAGAATTTTTGGGTAGTAAAAGATATACACGTAAAAATTTAGTTGCTTACATGAATGAGGTGTTTGGAAAGGAATCAACAAAAGATGAATTTGAACATGAAAAGGTTAATTCAAGACTAGCAAGTCGTGCATTAGAAGTTGTCCACACTCAACCTGGAGCAGAATTTGCTGAGGGATCATGGTGGCAAGCATTTAATGCTGTAACATACATGTCTGATCATTTGCAAGGAAGATCAGTAGATGGACGTTTAGAATCATCATGGTATGGAAAGAATCGTAAGGTTAAATTAAAAGCATTAGATCTTGCATTAAATTGTGCTGAAGCAGCTTAAAACTTGCCTTTTCATATTGATTGCTGTATAAATAGAAGTAGCGAAAGGATATATGGCATATCCTTTAAGTCAGTTAAAATTAAACGCTGACAATTCTAATTAATAAAGGAGAAGAAATTGCTTCGGGATTTCTTCTCCTTATCTTGCTTAATATAAGGAGAATCCAATGAGCAACATACCTACTTACGATCATGTCCGTACACTTAGTGTAGGATTTGATTCTATCTTCGATTCGTTAATGAACAATGTCAGTACGGCAGGTTCAACATACGGAAACAATTATCCACCTTACAATCTCATAAAAAAAGATGACGAGCATTTTGTTATTGAACTTGCAATTGCAGGCTTTACTAAAGAGGATATTGAAATTGAAACAAAAGAAAGTAAAATTTCTATTCGTTCAATTCTTCCTAAGAAGATAGATGACGGAGAATCCAAAGAGGAGTATCTCCATAAAGGTATATCTAAACGTGCGTTTAATAGAACATTTACTTTAGCATCAGACGTCTTTGTTAAAGACGCAAGCATGGTAAATGGTTTATTAATAATTGATCTTGAAAGAATTATTCCAGATAAGAAAAAGTCTAGAATGATTTCTATCAATTAATATGTAATGAAGGCACTCTATTATGAGTGCCTGATTTTAGGATGTTCCTGTGGAAAAAATAAACTACAAATATAATGAAGACGAACTAATTTTAGAACTGGCTCATTATATCAACAAAACCTATTCTCAGCACTATTCTCAAAATAATTTTCAAGCAACAGAATTTATTATTGACTCTGGTCATGGTGAAGGATTTTGTATTGGAAATATCTTGAAATATGCTCAAAGGTATGGTAAAAAGAATGGATATAATCGTAAAGATTTATTCAAAGTAATCCATTATGCATTAATGGCATTACATAATCATGATTTAAACTATGGAGAATCGAATGGAACTAAGTAATGATACACGTGAGATTTTGAAGAATTTTGCAACAATCAATTCTAATTTGTTAATTAAAAAAGGCAATAAAATTGCGACGATGAGTGCGATGAAGAATATTGTTGCTATTGCAACAATACCAGAAGTATTTGAAGCAGAATGTGCAATTTATGATTTGAATGAATTCTTATCAACACTTTCTTTGTTTAAAAATCCTGTGTTACATTTTGATGAAAAATATCTTTTGATTGAAGATGAGAACAGTAAATCAAATTATAAAGCAAAATATTTCTATACTCCAACTGACATGGTCAAAGAACCAAAGACAGATATTCATATGCCTGAAACCGATGTTGAGTTTGAATTAACTCAGGATCAATTTTCACAGATACAAAGATGCGCATCAGTTTTTGGTGTGCCAGATTTGCTAGTCAATTCATTTGAATCAGGTGAAATCACCATGACAGTTACTGATCGAAAAAATGAAACATCAAATACGTTTTCTTTGAATGTTGGCGATTCATCTAATACGAATATGACTTCTTGTTTTAAGACTGAGAATATAAAAGTATTAACAGGTGATTATAAGGTTCAAATTGCCAGTGTAGGTATTTCACACTTTAAGAATAAAGGACAAGATCTAGAATATTTTATTGCTCTTGAATCAAATTGATATAAATCCTTTTTGGAGTTTTTGTTATGAAAGAAAAATATTTGTGGGTTGAAAAGTATCGACCCAATACTATTGATCAATGTATTCTTCCTCAACAAATGAAGAATGCATTTCAACAGTTTGTTAATGATGGACATATTCCTAATCTTTTGCTTTCAGGTGGTCCAGGAGTAGGAAAGACTACAGTAGCAAAAGCAATGTTGCATCAAATTGAATCGACATATATGTTAATTAATGGTTCTGAAGAATCAGGTATTGATGTATTAAGAAATAAAATTAAAAACTTTGCCTCAACTGTTTCATTTGATTCTCAAAGAAAATTTGTAATCTTAGATGAAGCAGACTACCTCAATCCCCAATCAACACAACCTGCTCTTCGTGGATTTATTGAAGAGTTTCATAAAAATTGCGGATTCATTTTAACATGTAATTTTAAGAATCGAATCATTGAACCACTGCATTCTAGATGTTCAGTTGTAGAATTCAAAATACCTAATGAAGAAAAACCTAAACTAGCAGGAGATTTTTTCAAAAGAATTAATGAGATTCTAGAAGAGGAGGAAATACAGTTCTCTCCAAAGGCAGTTGCAGGGATTATTGAGAAATTTTTTCCTGATTGGAGAAGGTGTCTTAATGAATTGCAAAGATATTCTGCATCAGGTAAAATTGATGCTGGTATTCTTGTCAATATTTCAGATGAAAATTTGAAAGAAATGACAAGTTTTATTAAAGAAAAAGAATTTGGTAATTTAAGGAAATGGGTTGCGAATAATCTTGACAATGATCCTTCTAGAATCTATCGTAAAATATACGATACATTATATGACAAACTTGAACCTGCTTCAATTCCTCAATTGGTTTTGATAATTGCTGATTATCAATATAAGTCAGCATTTGTTGCAGATCATGAAATCAATATGCTTGCATGCATGGTTGAAATTATGGGCAATGTGAGGTTTAAATGAGTTATGAATTAAAACATTATTTAAATGCAATAAATTTTACAAAAGAAAAATTAATGGATACAGATGATCCCTTATGGGAAAAAAAGTATCCAGCATATGTTGTTAATCATATTATGGCATCATATAAAGATACTATAATGTTTGCCAATGAATTAAATATTCATCATCAGATAGACAATAAACTCAAATTCGATTTTTTTATAAATATTGTTAGATCTAAAAAAAGATTTGCGCCATGGATAAAGGCAAGTAAAATAAAAGATCTTGAGTATGTGAAAGAGTATTATGGTTACAATAATGAAAAAGCGAGGTCTGCTCTTGAACTACTAACTGATGAACAAATTACTGCTATCAAAGATAGTTTGAATAAAGGTGGAAAAAAATGATTAATAATATGCTTGAAGTAACTATTAGAGAACCTGATGATTTTCTAAAGGTTAGAGAAACACTTTCTAGAATAGGTGTTGCTTCACGAAAAGAAAAGAAATTATTTCAATCTTGTCATATTTTACATAAACAAGGTAAATATTATATTGTCCATTTTAAAGAATTGTTTGCTTTAGATGGAAAAGAAACAAATATAAGTGAAAATGATATATCACGTAGAAATGCTATCGCAGGATTACTACAGGATTGGGATTTAGTTTCGATTCATGGTGTTTCTGAACCCAAGGCACCACTCTCTCAAATAAAAATTATTGGATTTAAAGAAAAAGAAGATTGGATTTTAGAGACAAAATATAATATAGGAAAAAAGAGGCAAGAATAAAAAACTTGACATTTATATTATTGTGTTGTATAATAACTTTTTTGCAAAATGCCAAAAAGGATTGTGATGAATTTTTATACTCATGTTTCTCAGTGGGGTAATAATCTCTTTGTCAGAGGTGTTCGTGATGGTATCCGTTATAATAAAGTAGTCAAATATAAACCAACCTTATATGTTCCCTCCAAAAAACCTTCCAAATTTAAAACTTTGGAAGGTTCTTCAGTTTCACCTATAAAATTTGAAACAATAAAAGAAGCAAGAGAATTTGTTTCTCAATATGAAAATCAACCAGATCTAGTGTTTGGTTTAAATCAATTTATTTATACTTACATTTCTGAAAACTATCAAGATATTCGTTTTGATCGATCATTTATGCAAGTTTATACACTTGATATTGAAGTGCAGTGTGAGAATGGATTTCCTAATCAAGATCTTGCAGTAGAGGAACTTCTTTCAATTACTGTAAAAAGATATGGATTTGATGAAATAGTAGTTTGGGGTATTGGTCAATACAATACAAATAACGATAGTGTCAAGTATATTAATTGTAAAAATGAAGTAGACCTCTTAAATCAATTTATAAAATGGTGGGAATTCGTACAACCTGATGCTATTACAGGATGGAATACTGAGTTTTTTGATATTCCTTATATATGTAATCGTATTAAGAGAGTGCTAGGAGATGACCACATGAAGAAATTATCTCCTTGGAAAATTGTTAATGATAGAAAGATTTATGGTAAATTTGGAAAAACTAATACTTTGTATGAAATACTAGGTGTTTCGAATCTAGACTATCAACAATTATATCAAAAATTTACATATACTAATCAGGAGTCTTACAAACTAGATCATATTGCATTTGTAGAACTGGGTGAACGTAAAGATGAAAATCCGTATGAAACATTTAAAGATTGGTATACAAAAGATTATCAATCATTTATTGATTACAATATTCAAGATGTTTTACTTGTCGAAAGACTTGACAACAAAATGAAATTGATGGATTTATTAATGACAATGGCATATGAAGCAAAGGTTAATTATACCGATGCCTTTACTTCAGTTAAGTATTGGGATATACTCACATATAATCATTTACGTTCTAAGAATATTATAATACCTCAAAAAAATACATCTAAAAAGTCTGGACAATTTTCTGGTGCTTATGTAAAAGATCCTACAGTTGGACAACATAAATGGGTTTTGTCTTTCGATCTAAATTCATTGTATCCACATTTGATTATTCAATATAATATTTCACCAGAAACAATTGTTCATGATGGTGTAAATTTTGGTGATACAAAGATTTCACAATTTGTCTCTAAAGAGTATGATACTTCTTTTTTGAAAGAACAGAATTTGACTATGACTCCGAATGGGACTAAATTTAAGATAGACAAACAAGGATTCTTTCCAGAAATAATGCAACAATTATATGATGATCGTAAGACCTACAAAAACAAAATGTTGCATGCAAAAAAACAGTTTGAAGATACTAAAAATCCTGAATATCTTAATGATGTTTCAAGATATAATAATATTCAAATGGCAAGAAAGATTTCTCTAAATTCTGCTTATGGTGCGATCGGTAATGAGTATTTTAGATATTTTGATATTGCAATTGCTGAAGGTGTAACAACTGCGGGACAATTATCGATTAGATGGATTGAAGTAAAATTAAATCAATATCTAAATAATTTGCTTGAGACTAATGAGGAAGATTACGTAATTGCTTCTGATACTGATTCAGTTTATATTTGTTTCGATAAACTGATAGAAAGAGTATTTAAAGATGCACCCAATAATAAAATAGTAAATTTTCTAGATACTATCGCAAATGAGAAGATTGAACCATATATTGATAAATGTTATGAAGAATTAAAAGATTATATGAATGCTCATCAGCAGAAGATGCAAATGAAAAGAGAGGTGATTGCTGACAAAGGCATTTGGGTCGCAAAGAAAAGATATATTTTGAATGCTTGGGATATAGAAGGTGTGCGTTACGCAGAACCACAATTGAAGATTATGGGCATCGAGGCAGTTAAATCGTCAACTCCTTATCCTTGTAGACAAAAAATTAAAGAAGCACTTAAAGTAATAATGAATGGAGACGAGAAAAAGATTAACAGTTTTATACAGAAATTTCGTAAAGAGTTTATGAAACTATCTGCAGAGGAGATTGCATTTCCACGATCTGTTAATGGACTTGAAAAATGGAGAGACTCATCTTCAATTTTCCAAAAAGGTACACCGATGCATTGTAAGGGTGCATTGATGTATAATTATCTTTTAAGGAAACAAAAACTAATCTCTAAATTTCCTTTGATTCAAGAGGGAGAAAAGATTAAATTTCTAAACTTAAGAAAACCCAATCCACTACAATCTAATGTAATTTCTTTTATAAGTAAATTACCTAGAGAACTTGAAGTTGATACATATATCGATTATGATCTTCAATTTGAAAAAGCATTTGTTGAACCATTGATGTTCATCGTAAGACAAATTGGATGGGATATCGATAGAACATATGGCGCACAACCTACACTTGATAACTTTTTTGGGTAATAATATGTCTAGATTTTCTACGCAAAAAAATATTTTTTTACAAGCAAAAAATTTAATGAATGCACTTCCTCAAGATAGCATGGTTTATATTCATTGGAAAAATGGTAATCCTATTGTTCTTCCTCAAAAAGAAAAAGGATATGGCGTAATTACATCAGTAAGACTTGATTGTATTTTACGAAAACAATTTTCGTTAATTGTATAATGTGTGGTGTTATTGGTATTCAATTGTCAAATGTAGATGAAAAAGATATAAAATTAATTTATAATCTCTTTTTGCAAACAATGATTCGTGGAAAACATGCAACTGGTATATCTTATATTAAAGATTCACAAATACATACAATTAAAGAAAATATTTCATCAGATAATTTTATTAAAAAAATTAATTTTAAGCATTGTATTGAAAATAATTCAATACAACTGATAGGACATATTCGTTATTCAACATCTGATCTTAGATACCCACAACCATTTTCATCTAATAAATACAGTATAGTTCATAACGGAGTTATATCCCAAGAGGATCCTGCTACTTGGAAATATAAAACTGACACTGCAAACGATAGTGAACTAATATTACGTTCTCTAGAACATCAAAAGGATCCTCTATTAGATTTTATTCCATCTAGCATGGCAGTGGTCATTCTAGACCTTAGTAAAGGTGTGCTTGGGTTTAGAAATGAATCTAGACCATTATGGTATACAAATCTATCTAAAGGTATAATATTTACATCTACAAAAGATATTGCCATTCGTAGTGGATTATCTAATCCAAAAAGGTGTAGTATGTATACACGATATTCTATCAATAATAAAAAGAAAATAAAACAACCATATAATGTTAAAGATCTGCAACCGTGAGGATATTGAAAATATTATTCAATTATCAGTAGATGGTAATAATACTAAGTTTTTAAAATCTGCTCATAATCTTTGGATAAGATTTAAAAATTACGACAAACAACCTCCTTACGTTTTATATCATAATGATTTGCCTGTATCAGCAGTATTTGCTACTTTTAGTAAGCGAACTTCATATGTAAATCTTTATGAAATAGTTACGTTTCAAGGAATGGAGGGAAAGGGATATGCAAGTCATTTATGGAATATTGTAATGACTCATGCATATAATGAAAATATGCGTAGATTAAAAATATCATGTACACCATTTTCAATAGGATGGCATGTTAAAAATGGTCTGGTATTTTGGGCAGTTGATTCGTCAGGATCATTGAAATCTGATCAACCACTTTTTCCAAATCGAGAAAAACAATTAAAATTTAGAGCAAATGCAGTTGAAGATCCTAAAATAGCATTACCAACTGACTCTAAAGTTATAGAACAATTACAAAAAGAAAGTCTTGAATTCCATAAGTTTGGAATAATAAAAACTGAAAGAGTTAAAGAATCTATAAAAATTGTTCAACCATATTGGTTTAGAGATCATCTTTTTAATGTTCCTAATTTGATGGATTTTTGATGGACTATCGTCTTAAAGAAAATAGAAAACAAGCATTTGTAGATTGGTTTGGTTGGTCTCTAGAAATAGAAGATTGTGATTCTGCTCTATATATGTTAAATTATTTTTTTGATAGATTTGAATTTAATATTGAACAAAAACTATGGATTGCTTGGATATATGGAACTACATACAATTTTCCTACAGCATACATAATATGGAATGAATTTCCAGATATGGAACTTGTTGGATTAGATAGACTGGAAAAATGGAATAATGAAAATTATAAAAGATTAAGGTATCAAACTGATACTAAATGGAATAAAGGGCATCTTCCATCTCAATTTGTTTCATATAAAAAATGGGTTAATGGTAGAAAACAAATTGATGCATTTAATGATATATTAACAGATGATCCTTTTGTCAATTTTCAAAGACTTTGGGATGAAGTAAATACATGGCATAAATACGGAAGATATATGTCATGGTTTTACATACAAACGCTAAAACAAACATGTGGTATAAATGTTGATATTGATAATTTATGGTTAGGTGATTATTCAGGTTCAAGATCTCATCGTAATGGTCTTTGTTTTGCATTAGGAAAAGATGAATGGGTAGATAAAATTCTTGACAAAAAACAAGTTGAGTGGATGGAAAATAAAGGATCTGAGATACTGTTAGAAGTTAGAGAAAAATATCCCTCTCAATCCAAAAAGGCAGATTATTTTGCTATGGAAACATGTCTTTGTTCTTTTAAAAAATTATTTAGAAAAAGAGATGGAAGGTATCTTGGTTATTATCTTGACAGACAAGCAAAAGAAATTAAACAAGTTGAAGAAGATGGATGGATTGGTATTGATTGGAAACCTTTATGGCAATGCAGAAGTGAATTAATTAAAAAGGAATATTTAACAGATAGTATTAATAAATCGAAAATGGAAATTTTTCTAAATACAGGTATAATAGATTATAACAAAACATTTTCTAACCAATTAATGGGATTGGAGGCATTTTAATGGAAACTATTAATATTAATGGTAATAAGTGGATAAAAGAAAGGGGTTCAGAGGGACAAGAAGTTTATACTGCATTACAATTAATCGAAGAAGAAAAAATATTAGGAACATATGCCGATAAAGAATCATATGATATTTTAATTGATAAAGATGCAGATTTATATTTTCCTCCTGAATATGATTTACATAAAAAGAATAATAATACTGATTATTCTGACGAAAATAGAGTTGCATTTAAATTTAGAAAAAATGTATTTACACCTGAAGAGCAAAAAGGTGCCTTCGAAGGACTTTATGATGCAGCAGCAGAATCTCATAATAGAGGACTTGCTGCTGGACCAAAAACTGAAAAATTAGCAGGTCGTGAGTGGGTAACTCCTTATCAATATGATGTCCTAGAATTTTTTATGAATAGTCAACCTCGAAGTATTGATGGGTCTGATACTTTAAGAGACATTAAAGAAAAGCATAAAAATAATGACATTAAAAATACAAGGGGATTTTGTTGGTTGCGAGATAGAGTTGAAGAAGTATATCCAGAATATGATAATTTTTTTCCAAAACTAATAAAAAAATTATTAAAAATGCCAGTTTATGAGGCAACTGAATATGCTACTATGGTAAGAGATGTTTGGGTTTCTAAAACTACATATGCTGCAGGATTATGGTCTGGAATAGCAGGATTCTATGGAAGATACCCTAGAATACCATATGGCAGAGCAACTTCATATACTCAATGTAATCCTGGAAAATTTTCAAAATGTTATCCATTTGCTAGAAAACTTGAAAGCGAGTTTAAAAAACTTTTACCAAAAAGACATTCTGCTCAGGAGGCATATGCTAACAGATTGGATAATAATTTTTTAATAGGTGAAGATACAACTTTTACTACCATTACTGTAAATACCACTACTAAAGATCGTAATGCCAGAATGGCATGTCATCGTGATGCCGGTAGTTTGAATGCAGGATATAGTAATCTAACAGTAATTACAAAGGATAATAAAGATTGGAAAGGTGGTTATTTAGTAGTTCCAGAAGTTCGAATGGCGATTAATGTCAGACCTGGAGATCTATTGTTGATTGATAATATGAAAGTTATACATGGCAATACTCCAATATCTGCTCCAGACTCTGGGGAGGAAGATTTACTTAGAATGTCATTAGTTTTTTATTTCCGTGAAGATATGGATAATCTTGGTTCATGGGAGTATGAGCAATTTAGAAAACAATTTGTTGATGATAGAAGAAATAACAAAGACCATAAACTTTGGAAAAATTATTGGAATGGTGTTTCACCAAAAATGTTTGAAGAAAAAGAATGGTATGAATACTTAGAGAAAAAAGGTGGAAAGGAAATGGTTACAAAATATCATCCAGATGCATATAAACAAAAAACTTCTTTAGAAAGTTTCTTTAAATGAAAATAATTTATTTAATAGGATTACCAGGATCTGGTAAGACTACTGTGATGCGAAAATTTATGAGTGACTATACATGGAGTAATGATAAACCAATTGATTTACTTGATACTCAAGTATCTAATTATGTGGATTATGATACAATTAGAGTATTAGGTAAATATGAAGATGATCAAGTTTTTGGAGGAACAGATCGTCTTTCAATGGCAGTTGCACCAAAGGCAATTGAATGGATAAAGAATAATTTAACATCTGATGAAAAAATTGTAGGTGAAGGAGATCGACTTAATAATCAGAAATTTTTTGAAACATGTGCAGATAGATTAACCATTCTACATTTAACTGTTTCAGATGAAGAGAGAAAACGTAGATATAAAGAGAGAGGATCTGATCAATCTGAAAAATTTATACAAACAGTTAGGACTAAATGTAAAAATATTATAGAAAAATTTGGCGATAAACAAACTTTATTCGGAGTAGAAAAGGGTATTGTAATAGAAATGAAACATGAAACTGAGGAGGATACTGAAAAAATTGTAGATTTTATTAAAAAAACACTTGACATTTATTAATAATTGAACAATAATAAATAAATGATAATTGATAGCATTATTAATATTTTTAAAAATAATTGTGATGAGAGAGGTATTCCTCATATCTCTAACGAACATTGGTTAAAGATTATATCTTTTTATAAAAAAGAGGACATAAAAGAGTCTCTTGCTCATTATATTATAAAAAATCAAATCCCCTTTCCAACCAAATTTATTCCAGAAGAAAGATTAATAGATTTGTTCATTAAATTTTATAATAAAAGTTTATTGGATTCATACTTTGATTCAGAATATGTTGATGAGAAATTTAATTATAAAAACGAATATTATGATAAACCACTAGGGATAATCAGTGGTTCACATTCATTTAATGATATATCGGATTATTTTCAACAAGAGAATAGAATGAAATGTGGGAGTATGATTTCAGAATCACCACATTCTATTTGGAATAACGAGCAATTACTTTCTAAAATGAATTGGCATTGGTGGAGAGAAAAAGTTTTTGGAAATCAACCTGTTTATGATAAAACATTTAGATCATCTTTTCGATTAGGGACATATACTGCAACACAGTTTAAACCAACAGTTGCCAAAGCATTGTATGAAAAACATAATGCAGTAAATATTCTTGATACTTCTTGTGGTTGGGGTGATAGACTTGCAGGATTTTATGGGACAAGTTGTTCTAAACTATATGTAGGATGCGATCCTAATCCAGATGTTTTTGAAGTATATAAAGATCAATGTTTGTTTTATGAAAAAGCATTGTGGACTATGGGTCTAGCAAGCGGTAAAACAAAAATGGATATAACTGATAATTATTTTAAATGCACAGGATCTAAAGTAGTTGAAATATGGAATCTTCCTGCTGAAGATGTAGACTGGAATCAATATAATAATAAATTTGATTTTTATTTTACATCACCTCCTTATTTTAATACTGAAAAATATGCAGAAAATACTAGTAAGTCTTCAGATCAATCTTGGAATAGATATAATTCATTTGAAAAATGGAGAGATGAATTCTTTTTTCATGTTTCTAGGTTGACATGGGACACATTAAAAGAAAATGCATATATGATGATCAATATTATTGAACCAAATAATAAAGGCAAAAGACATAATCTTTGTGATGACATGGTAGATAATTTTACTAAATTTGATAAATGTTCATATCTAGGTAAAATAGGAATGAGAATGAATATAAGACCACATATGCAAAATAAAAATAAGGAACATGTTTATATTGAACCTATTTGGACTTTTAGAAAAAATAATTCAAATTATATTTCAAAATGTAAACCTGCAACACTCGAGAGATTCTTTTGAATTATGCAACAATAAATGATTTTGATGTTGTATGGAATATGTTTTATGAAAATAAAAATTGGTTTCCACACGTTAGAAAATCTCATATTAAAAATAGATTAAAATGGAATCAAGTAATTCTACAAGATGGAGTAGTAATTGTTCATAAAATATCTAAAACAAATAGAAATATAGGAAAAGATAGTGATGTAAAGATGGCAAAAGGTGCTTATCAAATACATCAAATAATAAACAGTAATAAAGGAAACGGAAACGCTGCAAATGTAATTAAAATGTTTTTTGATTATATAGATAGCGATGTTTTCTTAACAGTAAGAAAGGATAATAATATTGCAAACAGATTCTACAGAAAAGTCGGCATGGACTTGGTTGGACAAATTAGTTGGTCCAACAAAACTAAAAAAGGCAATGTCTGGAAAAAAGGAAAATAAATTTACTGATGATTATGTTGCATTTGTTAACAGTGTCACTAGTGATCAGTCAAAAAATTATACTGCCTTTGAAAAATCAATATATGATATTAAAACACAATATTTAGTGCCACCAGAAAGATTATTAACTGCAAGTCTAGGATTATCTGCAGAAGCAGGTGAATTTGGAGATTTGGTTAAAAAATGCGTGTTTCAAGGTAAAGAATTAAATGATGAAACTAAACAACATATGATTAAAGAGTTAGGTGATGTAATGTGGTATCTTTCACAAGGTTGTATGGCATTAGGTGTATCAATTGAAGATGTATTACAAGTTAATATTGAAAAATTAGAAAAGAGATATCCAAATGGATTTGAAAAGGTAAAATCTGAAATTAGATCTAAAACAGATGTTTGATAAAGGAGAATAATTTGAATTATTTCAAAGAAATAGTAAAAACTGCAGGAAATGAATATGCTCAATTAGTTTCCGATGGAGTGCAGGCAGGAGATGTAGAGTCTTTTATTGATACTGGATCTTATATTTTTAATGCACTTTTATCTGGTTCAATTTATGGTGGGTTGCCATCAAATAAAATTACTGCTATTGCGGGCGAATCTGCTACTGGAAAAACATTTTTCGTTTTAGGAATTGTTAAAAACTTCTTAGAAAATAATCCAGATTCAGGTGTTTTGTATTTTGAGTCAGAGTCTGCAATCACAAAACAAATGATCATAGATCGTGGTATTGATATTGATAGAATGGTCATTTTACCTGTAACTACAGTGCAAGAATTTAGAACCCAATCAATAAGAATCTTAGATAAGTACATCGAATCTGATGATAAAAAACCTATGATGATTTGTTTAGATTCATTAGGAATGTTGTCTACAACAAAAGAGGTTGAAGATACTGCAGATGGTAAAGAAACCAGAGATATGACAAGAGCACAACTTGTTAAAGCAGCATTTAGAGTATTGACATTAAAATTAGGACGTGCAAAAATACCAATGGTTGTCACAAATCATACATATGATGTTGTAGGATCTATGTTTCCGACTAAAGAAATGGGTGGCGGATCAGGATTGAAGTATGCTTCTTCATCGATTGTATATCTCTCTAAGAGAAAAGAAAAAGATGGATCTGAAGTTGTTGGAAATATTATTCATTGTAAAAATGCAAAATCCAGACTAACAGTTGAACATAAACAAGTTGATGTTAGATTGATGTATGATAGTGGTCTTGATAGATATTATGGATTATTAGATCTAGCATTAAAACATGGATTGTTTACAGCAGCAGGTAAAAGAGTAGAATTACCAGATGGGTCAAAGACATTTGGTAAAACTATTAATGATAATCCAGAAAAATATTTTACAGAAGAAATATTACAAAAACTTGATGCTATTGCTAAAAAAGAGTTTACATATGGTAATAATTATATAGAAGAAGATAAACCAAAAGAACCAGAGTTATTAAATGAGGGATAATATAGAATCGTATTATACAGGTGTGCAAAATAAAGATGCAACTTGGGAGGGTATAGGTCTTACCAGTAAAGCAGGTAAATATCAAGGTGTAGTTTATCGATATGGAAAAGTTGAATTTGCAAAAGAAGAAAATGCAGATGGAAGTTTAAACTTGACATTTGATTGGGAAATGCTAGACTCTAATGGACTACCAAATGAATTTTTTGAAGATGATTTTAAAAACCTAATTGGGGATATTTTAGTTAGTATTCTTGATAATCAAATAGAGGAAGGAAAATTAGGTTATGACGATAGAGGAGACAGTATTATCTCAGTTAATTAATAATGAAATATATGCAAGAAAGGTTTTGCCTTTCTTAAAACCAGATTATTTTCATGATAGAAAAGACAAAATAATTTTTGAAGAAATTCAAAAATTTGTTGATAACTATAAAAAATTACCCACCAAACAATCCCTCGAGATTGATCTTGATAATCGAAAAGATCTTTCTGATGAAGAATATAAATCAATCATTGATCAAATAAAAACATTAAATGATGTTGATGTTGATCAAGATTGGTTAACAAATACCACTGAAAAATTTTGTAAAGATAAAGCAGTATACAATGCCATATTAAAGGGTATTGGAATAATACAAGGTAAAGATAAAAAATTATCTCCAGAGTCTCTTCCTGACATCCTCTCTGAGGCACTTTCTGTAGGTTTCGATAATCATGTAGGACATGATTATATTGAGGATGGTGAATCTAGATTTGATTTTTATCACAAAAAAGAGGAAAAGGTTGAGTTTGATCTTGAATTCTTTAACAAGATAACAAAAGGTGGTCTTTCAAATAAAACACTGAATATTGCACTTGCAGGAACAGGTGTAGGTAAATCATTGTTTATGTGCCATCATGCTGCATCTTGTTTGATGCAAGGGAAAAATGTATTATATATTACACTTGAAATGGCAGAGGAAAGAATCGCAGAGAGAATCGATGCTAATTTAATGAACATTCCTATTTCCGAACTAGAAGCAATTTCTAAAAAAATGTTCAAAGATAGATTATATAAAATACAAACAAAAACTCAAGGCAAATTAATAATCAAAGAGTATCCTACCGCTGCAGCACACTCAGGACATTTTCGTGCATTGATAAATGAATTAGCATTAAAGAAATCATTCAGTCCTGATATAATATTCATAGATTACCTAAATATTTGTGCATCATCTAGATTTAAATCAAATGCAAATGTTGGTTCATATTTTTATGTTAAAGCAATTGCTGAAGAATTAAGAGGTCTTGCAGTTGAAAATGATGTTGCTATTATGAGTGCAACACAAACTACAAGAGGAGGATTTTCTAATTCTGATGTAGACTTAACAGATACTTCTGAATCATTTGGACTTCCAGCAACTGCTGACTTGATGTTTGCATTAATAAATACTGAAGAATTGGAGAAACTGAATCAGATAATGGTTAAACAGTTGAAAAATAGATATAATGATCCTGCTGTTAATAAAAGATTTGTTATTGGTGTTGATCGTAGTAAAATGAAATTGTATGATTGTGAACAGAATGCGCAAGATGATATACAAGATTCAGGAATTGATTTAGATATAAGCATACAACCAAAATATGATAAGTTTGCAGATATCAAAGTTTGACATATTATAAATAATTGTTATAGAATTATTAAGGATAAAAAATGTTAAGTTTTATAGAATATCTTAAAGATAAAAGTGCTTTCATTAATGAAAGCACTTTAGGTGGTTCAGCAATTCAAAAATATCAAAAACGTATTGATTTATTTTTAAAAAAATTAAATAATGGTGAAGAATTTGAAACTGTAGATGGAGATAAAGTAGTTATAATTAAAACACCAGAATTAGTTAATTATATTAAAAATGGTGCACCTCCTCGTTACAAATTTACAACTTTAGATGGACAAGAACTTGCATTTTCTAAATTAAAAAAGACTGATGAATTTGGAGGAGGAAAAGGATCTGGTGGGGGATCTAGTGGTACTAAGACTGCAGAATCTAGTCAATGTTTATATCTTCAAGCAATTTGGAATAATCCTAATACTGATTTTAATCAAGAAGATTTAAAAAATGCTTATTCACAGGTATTTGTTGATGAGACATTAAATAAAATGTTAGATTTGTCAGATGATTGGAAAACATCCTCAATATTATCTGCAAAAGTATTGTTCAGAGGACTTGGTAGAAGACAATATACTTTTCATAGAGGATCTGATAAATTTGTAAAAAATGTTATAGAAAAAACTTTTAAAAGAGTAAATGATCCCTTTTTTCCAGATATTAATAAATGGAATCCTGCTGATATTTGGATAGTAGATGAATCAACATTATCTAGATATGATTTTGAAAATATAAATGGTCTTCCATATTTTAACGAAATCCTTCTGAAAGCATATGCAGCAAGAGATATTATTGGTGTTTCTTTAAAGAAAGTTACAAATAAAGTTAAAATTTCTCAAATGAATTATCGCAAACCTTTACCAGAACCAAAATTTACTAAATCAGTCTATTTTAAAAAGGATTATTTTAAATCCAAAGATGTTTACATATTTGGTGAAGGTGGATTAGAAATGCAATTTAGAACATTTCCTGCCTTTCAAGGTGAAATAATTGGAAAAAATGCAAAACACGGTAAATTAAGTGGAGATGGTGGTCCAAAAGGTCCAATAGGAATAGTTATGGCACAATCTGGTGCAGAACCTATACCAGCAAGAAAAGAAGTTACATCAATGATACGCAAAGATAGAGAGAAGTTTTTTGACAAATTTTATGAAGAGTATTTATACTCGGGTGGTAAAGTCAAAAAAGAAGAATTTATTGCAAATTATGAAAAAAAGGATATAGGGTATATTGAATCTAAATATCTTGGCACACTTATGTTAAACAATTTAAAAGGCAGAGAACAAAAATTTCTTTCTCTTGCTTTTGCCTATGCAAAATCATCTGTAAAAGGCAAATCAAGTGTGCACTTGAAAGTATATTAATGATAAATTTTTCTGGATATTTAATAGAAGGCAAAGAAAACAAAAATCTGCATCTAGAGCATATAGAAGATCAGATTATGAACTTTGGAATCGATGGTGGGAGAGCTGCAATTAACTTTATACGTTCTCTTCGTGACATGCTTGCTGGTGCATCTCGTTCTTCAGTTAATATGACTGTGAAGTGGGATGGTGCACCTGCTATTTTTGCTGGTATTGATCCATCTGATAATAAATTTTTTGTTGCTAAAAAATCAGTGTTTAATGCAACACCAAAATTATACAAAACAAATGATGAGATTGATGCAGATCTTAAAGGTACATTAAACTCGAAATTTAAAATTGCTCTTGCAGAATTTTCTAAACTCGGAATAAAGAATGTTCTACAAGGTGATTTGATGTTTACAGATGATGTATCAACACAAACAATTGATGGTATAAAATATTACACTTTTCAACCAAATACAATTGTATATGCAGTGCCAGTAAATAGCGACCTAGGAAAAACAATTCGTAATTCAAAGATCGGTGTGGTATGGCATACTACATATACAGGTGATGAATTACAAAATATGTCTGCTAAATTTGGCGCTAATATTTCTTCTTTAAATAAAGTATCAACAGTTTGGATGGACGATGCAACTTATAAAGATGTATCTGGTTCGGCAGTTATGACGGCAGATGAAACAAAGTCACTTACAAAACATGTATCTGAAGCAGGTAAAACTTTTCATAAAATAAAGGCACCATTATTCAGAAGTTTTTTAGATATTCAAAAGTCATTTACTGGTAATATGGTAGGTGCTTCTTTAAAAACATACAACAATTCAAAGGTTCGATCTGGCGAACCTATATCGAATCCAAGAGCACATGCTCAAGGATATTTGCAATGGGTAGATAATGCGTTTCAAAAAAATATCGATAAATTAAAAACAGAAAAAACAAAACAGATATTACAAAATAAAAAACAAGAAACGATACGTGAGTTGAAAAAACACATTTTAAATATTGAACAAATACTAACATTTCAAAACCATTTAATATCTGCAAAAATGGAGATTATTAATAAACTAAATAGTATTAAACAATTAACAGATACATTCATTAAGACTGCAAATGGGTTTAAAGTAACATCACCAGAAGGTTATGTTGCTATTGATCGTATTAGTGGTGAAGCAGTCAAGTTGGTTGATAGAATGGAATTCTCTTTTAATAACTTTACTGCAATTAAGTCGTGGGATAAATGAAAACATATAAAGAATTAGTAGAAAGTCTTTCAGAAAAAAAGACAATGAGTCTTGCTCAACGTAGAAAAGCAGCACTTAGAATGAAAAAGTTAGCAAAAACATCTGGTTTTCAAAAGAAACGTGAAAAGAAGATGGCAAAAATGTCTTCTAAAGAAGATTTGATGAAACGTGCTTTAAAAGCAGCAAAAATAAAAGTTATAGAAAAATTAACTGGCATGAGCAAATCTGAATATATGAGTAAATCACCACAAGAAAAACTGGTGATTGATAAAAAAGTTGAGAAGAAATCAGGTGTAATTAAAAAGATTGCAACGAAAATGATGCCTGCATTAAAGAAACAAGACGCAGAAAGAATACAAAAACAGAAAGCACAGAAAGAGGAATCAAATCCTTGTTGGAGTGGATATGTGCAAGTAGGAATGAAGACGACAAGTGATGGAAGAAAAGTTCCTAATTGTGTACCAGAAGAAACTCAAATAGATGAAAAAATTGCAGGACTTGAAAAGAAATCTAAAAAGTCTGGTGTTGCATATGGCATTTTGAAAAAGGTATATGATAGAGGAATGGCAGCATGGAGAACAGGACACAGACCTGGAACTACACCACAGCAGTGGGCATTTGCAAGAGTAAATTCCTTTCTCACTGGTGGTGGCGCTAGAAAATCAGATGCAGATTTATGGAAAAAACATAAAGGTTAAACTTCAATGCAAAAGTTTTTTGAATTCATGGAAGCCCGTGAGAAGACAGTAGTTTTCACTTTTGGCAGATTTAATCCTCCTACAACTGGGCACGAAAAATTAATTAAAAAAGTTGCAGATATTGCTGCAAAGTATAGTGCTGACTTTTTTATATATCCTTCACATTCACAATCTCCTAAAAAAGATCCTCTTCCTCATGCAAAAAAAGTTGCATACATGAGAAAGATGTTTCCAAAGTATGCATCAAAAATTGTTGCATCTGCCACAGATAAAACAGCAATTAATGTTGCAACAAGTTTATACAACAAAGGTTACAATAATTGTATCATGGTTGTTGGAAGTGATCGTGTAAAAGAATTTAGTAGTATACTTTCAAAATATAATGGTGTTGAAGCAAGACATGGTTATTATAAATTTGATAAGTTTGAAGTTGTTTCAGCAGGAGAACGTGATCCAGATGCAGAAGGTGTAACAGGAATGTCTGCATCTAAAATGCGTGCTGCAGCAGTGTCAAATGATTTTGAATCTTTTCAAAAAGGATTACCTAAAGGATTTAGTGATGGTAAAAAATTATTTGATGATATCAGACTCACAATGGGTGTTAAAGAATCATTTGTCAGTAAAGTTGCTGAATTAACAGATGATGAAAAACTTCGTAATGATTATATTGAAGGATTAATATTTAATATTGGTGATGTTGTTGAAGATATTAATACTGGTGCATATGGTAAAGTAGTTCGTAGAGGAACAAACTATTTAGTGTTTGCAGAATCAGATGGAACTATTCATAAAAACTGGTTGTTTGAATTAAAAGAAATTAGAAGAGTAAAACAAGATAAAGACGTAGAAGATAAAAAAGGTACACAACCTGCAAAGTATTATGCAAAAGATGCAGATGGTGATGAGATGTCAAAATCTACCAAAGATGCAAGAGCAAGACATTTTGCAAAGGGTGCAAAAAGTGATGATGATGACCCAAGATCTTATAAACCAGCACCAGGAGATAAAGGTGCAAAAACAAAACCATCAAAGCATACACTTAAATATAAAAAGATGTTTGGTGAGGATTTAAAATATCCGAAAGTAAAAGAATCAAAAAAAGGTATACAGTATATAGATGGTGATTATAAAACTTTTGAATCTCCAGAACCACCAAAACTAGATAGTTCTGAGATGATAAAGGAAATGAAAGTTGTTAAAAAAGAAACTAATTCAAGAACTCTTAAAGATGAGAGAAGTATTATAAATCATGATGATGATGTTGCATATGCAATTAAAGAATATATGGATAAAAATAATCTAGAATATTCTAAGGAAGATATTAAGAAAATATCTAGTGCTGGAGAGGTAGTTTCAAGGTTTTATAAAAATAAACATCAACATCCAAGACCAGAACAAATTGATGAAAAGATGGGAATGGATATTAATGTTATGAAAAAACCATCTGATTCAATGAATACACCTGCATATCCTAGCGGTCATAGTCTACAATCTAGATTAGTTGCAGAATACTATAAAAAGAAATATCCAAAACATAAAAATGGTTTGATAGAAGCAGCACAAGAATGTGGAGAGGGAAGAATCAAGGCAGGATGGCATTATCCTTCAGATCACAAACATGGTGTTGAATTAGCAGAAAAAACTGCTTCGATGTTAAATCTTAATCCTTCTCAACAAGAATCATATATTATTCAGTCTAATATATATCGTGTTGGATCAGAGAAGTATTTTGAACATTTTAGAGAATATAAAGAATTATATTATCAAGATGATGTATTAAAAAATCTATCAGATTTTGACATAGAACTTCTTGAATCTGACATTGGTGAATTTGATATGTATAAAGGTGAGCATGTTCCTTTAGATTGTCCAATGATGAATATACAAGAAGAAGAAAAAGTAGAATTAAATAAACCAAAAAGAGGTGGTCCTAAAAAATATTATGTTTATGTAAAAGACCCAAAGACAGGAAATGTTAAAAAAGTAACATGGGGTGATACTACTGGGTTGAAAGTAAAACTAGATGATCCTGCTGCAAGAAAGAGTTTTGCAGCAAGACATAAGTGTTCACAAAAGACTGATAAAACAAAACCTGGTTATTGGGCATGTAGATTACCTAGGTATGCTAAACAACTTGGTCTTTCTGGAGGAGGAAATTTCTTTTGGTAGACAAAAAACCATATATAGAAATGAACTTTGATAAGTTTGATCCAAATCATGTTATAAGAATTTTTTCAGAGGATGTTAATGATGAAGAACTAGTATGGCATAGAGACAAAGAAGATCGAATAATTCATGTTCTTGAAGGCACTGGATGGATGTTACAATTAGATAATGAAGAACCTGTTGAATTAGAAAAAGGAAAGGGTAGTTATTCCATACCTAAAATGGTATATCATCGTATTATTAAAGGAGAGGGTTCTTTAACCTTAGAAATCCAAAAGAGAGAAGAGTATGGTTAAATATAAAACTAATATGCAAGAATTGTTAAATCAAGTTAGAGAAAAAAATAGATTAATTGATGAAAAAAGTTCAATTAAAATAAAAATTAGCGAAGAAGAGAAACCTAATGCTGATGACAATGAGTTACAACTTAACAAAAGAATTGCTCAAGTAAAAGCACAAATTGCATCATTACAACAAACTTTAGACAGTTTGCAAGATAGAAAAGAATTATCATGATAACAGAAAAATCTGTCTCTATATCGCAACAAAGAGCAGCAGGATTAGCATTAGCAGCAAAAAGAGGTGAAGTTGATTCTAGTAAATTATCTGGTGCATCTAAAGAGATGATGAAAATGAGTGAAAAGGATTTAGAAGATTTTGCTAAAACAAAACATAAAGGACTACCAATGAAAAAAGAAGGTAATAAAGAAGAATATAAAAAAGTATTTGATGCTGCTTTGAAAAAATTTAATATTAGTTCTCCTGGAGATTTAAAAACTGATGAATTAAAGAAGAAGTTTTTTAATTATGTAGATGCTAATTACAAAGCAAAGGATGAAAATTTCAGACCAATGCTTGAAAAAAAAGATTCACATGGTGAATTAGTGCATAAGTATGAAAAATTGACAGGTAAAAAAGCACCGAGTGGCACATCATCACAAGCAATTAAATTAATGATTCGTAAAGCAGAAAAAAAGGAAGAATTTAGTGAGCAAGATATGAAATCTGTTATGAAAAAACTTATGGGTAAAGATGTTGATGTTAAGACAACTGGAGCATCTGGTTTCCAAAAAACAATGTATCATGTTAATGATGATATGTATGTAACTTTTAACGATAAAAGTAAACTTGGTGATGTTTATTATAAAAATAAAAATATAGATACATTTCGTGGAATGGGCACACCTGATATGGAAAAGGTTATTAAAAAACAAATGAAAAAGTATGGCATCAAAATGGAAGGTGGTGGCACTACTATGACAGGAAAACCAATGACTAAGGTGAAAGTCGAAAACAAATAAATATAAAGTAAATATGCATTTTAACTCATAAGGAGAAACAAAATGGCACTTTGGGGAATAAACACAACAGACGAATCAAAACCTAAGTATTTGTCTGATGGAAATAAAACTGGCGATAAGCAACATTGTTTTGCTGATAATCGTGGTTGGGTATTACGACACTATAAAAATGCTGCCAAAACAGAATTTTGGGATGAAGTTTTAGTAGCAGTTAAAAATCTAAAAGGTGCAGATGCATTAGCAGCAGGTAACATTACTTCAGTGCATTTCCAGAACGCAACTTATGATCAAGGAGATACTGGAGCAGTAGTTGTTGTCTATAATGAATTAGTTGATGTTACAAATGGTGCTACATTAGTAGTAACAGGAAGTTCATCTGGTAGCATTACTGCAACAGCAGCAGCACAATCTGCAACTAATTTAGCAGTATTTGCATTTACAGTTCCAAACGCAACTCAGACTCTTTCTATTGGTGCACAAACAATAAGTGGAACAATTAAAGATGCTGGGACTAATGTTGCATCAGATAAAATTTTCGCAGTAGGTGATGTAATTGGAAGAGGCGGAAGAGGAACAGTTAAGACTATAGCAGTGGCATAAGGTATAAATGAGAAAAAATGATAAATCATTAATTAGTGGATTGAGTATAGAACAGATTGAAGAGCAAAAAATGAATTTGCAAAAAGAACTTGAAAGCACTGAAAAGATGAAAAATCAATTAGTGATTAAAAGTTACGCACTTTCTGGAGCAATTCAACAATGTGATATATTTATCAACATGTTTGATGCGAGTCCCGCAAATAGCATTCCTTCGGAAGACGATAATGCTGCACTTAATGCAGCATTTAGTTGAAGGTTTAAATAATAAAGGAAAAGAATGGCAGATAAAAAAATAACAGCATTATCTGATTTAGGTAACGCAATAGCAGCAGAAGATTTACTTCATATTATTGATGATCCTTCAGGTAATCCTATAAATAAAAGAATTAGTATTTCGAATGTTTTTAATAATATTCCTACATGGATTGGGTTAGATGGAACGCCACAAGCAATTACAGCAAGTGGAGCAGTAAACATTACTACATCAATTACTCAAGTCAATTCTAGTTCTGGTGTATTAGCATTAACATTGGCAGATGGTGCACAAGGACAGATTAAAATTATTACCATGATAACAGCAGGTAATAATGCGGTTGTAACTCCCTCGAATTATGCAAATGGAACTACAATAACATTTGATGCAGTAGGTGAAACAGTAGTTTTACTGTTTACAAATTCTAATTGGATTACACTGTCAAATCACAATGCAACAATAGCATAGGAGTAATATGGAAGAGAGAATAGGAGCAAATGGCATGCCAATTCCTGCAAAACCAGCAGCAGAAGAGGAGCCAAAAGAAAATGTGAAAGTAGTTGAAAATGATGTAGAAGAAGGAAATGTTCCAGAAGATAACGAGTAATAATTTTTTATTATATGCTATAAAAAATTATGACAATCCTCAATGTATAGGTGAATCTGAATTTTATGATGATTTAAAAAGATTCACCTATATCAAAAGATTATTAACAAAATATGAAGAGTCTGGTATCTTAAAAGAAAGACTAATACTTAATCATATTATAATAATAACTAATCTTTTTGGTGTTGATGCTGGAACTACACTTTTATTTTTTAAAACAGATCAGAAATATTGGTCTCAATTAAAAACATTTTTATTATTTTTAAATATGATAGATAAAAATGAGTTGAGCAATATACCAGAAGATAAAAAAATCAGAAATTTATTAGAGAAAATATAAATGGGAAGAGTTATCGATTTATTTGTTACTTACAGATTTATAAAACTATTGGTAACACCATTTAAAAAACAAGAAGCATTTAAGTTAGGTATAATAGATGATGAAGGATACAGAACTGAAAAAGAAATAAAAACAAATGATGAGAAATCGTCATATACAATTCTTCATAAATTAATATTTAATATTAAAAGATTGATGAATAAAGTTCCAGGATTAGGTTCAAGACTTGGAACATACGCTGCAGCATTATTTTTACTGAAAGATACATTTAAAGAAGAAAGAGAATTTCGTGAATTCGAAAAGCATTTTATGGAAGAGATTTTAAAAAATGTTGACATTTTCACAAATACAATCAAAGAGGAACATGCTGTGCTACATGGTAAATTCATCCTTGAGACTGAGATTCTATTTTCAGATTTAGAGACATATGCTAAGCCTGGAGATGAACTTTATATTGAAGAAGGAACTGAACCTGTTGATACTGTTTTAGGTATTGAAATATATCCAGCATTACATGTACTTTCCAATGAGAAAATATTTATTTCTATAGATGATATAAGGTAATAACTATGATTACATTTACTGAATTAATGAAAAAATATTATGAAGATGTTGGAATTCATAATGAAGAAGCACCAGCAAACTCTACTGGACCAGCAATTGCTAATCCGGAAAGACCATTATTTAACAAAAAGAAAAAAGATATGACTTATGATGGCAGAACTAAAACTGTTAAGAAATTAGTAAAAAGAATAATGGATGGAAGAGAAAAAAGAAAACAAAAAAATGGTTAAATATGTTTTGGAATATACCTCTTAAAGCATATTTTTTACCAATTATATTGCTTTCAATTGTAAGTATAACATATCTAGTATATAATTATTATGTTGATACTCAATTAAAAATTGAAAATTTAATTAAAAGCAATACTGTTTATGAAAATGCTGTAAAAACAACAAATCAAACTTTAGAAATTATTAAAAAAGATGCTGAAAAAATGCAACTTCTTAATAATGAATTACAAAAAAAATTACAAGACGCAGAAAAATATAAAGATGAATTAACAAAAAAATTAAATAAACACAATCTGACAATACTATCTCAGAAAAAACCAGGTCTTATAGAAAAAAGAATCAATGATGCGACTACTAAAATTTTTAAAGATCTGGAGGATATTACTGCCTTGCCTACCTCTATTAAGTAGTTGTTCATTTTTCTCTGCAGAACCACCTCCTCCCCAAATAATAACTGAAACTAAATATTTAAAGTTATCAATCCCAATCCAAGAGAGACCTAAACCACTTGTTTTAAATGGACTAGATTGGTATGTAGTTACGGAAGAAAATATTGAATTATTCATTGATGAATTAAAGCAAAAACAAAATGGTGTTCCAGTGTTTTTTGCTTTAATTCCAAAAGACTATGAAAATTTATCTTTAAATGTTGCTGATATCAAAAGATATATAATACAACAAAAAGAACTTATAGAATATTATGAGAAATCTATAAAGGATCAAAAAGAAAATGTCGATAGAAACTGAAGTTGCTATTTTAAAAAAAGATGTCGATGACTTAAAAACCATACATAGAAGGTTAGATGCTGCAATTGAAAAAATAGCAGAAGTTTCTCAATCATTACATACAGTTATAGCAGTTCATGATGAAAAACTTGCACGTCAAGAGGAAACATTGGAATCACAAGAGAAAAGACTACAGGATAATATACAAGAGTTACATTCTAGAATAACTACAAACTCAAAAGAAACTTTTCAACATATTGCTGAAACTGAAAGAAGAATTGTGTCCGCTATGGATGAGTGTACTAAAAATACCAATGAAGAAATCAAAAAATTACATCATGAAATATCAAATCGTGTTGGTGTTCTCGAGAAATGGAGATGGGTTATTATAGGAGGGTCGATCGTTTTAGGATTCGTTATTCAAAAATTACCAGTGTGGGGTTAAAAACTTGACATTTAAATAAGATGATTATATAATAAGAGTCTTTCCTCGGAGTTTGTAATGAGTTATATTGATCATAAATACGTTTCATTATTATCTACAAGATTAGATAAATTTACTAAAAAAAGTTCAACACTCTGGAACTTTAGATGTCCTATTTGTGGAGATTCTCAAAAAAGCAAATCTAAAGCAAGAGGATTTATATATCAAGTTAAACAGGATCTTTTTTATAAATGTCACAATTGTGGATTTGGAACATCATTTGCTAAATTATTAAAACGTATTGATATTAATCTTTATGAAGAATTCATTTTAGAAAAATATAAAGAAGGTGAAACTGCTACTGGTCATAAACCAAAAACATGTGTACCTACACCAAAAAAATTTTTTCCTCGTAAAACAATTAACTTAAAGTCATTCGAAGAACTAGATGATGAACACCCTGCAAAAATAATATTCAGTAAAAGAAAAATACCTAAAGAACATTGGAGTCAATTATTTTTTGCTCCACAGTTTTTTAAATTCTCTCAACAGATGACACAAACGGTGACAAAAATTACTAATGATCACCCAAGAATGATAATTCCATTTTATGATGAGAATAAAGAGTTATTTGCTTTTCAAGGCAGAGCATTCGGTTCGGAGAATCCTAAATACATAACTACTATATTAAATAAAAAGATTAAAAAAATCTTTGGATTGAATCGTGTCAACTTCAGTAAACCTTTACAGATTGTAGAAGGTCCAATAGACAGTTTATTCATTCAAAATGGTATTGCTGTTGCACAAGGTGATCTTAGAATACCTAAGTACAAAAGCAATTCAATTCTTATTCCAGATAACGAACCTAGAAATAAACATGTATGTGATAATATAGAAAAATATCTAACACAAAATTATAAGGTCGTATTGTGGCCTAAAGAGATTGATCAAAAGGACATCAATCAGATGGTTTTGTCTGGAATAACTGTTAACGAAATACAACAAATAATAAATAAAAACACTTATACAGGATTAGAGGGATTGGTAGTCTTCTCTTCCTGGAAAAAAATATAGGAGATAATTATGCTATTACCAACGGAATATCAAAGTTTCATTCATTTAAGTAGATATGGAAGGTGGGATTATGATAAAAAAAGAAGAGAAACATGGAGTGAAACTGTTGAAAGATATTTCAATTTTTTTGACGAACATTTAAAAGAAAATTATAATTATGTTATCGATGATTTGACTAAAAAGAATCTAGAAAAATCAGTAAAAGAATTAAAAGTAATGCCTTCAATGCGTTGTCTTATGACTGCAGGTGATGCATTAAAAAAAGAAAATATGGCAGGATATAACTGTTCATATGTTAAAATTGATTCTCCCAAATCATTTGACGAAATACTCTATGTGTTAATGAATGGAACTGGAGTAGGTTTTTCAGTTGAACGTGATTATGTAAATAAACTTCCAGTAGTTGCGGAAAACTTTTATCCAACAGATACATGCATTGTTGTTGCAGATAGCAAACTCGGTTGGGCAAAAGCATTACGTGAATTGATTTCACTTTTATATCAAGGATTAATGCCTACATGGGATTTGTCTAAAATAAGACCTGCTGGATCACCATTAAAAACATTTGGAGGACGTGCTTCTGGTCCAGAACCTCTTGAAGATTTGTTTAGATTTGCAATTGAAATTTTTAGTAATGCAAAAGGAAGACAATTAAAATCAGTTGAATGTCATGATATTGTGTGTAAGATTGCAGAGATAGTTGTTGTTGGTGGAGTGCGTAGAAGTGCATTGATTTCACTTTCTAATTTAACTGATGAACAAATGCGTCATGCAAAATCCGGAAAATGGTGGGAAAATAATTCACAAAGAGCTCTTGCAAATAATTCTGTAAATTATAGAGAGAAACCAGATATTGGAACATTCATGAGAGAATGGTTATCACTTTATGATTCTAAATCAGGTGAACGTGGAATCTATAATGCAGCATCAGCACGTAGACAAGTTGAATCATTGAATACAGAAGATAATATTAGACGTGAACCAAGAGATGATTTTGGTACCAATCCTTGTTCTGAAATTATTTTAAGAAGTAGAGAAACTTGTAATCTTTCAGAAGTTGTAGTGAGAAAAGAGGATATATTGGAGTCGCTAAGAGATAAAGTCGCTGTAGCAACGATTCTCGGGACTCTCCAGAGCACTCTAACTAACTATAGATACTTATCAAAGGAATGGAAACAGAATTGTGAGGAAGAGAGACTTTTGGGTGTTTCGCTTACTGGAATCATGGATAATCCGATTATGAATGGTTCTAAAGGTAAAGATGTTTTATCTGCAACTTTAAAAGAGTTAAGAAAAGTTGCTGTAGACACAAATAAAGAGTGGGCAGAAAAATTAGGTATTCCTCAATCTGCTGCAATTACTTGCGTTAAACCTTCTGGAACAGTTTCACAATTAGTAGATTCTGCCTCTGGAATTCATGCAAGGCATAATCCATATTATATCAGAACAGTTCGAGCAGATAACAAAGATCCACTTTGCGAGTTTATGAAAGATGCAGGATTTCCAAATGAACCTGATGTAATGAAACCTCATCATACAACAGTGTTCTCATTTCCAATGAAATCTCCAAAAGATGCAATTTTTAGATACTCAATGACTGCGATTGAACAAATGGAATTGTGGAAAATTTATCAACAATCTTGGTGTGAACATAAACCATCAGTTACAATTTCAGTTAAAGAACATGAATGGATGAAAGTCGGTGCTTGGGTATATGAAAACTTTGATGGTATATCTGGTATTTCCTTTTTACCATTTAGTGAACATTCTTATCGACAAGCACCATATCAAGATTGTACTAAAGAGGAGTATGAAGAGTTTGTAAAAAAGATGCCTAAAAAAGTTGACTGGACAAAACTTGCTGATTATGAAAAAGAAGATTATACAATTGGCAGTCAAGAACTTGCATGCTCATCTGATGGATGCGAGATTGTAGATTTAGTAGCATAATGTCAACATTTTGGCAACTCAAAGGAGAATCTATGGTTAATTTAGTAATTGCATGTAATACGTGTAATGCAGAGTTTACAATTAAACATGATATGCTTGAACAAACTTATATAATTTCATTTTGTCCATTTTGCGGTGAAGATATAGATGAGGAAAATGTTGAAGAACATGAAAAAGCAGAGTGGTGAATTGGTCATTTCCACCATACAATAATGATGAAACGCATGTTTGTATAAAAATATGTAGACTTAATATGGAACAAACTCATTGCATAGGATGTAAAAGAAGTTTGTTAGAAATTGAACAGTGGAGAGATTATACAAGAGATCAAAAATTAAAAATTGTAAAAGAACTTGAATATCGTGTTATAGAGGCATAATAAATAGTCAAGGACAATTGTCCTTGACTATTGAGAGATTATGAAAACACAATCAGCAAAGGCAAAAGGAAGAAGACTCCAACAATGGATGAGAGATATTCTAATAGAAGAACTAGAAATCCATAAAGAAGATATTGAATCTAGAAGTATGGGTGCAGGCGGAGAAGATCTCATCATGGCAAGAGCAGCAAGGGATAAATTTAATTATTCAATTGAATGTAAAAATGTCGAGAGATTAAATGTCTGGGATGCATATGATCAGGCAAAAGTCAACTCTAAAAATTATGAACCCATCGTGGTTATGAAAAAGAATAATAAAAGACCATTGGTGGTATTAGATGCGGAGTATTTTGTACGACTACATAAAAAACTTGACATTTAGAAATATATGAGACATAATAAGAAATATCAAGAACCTGTTGGACTCTGTGTTCATGTAAGAGGGGATGATGTGCAAACTGCACTAAAAGTTTTTAAGAAAAAAATTCAGAAATCTGGAATACTTAAAGACTTACGAGATAAAAGATATTATAGAAGCAAAGGTTTGAAACGTAAACTTGCTAAAAAAGCAACTTTACGAAGATTACAACGAGAGGCAAGAAAATTAATGAAGTGAGATATTATGGCAAGAAAAAAGAAATCAGATTTAATAAATTTCTTTAGAGAAAAAATAGCAGCAGAAGAACCTACAAAAGTAGTTAAAACAAGAAAACGTATGACAGAAGAACAAAGACTCGCTGCAGCAGAAAGGTTAAAAAAAGTACGAGAAAAACGAGCAATTGAAAATCCTCCTCAATATAAAAATGTTCATCCCTCTGTTTTAGAAAGAGGAGAAAAAGATCCTTTAAATTTTTTGTCAGTTAAAGGTTGGATTTCCAGTAATAGGATAAGGTTAAAAGAAGCAAGATCGATGAGAAGAAGAGGTGAAAAAACTGCTGATAATCTTGTTTCTTCTATTACATCATATATAAGTATTATGGAGTCCTATTTAAGAACAGGAGATTGGTGTGGTATGTTTTGTGGTGAAAACGAAGACCAGTGTGTAGATACTCACTGTGTGGCACTTGCATATCATTCAAATGGTTACCCGAAAAGAACAGTTGGTGTTTATTATCCAGATCTTAGTGAACGATGGACTCAAGAAATGGATGTAGACTATAGAGAGAATGTTTTAAAAATGTAACGAGAGTTGAAATGATTTTAGTTGACATGAATCAAGTGACCATTTCGAATTTAATGATGCAAGTGGTCAATCAAAAAGACAATGAAGTTAATGAAGACATGGTGCGTCACATGGTTTTGAATGCACTGCGTTCTTATCGTTCAAAATTTTTTGATGAATATGGTGAATTAGTAATTTGTTATGATGGTAGAAATTACTGGAGAAGAGAAATTTTTCCTTTTTATAAACAAAATAGGAAAAAGAATCGTGAAACTTCAAATCTTGATTGGGATTCAATCTTTAATACTTTAAATAAAATTAAAGAGGAAATAAAAGATGTCTTCCCTTATAAAGTGTTAGAAGTTGAAAATGCCGAAGCAGATGACATTATTGCTTCTTTAGTATTTCATATGGCAAAAAATCCATTACCAGAAAACATTTTAATAATATCTAGTGACAAAGATTTCTTCCAATTACAAACGCACTCCTTTGTAAAACAGTATAGTCCTACTCTTAAAAAGTTCGTCTCTGGTGCAAATCCAAATGAATATGTAAAAGTACACATTCTAAAAGGTGATCGTGGTGATGGAATTCCAAATTTTCTTTCACCAGATAATACTTTCGTTGATAGTATGCGACAAAAACCATTAGGTGCAAATAAGATCGATAGACTTATACATCAAGATCCAAAAGATTTTTGTAATGAAAATATGTTAAGAAACTATCAAAGAAATCAAAGACTAATTGATTTGACATTTGTACCGAATGATTTACAGGAAAAGATAATAAATCAATTTACAGAGGTAAAATGTGGAAGCAGATCAAGACTTTTAAATTATTTTATCAAAAACAAATTAAAAAATCTAACGGAATCATTATCGGAATTTTGAGGTATTATGCAAAAACAAATTTTAAAATCTTTAATACTACACGCTAAAGGTAAAATAGAAAAACACAAAGCAAATGTTCATGTTTATTTGAAAAATCCTGCAGGAATAGGTGAACATAGTGATGTGATGGAAGCAATTGAGACTGAATTAAATCAAATTGCAACTTATGAAGAACAACTTGATGTTATAAATAAACATTTTTACATGAAAGGAATATTCAATGGCAAATGAAACTTACACATTATTATTTTCTGAAATTTTAAAAAAAGTAAATAATGCAAATACAAAACCTAAAAAAATAAATATATTAAAACAATATGATTGTGAACCATTAAGAATGATCATTAAAGGATCTTTTGATCCCAAAATTAAATGGTTATTACCTAGCGGTGAAGTTCCATATCAAAAAAATGAAGCACCAATGGGTACTGAACATTCTTCTCTTCGTATTGAAGCAAAAAGATTATATCATTTTATTAAAGGAGGGAATGATAAATTACCTCAATTTAAACGTGAAGATATGTTTATTCAAATGCTAGAAGGATTGCATGAATCAGAAGCAGAACTTTTAATTAATGCGAAAGATAAAAGATTACATCAAGTTTACAAAGGATTATCAGATGCTGCAGTCAAAGAAGCATTTGGTTGGGATGATAATTATTCAAGATCATAAATTTGTATGAATTATATTACAAGTTCTGGAGGTAATAAAAAGCAAAGACATTTAGCAGAGTCTGTAACAAACTTTATGGTTGATAAACTTTTATCAAGATTTAGAACTTTATCAATCGAAATTCAAATTTCAAATTTAATGAAGACCTCTGGTGTTCATGGATTTTGTAATTCATTTTCTGAAAGAGATTTTGTAATAGAATTAGATAGAAAATTAAATTGTTATGATTTTATAGAAACTATTTGTCATGAAATGATTCATGTAAAACAACATGCTAAAAAAGAATTAAAAAAGTATAATTTTAAAGAAAAAACTGTTCTTTGGAAAAATGTAATTCATACTATAGATCCTGAATTCTATCAAGATTTTCCATGGGAACAAGAAGCATATGAATATGAGTTCATTTATGCTAAAGAATATTTAATTAGTAAAGGTGTATGGGAGGAATTATAGATCAATCAGATAGTTGTAAATTATGGTGGAAAAGGGCAAATCTTCATCACAAATTAGAAGATCTAAAAAGAAGATCTAAAAATGAGGATTTAATTTATGTAATTGAGTATTTAGAGAAAAGAGCAATTCCTAAAAAAGAAGTTCCTGAGATAAACTGGGATAGAGTGCATAATGATTCTAATCCAGAAAGATTTGTTCCTCCTGAGATTTTGTATCCATCTGTTCAAAAGTTGCGAGATAAGATGACTCGCATCGAAAAAGAAAATCAAGAGAAAATTGCGAGAGGAGAAAAACTTGAAATGGATGATTAATTTTTTTAAATAACTTGACTTTTACCCATACATCTTGTAAGATAGCTATGTTAGGGATTGATATTAGATTTACTAGGTTATATGAACGTATTCTTTCTTGATAAAAATACTTGGGAATGTGCAAAAATGCATTGTGATAAACACATTGTAAAAATGATCATTGAATATGCACAATTAATGTCTACGGCTCATAGAGTTTTAGATGGAACACAATATACGGAAATACAAAATGGAAGAAAAATCAAAAGATGGAGACATGGAAGAGATAACTATGAGCAACTTCTTTATAAAGCCAGTCATATATCTCATCCTAGCGCTATTTGGACTCGGGATAATGCTTCCAATTATAATTGGTTATATAAATTATGGGTTGGACTCTGTTGCGAATATACTCATCGTTATGGAAAAATTCATTTGACAGAAAATAAATTATACGATATAGTAAATAATACTCCTTTAAATATTCCTAAAGGTGAATTTACTGATCCTCCTCCAGCAATGCCTGACTATTGTAAATTAGATACATCTATAAAATCTTATAGAAACTATTATTTGAAAGAAAAGAGTAGATTTGCAAAATGGACTAAACGTAATATACCAGAATGGTTTGAAAATGCCTACATATAAATTTTTTGATAATAATTCAAAAGTTTGTTTTGAAGACTTTCTCTCTATCGATGAAAAAGAAAGATTGTTAAAAATTAATCCTCACATTCAACAGGTGCCGAATGGATTTGCTATTGTTTCCACTGTTGGGAATCTTGACAGTAAAACTGATGGAGGTTTCAGAGAAGTCATGTCAAAGATCGCAGAACAAAATCCAAATACTCCTCACGCAGAGAGATACGGTAGTCGTTCAATTAAAGATGTCAAGATGGAACAAGCAGTAAAAAAATGGAAAAACAGATAAATAGTTTATCATTATCCTTCGAGATTCATTGATGAGCAAAAACAAAGATATTAAATATCATAATCTAACCACAATAAAACCAGTAACTGAAAATCAAAAGACTACATTTGATGATTATATTAAAGAAAAGAAAAATTTATTTCTTTTAGGTGCAGCAGGTACTGGTAAAACATTTATCTCCCTCTATCTAGCACTTAAAGATGTATTAAATCCAGAGACACCATATGAATGTGTTTATCTTGTAAGATCTGCAGTTCCTACAAGAGAGATTGGATTCTTGCCTGGAGATGAAGAAGATAAAACTGCATTGTTTCAAGTTCCTTATCAAAATATGGTTCAATTCATGTTCGAACAACCTAATGAACATGCATTTAACATGTTATATGATAGATTAAAAAATCAAGGGACATTGATGTTCATGACCACAAGTTTCCTTCGTGGTATTACTCTTGATAATGCAATTATAATTGTTGATGAATGTCAAAATTTAAATTTTCATGAATTAGATACTATTATTACAAGAGTCGGACAAGATTCTAAAATATTATTTTGTGGGGATTTTTATCAGACAGATTTGCAAAAAAATAGTGAAAGAGAGGGATTACAGGTTTTCATTAATATTATTACGCAAATGGAAGAGTTTTCATTAATAGAATTTACGATTGGTGATATTGTTCGATCAGGATTAGTTAGGAGTTATTTAATTAACAAAATAAAATTAGGAGTCGATTAAATGTTCAAATTATCACAGAGATCATTAGATAAAATGGAGGGAGTGAAACCTGATTTAATTACCGTTGTCAAAAAAGCAATTACATTGACTAAAATTGATTTTGGTGTCATTGAAGGATTAAGGACAGAAGAAAAACAAAAAGAATTAGTTGCATCTGGTGCATCACAAACTATGAAATCAAAACATCTTACAGGAGATGCAGTTGATTTAATGGCATATGTAAATGGTAGAGCATGTTGGGAAATTGCAGTATATGATGAAATTGCAGATGCAATGAAAGAATCAGCATATGAAGAGGATGTAATGATTCGATGGGGCGCTGCTTGGAATATAAAAGATCTTGCATTATGGGAAGGAACAGCAGAAGAAGCAATGAATCACTATATTGATGAAAGAAGAAGTCAAGGAAGACGTCCATTTATAGACGCACCACATTTTGAATTAGTTTAACATGATGGATTTTGGTGGGCAACAACAAGGAATTATACACGTGCCAGCAGATGAAGAGGAATTAGAAAAAACAAAAGTATATGTTTGGGATTCAACAACATTTTGGAGTAAAGATAATAAAAAATCAGAAAATAAAGAATCAAAAAACAAAGAAGAAAAAAAGGATTGATGGATAAATTATTATTATTTTTTATTATATTATGTAGTTTATTGATGATAGGTTTGTATTTTACTATTAAAAAAACACTTGACCTTTTTAAAAAGATGCGATATAATAGATGAATAACCTTTTTGAGAATATTTAATGTTCAAACATCTTAGTATAGAAATACCAGAGGCGACTGTTAAAACAGTTAAAGGCAAAAGATATTATTTTACAGAAGAAGGAGGAATATATCCATCAATAACAACAGTTTTAAATGCTTCTCAGAAGAAACAAAAGTGGTTAAAGGAATGGAGAAAATCGGTTGGATATGACGTTGCAAATTACATATCCAGAACATCTGCTTCAAGAGGATCGTCGTTTCATAAAATATGTGAAGATTATATAAATAATAGTAGTGTTGCACATCATAAAGAATCTTTTCTTCCTTGGTGTATGTTTACACAACTTCAACCAGTTCTTGATAATAAATTATTAAATATACATTTGTTAGAAACAGCTCTTTGGAGCAATAAATACAGAGTTGCAGGCAGAGTAGATTGTATTGCTGAATGGAATAATGTTCTTTCTGTAATTGATTTTAAAACATCAAAAAACCCAAAGAAAGAAGAATACATAGAGGATTATTTTATTCAGGGATCTGCATATTGTGAAATGTATCAAGAATTGACTGGAACAACCATCAATCAAGTGGTAATTTTAGTAGTTTCTGAAGATGGAACTGTTCAAGAATTTATCAAAGATAAAACTGAATATCTTCAGCCTCTAGTAGAAACCATTGATTCGTTTATAACTCAATGGGAGCAAGAAAATGAAGAAGTATCTGTTGTCGATTAGTAGTTTTTTGTTTGCATCATCTGTTTTTGCACAACAAGGTCAAATTTCAAATAAACCTGTTTTATGTACAGACTTTAACACAGCTGTTAATATTGCATCAAATAAAAATGAATATCCCATTCTAAATGGTGATGCAGTTCTTAGATCTGGACAAGGACAAGTTCCCGCAAAAATTGTAATTTCTTATAATAAAGATGATAAAACATTTACCATATTTGAATTTTACAATCCGAATTATGTATGTTTACTTGCTTCTGGGAATAATTTTTCTGCTCTTGAAGACGAAGAAAGAACATTTGAACCTTCAGATAACAATACAGACAATGAAACAGAAGAAGATATATTTGAACAATTAGGTATATTACCTCCAAAGAAAGAAGATTTTTTATGAAAAAATCATCTAAAAGAACAGTAAAATGTACAATATGTACAACACATAGATGGAAAGGTAATATGAATTGCAAAGATGGAAGATGGGATATTAAAACTCTCAAAAGAAAACAATCTGCAAATGAACAATTAAAAGAATTTGCTTGTTGACATGTGAACATATTTTTTAGGACGTCGGTGCAAATCCGACCACCTCCACCAAGATTATATAGAAATGTATAATGTTGGGGGGTGTATTAGGAATCGACTAAAGAAGAAAATAACAAAGAGAGCAAATAGGGTGATGACCAACATCAATCTTATAATTGCAAATAATAGCGATTATACTTCTGCACAGGTTGCAATAGCAGCATGATGTAGTTGGGTCTGTGGCAAACCTAGAAACAGAATTGCCACACTACTTTTACTATAATGGAGAAATTGATTTATGCAATTAGAACTGAAAGGTTCCGTGGTTTTTAGACATGAAGCTTATCCAGCATGTGAAAAATGTGAAGAAGGTGCTGAACTGATGCGTGAACGTGGTATCAGATTTGC
>VTLG01015600.1_pt1 | contig 46406 bp, 65 predicted proteins | sample 4694571 | NCBI WGS metagenome assembly VTLG01 (sample SAMN12604809, study PRJNA352737) | marine metagenome | biome: ENVO:00000447; feature: ENVO:00000209|ENVO:00000569|ENVO:01000036; material: ENVO:00002151; isolation source: viral sequences binned using virsorter ... | reverse complement strand
GTGGAGGAGCTGCAACTAATAATTCAGTTACTCATAAACAAGGTGGAGGCAATGGAGGAGATGGTACTTTAATAGTAAGGTATACTAGTGGTACTCCTCTTGCTACTGGTGGAATTATAAGTAGTTATGGAGGGTATCAAGTCCATCACTTTATATATGATGGTACTCCTGATTATTTTGATCTAGGAAGTAATACTGCTAATCTAGAATTATTTATGGTAGGTGGAGGTGGAGGTGGTGGTGCCTCAGGACCTACTCTTGCTAGTCAAGGCTATACTGCAGGTGGTGGAGGAGGTGGAGGATTTGTCAGAACACTTACTCTTAATAACCAGACTGGTCAGCATAAAGTTACAGTTGGAAAAGGCGGTGAGGGAGGAGGCACCGGAGGGTGTGGTATTGTAAGTTGTTTTGGTTCATACTTTTCTGGACAAGGCCATGAAGGTTTAGCTACTTTATTTGGTGAACATGCATCTCCTGGGGGTGGTGGAGGTGGAGCCTATAACCTTGGTGCTGTTACTAATTTACCAAGTGCTCCTAATACTTCAGGAAATGGAGGAGGTGGTGGTAATGCCCATTATGCAGGGTCTGAGATAGGTGGTGTATCAATGCCTGATGGATTTTATATCGGCTGGGTAGGTATGATGAAGCCATATAATGGACAACAGGCTACTACAGCTGATCTTAATGACTATGGTATACATTACTGGAAGCATTCAGGAGATATTAATACTACTGCTCCAGAGCCAGCTTATACTGAATGGAGAGGTCATAATACTCTTGATGAAACTGGAGCTGATGACCAGTTTAGTACATTCAGATTAACAGATGCAGGCTTAGCTAGTATAAAGACTGATACTACTAGTTGGTTTATGGGTATATGGGATCAAGACTACTTATGGCCTCATGGTTTAACTAGTGGACCTGAAGGCTATAATTTAAATTCAGGTCAGTCAAATACTATGTTTAGGGTAGATATCTACACATCAGAAACAGGTGTCAATTTAGGGCCTAAGTTAGAATTATATTGGAACTATCCTGACATAAGATCAGGAGGCGAGATTAATCCATGTATAACTAGTGGAGGTACTTTAACTACAGGAAGAACCATATCGGTTTTCTACCCAGATGCAGATCCAGAAACATCTAGTTGGGATTCTCATTCCAAGCTTACAACTTGCGGTACTCAAGGCTTTTGGGATTGGTGTTGGAGACCTACCTCTATGGATCCTGCAAATGTGTTGCTTTGGGATGATTATGGATATAGTGGAATAAATAATCATATTAGGGTTCCTGTAGGCTATGGACAGCATCAGTCCTATTCTTTTAATGGTAATTATAATAGGGCTTTTATAAATTGGGATACATCTGCTATTCCTGATACGGATAATATAGTAGGTGCTCAGATGTACTTAGCAGCCTATGGAGTATCCACTGATGCTTACTTTACAGACTTTGGATTTGCTTTTGTAAAAGCACAGTTTGCTAGTAGTACAGGAATGTCTGGAAGTGACTGGGATCAACAACCTTATTTAGGTACTGGTGATTGGACTGAGCATATGATTACTGGCCAGATTACTGAGGAGTATTGGTATGATCATGCTTGTACTACTATATCTAGCTTCACTAGTTGTGGAGATATGGGTACTGCTACCCAAGGTGGTGTTACTACTAGTTATAATCCCGGAGTTCATGGATACTGGGTACGTGTACCTTTGAATGATACAGGATTAGCTCATATTAACAAGACCGGTAATACCGGTATGATGGCTGCCTATATGAATGATATTCAGAAGACATTCCAGCAGGCTAGTACTGACAATGTTGTAGATAGAATGACTTGGTGTTCGGCTGATGAAGAGCTAGCTGGAGGGGACTGTAGGCCTCATCTAGTAGTAGAACATGAAGGTTCGGATCCTGAAATTGAGTTTACTGATATACAAGCTGGTGGCAAAACTATAGAGTATGATATTAGAGATATACAGACTCCTATTTTACCTCCTCCAGGAGGATCTATACAGTCTCCTAAATGGCATAGTGGAGGAACTTTTGATGCACAAAGACAAAACTTTATAGATTTAATGGTTGGAGATGGTCAAGGTGGAGGAAACTGGAATGATGTTAAAGCTAGTATTCCTGTTACTGCTGTAGTTAGAACTAGTGATTATAAAGTTACTGTTACTTTACCTGCTTTACCAAGTTATAATGCCATAGTAGGTACATCTGAGACTGTAACTTTACAGGTTCCTGGTGGAGCCTTGTATGATCCGTTAACCTCATCTACAGGATGGGCTGACTATAATCCACCAGCACCTCCAGGATTTAAGATAGCTAAACCGGCATTTAGTTTTACTACTGCTACACCTACAGGAGGATGGAAGAATGCAGCTGCTCAGTTTACTATAAGTGGTACTGGTATACCTGCACATCCATTTACTGGTAGTGAAGCATTTAAGTTTACAAAATCTGGAGAATCGGACATTACTTGTTCTTCTGTTAGTGGAACAAGTGGAACCAGTGTAGTTGTACAGTGTGATACATCTAGTGCAGTTACTACAGGTGCATATGATGCTGTACTAACTAATTCTCTTGCAACTACATTAACTTTGTCTGCAAATAACAGTTTCTTTGATGGATGGTCTAGTGCTGTATCAGGAGGTGGATTTAGTGAATCAGGATCAGACTTTGGTGTATTTACACATTCCGCAAGTCCGTACTTTACAGTACAAGCCTTTGACCAGGTTGAAAAAGAATGGGGTACAGCATCTGGTGTGCCTTCAACCATACCGTCTAGTGCCGGATTATCTGCAAAGTTTACTAGTGATAAATCAAGACTAGTAGTAGGATCAGCTACTGCTTCAGTTCCTGCTAGAGCATATGAATTCACTGTAGGTACTGGTATTATAGGTGGTACTGCGCCAATTACTGGTGGTGTAACTTTAATGGATGTAAATGACATTGCTATGCCTACTAATGATAATGTTGTAGGAGTAGCTGTAGGTGGTGGAGATTATTTCTATGTATATGATGTAGATAAGTCAGCTGCTATAGCATCATTCTGGACATCTCAGTTAGCATCTCCTGCTACTAAACCTACAGGTGAATGTAATAGTATAGATTTTAATCCGGCAGCAACTTACGTTGCAGTAGGCTGTGATTCGAGTCCATATCTGTTTGTGTATCCGTTTGATAATGCAACTCCTGCAGTAGGGGTCAAACTTGCGGATCCTTCCTCATTGCCTGCTGGACCTGTAAGTTCAGTACGGTGGAGTGCAGATGGTACTAAGATAGCTGTAGCGTCTAATTCTACACCCTATCTAGAAGTTTATGACTTTACAGGTAGTGCTGTAGGGTCTAAATCTGCTAATCCTGGGACACTACCTACAGGTGCAGGTAAGAGTGTTGCTTGGTTAAATGAAAGTACTGCAGGTAATACTAATTTGGCTATAGGACATGCTACTGCACCTTATGTATCAGTTTATAACTTTAATACTAGTACAGGAGTTTTTGGTACTAAAGTAGCTGATCCATCACCTGCATTGGCTGGTACAAGTAATGTTGTTGGGTTCCATCCTAATGATGATGCTATATTTGTTGGACATGATACTTCACCTTATATAACCAGTTATAACTATACAGGTGCTAGTGATGATGACTATAGAACTTATAGGTACGTAGTTAACTTTGATACTGGGTACTTACCTGATGATGCTGTTATTACTGGAGCAACTTTAAGTTTGTACTTAGATGATATAGTTGCTGGTACAGGATGGGATCTTCTAGTTCAGGATGGTGCTAGTGCTAGTGAACCTATTGTTATAGGGGACTATGACTTTAATGGTTATTTTGCTGGTAGTATAGGATCTTTAAATTCTGGAGCTATGGCATCTGGTGCATATAATGATATAACTTTATCTGGATTCACAAATATTTCAGCTACTGGTATTACACAGTATGTACTTAGGCATGAAGAGGATGTGTCTGGTAATGCTCCTACTGTACCTGAAACAGTAGATTTAGAAGTAGGAGGCTCTGCTACATTCCCTGGTAGTGCATGTACAACTAGTAGTACGTTTACTGCATTATATTCTGATAGTGATCTAAGTCTATGTAATTCACCTAATGTACCTAAGTTAACTCTAACGTATACTTCAGTTACTGCAGGTGCACCTGCTAATGTTACAGTTGATTGGATTAATACTCAGGAAGCTGCTTTAGCACCTACTAGTGAACTATACACAGTAGAGGCTTTTGCTAATGGTCCAATACTGGCATTAAGGAACGGAACAGTAGAATCTTATACTTATAATAGGCCTATAATAGCAAATTCTAATGATTGGACTGTCTGGACAAGTCCTTCTGATACCCCATTCCCTTATGTAAAACATCTTAAGTATGATGTAGGTGGATCTCAGAAACTTTGGTATGAGTTGAATAGTACTCCTGATTACTTTATGCCTGATAGATCAGGTACAGGTAATAATTCTAGTTCTATGCATATAAATCCTGGATATGATCTACAGACAAATGTATTGGGTTGGACTTCAGTAGGGGCTCCTTCCTCAGTAGACTTATCTGTATTCAGTCAATTTACAGAAACTCTAGGTGATATGGACAGAGATGCTGACTTTGTAACTCCTGGTGGATTGGATGCTTCTTTAGATGGTGGATGGCTAGATATTTTTGATAGAGCTTCATTAGCTTTTGGATATGCTGATAATAATATTATTATAGGAGTTATGATATTATTTGTATCCATTATTATGGGATTAGGTGCTTATGTATTTACTGGAAATACTATATTTACAATAATAGCTGTAGGTGCTGGAGTATTTGCCGGAGTAATGCTTGGGGTCTTAGGAGCTTGGGTATTGATAGTCTTTGGATTAGTCTCATTAGCTATTGTTGGTATCTCAAGGAGTGTATAGATGCATCCAAAGTATTTAATGATTTTAATGGTAATTTTTATAAGTGCTAGTGTATTTGGCATGATTATAGAGGGTGTACAACCTTTGGTTGACTGTGATCAAACAGATTTAATTGATACTGAGGATCGTGCTTCCCTTACCCCAGAAGGTCAAAAGTTTCAAGACTGTGAGAAGCAAACTTTAGATAAATTGACTGCTTTTCAGACAGTAGAAGTAAAGAACTGGCTTGATAGCTTTCAGTATGTAGGTGCTGGGTTCCAGTTTTTTAGTGGAGTAAAGGATATGGTAGTTATGGATTATAACTGGATGGATGAATATGAGCCATATACTACCTATATGAAATTCTTTTTATTGGGTCCATTGTATATACTTATTATATATGGTTTATTTATTTCAGTGGCAGGCATAATAGAAAGGGTTATTGATTAGGAAGAGTACCCATATGATTTTTGACATTACACCATACATACTGTATAATAAAATTAGGAGCATACATTAAATTTAGTTTGGGGGAATTAAATGGGTACAATTACAGGGCCTCTTATTATGCTGGTTTTCACTTCTTTAGTACCAATAGCAGCCTTTTTCTGGTTACGGTCTAGAACTGCAGGTAGAATGTTATGTTGGGTGATGGATGAGGACAGATCAGCTAAACAGATGTTACTTAAGGTTAAGGGAGATTTCATAAGTATAGATGATGAAAGATATATTGTATCTCCAGAGGTTGTAAGACTGATCAGATACCCTACTGGATGGCCTAAATTTATGCAACAGGTAGTTCCTTGTTCTTTATATTCTAGAGGTAATGCTGAACCTATTGATTGGACCTCGGCTGTTCCTCAGAAGTTAAGTTCAATAGAATTAGGATCGATCTTAGATCCAAATTGGATGAGATTAATTGTTAGGGGTACAAAAGAACAAGGTGTTGGTGGACAGAGTAGATTAATTACATTTGCTACATTAGGTATAGGGGCTGTAACAGTAGTACTAATGTTCTATGTAGTAACTAGGATGGGAGCCTTAGAAGGTTTAGTAACTCAGTTAGCAGGCTAGGAGGACTATATGGCAACAACTACACAGGGAGTAACTTTAATAGCAATGTTAGCTTTAGGTTTAGGATTAACCTATATAGCAATACAGGCTAAAATGTTACCTTATGCTTTTGCAGCTGCTATTGCTTGGGTAGTACCTTTAATTGCTTTAGGTACAGGTACTATTGGACCAGGTATAGGAGTTCTATGGGTTCAAGCAATTTGTTTAGCTTTTATCTTGATGGCATTTGCTCCTGTTCTTATGCAGATGAGAGTAGAAGTTTGGCATGAAAGACGCATGGGTGATGGAGGAATGTTCAACTGGAAAAGTTATCAGAAAAGAGGCTGGACTCCAGAATCACAAGTAGCATCTTATGATAGGTTTAGAAAAAATTTATCAGAGATTACTCAAAGAGCAAATACTACTCATAAAGGTATTGCAAAAGCAAGGCAGAACTATGCTAGTAGACTCAGGGATGAGTTAGTAGATAGGTAGGTAGTAGTATGTACCATGTAACACCAGTAGCTAATATAGAAAGAATATCTAGGGATGGGATTAGGTTAACTCAGACAGATCAGTATAGTGATAGACCAGCATTATACCTGTATGTGAATATACCTAGAAGGAGAGATTTACCTACTCACCTACAGAATAAGGAAGTAGGACTTTTTGGGGTAGACATACCAGAGGGTCATGCTGTAGAAAGGAGTCTACTAGGTAAAGGATCTAGTGTTGTAGTAATATCTAGGGTTTATGGGGATATTCCTGCTAGTAATGTTTGGTACTTAGGTCTACTAAGTGATATAAATGATTAGATACAGACGAAAACAGATAGTAAGAACTAAAGCACCTATAGGATCAGGGAGTCCTTTACAACAAACTTTATTAAAATTGCCTTTACTAAAAGATTGGACTACTCCTTTAAATGTAACTCCTTTAGTTAAGACTTTTATGTATAAAGGGAAACAGTATAGATCATCTAATAGGGATGTACAGGAAGCCTTAGATCAATTAGTAAATTTGGGGGTATTAGATAAAAAGAATGCCTAATATGAAGATAACAGATAAGGGTAATAAGTATTTAAGTACATTACTTCAAAAGAATGATAATCATATTCTTATTAATGAAGAATTTAGACTGCCTTTACTTTTAGCAATGCAGGAACATGGAGTTATAGGAAGTGAATTTTATACTTTAATAATGGTTAGGCATAAGAATCCTTATACTGCTGGTATCCATTTAGGAGAACAGTTAAGGTGCTTATACGATGAAGGTTACATTATGACTACTGAAGAGCCCTTAAGCTTAAGTGAAGAGGAGTTTTTAGAAATTGCTGGACCTATTCATGGACCTAAGATAATAGATGCAATGAAACAGTTCCAAAAAGATAAAAAGTTTTTTGAAGGAGCAGACTAAATGACTACTCAGGGAAGTTTATTAGACTCTATATTTGCATCAGGTGGGGGTGGTGAAGAATCAGCTGGTGTAGTAAATACACTTTTTGATATAAAGAAAGCTAGATTAAAGATGATTACTGAGGTAACACCAGACTTAGTTTACCCATTAGCATTGTTAAGTACAATTCAACAAAGATATAAATCAAAGCTTCTAGATGATTTTTCTAGTCAGTTTTATCAATTACAGATTTCTAGAGATAGAAAAGGTAGAGCTGAGTTAATTGAGGCTTTACTAGCTACTAGGAGTGGCTTAGGAGAAGAATAATGCCAATATTTACCTTTGAAGGAGTAATGGGATCGGGAAAAACTTTAAGTGCTACTGCTATGGCATACTTGGAGTACACTAGAGGCAGAGAAGTAATTTCTAATGTCCATGTTAATTTTCCATATAAACAATTAGATACTCAGTTCTTTGTAGATCACATGTTAGATACTGAATTATCAGACTGTGTTATGATCTTGGATGAGGCTTATATTTATTTGGATGCTAGAACATCTGCATCTAAGTTAAATAAGTTGTTTACTTACTTCATAGCACAAACTAGAAAGCGGAATGTAGATTTATATGTGTGTATTCACCATATAGATACTGTTGATAAAAGACTAAGACGTGCTATAGATGTTAGGGGTACTTGTAGATATAGAAAAGAATTACCTTGCCTTAAATGTAAGGGTGAAAAAGAAGTCTTAATTAAGAAGAGTAATCCAGAAGAGTATGAAAAGTGTGATAGATGTAATGGTTATGGGGTAGGAGGGACTTCTAATATTACTTTCTTTGATATGAGAACTGGTAAAAGAAGACGTCTTAAGATTAATGGTCCCCAGTTCTATCCACTATACGATACTAAGGAAGTAATAGCAGTTACAGGTAAGCAATTAAGAATTGATGAGGATGATCTGTAGTGGACAGGGTTTATATGTTGTCTGATTTGGGACGTAGGATGGGTTCGCATCCAGGTCCAAATAATCGTGATGAAGTAATAGATTATATTTATAATCATAAGACTGCACGCCTTAGTGAGTTATCTTTAGAACTAGGAAAACCTGAAAGAGTAGCTCAGAGGGATTTAAAAAATTATGTTAAGAGAGGTCTAGTACAGGAGTTGACACAATGAGTTTTATAGATAATCTTCTTAATAGAAATAAAAGTACTGAGGAACTTGAAGAAGACTTAGACAAGTTAAAAATAAAGGCTGATATTCAGGGTACTAAAACTGAATTAGCTGAAAGGAAATCCTTAGAAAGAGAACTTAAACATAAGTATGGATCTGGATGGAAAGTACTTTTAGGATTAAAAGGAGTTGTTTCAGTACCTACGTTAAAATCTGCTTTAAAAAATGAAGTAGGCTCTTCTAATAATAAGATAAGGAGAAATGGTTTATGAAATATAGTGTGGTGGTGCCTACCCTTAATGAAGAGGGTAATATAGGGGGACTAGTTAAGGAGCTGAAGAAGGATCCTAATTGTTTTGAAGTAGTAGTTGCAGATAATGGTTCTACAGATAAAACAGTATTTGAAGCTGGAGAAGCTCGTGGTAATGTATACCAAGAAGGGGGTACTAATGCGTCAGTAAGTGATGCAATTAAGAGAGGGATATTAAATTGTAAAACTGAATTTGTTATAGTAATGGATGCAGATTGGTCTCATCCACCAAATTTAGTTCCTAAATTAGCTGAAAAACTTAAATACCATGATATAGTTTATGGCTATAGAGATAAATCTAAAGACAGTTTTATTAATAGATTTATTAGTTCTTTTGGAAAATTAGCCAGTTTACCTTTAGGGCCTGGAATTAAAGACAGAATGACTGGTTTCTTTGGTATTAGGAAAGTTAAGGCTATGGGTGTAAATATTAATTCAGGTCCTAAACCTTTCCTTGAGTATGTAATAAGAACAGAACCTAGTTCTATGAGTGGATTACCTTACACTTTTGTAGAAAGATCAGTAGGTAAAAGTAAGTTAGGTAGAGGAAGTATCTTATTTACTGGTATAATGCAATTAGTGAGGTTAACTTTTATGAAGTATACTAGATTAGTAAAGTACTGTGTAGTAGGTGGTGGTGGAGTCTTAATCTATTTAAGTTTTACTATAGGAGTTCAGGAACTAACTCCTTACCCTTATTATATAGGGGCCTTAATTGGTGCAGGTACAGCCTTTATTTGGAATTTCATTTTACATGGACTTTGGACCTTTGCAGAAAATAAACATTTGTCCTTTAGATCCTTACCAAATGCACTTTGGAATCTTGGTCATGATAATGATGAAGGTGATTTTGATTGGTGGGAATGGACTTCAGGAGTACCTCATAAAAGGTTTAAGAGAATACTAGGGAAACATATCTATGAATTAGCAAAAGGTGATTCTTTACAGAATAGTGGTGGAAATATATTGTCTTTAGGTTGTGGATCTTCTCCTATATTAAATATGTTTGATAGTGAGAGTAATAAGGACAGTTTAAAGAAAGTAGGGGTAGAACTAAATCCTGCTAAATTAGATTTCTTTAAGCACCATGTAGATACTGAAAATACTACTTTATTAAATGCTGATATTACTGAGTTAGAATACCAAAACCTATATGAAGCTACTGGTATAGATACTTATGATCTAGTTTTATGTAATGAAGTAGTAGAACATTTTGATAATGAAAATCTAAGTCATGTCTTAAGATTAATGTTTGAGAGTGTAAAACATGGTGGTAAGGTCATTATATCTACTCCTGATACATCCTCTAAAGCAGGCAATTTAGTAGAAACAGTTTTGCATGGTGAATTTCATGTTGGTATGTTAGATGCTAAATCCTTAATTAGTAAAGTTGAAGAAGCTGGATTACACTATAAAACATCTAGGAATTTTCTTTGGGATAGAATCCATTTGTTTGAAAAGGCTGTAGTTTAATGTTTATACAAATTGGATTACTATTTATTATTAGTATAGTATACTTTTTTGGTATAGCTCCTGATATGACTTGGATGGGTCTAGCTGGGGATGCACCTGACTATGTAGCTGCTTCTGTAATGAATGAACAAGCTGGATTAGCTGGGTATCCTTTAGTTATAGGTATTGGTTGGATTTTTCAACAAATATTCTATAGGGGGTTTAATTTAAATCCTTTTTGGGTCATGGGACTTGTTAGTGCTATAAGTACAGTAGTTACTTGTGGGTATATATACTCATTTATTAAATTATATTCTCCCAAATCTAGCCTACCTAGTATAATAGGGACTTTAGCCTATGGTGGTGCTTTACTAGTTTGGAGTCAATCTATAATCCCAGAAGTTTATAGTATGACTGTTATGTTAATGGTAATGGGAATATATTACTTAATTAAGGCTTATAGAGAAGATAGACCTAAACTGTTATATGTTAGTAGTTTAGTATTTGGTTTATCTTTTTGTACACATCCTTTAGCTTACTTTGCTTTTATTCCTGCTATGGTATACTTATGGAAAGTAAAATTAAAGAATAAGCCTTCTATATTAAAATTAGGATTAGTTTTTACTTTAGGTACTATACCTTGGTTACAGTGGGTACTTGCTAATCCTAACCAGACTTATCCTGCCTTTAGTGGGGAAAAAATAAATTGGATTTTCCAGTCCTTAGGTATAGTAGGTGGCATGCCTATACTACCTCTAGATTTCTTAATAATAAGATTAGAAGACTTTTTTAGTCTATTAGGTCTTGGTTTATGTATAGTACTACCTTTCTTTATTCTAAATATAGTAACACTTTATAAAGTAGAAAAAGGTACTGTATATTTATTAAGTACTATAGCTATACTGCCTATAATACTATATTTAACTAGTATTCCTCCACAGTGGATTACCTATGTAGTTCCTGCAATAGCTTTTTTGAGTATGTTAGGTGGTGTCTGTGCTGTAGAATTTTTAGATAAGTATAATTTAAAATCTAGTTTAGTAGTTGCTAGTGTCTGTGGTTTATTTTTATTAGGAATGAATCTTTGGTTTTATGATATAGGTAGATCTGTTGATACTACTCCTACTACTGCTAGACAAATATATGAAAAGTTCCAAGATTTACCTGAGAATACTATTGTGTACACTCATACTTGGGGTCATCTAAGTTTACTAATAGATAGTTATAATAGATTAGAGTTACCAGATATTAGTATTAATAAAGTAGATGGGACTGTAAGTAATACAGTAAGGGAGTCCAGAACTTATGCTTCTGGCATAACTATTATGGGTAAACATGAAGATAAGTTCTATGGTGGACCTGCAGAAGTTATTGAAGGTATAGAAGCTGATATTGATAATATAGTTAGGTTAAATCCAGATTGGGAGGTTTATGTTGTCTATCTTAAAGATAGGAAAAACGTGGAGTTTGATCTTATTCCCGCTAGTGACTACAGGCATATACTTAATGACATACCAGTTTTCAGTAGAATTACTAGTGGGGGAGTCGGAATTCAGTAGATGGACATTCTTTATTACATCTAATAAAACAATGGCTTTATTTGTCTCCTTAGGTATTATTGGTTGCTGTGTAGGATATTTAACTAATAGGATTATAAGGAAATTGAAATGATAGAACAGGCAGTTTTACTATGTGCTGGTAAAGGTACTAGATTAGGTCCAATAACATCTCATACTCCTAAACCTTTAGTACAGGTAGGAGGTAAACCTTTTGTTTGTTGGTTTATAGAGGACTTAGTAGATGTAGGAGTTAAAGATATAATTCTTTTAACTGGTTATTTATCAGATAGGTTTAATTTTCTGAGGGAACTATATCCTGAAGTAAGACTAGTAAAGTCTGATGTTATAGTAAATACTGGAGTGATGGGTATTAGAGACCTTAAATATAAATTTTTATTAGGTAATGGTGACTGTTACCCAATATTTAATAAAAGTAATACTTTAGAAAGTTTACTAGAGGGGACACGTAAGCCTTCTGTATGTGTTAAAGTAAAAAATGATCCTAGTATAGATAAGGGTACTCCTTTTATAAGCGATTGTGGTTTAGCTACAATAGATAAAGAAGCAGTAAGCATGGGCTTAATAAACTGTGGCAGTTTTACAAGTATGCGAGGTTTATTACAGGACTATACTATAGTTAGTAACTTGCATATAAATGATTCTGATGGATTGGAGGTAGCAGAACGTTGGCTAAGTGGAAAAACCTCTATTGTTTCTTCCCAAGTTCCTACAGTAGTGAATTTGTAGACAGGGGAATAAATCCTAGAAGATTTAGTAGAAGTGATGTAGTTACTGTATACCCTTCTAGATCAGCAGTTGAAAAAGCTATGAAAGGTCTATCTAAGATGAGTCTTGTATTAATAGATTCTAATAAATTGGATCCTGCTAGGTTAGTAAAGGCAGACTATAATAATTTGTTTTACAGAGGGTCTATCCCTCCTAATGCTTTTAAACTTGTTAGATCTAATTCTTTAAAGAAATCTTTGGCAAATATACATAATCCTGATATGGATAAGGTAAGGGGTAAACTAAATGCCGGATCAAATATATTTAAAGCGAAACGTAGACTATAGAGACGGGGAAGAACCTGAAGTTTGTAAAAACTGTGTATATTTTTTAGAAAGTCCAAGGGGTATAAGTTTATTTTCTAGTCATAAATGTGAGATAGTCCAAGGGAGAATAAAAGCAGTAGATGTTTGTAATCTCTGGTCCCCAAATGAAGATACTGAAGAAGAATAAGAATCTACTAACTATATTTTGTATAGCTTTAGCAGTTACTTTATTCTTAACTACAACAGGTTTTAGAGGTCCTGAATTAATCCTAGGTTGGTTAGTCTTAGGTATAGGTTTTGGCTTAGGCAAAAAGTCCATAGGTAATAAGTATATATTTGCTGGTTTATTATTTCTATTAGGATCACTATATTTAGCAGTACCAGGTAGTATTTGGTGGGGTAGAGGCCATTGGGAAATGACTTTATACCATACAGTTTGGATGACTCCTTTCCTATTACTATACTTAGTAAATATTAGTTCTAAAGTTTACTATTGGCTATTACCTGTAATACTAATTCATTCCATAGTTAGTATAGTAGAATATATTATATCAGATTCTACTCATAGGATTATGGGTTTATTAGATAATCCAAATCCAGCAGGTGCCTTATTAGCAATAGGTACAGTTCTATTATTATATAGTAAACTTAAATGGTTAATTATTTTACCTTTTATAGGAGTAATATTTAGTGGATCAAGATCAGCTTTTTTAACCTTAGTAATAGTTTTAACTGCAGTACTTTTAGTTGAGGTAAGAAGAGCTAGAATTTCAATTATACTTCCTATTATATTTGTAGGAGTAAGTCTATTTTTAGGCTTTATAGTATTTGGATTATCAGAACCTTTAAGTGTGAGATCTAGTATTGATAGTAATTATAATGATTTATTAAATAGATGGGCCTTTAGTAATATACCTGGTTTAATTCCTCAAGGAATAAGTATGTCTTGGGGATTACATTCTTTATATCAAAGAATAGCAGTAGAATTAGGTATTTTAGCTGCTATAGTCTGGGTAGGTATTACAGGATATGCCTTATATAGGAGACCTTGGTTTAATCTTTCATGGTGGGTTTTATTAAGTATAGTTTTATTAGCTATTACAGAGTATTCAGTCTGGTTAGGACCCTTAGCAGCAATTTGGTGGCTAACAATAGGATTAAGAGTGAAGGAGACTTATGATAATAACTAGGGCACCCCTTAGAATACCATTAGGTGGAGGTGGAACAGATTTTGCCTCTTACTATAATAAGTATGGTGGATATTTACTAGGATTTGCTTGTAATCTATATGTATATGTAGTAATACATCCTATACTAGAACCTAAGATACATCTAAAGTATTCCAAGAATGAAGTAGTTGAAGCTACTGAAGAAGGTCTAGACAGGTTAGAAAATAGAATAGCAGCTGAAGCCATTAGATACATAGGTTTAGATAAGTTAGTTGGTAATGGTGGATTAGAGGTAGCTACATTTAGTGATGTACCAGAATCCTCAGGTTTAGGTGGATCTTCTTCCTTTGTATGTAGTTTATTACTTGGCTTAAAGAATCTAGCCAAGCCTTATGACTATTACAGTCCTGATAGATTATTTGGAGATGCGTTCCATGTCGAAAGAGAGTTAGCAGGTATTCCAGGTGGTATGCAAGACCAGTTCTTTGCTGCCAAAGGTGGAGCAAGTGTAGTAGTATTAAGTAAGGAATCTACTACTACATCTGATATTGATTTATCTGGTTTTATAGAAAATTTATATTTGGTTTATACTAATTCTACTAGAACTAGTTTAGATATTGCAACTAACCAGATAGATAAAACTGAGAATTTAGATACTCATATGATTAATAGTTTGGACAAAGTAAAGGAAATAGGTTATAGAATAGAGGATCTTATCCATGTCCATAGTTATGTTGAAGTAGCTCAAATGTTTACTACTCATTGGAAAAGTAAAATGGATAGAGACCCAGGTATAGTTACTCCTGAAATGTATGATGTTTGGGATTCTTGTGTTATTGCTGGAGCATTAGGAGGAAAGTTAATTGGCTTGGGAGGTGGTGGATATTTTCTAATGTATAGTTTAGAAAGTCTAGAATCTATAGGTGGTATTCCAGTAGATATAGCTAAGAATGGTGCTGAACTTGTTCTTAGATCAAATAGAGAGGAGGTTAGTTACGCATTATGACTAGATTGTATTTAGATACTTCTAATTTAAATCAAATAAAAATTTGGAGTCCAGTAATTTCTGGGGTTACTACAAATCCTTCAATACTTAAAAATGAAGGTGGAGACTTAGTTGAAATTTGTAAGTATATGTCCAATAGACATGTTTCAGTAGAGTCTGGTAGAGACTTTTTATCTGAAGCAAAAGAATTATATAAATGGTTATCCCCTCATAATCCTAATATAGCTATTAAAGTACCTTTTCTTGATACAGAAGGTACTCCTAATATTCATATAATTAGAGCATTAACTGATAGTGGTATTTCAGTTAACTGTACTGCTATGTTGTCTTTATCACAGATAATTTTAGCATCTAAAGCTGGTGCTAAATATGTTAGTTTATTTGCTGGTAGGATAGATGATGAAGGTGGTAATTACAAACAGGTAATCAAAGATTGTATACAGTACCTTGATAGTAATTATTTTGATAAAGGATGTGAACTTATAGTAGGATCAGTAAGAACAGTAGGTAATGTTTTAGATTCAGTTAATGCTGGTGCCCATATAGTTACTATAACTCCTGCTGTTTTACAGAAGATGGTAACACATAAGTATAGTCTTTTCACTAGTAACCAGTTTGAGGATGATTATGTTCCAGTAAAAGACATACAGGTAAAAACGGAGGTTTAGGATGTGTACTGAATCTGCTCATCATTGGGATATAGCACAAGCTAATGGTAGGCATAGTTTAGGTGTTTGTATTAATTGTAAAGAAGAAAGACTATTTGCTAATTCTTTTTGGAAAGACAATGAACAGTGGTCTGAAAGTAATATGGCAATGTATGTAAGTCCTGATTTTGAGCCTGCTAAATTAGTCCATCCACAAGATTTTGAAAGAGAGGCACTTAATGAAAATAGAAAAGTTAGTAACCGTAGCAGAAATAACAAAGGACAGTTTAAAACAGGGTAATTCAGTATTCACTTTTGGGGTTGGAGGTAATGCTGCTACTGCTACTCATTTTGCTGGGGAATTAGCTGGTAAGTATGAACAGTATGAGGACCCTCTTGCTGTTTACTGTTTGAATGATAATATAAGTGTACTAACAGCAATTACTAATGACTTTGGTTGGGATGTAGTATTTAGTAGACAGATTCAGGGATTGTGTAAACCTGGAGATATTTTAATTGCTTTTAGTATAAGTGGTAGGGCGCAGTATATGTATAATGCCTTTGAAGTAGCTTATAAGAAAGGTGTGACTACTATTTTATTAAATGGAGGTACTGATATTAGAGATTTAGAACAGTATTGTGACTATTTAGTTCCTGCAGATAATTTAGGAGAAAATACTCCTAGGGTCCAGGAACTACAGCTTAGATGGGTACATGATTTATCAGAAATAGTTAAGGGAGGTTTAGTATGCCAAGATCATACATAAATCCAGAACATGAAAGACTCTTATTAAGTATTCTAGTAAGGAATAACAATAAACCTATGAGGTATCAAGTCCTAGGTGAAGTAGCTAGAGGGACTTTAACTGATTTAACTAATACTAAAGCACTGAGTACATTGAGACAGTCAGTTAAGTTTAGGTGCTCTGGTGGTGAATATTATTGTCTATCTGGTAGGTAACTCCATATGATTCAAGTTGACAGCCCGGTGTGTAGTTGTTATAATATGGGTAACAAGACAGATAAAAATGGTAAGTCTAGGAGATAAAGATGGATGGAGCCTTAGATTCAATGATGGGTTTAGTTCCTTTAGCAATGGGAGCTGGTATTGTAATGACAGTAACAGACCGTATGTTAGGGGATAAGGAACCAGCAAGGCCAAGAAGAAATTATAATAGGAGACAAAGTAATATGCCTAAAGTAACTGGGAAAAGTATAGTAAGAGTAGCTGCTGGAGAAGGGGCAAGAGGTGGTAAAAATTTCAAGAAAGTAAGACTGGGTAAGAATAGTGCTAATCCTGCTGGTACTAAAGTACATAAAGCTGTTAGAAGGTCCATGAAGGGTTACAAACCAGGGAGTACCTTCTAGAATTGGCTCCCAAAGGTGACATAGATAATTTTAATCCTGGAAAGATAACTGGTAGTGTAACTATACCTGTTGGTGGCTGGGGTATAGATCTGTATACAGAACTACATTGGTACTCTAATGAGTTAGATCCTCAGACTTACCCAGATGACCAAATAAGTACTGCTAAGTTAGTTAGGAGTTTTGCTACCATAATACTGGAACGTCTAAATCAAGCTGCAGGTAAAGGTGGTTATGAAGGTGCTTTGGATGCAGGTAGAGACTATGTCCAAATGTCAGTTACTTCTAAAGAAAAGACTTTCCTACTTAATATAGTTACAGCTTTAAACATACCTGAGGCTATTGAAGAGATGAGTAAAGTAGAAGCAAGGGGCTGGTACTAAGATGGCAACATACTATGTGACGTTACCAAATTCTGGAGTTACTGCTGAGGTAACAGCTGATACTACTAGACAGGCACGTACTGCATATTTAGATTATATGACTAGGTCTAATCAGGTACCTTGGAAAGGAAGACAGGACCTTAGAGAGCAACTATTAATTGATAAGATAAGTCCTGGACAGGTACCTACTGATGTAGAATTAGCTTATGGACAGATAGCACCTATATCAGAGGAGACCTTATCTATAACTCCTGATTATACTCAAGAACCTGTTACAAGTCAAGGGCCTAGTAGATCTTATGATGATTATGGAGACCCTTATGGTGAGTATGAAGACCCAGAGGTCCATGCACCATTTGTAGAGGAGTATGAAGAGGAGATACAATCTAAGCCAGTACCTACAGTAAATTCACAACCAAAACAGTATAGTGCTGGTGGTGAAAAGTTAAAAAGTAAGGTAGTTCCTACTATATCTTCTAGTGCAGGAAATATGTATCACATAGGGGACATAGGGCCTTTAAAGTCTGGTCCTACATCACCTAATGGAAACAGGAGTTTACCTTTACCTAATGGAAATAGTCTTAAGTTAGGTCTTTCAGGTGAAAAGATGCCTGTAAATGGAAGTACCAAGATAGCTAGATTAGTTAAAGATCAGTTCCCTAAAGGTAAAATATAATGACAATGCAGAAACGAAATGGAGGCCTTGTTCCTAGTGAAGAGACTATAGAGCCTTATGGTCCTATAGTTGAAGGTTCATCTAGGTCTTTACCTGAAGGTGATACAGGAGACCAGTGGAGTTCTCCTCAACCAGGGTACCGTCAGGAAAGGTCTGGAGAAGTACCTCCTGCTACTGAACTAAGGGATCCTCCAGGACAGACATCACAAAAAAGTAGACGTGGACTTGGCTTAGGCAGATTTTTTAGTCGTGATACTAGTGAACAAGAATTAGCAGAACGTATTGCTAGGCAAAGTGCTGAGACCCTTATGTCAGGGATTGAAGAGGGGGAGGTACCTACTCATTACGATACATTAAGTAATGTAGATCCTGAAACTGGTGAGTTCACTAGAGTCACTATAAATTCTGGTCCACAGGAAATATATGAAGGTTATCTAGTAGCTAAGAAATTAAGTAGGCAGGATGGAACTTTTAATCCAGAGATGGTTCAAGTCATAGAAGAGGCCTACAGAGTATTATCAGATATTAATACAAAAAGGGCTTATGATGCTGAGTTAAGAACTACTGGTAGAGATAGGCCTAGGACTTTTGAGGATCTTCCTGGTAAGTATAAAAAACAGTTCAGAAAGAAAGGGAAAACACAGGCAAGAGCAGCAAGAGATATATATGCTCAAGCTACTGCCTTAGGTTTAGATCTATATAAGACTACTTCTGGAGGGTTCGATACCGATAGCATGGGTTATAGGCCTTCTAGGTATGGTGGAAGTCCAGGTAAAAGAAAGAAAACAGTTGCTGAACTTAGGTTAGAAATTGCAGAGTATGAAGGTAAGGTTACTGGTCAGTCTGGTTCAGCTACTAGACCTGGTAAGACTAAAATACAAAATCAGAGTGATGGCAGAGCTGGTGAGTTTCTTAAGAAGGTAAGTACTTTACAGAAAAAGAGTGGTAAGACTCCATTAGGTAAAAGAATTTCTAGTGGAACTACAGGAGATACTAGTAGAAGAATTAAAGTAGCTACTAAAGCCCAGGTAGGGACTAATTTACTTGAACAGACAGTAGGGTTTGCTAATAAGTTAAGGACTACAGAAAGGTTAGTAGGTAATCTTAATCAAATACCTACTACACCAAAAAGAAGGCAAGAGCAGATAGATATAAACCTAAGAAGGAAAGCCTTTTAATAGAGAGGATACATTATGACATTAAGGCAATTCAGCCAACCTAGAGAGTCAAGAACTACTAATCAAGCAGATGAAGAACAGCGTATTATCCATGATACAGAAATGCAGGATAAATTTGCTGAAGCTTTTTCTGAAGTAAGAGAAGGGGCCTTAACTGATGTAGACAGACAGGACATAGAATATTACCAACAAGTAGACGGTTTAAGTCCTAGACAAAGGACTGCTGCTATTCAGTATATTCTTTCTGGTGGTACTGTAGGTAAGTTACCTCAAAGATTTGCAAGTGGACTAACTAAAGAAGAAAAGGCTTTAACTACTCGAGACATAAGACAGACTAAGAGGCAACAAAGAGATATTATAGCTGCAGCTTCAGGCTTAGCTACTAGGGTACGTCCTCAGCGTGGTGGAACTGATGAGGAACGTGATGAAAGACGTAAAGCTAGTTCCAGAGCTAGAGGTTTGAATACTAGGGCTTTTAATCAGGTGTTAAATGCTCTTGTACCTGGTTTTTCTGCTACTTATGGTATTCCTAAGGACATAAGGAAGGCTTCTCCTGAAGTACAGGCCCAGGTATCAGAATTACATGAGACTGGTGCAGTGAATGATCTTAGAGCAGCTTTAGCAGCTGATGCTTTGATGTATTTGCCGACTGCTCAATTTAATAAGTTAGTTTCAGATGTTAAAAAGCAAAGACAAGGCGGTTAATATGGTTACTGAAAACTATTTTGATGCGTATGATGATAACTTTACTGGAGTTGGACTAGGGGATGTAGATAGTGATGCAGTAGTATTAACTGACAAGGGTGTTGATGCTATAGTCAGTGATACTTTCCCTAGACATGAAGGAGTGACTGTTAAGAGAGTTCTACAAACTATCTTTACGTTATCCAATGGTACTGCTGGGTCCGCTGTTGATTTAGATACTATAGCCTATCATGATCAAAGTTTAGGTGGTCCAGGAATAATTACTAATGCTGTAGAAAGGTTAGTTGATTTTGGGTTTATACAGAAAGGGAGTATGCAGTAATGGTTAGAAGAAGTATAGAGACATCAATTAGAGTAGCAACCAACAGATATGTCCAGATGAATGGACAGGACGTATGGTTTAATCCTTTTGACATTTCTAGATACTATGCTCAGAGTAACGGATTTGAGTCTAAGACTCCTAGAAGTATGAATAATGTAACACGAAGTACTCCTGTAGTTATGGGTCCTCAAGGCTTTATTTTAGAATATGGAGATTTTAGTGATACCCTAAACCAGGCTTGGACTGAAGGTACTATACGTGAAAGAGAAATAGATAACACACTGATGCCTTGGTTCAAAGGCTGGGAACGAAACATTCCTGTACATAACTTAGATGACAATTGGCACTACGATCCCAATGCTTAGATTAAGGAGGTTATTATGCCAGGTAAAGTAGTACACCGTAGTGGACATTATAGAAAAGTCAAAGGTAGAAGACAGAAGATAAGAGTAAGTAAGACTAGTTATAAACGCCGTAAGTAATTTTCCGCTCCTTTCAGGTCACCGAGGGTTCACCTCCTCACTTGCATGAGGTCTATAAGATGGATTCCCCCACCATATAGGCCTTGTGCATTTTTTATCTTGGATAAATCCAGTGTTTTGAACTTCTTAAAAGACCTTACAACCGGGTCCAGTTGACAACCCTTTAAAGATGTGCTATACTTATAGGTATGATGAATAAAGGACAACTCATGCAAGAAAGACAATTTAATATATCCAAAATGTGGGAAGTTCTAATTCAGGGAGAGACTTATCAAGTACCTAGTAGGGACAGGTCTAAAGCTGTAACAAAGGCTTTAAATATACATAAGGAGGCAACTGAGACTTCATTACCTTTAACCCTATTAAGAAAATTGGTAAAGACTAGGTTAGTACCTGAAGAGGACTTAAGATATGTTATCAGATAATTCAATACAGACAACAGATGTAGATCTTATTGCTAAGTCTAGTAATATAGAAGAGTATAAGACTAAAGTTCAAGATGATTATGATAAAGCTTTAGCTGCTTTTTTAAATGAACAAACTCCTGCTGATGCTATATATAAGAGACAGGGCAGGGGTAATATGACTTTTGATTATGTACAAGGATCTTGGGTTATTAAGCAACTTAATATACTATTTAATAGGCGTTGGTCTTGGTGCATAGGAAGAGAAGAAGTAGGTGAAAGTCAGGTTTGGGTTCGTGGTGTTTTAGAAGTTAGAGTAGGACCTGGGGAAGAAGGACTAATCCGTAAGGAAGCCTATGGTGGAGCTGATATAAAGCGTTTTGGTGGGGGAAATTCTAGGGGTGGTCAGGTTATAGATCTAGCTGATGATTTAAAATCTGCATCAACAGACGCACTAAAGAAGGCAGCTTCATTACTAGGGATAGCTGGTGATGTATATGGGGGATATACTGATAGTGGTTCAGCAGCACCAGCATTTGATAAGACTAGATTAAGAGTACTGTACTCCCGAGGAAAGAATCTGGGAATGGATGAAGAAAAGTTAGGAACTTGGGTAGAAGAAAAGTACAGTAAAACAATGGAAGATATGTCAGAACCAGAACTAAACAAGGTGTTAGGTGACCTAGTAAAATTAGATACTGAACAACAAAAAGTAAAGTAGTAGCTGGGAGCCAGTACCTCCTTGGGCACTTATATAGTTACGATTCTCCCCACTATCACTCACCTCTTCACGGTCGTAATTATGCAAGTGCTAACTGGTATAAAGAGGACTTGATGGGTTGATGGTCCGGTTAAGTCTCCTCCCAGATTTTATAAGGAGCAATTATGGCAGAAATATTTCATATGAATCCAAGTGAAACAGAAAAATTTATGAGATCACTATCCCCTACTGGAAAATTACCTGCAGAGTCTTTACAGGATAAAGAATGTAATATATGTGCTAAACAGGTATTAGATCCTGCAGTAGAGTTCACAAGTGCATTATCCTGTAGAGAATGGTATATAAGTGCAACTTGTCAAAGTTGTCAAGATCATTTATTTGGAGGTGGAAAAGATATACAAGTAGAGTAAGTACTTATCAGAGGTAGTTAAAAATATTTTAATATTCCGTGATGAACTCACGAAGAAGGATTTAATTAATGGTTAGTAAAAATAGGGCTCAAGATGCTCCAATAGCAATAGAGGATGACATGTCTGAAGGATCAATAACTTTGGACTTTAGTTCAGTTGGAGGAAATGAACCTCTACCTGATGATGCTCCTTATCTGTGTATGGTAACAAAGTTTGAGCCTGGGAAATCAAGACAAGGACAGGGTAAAATTGACGTAGAATATACTGTCAGTGAGCCTGAAGAGTATGCAAACCGTAAATTATTTAGGACTTATAGTCTGCAACCTCAGGCTTTGTTTGCTTTAAGGGATACACTACAGGCTTTGGGTGAAGACCCTAAAAGTCTGTCAGATAAAGCTTTTCAGGTAGTACCAGATGCTTATATAGGTAGGTCCTGTGTTGTATACATACAGAATGAGACCTATAATGAGAGAATAAACTCTCGTCCTAGAAGGGTAGCACATGCTGATACATGGGCAGAAGCTACTGCTTTCTAGATCTTAAGTAAGCATTGTTTACATTAAGGGTTCCCTTTTCCTTAGTGTAAACTTCCTCTCCTGGGGTCAAGGCTTACTAGTCGGGAAACTGGCACGGGTTCTCAACTCCCGGACTACCTCCCGTCACGTGTAGGGCCAGCTGTAATCGTGGTTATTAGTAGGCCTTGACTTTAGTACAAATTCAAATTGAAAGGACTTTGATAGTTATGGTAACAGCACCAGATAGACCAAAACCAGTAGAAAAGCCTAAAAAGTGCTTTTAGATACTCTAGATCTTGATCAGAAAAATGCTGTGGTAAATAAAGGATCTACAGTATGTATAGCAGGACCTGGATCAGGTAAGACAAGGGCTTTAGTATCCAAAGCAGAGTATCTAGTAGATCAAGGTGAAACTGATATAATTTGCCTTACATTTACAAGAGCAGCTGCTTGGGAGATAAGAGAACGTACACCTGGTGTACCAGCAGGTACTATTCATTCTTTTTGTCATTCTGTTGTAGGGTGGGAAAAGGATCATGATGATTTATTAGCCAGATATATAATGAAAGGCTTTGATAAGTTCAGGTGGGTACTAATAGATGAAGTACAAGACTTAACACCTGAACAAATGGAAGTAGCTTTATCCCTAGTAAGGAAAGGAGGTAATGTATTTGCAGTAGGTGACCCTTATCAGAGTATTTATGGTTATGGAGGTGCTTTAGGTTCAGAGTGCATGGATATTTTAAGGTATTTTGGTTGTACTACTTTTGAACTTAAGAATAACTATAGATCAACACAGAAAATTTGTGATAAGTTAAATTTAATTTATCCTAGAGGAACTTTATCAAAAGGAACAAATGAAAATGGTATTACTTCAATACTATGTAGATCTAATGATGCAGTTGTTTCGGTCAGTGAGATCTTAAAAAAGAATAAAATTGGGCATTCTTTAAGAGGCCAAGGAAGGAGGGATAGACTATTTTTTGGTAGTGACCAGATAAGGATATCTACTATACATAAGGCAAAAGGCCTAGAATTTTCTAATGTAGTTTTGCATGCTTGGGAACCTCCTAAGAAACGGGTAGATGAAGAACTTAATGTTTATTATGTAGCAGTTTCAAGGGCAGTTTCAGGATATGTTGAGACTTTTTTAGAAATAGATTTAGTTTTACAATTAGAAGCTTTTATTCCAGATTTATACAAGGAGCATGTATATACTCCAAAGAGATGAATATATATTCAGTAACATTAGATAAGAAATCTATAGAGGATATTACAGGAGTCTTAAAAGAAGTCTGTAAAAATAAAGATGGTTGGTTCTCAAACAGAAGACTTCTATATAAAGATTGTCTAGAAGAATTTGATCGGTTAGTAAATATTATGAGTTTAATGAGTACTGACTGGGCTCAAGGTTCTTTTACTACGGAGCAAATGAAATTTATTTATGACATCGGTGACGCATTAGAAAATGATGAAGTTAGGAGGAAATTCAGTATATGAGACATGGTCAAAGATCTTTGGTAGTACTATCAGGGGGATTAGATAGTACTGTTACTTCAGCAATAGCAAAGACAGAAAGTTCTGAAGTACATGGTATTAGTTTTGCTTATGGACAACGACATGGGAAAATGGAACTAGGCCAGGCAGTTGAAGTTGCAAAAAATCTAAATTTTGCAAGTCATCAATTTGTAAGAGTACCTTTTAATGAGAACTTTTTCCAGGGTAAAACCTCTTTAGTAACTGGAGACAACAATTCATTTACAGTACCAGAACCTACTGTAGAAGGATCAGAAGAAGGGACTATTCCTAGTACCTGGGTACCTCAAAGAAATATGTTATTTTTAACTTATGCTATGGGGTATGCAGATACAATAGAAGCAGAATATATTTATACTGGGTTCAATGCTGTAGATTATAGTGGGTATCCAGATTGCAGACCTGAGTTTGTGGAGGCTGCTGAAACAGCCCTTAATTTAGCCCGTAAAAGGTTTGTAGAAGAGGACCATACTATTATAATTAAGACCCCAATTATAGATTATACTAAAAGTATGATTGTTAAAGAAGGCTTAGCTTTAGGTGCACCTATACATTTAAGTTATAGTTGTTATTATGGTGGAGAACAAGCTTGTGGTAAGTGTGATTCTTGTCGTATTAGATTAGAAGCCTTTAGTGACTTAGGTTTGACTGATCCTATAGCCTATGAAGTACCTGGGGGTAATGATGCCTAAGAGATCTATAAAACAAATTTTATTTGGTAATCCTTTCCGATCAGGAGGAACCAAGAGTAAATATGGTGTACCTACACAGTTAAATATACATGCTAAAGTACAGAAGGTATTAGAAGTAGATGAGTTCAATTCCCGTGAAGAGGCTAGTAAAGCTTATTCTGAGGTTATTAAACTTGTGTATTTTGGGGAGTATTACTTTACTATTAAAGTAAGATGTCCTAACTGTTTAATTGAAGGTACAGTACGTTTAGAAAAAGGTATAGTAGCTGATAACGCACAGTGTCCTAGGTGTGAAGTAGATGGCTTAGAAGTATTAGGCCTAGGTAGTGATGCAGATGAGGACATAATTAACAGCCCAATATTAAGTGATGAATTAGAAGAAAGGATTAAGGTACAAGTACATGACGCAACTGAAACTGCCTGGAGTCTCGGTAGAATCACCAGAGGAACAATATTTGAATAGGGAACCATTTGAGAACTTTGTAGATGAATTATCTAGGATCTACAAAGGTTGGGAAGGAGTAAATCAGTTAACTGGTACATCTGATAGACTAGTAAGAATGTTTAGTGACTTCTGTTGGACTCCTAAAAGGATAGAAGAGGAACTAGATTTACATACTAAACTGTTTGAAGATGGGTATGAAGAAGTTATGACTATAGCAGATATAGAAGTAGTTACTTTATGTCCTCATCACCTGTTACCTTGTGATTATAAAGTTAACATAACTTATTCTCCAAATGGTTATGTACTAGGTTTATCTAAATTTGCAAGATTAGCAGTAATCCTAGGTAAAAGACCTATAATGCAAGAAACCTACACTAGGGAATTAGCTGATACTATATTTGATAGGGTCCATCCTATTGGAGTAAAGGTATCAGTAACTGGTATACATGGATGTCTAAAGTTTAGAGGAGCCAAACAAAATGCTCCTGTAACTACTGAGCAGTTCAGAGGTACTATATGACTATTAAGTTATCAATGGAAGTACCCAATGGACTATTAGAAGAATTACCTTACTTAACAGACTTTGATTTTGCTTTAACTCATAACTGTGAGGAATTTCCAGACTATTTAGATCATTATAAATCTATGGTAAAAGCAGGTAGAGAAGTAATACTAGACAATTCTGTTAATGAACTTGGAGAACCTTGTAGTTTAGATCGGATGGATGCAGTTGTAAAGAGGTTACACCCTACTTATATAATTCCACCTGATCATTTAAACAATATGGATGCAACACTTAGGATTTTAGATCAAGCTATAGGCCTATGGGGAAGGGATAGACTCATACCTGTACTACAGGGGGAGAATCTAGAGGATGTAGTGAACTGTGCTAGAGTCTATAAGGAATTATATAACTTTAAGATAGTATCTATACCTTACGATATTACTTTAGCCCACCGTAGTAAGTTGCCTGAATCAGATACTAATAGGGCTACTTTATCTGAATTAGGTAAACGTAGAGTAGATTGTATGACCATGCTTAAAGATAAGGGCTTAGAATTTAATAGATATCATTTATTAGGTTTTAATACTTTGTCAGAGTTCATACATTATACTACGGAACCATACTGGGTAAGTAAAAGTATGTCTATTGATACTGGGGCCCCAATAACAAATGCTTTGCATGATAGGAGGTTTTGTCTAGATAATTTGGTTCCTAAAGGAGTATATTTTGATTATGCAGAATCAATAGGAACTTTAGGACTATGGAAAATACAGAGAGACTGGCTTTGGAATATTCTAATGTTAAGGAGGAGTCTTGGTGACCATATCTAATTCAGAACAGGTAATAGGAGCACATTTAACAGCCTTAAGATTCACTAGAGTAAGCCCTTTTACTAAAGCACCTAATTTCGAAGAGAAACTTGAAGAAGTCTTTAACCTAATTAGAACACAAGTATCAGAGGATAAACTTAGGTACTCTCAAGATTGGGCTTCAGTAGGGTTACCTGGTATTTCTCAAGGTATTTTAAGGAAGGCCTCAAGGCTTTTTGACTTACTAGTTTTAGGTATGCCCGGTAAAGATAAGCCTGAAGATGAGTTCAGAGATAACTTAATGTTAGCCATTTATGGTTATATATATTATATGATGAGTGAGGATATTTATCAAGATGGATAATGAAAGACTATCAAGCATAGATACTGCTGGTATACCAAGTTTAGGGGTAGCAAATCCTAACCTTTATACTTTATCAGATAAAGACGTACAGGTAGTACATTTACATGGGGAAAAAGAATTACATGTATTTCCAGCACCTAGGGAAGGAGAGGCTGGAGGTACTGATTATGTAGTTACTGCTTATACTGAAGAATTAACTTCTTTATGTCCTGTAACTGGACAACCAGATTTTTGTAAGTTAACAATAGAGTATATACCTGAAGGTTGGTGTGTGGAATTAAAGTCTCTTAAGTTTTATGTAGTATCTTTTAGGAATGAAGGCCATTTCTATGAAGAACTAGTAAATCAGATTTATGGTGATATATATAAGTCTATTCTTCCTAAACAACTATATATCAAAGGTGAATTCAATAGTAGAGGGGGAATTCCAGAGACAGTAGAGGTAGGAGTACACTTACCATGAATTTAGAGGATAGAGACAAAGCTACTCTTACAGATTTCTTACAGGAAATTACTAATGGAGTAACTAAGTTTGGAGATTATAGATCTCATCATGAAGCTTATGCTGTTATTTTAGAAGAAGTAGATGAACTTTGGGATGAGCTTAAAAAGAAAGATAAGGACTTATTAGCGGTTTATTCAGAAGCAATACAAGTAGCAGCTACTGCATATAGACTTGCAGAGGAGGTAAGATTACATGCTAGTTCAGTGTGAAGGATTAAAGTTTAGGGACCTTGGATTTAATCAAGGTTTACCTATGGTACATTACACAGTTACTGAAGGTAAATATGATATGGATACTAATCTGTATGAGACTGTTCTGAGTTATGGTACTCATCTACCAGATATTTTAGCAAAGACTAATAAGTGGATGTGTATTGAGACTCCAGAAGATACTAAGATACCTTCGGGTTTAGGAACTTTTATCACAAGTCTAAGGAAATTAGACTTTAAAATAGACTTACATATCCATAATCCTGATTTGGGTGATAGTTCTAATGGTGCTCCAGCTTGGATAGATAAGCCTTCTACAGTATGTGTAGACTACAAAAGGGATGGTAATCTAAACTACTATTCTTTAAGTAAGGATGATATAGTCTTTTTCCATGATTCTGATCCTAATGGGTTTGATCAGACTGAGATACAGGATGTTTGGGACGAGATGAAGTATGTTCCTTGTACTAGATGGCTACTTCTTAAGGATGCTTATAGTACTGAGGATAAAAAAATTATGTCAGACTATGCTAGTGATCTAATTTGTTCTAGTCAAGGGAGTAGACTTACATGGGTATCTTAAGTACTGGTATCTTAGACATATATAAAGGATCTGAAAAGCGTCAATACTTTGGAGTATCCTCTATTAGTACTTGTCCTAGGGAAACTTACTATAATTACCGTAAGTATAAAATGGTACAATCTGGAGAAGTAGAACATGAGTTGGAACATGATCTTCAGATGCAGTTACTATTAAATGATGGACACTACCAAGAAGCAGAAATAGTAGACCTACTTGAAAGAGCAGGTTTTAAATTAGATTATGTTGGTGAGAAGCAAGCAGAACTAGTAGTAGGTAGATGTAATATAAAAGGACATCCAGATGGATTTATCCTAGATGGACCTAATATAGATCCTAATCAACCTGCAATGCTTGAAGTAAAGGCACGTAACTATCAGGCCTTCAAGAAATTTTCAGAAAGTGGACTAAAAGAGTTTCCTAAGATAAAAGCACAAACACAGCTTTATATGCACGCTAATAACTTACCTTATCCTGTTACAGAAGCCCATGTTATCTTTAAACATAAAGAATCAGTAAGATTAGCAGATGTGATAGAAAAAGCAGATCCAGCATTTGCTGTGCCTTTAATAGAATCAGTAGATAGAATAATAGAGGATGGATATATTCCTGAACCAGTAGAAAATGAATTATGTGCAGGATGTAGATTCTCTAGTATGTGTTGGGGTAGTCCTACAGTAGATTTCTCCAATTTTACTTATAGTGATTTAAAGGATGCTAGTGAAAAGTGGATGCAGGGTGAGGCCTATGAGGAACTAGGTAAGAATCTAAAACAAGAAGCTAGAGCAGAGTTTATGCAAAATATGGGTGATGCTAATGAACTTTACACTAGTTCATTAAGAGTAAAAAAGTCTGAATTTGTGCAAAGGAGGTTTGATAGTAAAAAGTTCATATCAATTAATGGTCAAGATGCTTATGATGAGTATACTAATCCGGTAAATATAACACAAGTGAGAGTAACGCCGTTGGATATATAGAATAGATTTTATACTAGGAGGAACTACAGATGGTTACAGTAACAAAAGACTATGAGGTATGCTATGCACATAGACTACTAAACCATAATGGTAAATGTCAGAGATTACATGGACATAATGGTAAAGTAGCTGTATCCTTAGAGGGTGCTATCAATAAAGATAATAGAGCTCCTGATCATGGTATGGTTTTAGATTTTGGTGAAATTGATAACCATATAGGAAGGTGGATAAATGATACTTTTGACCATAGAACTATTCTAGAAGCAGATGATCCTTTGATATGTGCTTTATTAGATTACTATGAAGAGAAGTCTTTAGTAGTTATAAGTCAACCACCTACTGCAGAAGTACTATCAACATTAATACATCAAAAAGTCATAGAATTCTATGGAGAATATATTTCACATTGCTCAGTAAGGTTTTGGGAAACACCTAAAGCCTGTGCTTATGTAGATGATTCTAGTCAGGATAATGAATACAGTTTACCTGTAGAGGTTCTTTTTTAATATGTTAGGACATTACGTTAAGCATAGAAATTGTCATGGGATAGTAAGAAAGAGGACTTGTAGTAAATGTGGACAACACTGGGGGTTCATGGATTCTCTTACTTCCCCTGACTACTATGCAGAAAAAATGCCAAGTAAAAATCCATTAAAGTCAGATATGAAATCTGAAAGGAAGTTGACTGGTAATCCAGTAACAGATGCCTTACCAAATTGGCCTAGGTGGGCTAGAATTCTAAGTACACTAATAGTAATAGGAGGACTAGGTTTAATAGTATGGGTGACGTACCAATCAATATAGCAGAAATATTTTATTCAGTCCAGGGGGAAGGTACTTTTACAGGAGTACCAACAGTATTTATTAGATTACAAGGATGTAGTTTAGGTTGTACATGGTGTGATACAAAGTATACCTGGCAAGAACTAAAGGTAGGGACAGCAACTAATACAGATGCTGTTTTAGAAGAGGTTGAAAAATTACACCCTAGTCTAAGGACATCACCTAAACCAATGATTTGTATTACAGGGGGAGAACCTTTAGAACAACCTAGGGCTTTTAGTCACTTGGCTCAGGAGTTAAGTCAACGTGGCTATTTAATAGAAGTAGAAACTTCAGGACTAGTCAAAATACCTTTTGATTTGAATCCTTATATAGCAAGTTGGGTAGTCGACTTAAAGTGCCCATCATCTGAAGCTTATAGAAGACCAATAGTAATGGATTTAGTTAAATTAAGAATGAATGACCAACTTAAATGTGTAGTTGCTAATCAGGAAGATTTAGCTTTTGTTGATAAAACATTTAGACATAATTACTGTCCTGCACAGATACTAGTTTCTCCTTTAACAGATTACAGAGGTGCTCAGGATCCAGATTGGGTAGAACAGTGTGTTGAGTACTGTAAGAATCGTGGATACAGGTTAAGTATGCAAACTCATAAGTTCATTTGGGGAGCTAAAAGAGGAGTATAGGGATGCCTAGAACCAAAAGACCTCCTGAGTGGGAACGATTAAAATTAAGAGTTCAACCAACACCTAGAAATAACTGGGGAGATAATTTAGCTCATCTTCTGTATAAAGACATATGGGATAAGTTAAGGAGGGAAGTCTATAAAAAGGCTGATTATCGTTGTGAGATCTGTGGTACTACTCAAGTAGTTTTTCACTGTCATGAAAACTGGGGATTCAATGAAGCAAAGAGACTACAATTTCTAGTTTCATTACAGTGTTTATGTCCTGAGTGCCATAATACTATACATTATTATAGAACTATGGCAGAAGCAAGGAAAGGTAATTACCCTCTTAAGTACTTAGATGAACTTGAAGAACATTTTTGTTGGGTAAATGGAGTAGATAAAGCAGAGTGGTTAAAACATCTAAATAGTAAAAGTTACCTTATGCAAATTAGAAATGATAGAAAATATAAAATAGATTATAAACAGTATTCTATAGAAAATATAACAAGGATTTATAGTAATGGATAGTGCTATTATAACCCCTATTAGGCTTATAAAGGCTATAGACAGAGAATTCAATAATGGTTTTCATGTCTGCTATGCAGATCTAATAGAGTCTTCAGAGACTTACAGAACATTCTATAAGGAAAAATCCTTAAGGGGTGAATTTGTAATCTTACAGTATAGTTCAGTAGAACCTAGATATATTACTAGTGAGTATTCTCATTATTACTTGTTACAGTCAGTCATAGAGTACCTTAGTCCTGACTTAGTTATTATACCTTATAGTGATCTAGGCTACAGTATAACAGTAGAAACTGCTAAAGTATTTAGTAAGTTTATTAGGGATGTATTAGGGAATGTACCCCTTATGGGAATGGTTCAAGGGTCTTCAGATAAAGAGATTTTAGATTGTATAGATGAGTTTAGATCTATAGGTTTAGTAGCTTTGGGACTGCCTTCAGTAATAAGTCCTATTATGAAGCGTAGTAAAGTATTAGAAGTATTAAAAGGTTCTAATTTGGATCTTCCTGTCTATTTAGCAGACATATGGGAATCTTTTAATGAGGTATCTGATATCACTAGTAATGGATTGCATTCTCTGGTAGAAGGGGGTTGGAGTACTTTACCTTTAAGATTAGCCTATCAAGACCGTGAAGTAAAAGCTATGGGAAAGATTAGACCTGATCCACCACCTTTAGATTTTAATATTGAACATATACCTAGTTTGATTATAGGGAATTTAGAAGATTACCAAGACATATATGCAGGGAGAACTATATAGATGTTTGAGAATTTATGCAAATGTGAAGTATGCCCTCTAAGGGAATCTAAACAAAAACTTGGTACTGTTTCAGGAGAATTAGTAGGTTTAGATTCTACTGATAAGGAAGTACTACCCCTTATGGTAGTTGGGATGTCCCCGGTTAAAGAGGAACTTAAACGTAAAACACCTATGACAGGGCCTTCTGGCCAGTTAAGTAGATCAGTTACAGAAAAGTCTGGGTTTAATAATTACTATATAACTAATACTTTAAATTGTTACTATCCTGAGGAAGCTAGTCGTACTCAATTAAAGGAAGCAGCAGAATGTTGCCGTCCAAGATTACTTGCTGAAATTGAATACTTTCAGCCTACTATAATTATGCCTTTAGGTGCCTTTCCTACTCAACAATTCTTAGCAGGAGAAGTACCAGTCAGTAGTGTAGAAGGTAGAGTAATTAGGACTAATAAGAAACTGTTACCTTTAATGGAACAGAGACTAGTACCAGAAAGTTCTAATTCTATTCCTTTTCCTCATGGACCTATAGGGGACTTATCAGATCAGTCACCTAATAGTGTAATTATTCCTTCAGCTCAACCAGCTTATATTTTAAGAAATCCTGAAATGTTTCCAGATTTACAGCATAACTTTGATGTTGGTACACGGTATGCTCAAGGCATATATAAAGCAGCTTCTAATCCTGCAACAGTTATAGTTAGTGAAGATAATATAGCAAGTGTACTAGATACTTTATTTCAGTATGATGAGTTAGTTATTGACTTAGAAACAACAAAAGATGGATTTTTCCCCTATGGATTAGATCCTGATAAAATAAGATGTATAGCTATAGCAGGTGATGAGAAGACAGGTTATATAATTCCTTACAGTCTTATACACCATAAAGGAGTCCATGAATTAATAGACACTAAGCCTGGAGTCTATCATAATGGACACTTTGACTGTGGATTCTTATTTCAAGAAGGCTTCAGACCTATTATATCTTATGATACTATGTTAGCTCATTTCCTTATAGATGAGCGTCTTTTTGCACATGGTTTGAAAGTCTTAGCTGGTAAGTATCTAGGTGCTCCTGATTGGGAAGAGGATTTACAAGTGTATCTTCCTAGTAAAAAGTCATCTTATGACAATATACCTGATGAAGTATTATATCCTTATGCGGCTCGTGACGTTTGTTATACTTATCAATTAAAACAGATTTTTCAGGAAATGGTATCTGAAAAAGGGAATGGTACTTTTGCTAACCTTCTAATGCCTTTAACTAATATGTTTAATGCAGTAAGGCATCGTGGTATTAAATTAGACATAGATTTATTAGTAGATTTAGATGACCAGTTCAGAACAGAAGCAGAGAAACTTACTGAAGAGTTAGTTAAAGAAGTAGGCTGGGATATAAATCCTAATTCTCCTAGGGATGTTAAGAAATATCTATATGAAGACTTAGAATTACCTGAATCTAAACAGTATGGTTATTCTACTAATAAGAAATGGTTATCTCATTTCCTTGATGTAGAGGGTGTCCGTTTAATTATAGAAGCTAGGGAATTCAAGAAGTTAAGTAGTACTTATGTTACAGGTATGACAAAATTTATAGATTCTAGGGCTAGGGTACATCCTTATACTAAATTGTATGGAACAGTAACAGGCCGTATAGCTACATCAGACCCTTCTATAATGAATATAAGTAAACGTGGTGGTATAAAGAATATGTATGTACCATCAGATCCTAATGGACATATATTAGATGTAGACTTTTCTGGTATGGAATTAAGATGCTATGGTGTATTAAGTAATGATACATATTTACAAGAACTTTTATGGGAAGGAGCAGATCCTCATTCAATAGTAGCAGCTGAAGCTTCTGAAAGGGCTGGTAGAGAGATTCTCAGAGGTCCTGCAAAAGCAGCAGTATTTGGTAAAATGTATGGTCGTGGTCTGGAATCATTTAAAACTGGACTTAGATTAGATGAGCAGTCTGCTTTGGAACTTATTTCAACTATAGAAAACTTTTTCCCATCTTTAAATCAATACCATGACCAAGTCAGATCAGATATCCATAAGAGAGGAGAGTTAGTATCCTACTTTGGACGTAGGAGAAGGTTTCCTCTTTTAACCAGAGACAATATAAGTGAAGTCTATAGGCAAGGAGGAAACTTTGGTATTCAATCTATGGCCTCAGATGTTAATTTATATTGTATGCTTCATATGTTCCAGTTCATAGAAGAGACTGGAGCAGTACCTTTGTTCCCTGTGCATGATTCTATTGTGTTTGATGTTAAAGAAGGAGGTTTAGACAATGTAGAATTTATTAAGAATGAAATGCGGAAACATGCAGAGGATATGACTGGAGGGCTTGTTCCTTTTAAGGTTGAAGCACAAGCTGGTAAAACCTGGGGAAAAATGGATATAGAAGTTTAAATTAGGTGGAAAGGAGTAAGTATGTTACTGAAGAAAGACAGTAGGACTAATATTAGCAAAAAGATGACTAAAGGCTATCTAGTAGTATCTTTAGGTATCTTAGCTATTTTAATTGGTCATAATCTTATAACAATATTAGGATAGATAAATGAGTGTACCAAGAAGGTACCCCAGAGGAAGGAATGTTCATTCTTCTGTGAGACAACTTATTGACGAGGGAGTTCTAAGACAGCTTCCTCGTCAGGTTGACAGAGGTGAACTTTCCATGAGTGATGGGGTAGATATAGTATATGAACTTAGAAATATGTCACCTGATAGATTTGGTAGGTATGTAGATCTATTATTAACAGCAGGAGCCTATGAGGCTAATAGGTATGAAGATTTTGATTATTTTTATGCTATTTTTAGTGTAAGGTTAAACACAGGATCTGGTAGACGCTCTGAACAGAATGTTAGGGTATATACAGCTGCTATGTCTAGTAGTATAGACATGATGTTATGGGGTTCAGAAGATGATTTACCAGTAGAATTAGGGGGTCAAGGCAGATCTCTGTCTCATAAAGCTGAAGCTATACTTAATATGCTAAGGACAGGCTCTCCTGGTGCTTATGTGTCTCAACAGTCTCCTTATACAGTAGAAAGAATGGTTATATCTGCTAGATTACATACTGGTAGAGCAGCTGAAAGGGACGTAGATAGGTTAGATGTAAGAGGTCTGGATAGGGTGAATCGTCCAGAGGAGTAGGAATGGTAAACCAGAAGATAGAAGAATTTCCAGTATCTACTTTTGATATAGAAACAATAGGTTGGACTGAACCAATAGCAGTAGGTTTTTATGAAGATGGATCCTATAAAGATTTTTTGAAAGTAAGTAGTGAAGTTGATGTAATATGGGAATTTTTACAGTACATAAAGACTCATGCTAAAAATAAAGTAATACATGCTCATAATAGTACTAATTTTGATAATAAATTTATATTAGAAACCCTAATTAAACATAATCAGACTATAGATTTAGAAGGAGGTCTAGGGTCTTTAAAGTGGAAAGAAGCTAACATAAGTTTCAGAGATAGTCATAGGTTGTTAAGAACAAGTCTAGCAAAAGCATGTGAAGCTTTTGGTGTAGATAGTAAATTAGAATGGGATCATAAGAAAACTGTACCAATCTGGGATATGCCTGCAGATAGACTAGTAATATTCAGGGCCTACTTAGAAAGGGATTGTAGAGCTTTATCTAAGGCTTTTGGCTATTTTGTAAATACATTACTTGGAACATTTTCTTTAGATAATGTAGGTACAACTTTAGGACAAACAGCACTTAGGATTTTTGATTCTTTTTATGATCTGACTTCTATAGATTCTAATGAACAATACCATAAACAGATCCGTTCAGCTCTTTATGGAGGTAGGAATGAGATATATAATAGGTATGGGGAGGATGTAAACTTATATGATATAAGAAGTATGTATGTTAGTTGTTATGAGACTGAAGTACCAGTAGGTCCTATGAAGTTTCTACCCTCTACTCAGATAGATAAATTAAATCTTACTAGAGGTACCTTAGCTTATGCTAAAGTCCATGTTCCGGAAGACTGGTTTATAGGGCCCTTACCTTACCATATGGATACGTCTTTATTATTTCCTGTAGGTAAGTTTGAGGGCTGGTGGGATATGAAGGAACTTAGATACGCTAAAAGCCTAGGGGTAAAAGTAGATCTTTTACAGGTATTAGAATGTGAAGAAGTAGCTTCTCTCAAAGAGTTTGGAGAAATTATGTTAGGCTTAAGGTATCAGGCCTATGTATATGATAATTTTGAGCTTACTAGATTATGGAAAGCTTTAGGAGTTCAGTTAGTAGGAAAATTTGCTCAATCTACCCGTAGAACCAAAATAAAACATATATCCAATTTTAAGACTATACAAGAGATGGAAGGTTGGACTTTTATTGATAAGGATGAACAGTACTTAGAAGGGGATAGAGTACCTAATAAACAGTTAAAAGAGTACATAAATAAGACAGTCAAGCCTGCAGTAGCAATGCGTATTAGGGCAGAAGCTAGGATCAGACATCACAAGTGGATGATGCAAGCTCAGGAACAAGTAGGACCTGAGGGTTTATTCTATTGTGATACTGATTCAATCTATACTAAAGCTGATCTGGATTCAGATTTGGGTACTATTGCAGGTTCTTTACAGTATCTAGATAAAGCAGAAAGAGCCTATTTTGTAATGAGAAAATTCTATGGGTATGTAACTCCTGAAGGAGTATTAAGGCAAAGATCTTCTGGATTTTCAGGTTATAGATTAAGTGAGACCCAGTTTAAAGACTTATTGGAGGGAAGTGAGATAAGAATAGTTACTCAAGGCAGTACTTTAACAGCACCTTTAGACATTATAAGAGGCAATAGTACTTCTTCATTACATAAAGAGCGGGTAGTAAGAAGTTCTACTATACAGAATAGACACATAGAAAAATTAACTACAAAACCAATATGTTTATAAGACAAGGAGACTTATTTAGATGATTCAAGATAAATTAAGTGACAATGCAAGATCTATTTTACAGATGAGATATTTACAAGATAACGAACTTCCTAGTGAACTATTTATGAGGGTTGCTAGATCAGTAGCCCAGGGGGAACAAACAGATTCAGATAAAACAAGATATACTAATGAATTTTATCTTATGATGATGGATTTAGATTTTCTTCCTAATTCTCCTACATTAGTAAATGCTGGTAGATCAGCTAGGGGATCTTTATCAGCTTGTTTTACAATGTCACCAGAAGATACAGCTGAAAGTATTCTACAGGTTGCTAGTGATGCCTGTATGGTAGAAAAATGGGGTGGTGGAATTGGTTTTGGATTTTCTAATTTAAGACCTAAAGGTGATAAAATATCTACTACTCATGGAATAGCATGTGGTCCTGTTGCTGTAATGAGGTACTATTCTGAAGGTGGTGTTTTATTAACTCAGGGGTCATTTAGATCTGGTGCCCATATGGGACAGTTACATATAACACACCCTGATATAGAAGAGTTCATAACTGCTAAAGTAGGGCCTAATTCTGAATCCTTAAAGAATTTTAATATCTCAGTTCAAATTCCAGATTCTTTTATGCAGGGACTTAAATCTGATCCTGATGGTATTTTTCCTTTAATTTCACCAAAAGATGGTACTACTATTAGTACAACAACCTATAGAAAACTTTGGGATCTTATTTGTGAAAGTGCCTGGGCTACTGGAGATCCTGGTGTAGTATTTATGGATAGAATACATGAAACACAGCCTAATCCCCAGCTTGGTAATATCCAAACATCCAATCCTTGTGGAGAAGAATTTTTAGAAGATTATGGTAATTGTTGTCTAGGAAGTATAAATTTAGCTAATTTTGTTTCTATAGATGGTCATGATGTTGATTGGGATCGTCTTGGTGATACAGTTATGTTAGCAGTAAGATTTCTAGATAATGTTATAGAAGTAAATACATTTCCAATGGGTGTTCCTAAGTTACGTGAAACTAATCTTAAAACCCGTAGAATTGGTCTTGGTGTAATGGGTTTTGCTGATATGTTAATTAAGCGTGGTATTGCTTATGATTCTCCAGCAGCACTTAATCTAGCAGAAACAGTAGGTACTTATATTTTGGATACTGCTTTACAGTATTCATCTATTCTAGCTGAACAACGTGGTCCATTTCCAGAATATTATAATTCTGCTTGGTATGGATCAGAGAAACTAAAAGCACTAGGAATAGACCAGGAAGTAGGTATTAGACATTCCTCAGTAACAACTATTGCTCCTACTGGAAGTATTTCACGTATAGCAGGGACTTCTTCAGGGATTGAGCCTCACTTTGATATTGCCTGGAAATCTAATATACTTTGGAAAGGAGTAGATCAAGCAAATTTAGTTACTTTAGATTGTCCATCTATATTAAGAGATATAGCAGGTGATAGAATTGATGATCTATTAAGTGCTCTAACTGGTGCTACTGAATCTTTCCAAAAAGAAAATATACTAATTAACTATGGTTTAGATCCTACCTTATATAGAACTGCAATGGAAATAGAACCTGATGCCCATGTACGGATGCAAGCTGTTTGGCAAAAATGTACTACTAATTCAGTATCAAAGACTATTAATCTTGCAGAAGAAGCTACTGTTGAAGATATATCAAAAGCTTTTGTACTAGCATATGAACTTAATTGTAAGGCAATAACAGTCTACCGTAATAATAGTAAATCAGTTCAAGTTTTGAATTCCTTAGGAGATACTACTTCTACTGAAGTTTGGGATCCTGAAGAAATAAGACCTAGGAAATTACGTGGGGAAACAACTAAGATGATAACAGGTCATGGTACTCTATATGCTACCATAAATTCACAGGCATCCTCACCTACTGAGGTTTTCTTAAATCTAGGTAAAGCTGGTGGTTGTGTAAATACCTTTACTGAGGCCCTTGGTAGAGTTTTAAGTACAGCATTATCTTCAGGTGTAGATCCTCAACTACTTGCAGAACAGTTACAAGGTATATCTTGTCCACATAGTGCATGGTCAGATGGTATGAATGTTACATCAGTACCAGATGCTTTAGGAAAGATTCTTGCAGACTTTGAACCTTTAGGATTTTTACCAGAGACTAGTCCAAATCCTGTTTCATATACAAATGGGCATAAACCAAATGGATCCTTAAATGGTAACCTTTGCCCTAATTGTGGTGATTCCTTACTTCATCAAGAAGGGTGTGCTGCCTGCAGAGGATGTGGCTACTCTGAATGTTCCTAGTAACCGGATCCAGTTGACAAGCTCAATAAGTTTGTGCTATACTGGCAGTATAGATTAAAAAGGAGAAACTGACTGTGAGATTAAAAAGAAGGAGGTATTCAGTAAGACAGACAGCAATAGGAATTGGAACAGCTAGTTGGATAATTGGAATGATAGGAGCTACAGAATTCCTGGGTACATCATTTCTAACAGGCTTAGCAGTTTTGATAACTACTGTATTCCACGGATCAGTTCTGTTTTGGATCTATAGAAGAACAGGTATACCAAATAAATTTTTAGAATGAGGAGAAACTAACCATTATGAGTACTTATACAGATTATGAAAGGCAAGTTAGTGCAAGTCTTAATATCCATGGGATTGATACTGATAGGCTCCAGGTACAAGTAAGAGACTATCATACAAATGAGCCTGCAGATTCCAGACTTCAGCCTTATAGTACAATAAGTATTACTTTTTACAGTCCAAATAGTGACATACAAGGTACTGAAATTTCATTATTTAGTCTAGAGGGTCTTACTTCAGATGTTTGGCTTAAGGTAGCTGAGGCTATTACCAAGGGTGTTTCAGAGGCAGAACAATGTTAGGGGGTGATAGTCCTCAGACTTATAGCTTAAATGCTCAATACTTTATAACTGTACTGGAACAGAATACAAGTATAAAAGAATCTGGTTCAGTACATAGTTACTGTGAAGCCTTAAAAGGGCTTAGAGCTATAGCTGTAGTAGCTGACTGTTTAACTCAAGCTCATCAGGATTTACAAGATCTAGATAATAAACATAATAGTAGAATAGATCAGATTCAGGAAGACTTGGAGGTGGGGAATGGTACGTAACCAAACAACCAGTACGGAGGACTTCTCAATATTGGGAAGTCTTCCCTCGGTACAGACTACACCGGAATATAACTGGTACCTATGCAATGCTATAAACCATATGGAAAATAAGACTAAAAAGAATATAGAAATCAGAACTAAAAATTTGGATATGCAGGACCATATAATTCAGGTAATAGTTCCTACTAGAGAAATAGTAAGTATAAAGAATGGAGTTAGAAAGATCACTCGTGAAAAACTATATCCTGGTTACTTACTAGTCTTTATGAAACTTACTTCTGCTAGTTTCTCTTGTGTTCAGGACAGTCCTGGTATTTTAGGATTTGTTAACATTGAGGAGGTTGATCCCGTTACTGAGTTACCTAAATTAGCTCCTATAACCTTATCTGAAGAAGAGATGAATGGTATATTAGAGCATATAAAAATGCCTACTAAAGACCTTCATTTAGACTTCTTAGAAGGAGATACTGTTGAGATAACTGAAGGTCCTATGATTGATTTCTTTGGGACTATTACAGATATGAATTCTACTAAAGGTACTTTATCCATACTACTATCCATATTTGGTAGAGATACCAATGTTGAGATACCTGCAGAAATCTGTAGAAAGAGGAGTTACTAAGATGTCTCTAAATAAAGCTCAGCTACACTTTCTACTAGAAAATGAGATAATAAACTTAGCTGAAGTCATTGATGCTGTTATAGACCTTAACCACTATGTGGGAGTAGGCCTAATTAGTTTATCAGATGATGTATCTAGGTACATTATAGACTATCCAAAGTCTAAATACAGACGTCTAGAAAGGACTCCTGAAGAAAAAGAAGTAAAGATCTTTGATGTTAAGGACAGCTTCTTTTATACAAACTAAATGGTGATACAATTGGATCCAGTTGAAGTGCCAGTAAGGTCTATGTTATAATGCTGGTATAGCAACTGGATCTGACTGAAAGGAGGAACAATGGATCCAATAGTAAACCTTTATTACCAACCTTTTCCGGGTAGGGGGACTCTATGGGCTAATAATAAGATCATAGTGGTACCTCCAGGCTGGAATGGCGGTAAATATAGTGGCTGGAATTTATTTTGGTACCCCTTAGAAGAGGAAAGGGAAAAAATAAACTTCTCAAAGGAAAAGGACTTAAAGGATTTCTTAACCTTATTTTACGATAAGGAAATAAATTTAGAACATCCTAAACAGGTAGTAGATAGACCTCAAGACCCTACTTCATTACCTGGATGGAGTCCAGTAACAAGTGAGGAAATAGATAACCTATTTATAACCACACGTGAGACTGGGGTGGATTCCCCCTTCTTTAAGAAGTTTCAAGAGTACCAAAAGCAAAATAGTCCAGCAGCCAGATATGGAAGAACTACTAAAAGTAAACTTGCTCAGAAAAGATACCGTAATACCGAGGGTGCTAAAGATAAAGTACGGATCAGGAAAGAGACCAGTAAGGAGTTAGAGAAGGTCTTAGCTACTATGGTAGCTGGTAATTTAGACCCAGAGACCTTATCAAAGTTTACTAGTCTAGTACAAGGAGATAAGGATGACATATAAGTTAGATATAGATAATGTGCCTCTAGGCCACCAATCTGGATCTTACTGGGGAGCCCCAGAGACTCCAGTAGCAGTAGAGAAGGCAGAAGAAGTAGAGATTAAGTTCAATTTGGATGAAGTAGATCCCATCCAGGGGACTGAATTTAATATACCTAATAGTTTGTTTCAGCATCAAAAAGATGATATTACCCAAGTACTACAAACTGATAAGAACTTTTTAATCCTTTCAGAAATGGGAGTAGGTAAGACCCCTGAGGCTATAAGTATAGCTATGCTCTCAGGAGCAAAGAATGTTCTAGTACTACTACCTAAAGCTTTAAGGTTAGAATGGGCTAGACAGATAAAACAGTGGACTGGAATAGATCCAATAGTCTGTCATAAGTCTAGTTCAAAGAGGCTAGATCCACTCATAAAAGACAGGTACGGTCCTACTAAGTCTGACACCCCTAATCCTTTCTTTATCCTGAACTATGATAGTATGAGAAAGGATGAATACAACGGTTTGCTGTCTGCTTTACCTTGGGACCTAATTATAATGGATGAAGTCCATCACCTTAGGAATCAGGATACTAAATCTACTAAGAAGATACTAGAGTTCTTAGAGAGTCAGAGAAAGGCTAGGATTATCCTAATGACAGGATCTCCTATTGTAAACAGTCCATTAGATTTCTATACCCTATTAATGATGATTGATCCAGTAAGGTATACAATAAAGAACAGATTCGAATGGTTAAACCATTATACCTATTGGACACCAATGAGAAATAAGCCTAAGATATATGGTACTAGAAATACAGACGGATTCAAGAAAGAGATCAGTACATTTTCAGTACAACGTAAAAAGGAAGAAGTACTTAAGTACCTTCCAGAAAAATTGGTTAGGGTTGCAACTTTAGAAATGGAAGACGACCAACAGGATGTCTATAATCAGATGGCAGATGGACTATGTGTCATGTTAGATGATGGGGACACATTTAGTGCACCTGGTGTATTAAGTCTGTTAACTAGGTTACGTCAGATTAATTTAGATCCTAGGTTAGTCAACATGAATAAGTCTTCAAGTAAGACTGAGTTTATTTTAGATCTAGTTAAAGAGGATAGGACTCAAAAATTAGTAATCTTTAGTACTTTTGCTAGTTATGTAGACCTACTGTCTGAGGATCTAAAAGCTATTGGAATACAGCATGTTACATTTACAGGAAAGACCCCACCAGATAAAGTAGCAGAGCAAGTAAAACAGTTTCAAGAAGATCCAGAAATGCAAGTAGCCTTAGGTACTATTAAAGTCATGGGGGAAGGTATAACCTTGACTGCAGCTTCTAATGTAGTACTTATGGATCGTTGGTGGACTCCTTCTGCCAATAACCAAGCAATAGACAGATTACACAGACCAGGCCAAGAGAATAGTGTTAATGTAATATTACCTTCCAATGATGGAAGCATGGATCAAGTACTAGATAGGATCCTTAATGAAAAAGCAGGCATAACTAGTGCCTTGATGGATGATAATGTCATGGAAGAATTTGTAGACTCATTCAGGAATACTCATCGTATGAGATTATAGGAGGTGACCTTATGACAATGACCCAAAGGCTTCAAGATCTTTATACCCAAGTAGATGCGGAAACAGAAAACTGGGAGGATAGTATACTAGTCCAGATACTCCTACAGTGGGAATGTACTAAGTGTGGGTATGTAGCTCCTACTAGTATGGACTTTGAGAATATACAGTCACTGGTAAAAGTACATGTACTTAGTGAGTGTAAAGTAAATCTTACTAGTTCTGAACTAAAATTAATAACAGAAGATGGAGGGGAAGCCTCTAACCTAGAAAAGAGACAGCTACCTAGTGGTACAGAACTTAAGTTTATGTTTGCTGGAAAATCATATGTGACTTTTGTAAATTTAAACCAGAATGAAAGGTTCACTTATAAGGTATCTCAGGCAAAAGAATCCAGGGATGGCAATCCTGCTCCTCACTTTATAAGTACTCTTGTTGGGCAAAATAATACAGAAGATTATACTTTTATAGGAACAGTCTTCCATAACTTAGATGGAGATAAATTTGTTTATAGCCGTAAATCTAGTATGACAGGAGATGCCCCATCAGTAATGGCTTTCCAGTATGTTTTTGGCCAATTAGTTACTGGGTCCCTTGCTAATTTTATACAGATCTGGCATGAAGGCAGATGCTGTGTTTGTGGGAAAGTATTGACTACACCAGAATCCATTCAAAAAGGAATAGGACCAGTCTGTGAAGGAGGTAGAATCTAATGTTTAAGAGTCCAAGAACTGGTAGGATAAAATATGCTACTCCATCGGATATAAATAAAATATTAGAATTAGCTCAAGAGTACGGTCACCTAATGAATTACATGACTGAGCCTGATACAATTAAGGCCCGTATTCATAAACAGGAATTTCTAGTACATACTTCCCATGGTGAATCTGATAGTCCAGAGTACATAGATGGATTTTACCATATTGTACCTATGAGGACTGACCAGGATTATAATTTTGTTCTCACACATAAAGTTTTCCCACCTTGGATACTAGACATAGCTAGAGTAAGGGATACTGGATATCATCAGGTAGGTATAATAATGCAAGGTGGTTGCCATAGGGATGTATTTAAGGATCTTATAGGTCAAGCTAAGTTTTTGTATCAAGAACTATGGTGTTGGTGTTCAATCAAGTCTAGTAAACCTGATGGATATAAGGAATTAGGATTTTCTTTTAATCCTAAAGTAGAATATACTTTTAGAAACCCTAATACTGATCCTATAAGGGAGTCAACTTATCAGCTGGGCCGTTGGGCAATAAATGATGTTGATGCTAATTGGAGGTAGGTATGACTAATATAAAAGTGCAGTCTTGTACTAAATGCCGAGGTGCTCTAAAACAAGATAATGACCTAGATGAATGGTTCTGTATGAATTGTGGGCAAAGACAATATAAGAGTATTCCTCTAACTATTGAAGAAGAAAAAGCTGCAGGTACTAATCCAGGATCTCACTATGTATCTTTTAGGGGTCGTGGAAAAGCTACTGCAGGAGGTTACCATATAAAAGATAATCCTTATGAAGGGTCTCTGTCTGAGAGAAGGGGCTCAGACGCTCATGCTAGAGCCCTAAGATATGAAAGGCTAAAAACAAACTTATGAACTGTCTTTGGTGCCACAATCCAGAAGATATATCTACTAGTGATAATTGGTGCTACTGGTGTAATAGATATTCTAATAACTGGAATCTAGAAAATATACTAAGTAATCATGCCCACGTTTTTGATTTTAAGACATTAGAAGATATAGATTCCTTTGTCTTTAGTAAGTGCCTAAACCCAGTTAGATCAGAAAATTGTGTCTATAAAGAAAAACTTAGAGCCTTACCTTATGCTGAGTACTTAGATAATAAAGAGATGAGAGAAAAATCCAAGTATTTACACAGTAAAGGTTTTAAAGACTTATCAGACTTTAGGTGGAATGTAAGATACCTAGAGGCCTTCAGAAAAAGAGACCCTGAAGGTTTCAAAGAACTTGTAGAAAGTGTAGATCTGTCGGAACTAGAGAGTTCTTAAGTTCTGGGACCAAAATGGCTGGTATACTGCAGAAGTATGGGGAACCGTAGTTTTTAAGTATAGGTTAACTACGATTTTAGTAAGTCTTAACTAGGATTCTTAGGCCGTCCTTATTTTTTCAGACCCACAGGTAGCCTTGCAAAAAAATAAGCCTGGACCCGTTTATAAAACGAATCCAGGCCACATTGTGGGTTACCTTATTTTTTCTTAGTTTTTAGTCTGAACCCTCCATTACTGCGGCTAATCTATCTTTATAGGCTTTGGACTCCTTAATTTTACTTTGACCCTCTGCAAGGAGTGCTTTCCTCTGTGCTACCAAGGCCTTATATTCAGGAGTACCTAATACTGATTTCTTAAGGTCACTTATTTGTTTACTGAGTCCCATCCAGGCGTCACCGGACTTAACAGACGTAGTAACATCTCCTAGGAACTCTTCATTGACCTTCTTGATAGCAGCCTTCTCGGCCTGTTTTGCATTTTTCCTATTGTCTTTCTTTATTTGGGCCTCTTGTAATTTCTGAACTGCTTTTACAACTGTTCCGGTTACGTTCTCATCGTAATTAGGATCACTGGTTAATGAGTTTATAATCTGTGCGTAATCATTTGCTGTAGGCATAATAGTTTTCTTCCGTCCTTATAAAATTTAATCTGTTTAATTGGATACTGGGTCACCGATAATGGATCACTTGTTTGGTTCACTAAATCCCTCCTTCTGGTCTATATTTAGTATACATTACGACATCTAATACCACAACCGCATATACAGATATCATATGGCAGAATACCAGGCCTGGTCTTGAGTGTCTCAGTATGTCTGGTATCATCATACTGCCATTATATAATGGACTTATATGGTCTGTCAAGCCCACCCGGCCAGTTCAGCCCATATGATTCAATATACCGTGGCTAATCCAATGGCCTGATTAAGTTCTGGAAATTTCACCGAGTTCTTGGATATCTTATATCTTATATACCACCCACCTCCCCC
>VTLG01009308.1_pt1 | contig 46462 bp, 49 predicted proteins | sample 4694571 | NCBI WGS metagenome assembly VTLG01 (sample SAMN12604809, study PRJNA352737) | marine metagenome | biome: ENVO:00000447; feature: ENVO:00000209|ENVO:00000569|ENVO:01000036; material: ENVO:00002151; isolation source: viral sequences binned using virsorter ... | reverse complement strand
CCTTTAGCACTTTTCATATCAAACACAACAAGATATTTATTTTCATCTGCTGTTTGTTCTCCATTACCACAATGTGCTTTTACAGCCAATCTACAAGTCATCTCACGTAACGTACCATCTTTCTTAATAAACGCTACTTTAAATAACCTATGTCCTACTAACTCAATAATATCTTGTTTCTTACGTAACAATTTGTTATCTGTTTCCTTTTGCATTTCAATATCCTTTTTAGTTTTAATAGAGGTAAACTTTCTTCCCTTCATACGTTTCATCCATAACTCATTAGATTGTATTAAAGATTTAGGTGCAGAAGGCCAACCAGTTCTATGTTGGTTGCTTTTTAAGTTACCCTTTTTCTTGTCTTTTTTTGTTAACGGCATAATTCACCAAAAAAAGTTATTGCGATTGCTTGACAAATGCGATAGTATACGTATAGAAAATGGTTGTCAAGATAAATTTTCTTAATCAAATCAACAGGTTAGTCATGGGCTATAAAAGACGACAAAAAGAGATTGAACGTACTGAAAGATCAAGACGTAGAGATTTTAAAAGAAACACTATCGCTAACGATCTTCATAGTATCAAGTATAGACAAAGAATAGTACCAAATAAAAAGAAGTCTAATACTTCTAAACATAGTAATACTGACTACGAGTAACATAATGCGTAGAATCATTATAGATATAGAAACAGATAGTATTGATGCATCTTCTATATGGTGTGTAGTATGTAAAGAGATTTACGGTGATTTAAAAGTATTCCGTAATAAAGAGAAGTTTAATTCTTACATACTACAAGACGATGTATTCATAGCACACAATGGTATTACATTCGATATACCGTTACTAAGGAAACTATGGAATTCAGATATCCAGAACGTAGAAGATACGTTAATCATGTCTAGGTTGTATAATCCAGAACGTGAAGGTGGACATTCATTAGAAGCATGGGGTAATAAGCTAGGTTACAAGAAGATATCATTCTCAGACTTTTCACAATACAGTGAAGAAATGTTAGAGTATTGTAAGAGAGATGTACTACTAACGGAAAAAGTATATCATATATTGTTAGCAGAAGGTAAACCTTTCTCACGTAAAAGTTTAGAGCTAGAATACAATATAGCTAGGATTATAGATAACCAGAAACGACATGGTTTCTATGTAGATAAATCTAAAGCTGTACAATTATATTTTGAGACAAAGACTAAATCTGAAGAAATAGCAAAAGACGTACATCGTTATTTTCTTCCTAGAGCTAAACTTATACGAGAGATAACACCAAAATATAAGAAGGATGGTGTTATGGCAAGAACAGGTCTAGCAGGTATAGATAACGTATCAGGACCATTTTCTCTTATACAATTTAAAGATTTTAATTTAGCTAGTCCTAAACAGATAATTGAAAGATTAAATGAGTACGGATGGAAACCTACAGTATTTACACCTAAAGGCTCACCAAAGATATGTGAAGAAAATTTAGCTACAGTATTTGACACTGCGCCAGAACCAGCTAGGAGATTAGCTGAATGGAAAATGCTAGAAACACGTTGGAAGACAGTACAAGCATGGCTTGAAAACCTAGACAACAATAACAGAATACATGGTACTGTGTATACTATGGGGGCTGTTACTGGACGTATGACACATGCTAACCCTAACATGGCTAATATCGTATCAAATGATAAGCCGTATGGAAAAGAGTGTAGAGCGTGTTTTTCTATTCCTAACAATAACTATAGAATAGTAGGAATGGATGCTAAAGGCTTGGAGCTACGTATGCTTGCCCATTATATGCGTGATAAGAGTTATATGGATGTTGTGTTGAATGGTGATCCACATGAGGTTAATAGGATTGCTGCTGGTCTTGAAACGAGGGCAGAGAGTAAAAGATTTATTTACGCTTTCTTATATGGGGCTGGTGCAGAGAAACTAGGAAGCGTAGTAGGTGGAACTGCGTCAGAGGGTGCAAAGTTGAAACGTGACTTCCTAAGTAATATGCCAGCCCTAGAAGAACTTATTACTAAAGTACAAGCTATGGCTGAAAAAGGTTCACTTAAAGGATTAGATGGACGTAGAATACTAGTACGTCATCAACATGCAGCATTAAATACATTGTTGCAAGGAGCAGGTGCAATATCTTGTAAGCAATGGTCTATTTGTATGGATGACGAGATACGTAAAAGGAAGCTAAAAGCTAATCTTGTTAATACTATACATGATGAAATGCAGTTTGAAGTCCACAGAAATGACGTTGATGAAATTATTTCAATTTCGGACTTGACAATGCAAAAAGCTGGCATTATACTGAATGTCAGATTGCCCCTTAACGCTGACGCAAAGATAGGCGTTAATTGGGCAGAAACCCACTAAACTCAAGACAGGAGCGAGTGAAAATATGAGAGAGAGTGTAGTAGTAAAAGGTGACGCAATGTGGGCAAGCCTACATGAAGTCAATAAGATGTCAGATAAATATCAAATCGATATCTGTAATCTTGATAAGAAAGATGTAACTGCTTTGGAAGGCTTTGGTATTCCAGTGCATAAAGGTGAAGGCGAAAAGAAGGAGAAAGGTCGATACGTTACAGCTAAGACCAAACTTCTTCCTAAAGTTATGGATTCAGCTAAGAATCCTTGGCCTTCTGGTACTGTTGTAGGTAACGGTAGTACTGTTAAATGTTCTATAAGCCCATACACATGGCAATATCAGAAGAAGTCTGGTATCTCTGCATCACTTAACGCTGTTATGGTTGTTGATTTTAAACCATTTACAGGTAATGACGATCTTGATATTGAAGATGGTTTTATCTTAGGAGATACAGATTTTGTTGATGACGACGATGATGATGAAGACGATCTATAACTAACGTTATAGTTTAATAGTAGGGGAAGTTACATAGTAGGTAACTTAGTGGTAGTCGAGGGATGGTAGCTATCACATTCTTTAACAGTAGGAGATTTGATGAAAGACGTAAGCACTCTAGTACCAGATATCAAAGACTTGATACTCAATGGTAAGAAAGAAATAGATCAGGATAATCTTAACGAACTGTTAGATGTTGTACGTGAAGAAGTCGAAAGGCTTCTTTCTCCTTATGAAGGGGAACGTAAAAGACTACGTTTATCAGCTATCGGCAGAACAGACCGTAAGTTATGGTATGAGATAAATGATCCTATTAAACGAAAAGAAACTGCATCATTACGTATGCGGTTTTTTTATGGTCATCTGTTAGAAGCTATCCTACTGTATCTTGCTAAAGAATCTGGGCATGACGTACAAGATAAACAACGTGAGGTTGAACTAGAGGGCGTAAAAGGACATATTGACGCTGTTATTGACGGTGCTTTAATTGATGTTAAATCTGCTTCAGATTATAGTTTTAAAAAATTTAAAGAGAAGAAATTATTAAATTCTGATCCATTTGGATACATTGCACAGATAAGTGCATACATGCAATCACTCGATCTTGAAGAAGGTGGTTTCCTAGCCATAAACAAAAACAATGGAGATATATGTTTAATGGGTATGGACGAGTTAATGACTATCAATGCTTCGGATAGAGTTAAACATGTTAAGAAGATGGTAAAGAAAGATATACCAGAACGTTGTTTTGAAGATATACCAGATGGACAAAGTGGTAATCGCATCATAGGTAAAGATTGCGTATTCTGTGATTACCGTGAGAGATGTTGGAGTGACGCTAACAATGGTGAAGGGTTGCGTACGTTTAAGTACGCTAATGGTTATCGTCATTTCACACATATTGTTAAACAACCTAATGTATCAGAGGTATTATGAGTAAACTGCTAAAAGCGCACCAACCTTGTCCTATCTGTGGTAGTTCAGATGCATTAGCTTATTACACTGATGGTACATACTGCTACTCTTGTGAAACTAGAACTAAGGACGTGGATATGCAAATTCAAGAAGCTGTAACAAACGCTGTTAAACCTATAAAAATATCTATATCGAACAAAGGAAAGATACAATCACTAGGTAAACGTAAGATAAGCCACGATACATGCCGTATGTTTTCTGTAAAAGTAGACGACAGTAAACACATATACCCTTATTACAATACTTGGAATGAGCATGTTGCTAACAAAGTACGTGGTAAGGACAAGATATTCACAGTAGAAGGACGTATTAGTGAGGCTGGTTTATTTGGTCAACAAATATATAAGAAAGGTGGTAAGTACATTACCTTATGTGAAGGCGAGTTAGATGCTATGTCTGCTCATCAAATGTTTAATAGTAAATGGCCTTGCGTATCAGTTAAAACAGGGGCTGCTGGAGCCAGTAAAGATGTAAGCGATAACTACGAATATCTTATGAGCTTTGATAATATTGTTATATGTTTTGATGATGATAAAGCAGGAAGAGACAACGCTAAAAAGGTAGCTGAGATACTGTCACCTAAAGCTAAGATAATGAAGATGCGTTACAAGGATGCATCAGCATATCTTATGGAAGATAAAAAAACAGAGTTTGAAGCTGATTGGTGGAACGCAGAGAGCCACACACCAGATGGTATCGTAGCAGGGTCAGAGCTATGGGATGTGCTACAGAAAGGTCCAGAAAAGTCTATCGTTAACTATCCATTTGAAGGCTTAAACGGTATGACCTATGGAATACGTAAAGGTGAGTTAGTAACTATCTGTGCAGGTACAGGCATTGGAAAGAGTAGTTTCCTACGTGAAATAATATACCATATCTACCGTAACAGTGATGAAAACATAGGGCTTATGTTTATGGAAGAGAGCGTAAGGACTACAGCAGAGAGCCTTATGAGCCTACATATGAATAAGCCGTTACATCTGCCTGACGTAGTGTATGAAGATCAAGCCTATGAAAATGCATTTAACGAAGTACTAGGATCAGAACGTTTCTACTTCTTTGACCATTTTGGTTCTAACACAATAGAGAACATAATAGCTCGTATTCGCTATCTTGTACGTGCGCTAAATTGCAGGTACATAGTACTAGACCATATCAGTATACTGGTTAGCGCACAGGAAAATGCGTTAGATGAACGTAAAACTATCGACTCATGCGTAACCAAACTCCGCACTCTTGTACAGGAGCTAGGCATCTGCCTTATCATGGTATCACATTTACGAAGACCGTCTAATGGGTCGCATGAAACTAACTCTGTTAATGTTAGTTTAAGTGATCTTAGAGGCTCACATTCTATAGGGCAGCTAAGTGATATTGTTATAGGACTAGAACGTAACGGACAAGCAGACTGTATTGTAGAACGACATACTACGTATGTTCGCGTAATTAAAAATAGGTTTAGCGGTCTTACTGGACAATGTTCTAAACTGTTCTATGACCTGACAACAGGGCGTATTACTGAGAATGAGGAATTGTAACATGAAGTTTATAATACTTATTGTTATGTTCATGTTTGATCCATTGCATGTTGGAGATGATTCTGTAGTGATGCTGTCTCAACATGACAAACCTTTAGTGTTTGATACTGTAGAAAAATGCACTGAATACGTTAACAATAATCTAAAAAATCTAATAGAGTATGCTAACCTAATGTATAAGAATGAAGGAATTGTAAAAGAAATTCTTTGCGTAAAAGATTTAAAAAGACGTAATGCCGTCTAGATTTAGATCAGCTTTTGAAGCAAGGTTTGCTAGAGATTTACGTGAGCGTAAGATAAGATCAGCATACGAAGCTTATAAGATACGTTACGTTCCTAAGACTAGGCTTTATACTCCTGACTTCTACGTTAAAGACTTTGACTTTTATGTTGAGACTAAAGGGCGTTTTGTTTCATCTGATAGAGCAAAACATCTACTGATTAAAGAACAACACCCTGACCTTGATATACGTTTTATCTTTATGAACGATAAGATACGCCTTGACAAACGTAGTAAAACAACGTATGGTGATTGGTGCAAGAAACATGATTTTAAATATGCTGTTAATAGGTTGCCTGACGAATGGATGAAAACATAGAAGATAAATTACTTGAGTCTATAAAAAATATTAGCCTCATATTTGATAAGGATAAGGACAAGAAACGTGAGTTTGTTGATCCTAACGGTATTATAATTCTTATCGAAAAAGACCTTAAAGATGAAGAAAACTTTAATGTATCTGTTTTTAATTTTAAAGAAGATGATGAAGATTTCCCCATATGCAAAGTAATAGCTTACGGTTTACTACAAATTCTTGATGAAGACCTTGAAACAGTATTTGAAAAAGGTATGAAAAAGGTGCTTGACGAATCTGATGAAAATGTTAAGAAGGTGATTCAGGCAGAGGTTGTAGACTTTAACGAATACAAACGAGTAGTAGACAACAAACCTTTTTTAAAAGATAAGGAAGATAATGACGATGCAGGATAATGTCAACCATCCTAAACACTACAAACTCAATGAACATGGTATTGAGTGTATAGATGCTATACAGGCTAGTATGTCTCAAGAAGGTTTTGAAGAGTATCTACGTGGTAATGTTTTTAAATATCTTTGGAGATGTAACTACAAAGACCATAAAGTACAAGACTTACACAAAGCTAAATGGTATCTAGCTAAACTGCTTAGTATTGTAGATAAAGACATTACCCAACCTATGTTTAACTTTGATAAAGAGAATACTGTCGAGGTAATAAATGAGTAATTACGAAGACTTTATTCACATAAGTCGTTACGCTCGTTATCTTGAAGACGAGAACAGACGCGAAACGTACCAAGATACTGTTGATCGTTGGTGGACATATATGACAGATAAGTTTCCATCCTTGTCCAAACATAAGGATGTGAAGAAAGCTATAGAACAAAAAGAAGTGATGCCGTCTATGCGTACCATGATGGCGGCAGGTCCAGCATTAGATAGAAATAACATAGCAGCGTACAACTGTAGCTATCTTGCTGTAAATGATCCTAAAGCATTTGATGAAGCATTAATGGTACTTATGTGCGGCACTGGCGTAGGCTACAGTGTAGAACGTGAGTTTGTTGATAATCTACCAGAAGTGCCAGAAGAGATTACAAGAACTGATGAAACCATCGTAGTCGCAGATAGTAAAGAAGGTTGGGCTAAAGGGTTACGTCAGTTGATATCACGCCTGTATGCAGGTGAGCATCCTACGTGGGATTTATCACGTATCAGGCCATTTGGCAGTAGGCTTAAAACATTTGGTGGTAGAGCCAGTGGGCCAGAGCCACTAGATAATCTATTTAGATTTACTACTTCTACTTTCTATAAAGCTATAGGACGTAAACTGTCTAGCCTTGAGTGCCATGATATAATGTGCGCTGTAGCAGCGGCTGTAGTTGTAGGTGGAGTAAGACGTAGCGCAATGATTAGTCTGTCTAACTTAAGTGATGATCGTATGCGACACGCTAAGATGGGTAGCTGGTTTAATGAGAACGTTAACCGTAGTTACGCTAATAACTCTATAGCATTTTCTACCAAGCCTGACATGGGTACGTTCTTGCGAGAGTGGACATCTATATATGAGTCTAAAAGTGGTGAACGTGGTATCTTTAATCGTACTGCTGCTATGAGTAAGGCTAAAGAGATTGGTCGTGATGATTCATTTAGATTTGGTACTAACCCTTGTGGTGAAATATCTTTACGGTCTAAACAGTTTTGTAATCTTAGTGAAGTAGTAGTACGTCCAAAAGACACACAAGCTACAATACGTAACAAGGTGCGTATAGCTACCATCATTGGTACGTATCAAGCTGCCTTAACTGACTTTAAGTATATATCAAAAGGTTGGCAAGTTAACACAGAAGAAGAACGTCTGCTTGGCGTATCGTTAACAGGTATCTTTGACAATCCAATCACTTACAATCCTAACCCTATATTTCTATCTAAACTGCGCGACTATACCAGAGAGATTAATAAGAAAATTTCAGAAGAATTAGGTATTCCTGCTTCTACAGCTATCACTACTGTTAAACCATCTGGTACTGTATCACAACTTGTTAACAGCGGTAGCGGTATACACCCTAGATATTCTCACCATTATATACGTAGAGTGCGTACTGACATGACTGATCCGTTAGCAGAATGGATGCGGTCAAAAGGTATGCCGTATGAGGTAGACGTATATAACAATAAGAATTGCGTCTTTTCATTCCCTATATCGTCTGATAAGGAAGCAATAACACGTAACGATATAAGTGCTATACAACACCTTAGAGTATGGTTAAAGTACAGAAAGTACTGGACAGACCATAATCCTTCTGTTACAATTTATGTAGGTGAAGATGAATGGATGGACGTTGGTACATGGGTATGGAATAATTGGGAAGAAGTGTGCGGAATAGCTTTCCTTCCTAGAGAAGATGACTCTCATAGTTATGTACAAGCTCCTTACGAGGATATAACACAACAACAGTATGAGGAAATGATAGCTACTCTTCCTGACATTGATTACTCAGAGTATCGTGAATACGATGATAATACAACGTCATCTCAAGAGATGGCTTGCACCGCAGGAGTATGTGAGATATGAAAACAATAATACACGTAAACCAACATGTAATTAAAAAGAACAGAAAAACAGGAGCTATTGATCCAGTGTTAACTTGTAAAACATATAAGTCTAACACCTACGCACATGAAGTGATAATAGATGGCCCAAGCCGTATTGTATATAGTCCTGATAAACCTCTGTCCTGTGGAGCGCATGTATGGATAGAAACAGAAAGTAAAGTGAAGACAGCTTAACCATGAAGGAAGCAGAAACGATATTGTCAGAAGTAAAAGTATATTTAAATACAAAGGGGAACATAGAAGTAGAATACAACCATGTTCCCCCTAGTGACTTTGTTAATATTATGGAGAAGAAGTTATCAGATTATGAAAACACACACATCATAGGTAACTTCTTAGAACGTGTTAATACGTTAAGTAACCAGTATTACAATAACGTCAATAAATTACTTTCTCCCTAAAAACTTGTTAAACCCTTTGATACCAAATGATGCACTGATTGCTATCATAAGAGCATTTTGATACCATTCTGGTAACTCATTAAGCACAGTAAACCCTCGCTGTATAATGTCTTCCATGCCGGGAATAAACACAAGTATAGCAGGAACAGTAAGTATCACGACAAGATACTCATCCTTCCAGCTATCACCACTGGCTTTTGCCATAGTCTGTTCCCACTCAATTTCACCAGTAGCTACTTTTTTGTGTACTTCTGCTTCAGCTACAGCTTTAGCAACCTTGACCTGTGACTTAGCCTTGGTTTCTTCTAGCTTGCTCTCCATCCAAGAGCCGCCAATGCTGCTTACTGCACTTACTATTGGTCCTATTAATGGTATCATTGTTGTTTAGGCATCCCTATTTTGTCAGGACTTACTGAATATTTACTAGGTCTGTTAGCTTGTCCTTTTATTTTCATTTTATCTACAAGCGCAGGATCAATAAAAGGAGCTTTTCTTACTTCATCATCTGAAAATATTACTCTTTTATTATAACGTTTCATAGGCGGTCTTATAGAATTTGGTTTTACATTGAGAAGTTTTTTCATATCAGAACTAAAATAATGATTTATAAGTTGTTCTAAATCATTCTCTTTTATAGTTTCTACAGCTTTAGCTCCAATTAAAATAGCTAACACTCCTTTCCAATATTTTACTTGTGCGCCTGTTACACTTTTACCTTTTACTAACACATCGTGTATTGTTTCAACTGCTTGAGGATTACTTAAAATTTCAGTCATATATTCCATTTTCTTTTGATGCCTTATTCTTAAAAAAGCATCTCCTGCTACAAACTTTAAACTAACAACTCCCCTAGCAATAGAATAAAATCTTGAAAGAAGAGAAGACATAGCTAATGCAGAACCTATGTCACTTACAGGAACATTAACAATTTCTGAAAAACTAAGTCTTGATATTTCATAAATTTCATCTAACAATCTTACTTTCTTTTCATTTCTTCTTTTACCCTCCATACCTGCTGATCTTTTTATCATATCTAAAGATGCGGCTATTTGGCGTAAGGGTCTTCTAGCTTTTTCTAAAACTGTTGCCATCTCTACTAAATTAACTTCAGACAATAACCCACTATGATTAGCAGCAACCCAAGGAGAATCTTCAGAAACAGTTTCCATACCTGCTTTCATATCTCTTTTAGGTGTAAGTTTAAAAGAGTCTTTATATATTTTATGTATCATTAGTTTTTCTAAACTTTCTAATACTTTTACTTTTTCTACAGAATCTAAATCTGATTCGTCAATTAATCTTAAAACTTGTGTGGTAATAGTCCCTCTATCTAAATCTTTTGTAGCTCCTAAAGTTTCTACAAACTCATTAGCCATTTCGGGTGTATCAGTAGATTCAAAGTATTCTTTTCCTCTTTGTATAATTGATCTATTAGATCTAGCATTTATTGCTGGATATGTAACAGTAGTTTCATCTAACATGGCTTGTATTAAATTGTCAGAAGTTTTAGCATTACCTATTGCGTTAGCTAACTCTGAGTTTTCACCTAAACCTTTCTCTACTGCTTTTCTTAATCTAGGTAAAACCTCATCGTCAAATATTTTTCTTAATTTTACAGTTTCATCACTTTCTAAAGCTTTTTTTACTTCATCTCTTCTAGCTATTATTTTTTGTAGGCCATGAAATTGTTTAGAATTAATCATTCCTGCACGTTCCATAATAGCTATCTGATCTGATGATAGATTATTAATAAATCCACGACTAAATTTAGGAAAATCATTATTTAAAATACGCCCTATAGTTATTTGAAATAATGCAGCAGCTTCTGCTTTATCTTCTTTATTAGGAAACATATTTTTAAAAGTATTTTCCATTACTTCATTATTTTTAAATTTAGTAAATAAAGCAAAAAAATGTTGTGGTTCGATTGTGTCTTCATAATCATGGTCAGTTTTGTATACTGAATCTTTTCCTTCTGTTCCAGCTTGAGCTTTCCAAGGTAGCCTTTGTGATTTGTACGTTTCTTTTGCTATTTCATATTTTTTCTTTAACTCTGTTCCCTCAAAAGCTTTATTATCAAAATGAGCATCTAATACTTCATCTATTTTAGTTATCATTTTAAATGCAACATGACCTTCAACGTTACCTCTAGCTTGCATTAACTTGGTATATATACTGCTTCTATAGTCTAATAAATCGGACATTAAGTATTTAGGAGGTATCAACGAATTAAGTGTTTCAAAAGCATTAACATCAGTAGTTGTCATATCTCCTAATATTTCGCGCAATCTTTCTGTTTTTGCTTCTCCAGTAAGCTTAGATAATTCTTCTTCATACACATCAAAATCAATAGTGCTTTTACCTTTATTACTTCTAAATACAACGTCATCTAATTCACTAATATCTCTTAATTTATTATAAGTATCTTGAACATCATCTCCATCCATCATCCGTAAAGTATTGTTTCTAGCAGAAAATACTAAGTCAGCTTGAGTTTGAATAAATCTTCCTGCTTTTGTACCTTTAGAAGTTAAAGAAGATAGTAATCCTTGAGTTTTTACATCTGACGCAAAATCTACTAAAGATTGTACGCCTATAAGTTGATCGTTTTGATAAAAAGCATCATACGCATCATTAGTTACTTGTGTTGATTTTTCAATTCTTTTGGTAATTAATTTTTTAATTCTTTCTGTTATACGTTCTGAGTTATCTATAATTTCTTTAGAAGACAAATTGCTTCCATTTCCAAAATGATCGTCATAATGAAATAATTCATCAGCTACTCTTCTAGTTTCTGCTATTTTATCAGGACTAGAAAATACATTTTTTGGATCGCGCATATCTCTAATTTTAAGTAATATGTCATCACCAGTATTAGATTGTTCGTCTAATTGCTTTTGAAAAGAATCAAGTATTTTAGAATATTCTTCATTTTCTGGTTTAGCTAAATTAGGTTGATCTAGTATTTTTTCAAATTGGTGCATTAATACTCTTGTTTGGTCATTTAACACTTCTTGTTGTGCTTCTAAATCGGACATCTTTCCTATTTGTAAACCAGTAATTTTTAATAAACCTAATTGAACTGTATTCATACTTGCTTTAACAATAGATTGTTGAATACCTAAACCTGTAAGTTGATATAGAAAAAATTGAAGTTGTTCACCTTTTTTTCCTGTGTATTTATCAGCGTATTCTTTATGTTTTTGAAAAGCTTTTTTTAAAGGTTCTCTGTAAGCAGCAGGTAATGATTCTAAACCTTCAGCTACATCCTGCATAAAACGTAAATGTTTGTTTCCTTTTATTATGACTTTATCATTTAATTCTTTAGGAGTCATTTTTACTAAATCTTTAAAAGAAATACCTTGTGAAATAGCAAGCATACGAGTCATAATATTACTAGGATTTTTAGGATCAGGTTTAAGCCCTAAAAATAATCCTACTGCTCCAATACCTACACCAAAAGCAACGTTAACAGGGTATCTAGCTACTCCAGTTCCTCCTATAAAAGCACCCGGTACAGCCATTAACGCTCCCATATCTTTATATTCTGAATCTCCAAGAAGTTCTTCTGTAATTTGCCAAGCTGCACCTCCCCCTATAGAAGCATTTAATGTTCCTACGCCTGTTACTAAACTTTCTGTAGTTATATCTTTAGCTGTTTTTTTAAGAGCTTGAGAAAAACTAGAAGATACTCGTAAAGCGTTTCTTAATAATTTTGGAGTTTTTAATATCATTCTAATACCAGATACCATAGGTAAGAATGGAGCAGCAATCATAGATGATTTATAAGTTAATTCAGACCAAAATCCTCTTTGAAATTTAGGTACTTTTCCTACGTAATCTAATACCGTATCTTCTAAATCTTTCATTTCTGTATCTAACCATTTACGGAATCTTTTTCCTACCTTGTGGTCAAATTGATCTACAACAGGATTTTTAAATGGGTCAACTAAATCTGCTTTCATAAAATCAAGAGCAGTTTTACTTTCTGCAAAGTTTTCAAATTCATTTAAAGTACCGTTCCAAGCTCTAAAAATACCATTGAACATTAACCCTCCAGTGACAGATAATCCTTTAGGAACGGCTGTTATAGCTTGATATCCTGCTTCACCTACAAATTCTGTAGCAGTTAAAACACCTGCTACACCTCTTCTACCTATATCTAAAAATGGTTCTTTACTTTTGTAAGTTTCATTATGTTCATCTCTTGGCATATTACGAAATGGTTCATTTAGTTCATCAGTAGTTACAGCGTCAACAGGTGATGCTGTTTCAGTTTTTTGTTTAAAAGTCTTTACCATTTCACTAGGATCTGTAGCAGAAGGAGGAACTGGTTTTAGTTGACTTACTAACTGATTTCTTCTTGCTACATAATTAAAATCTTCATCTTCTGCTGCTTCACCAACATCTTCTCTTTTTGTTTCTAGTAACTCTAAAGCTATTTCAGCAGATTCTTGGTCTTCAGCTTTAGCCATTTCAGAAAGAGATTTATCTAAATTAGCTTGCATTTCTGCAGAAAGATTTTCACTTTCGTTTAAATTAATTGTTTTATCTCTTTGTATACGTTGCATATTATTTAATCCTACTGGTTAATTTTTAGTTAGTACGTGCAGGTAAATTTTTATGTATATCAGTAGCCATGTCTTTAAACAAATCTTCAATTATAGTGTAAGCAGTACGCTCTGACCTTGTATATTTAGTAAGATCGTCACCGTTTGTTTCAAAAGCAAGTTGTGCTTTTTCTAAAACACTATGCAAATTATTAGCAGGAAAACTACCACCCGTTGTTGGATCAAAACGTAAATTACCTGATAAATCATTAATTTCTAAATTATGAAAAGGATTATGTTGGTCTATATCTCCATAACTTGAATCAAACATTAAAGTAAATAGTTTATTTTGAGCCGCTACTGTATCTAAATCTTCTTTAGTCCTTACTATAGGAGAACTAGCCATAGTTAAAGATTTTTGTCCTAACCTCTTTATTATTGCAGTTCTAAATTGTTCATACTGTCCGTAAAAATCTCTTTCTCTATCTGGTGAACTACCAACAAATCTTATTGTATACTTGCCTATTTCGTTTGTAGGTTTACCTCCATCATCATAAATAGGAAAACTTCTATTTGCTGGTGGAATAGCTGATTCAGTAAGGTTACTTCCAAAAACTCTTTCAAGGGGTTGGCCTGTAACCCCTTTAATAACAGGTTTTTCAACTTGATTGTTCTTCCGTTCAGGAAGAGTTAACTCATTATTTGCTCTAATCTGACGTGCTAAAGTTTTTGCTCTTGCTTGTTTTTCTAAACCATATTTTCTTATAAAGTTAGAAAACTGATTCATTTTTGTTGTTCCTGCAAACTTCTGTATCTCTTCGTTTGCAGCAAGCTCTATTTTCATTTGTGTGTCGATATCTTGCATAACACCAACCAAACCTTCTCCTTGACTTGCAAAAAGAGCATTTAAGTTATTTTGAAAATCAGCGTCTGAAATAGTTCTGGCACTTCCTTCACCACCTTGAGAAACAGCCGCATATGTATACGCAAGTTGTATTTTACTAAAAGATAAAGCTGCTGCAGCTTGTGCGCGTAAGTATGCAACAGAAGTAACGTCTGAAGAATGTGCGTTTACTCTTTCTAAAGCATTACGGTAATTTTCTTCTTCTTGTTGTAATCCTTTATTATTATAAAATAATCTATTTAATTTTTTTTCCTGTTCAGGGTCTAAATCATTAGGGTTTAAAATAATTCTTTTTCTAGAATCTAAATTGTCTCTAGTAAATATCTGTGAGCCTAAACTAAAAAGACCTTTTACTGTATTTATAATATTTTCAAATTTAAGAGATGTTGCTGCAGGTGCAGATGCTAAATAACTAGCTCCTAATCTTCTTAATTGTAATCTTTCTTCTTCTTCTAACTCATCGTGAGCCGCAAGCAAAGCTAACCCTCTATTATAAAAATCTGTTGCGCTTATTCCTGCTTCTTGTAAAGTACTTGCTTGTGGATTTGCAACTTTTACCCCATCTAAAATTATTTCAAATAAAGCTCTTTCTGTTGTTCCTTTTTCTAATTCTTCTCCTTTGTTTGCTGCAACCGTTAATGTTAATACACCCATTCTAGAATAAAGACGATTTATATCAGTAACCTGTCTTGTAGTATTACCTATAATGGATTGTGTTTTACTTAATTTAATTGCTGCTGTATTTTCTTTGTCAGCTAAGTCTTTTTGTGCGTTAGTTCGGACTACTGGTACATTTCTTTCATATGTAAGACCATCGTGTACATACGTTTGTCTTTTTGGTTTAGGAACTTTTAAAATATCGAATAAACTAGATAACATTTTAAAATCACTAGCATTACCTATATCTTCTTTAGCATCAGGTGTTAAATTATCCATAGCATTTAAAAAATTTGCTATATCTTTAGAGTTACCTTCGTTATTAATTAATCGTGTAGCTAAAGCTTTTAAATTGCTAAGACCAATTTTACCGTCATTACCATCATTAGTTGATGGATTATTAATATTTTTTTGATTATTAGCATTTAAAAAAGGTTGTACATCAGAAGGATGTTCTACATTTTTTCCTTCAATATGTGTAACATTTGGACTAGCTGCTTGTTGAGGAGACACACGTGTAGCATTAACAGCATTTCTACTTGCTCCAAGAATAGATAATTTTTTAAGACGTTCTCTAATATTGTTTGCTTTTGGACCTTCAATACCTTTTAAAAATGGAGTAACTTTACTATCAAAAAGTTCAGGAGTAGCATTTACTTTAGTTCCCCAATTATCTGATATATTTCGTTTTTCTAATTCTTGAAATGTATTTTTTATATAACTGTCAAGAACATGTTCAGGAACTTTGTCAAATCCACCATGGAATTTTACAACATCACTTAGTTGTGCTATATAATAATTTAAAACTTGAACAGCATTTGTTGTATTAACTTCTTTATCGTCTGCACCAAATTTTCTTAAATAATTAACTGGAGATAAAACTTGCATAAACCTACCATCGTGAATATACGCTATATTTCCATCCCTTTCTGATTCTTCTTTACTTTTAATGTTAGTAGAATAAGTTTCTTGATCTTTTGCATATTTTACTGCCTTACCATAAACACCAAATAATCCTCCTACAGACATTTTTTGTAAATCTGAAATTTTTAAATTTTGATTAGTAAAATCTTCAGAAGTAGTGTATCCTGTTTCCATTATTTTTTGAACAAGTTTTTGAGCAGGATTACTTTTAGTCTTACTAGCTTCTAATTTAGCTTCAAGTTCATCTGCTCTTTGTGCGCCAGCAGCTATTCCACCCATTATATTAAGAAAACCCATTACACTTCCTCCATAGGTATTGATATAAACCCTTCAGTCATAGGCATACTACCTTCTTCTTCATTAAATATATCTTCTTCAGTTAATTCAGGGCTATTATCTAACTTTTCCATTTTCTTTTTAAATCTTTCAGGAGATACTTTAGCCATCATTTCTAAATGTTCATGTTCTGCCATCCCTTTAGGTGGTGCAGTATCAAGAACATTAATATCTTCTACTCCTAAATCATCAGCAATTCCTACAATATTCATAATTAATGCAGGTTTAATTATTTCTGCTACATCTGCATCAAATAATCCTTCGGCTACACCTCCTACAACATATGATGATGCTAACATTTCAGCAGATACACCCATATCTAATAATTTACCTATGCTGGATTTTGCGTGAGGTTTTAACATAGTTTCAAGAATTGCCTCTGAAGCTTCCATCGGATCAGATGTTAAAGGAGGTTTTTCATACGGAAACTGACCGGGATTAGCTGTAAGTGATTGACCGGGGATAGCTGCACCTAACACATCAGGATTAAAATCTTCTTTTGCTAATTGATTCATTTTTACCATTTTATATATTTCCTTAACTTATAGCCGTAGGACTTTTAGTATATCGTGGTGCTTCATCTGAAATACTTACTGAATAATCTTGTATAGCTCCCATACCATTTCTTTCTAATTGTTCGTTGTACCTTGCCATTGTTGACTTAAGATGTTTACGAGCCGCCATAATAATAGGCTGTCTAGCTCTTTCTATAAATTCTTGACGGTTATCTTCTTTTCTTTTGGTGGATGTAGGTAAAGCTCGTTGAACATTTTTAGCAGCTTCTTGTTTTGCTCTTTGTGTGCTTAATCTCCTTAAAGCTGTTAATTGTTTAGCGTTATAAATGTCTACAGGAGATGTGCCTCCTTTACTTTGTGATTGTTTTCTTTTAGTTAGATTATCTAAAAAACTTCCACCATATTCAAAAGCACTTCCTCCACCAGTAAGACCAGCACTATCACCGTATATAGTCTCTTCATAAAGGTCTAAATCAAAATCATCATCTGCACCAAAAAAGAAATCAGAAACACCCCCAACTATGTCTGTGCCAGTGTCAAATACCCACTCTAAACCATCTCCAATAATCGGAATATCAAAAAAACTCATATTATTTTCCTCTCTATGACCCTTTAAATATCTTACCAACAAGTGTTTCGGCAGCAGCGGATAATGAATTATTTAGAAGTGAACCTATGTAACTACCAATTTGTTGTTCAGCGTTAGCGTCTATTTCCATGTCAAACATATCTTTAGAAAAAGAATTTTGTATAGTAGTAAGAGCTAACTGTTGCGCTCGTTGTTGTGCATTTTCAGTAGACATAAAAGCATAATGAATATCATCACGATACTTCTGCCATAAATTAGCTTGTGCAGCAGTAGTCATACCAAGGATTGCTGCAGCATTTAACTTATTAGCAGAATTCTGTTCTGCAGTATTAGCAGTATTAATACTTCTACGCCATAATGTATTTGACTGTTCAATTTGTTGAGACATTTGAGAGTTAAATTTTTCTCTAGCATCCTGTAATTTAGCATTATACTTGGCAATAGAATTTGTTTGGTCTACGTTAAACTGATCCATAGCAGATTGACGATTAGCGTTATTAGTTTCTACAGTAGCTCCAAGTTGATCGTAAAACTGGTTAACTTGATTTTGTGTTGTAGCGTTAAATTGTTTAGCCGCATTCGCTGCTGCTTGATCTGTAAAGAGTGATTGAACTTTACTTTGATAGTTTAGTGTTTCCGTAGCTTGTCGGTTAGTAAGATTAGCCATGTCCATCTGAAGAAATGAAGCAGCATTTTGTTGAGCAGCTTTCATCCTATTATCAAGGTTTTGCCTATCCATAGCAGCAATCGTAGCTGCATTAGCTAAAGCTGTTTGTTGTTCGTTGTTTAAATTCTGTAACTGTATGGTAGCATTAGCTTGTGCGTCAGATTGAGCTATAGGAATACTGCTTTCCATTAAAGCTTGTACCATTGCAGCAGCAGCCATAGAAGACGAACCAAGCCCTCTTGCATTCATCATTCCTTTTACTTTACGTGCAGCAGGAGCAGCCCAAGGTGGAAGTTCAGCACCAGAATCAAGTGCAGCCATAAGTTGTTCTATTTGATATTTAGTTGTAGCTTCTTTTGCTAATGTTTGAGTTTTAGCTTCTGCAAGACTACCTCTTTCGTACATTTCTTCTTTAGTACGTTCATCAACAACCTGATTAGGATCAATTATTGCACCTTCTGAAACTTCTCCTTGTTGTGCCGTAGATGTTCCGATACTGTCACTGACACGCTCTATATTTTCAATAGTAGCAGCGTCTGGTGCAGTAGGACTATCCACTTGTGCCGCACTATCAACTTGCGCTGCTGTAGCTGCTGCACCTGAAGCATCAAGGTTTGTTGGACCTGTCAACAACTCATCTGTCTGAACAGTTTGATCTGTAGGTGTATATGCTCCTGCACCAAGATCAACACCACTAGAAATGTCTGTTGGTCCTTCTCCTGTACCGGGAGTAATAGCTCCTGTTCCTTGCTGACCCATAATATCAATGATAGGTTTGTTCTGTCCTTCAACAGTAGTTATGTCGTCAGTATCAGGAAGTGCAGCATCCTCTTCAGGAATAGCATCTATTGAAGGGTCGTCTGCAGGAATATTTATGTTTGGTTGTTCACTCATATTACTTTACCTTCCTAGTAATCCAATACTTCAACTGGATATTTCTTTCCATCTATTACTTTAAGTTTTAATTTACCCTGTTTACACACCCATCTTTCCTTACCACGTTGGGGTGGGTCTGTACGTTCTATTGTACGTTTTATACGAAGACAATCAGATAGACTGTCCTTTGGTGTAAACTCTAAAAGTGTACCTGCAGAAGTATACAGGTATAACACAAATCCTACAAATGTTTCCATTACTTTCCATTATGTGCTTCAAGGTTACGTGCCTGATCTTTTAACTTATCTATATTAGTTTGAGCTTTCTCCATATCCTGTTGTAACCTGTTAATGTTAACTTTATTGTGTAACATATCATTTACTTTAGCAGTAATAGCTTCTAGTTGTCCACTCATATGCTCTATTAACATAAACGCTTCTTTTTCTGTAGAAGATTGAGGTGTATTAATTCTAAATTCACTGTTCTTTTCTAGGTCAGAAGACATAAGCTGTATCTTAGTTTCTAGTTTATTAAGTCTTTCTACTACACCAAAATACGCCCAAGTTCCTATTGCTACTGCTGCTACTATTGATAACAGATTACGTATGGGCATTGCCACAGATGTTTCAGAGGTTACTTCAGCCATTTAACAATTAGCTCCAGTACATTTATTTGCTACAACTATCCACGCTATAATACCAAAAAACACAAATATAACTATCAACTTTCCAAACTCTTTAAGCCAGTAATATATTTTATTCCACTTAGCATCTGACTCTATCTGACGTTTCTTTGCTACTTCTTTTGCTTTCTTACTACTTTCTTCTTTAGCTTTTAAACGTTTATCACGTTCATCTATTATTGTTTCCCACGTACCCATTCCCCACTTTCTATCTATTTCTCTAGCTAGTCCTTTAATTGCACGATCATTCTGTTTCTGAGCTAGAATATCATTAGCTACTGCACTTATAGCTGTATCATCATCGTATCCTTCATCACCAGCCCTTATCTTTAAAACTTGTTGCATACGTGTAGAAGGTTCAGTAGATTTTTTAGGTTTACTTTTATTCTCCTCATGTGCGTCTTGATGACCAAATAGACTATCTAGAGAATGTGTTAAATCTTTTACATCTACACACGTTTCAGCTATCTTTTTACAAGCGGCTATACTTAATGCTATAGTTGCTGGATCCATAGTACTTTCTCTTTTTCATTTCAGATGTTAACGCTTTTCTTATCATTCTTAGCGCACAATGTGCTAATCTACGTCCTTCTTTTGTATTAGGATAATATATTTTTCTTACTTTTATCACCTTGCTCTGTTGTTTAATGGAAATGGAGATTCTGCAAATGCTAAATATATCATTGTATGTCCAGCAGAATTATAACCCCCTGCTGCACCTTTAATTTTGAAACCATTAGCCGTAAAGTCTACATTAGAATTACTATCTGAGTAATCTGCATCAGTGTTATTAGAATACAATTCAAGGTTTACTGGGTTAAAAGTGTTTCTTGCATTATCTCTAATAAACCAATTACCAGCGGCATCTATTTTTTTCAACATAATCCAAGCTGGTTTAAATCCAAAAGCCCCATCATCAATAATTACATTAGGTCCTCGATCTGATGCTCCGTTACCAGTAAATTTTCCAATGCCAATTAATCCCGGTACTCTAGCAAAACATAAAGATATGCATCGTTTATTATTAGGGTTTATAGCTCCACCAGTACCTAAAGTAACAAGTTCTGCTGTTGGAGCTTCATCGTTCCATTGATGAATACCATGTGTTGATATTATACTGTTATTTAATTGTAGATGCGTGTCGGCTGCATTTACTGCACCAGCATCTGAAAGAGTGTTTTGTTCATGATATACAATCCAATTAAGACTGTTTGTATCTATACATTTATTAATAACCATAGCTGGTGCGCTATCTAAACCATGTGGATATTTCATAGTGCTGCTGGTGTCGGCTGTACTAGTATAGTCAATAATTGAAAATCCACCGTGAGAAGCGATTGACATTTTATTTGGAAAAACTGTTGCATCATTATGTGGAGTAAAAGTAATTGCCGCACCATCTTTAAAAACAGAACCGCTAGTCATTGATGCTCCGTCTGATACTGATACCTCATTTGTAGCAGTAGGAGTACCGCCAGCTTTCCAACACCAAGCCACATAACTTTCATTATTTGTATTAACACTTTCGTGATTGCCTAGATTAAACCCAGTTGATGTAAATGCATTTAACATTTCAGTATAACCGCCATTAGGAAATGAAAGGCTACGATCTGTAGCTTGGTTTTGGTCTATTGATGAGTTTGATTCTAAATAATTCTGCGCTCCTCTTATAGAATCAAATAGTCTGTGATCGTCAGTAGCATCTCGATTTTTAATCCATACCCAATCAGGTTGAAATCCTGCCGTTACAGCTTTTCCACCAGAACCTATTGCAGTTCCATTACCTTCATATGCTACAGCTTTAAAAAAATCACTTGGTTTTGTAAAAGTTGGTTCTGCCATATTATGTGTCATCAAAGCCTTATAATCAGAATTACTTGGACCGTATTTCCAATCTTCTTCAGTAAACCTTGCTTGATACACTTCACCAATATATGTTCCAACTGCTGGAACAACCATTCCAGTTACATTATCGTACGCAAAACCTGTTCCATTAGTAAGGTTAGCACTATTCATAAGAGTGCCATTCTTGCCCCAATAGATTTTATTATTATCCATATCAAGATAAGTTTGGAGTGTGTCTCCTGTAGTAAATGAAACTCCATAACTAGTCGCAGAACCATCATTCCATTTTTGAGTTAAAGTTCCTCTTACTCCCCATCCTTTACCGTTAGCATGGCCAATATATTCGGCACTAGCCCTTCGCATAGCAGTAGCTGCTGGACTATTAACAGGAGTTACGCCTATTGATATAGAGTTAAAAGCCGTAGACCCATCAGTAGCAGGACTAATAAGGTCTATTTCCCAATACCATTTTCCAGAACCTACTCCCATAGTTACACAACCGGGAGAAATATTTCCTGTAGCATCTGCTGTAAATTTTAAATTACCTTCAGATAATGTTGGCCCTTCATCAAAACCTTTTGCTAAAGGATTCCATGTTGCAGCGTTTCCAACGCCTGTAACGGTAGATGTCATTTCTCCAAAACCAGACGGAACGCCTTTTGTCCATGAAGCTGAGTAAGGCCGCCACGTTATCGATACACTTCCATAACAGTTAAACCCCATCCACAAAGGCACATCGGTTGGAAGATTTGTAACTGTCGGTTTCTGGCCAAGTGCCACTTCAGCATCGGAAGCAGCACCGCTACCCCCATTATACCATTCCGTGTTTACGCCAAACCATGCTTTTGCACCATGCCTTGCAAATCTAAATACGTCACCAGACGCACCGCCGTTTTGATTAATTAAGCTGGCAACTTGTGCATTGTCATGATAAATCTGAACCGTGCCATCCCCGTTACCAATGTACATTCCCCAATCAGATGCGTCTGTTTGCCTACCGGGATAAACACCATTTGCACCGGGATGACCATATTTCGTGATAATATAGCCGGGAGAAGCACTGCCAGAGCTATCCCCATTCATTAAAAATTCCATATACACTTTATCAGTGTTAGAAATAGGAATGGTTGAGTAATTCCATTTATCGTCTGTAGCTCCAGCAACGTATGTGAGGTTGTTATTGCTTAATGTGTTTTGAGCGATTGCCCAAGGACCAACAGGATCAATTGCTGGATAGACTGTAATTTGTTTAGTCGTACTATTCGCACAGTTATCTACAACAATGTTGTTCGCACCTATGCTGACAGGTGTAAAATGATTCCCACGTCCTGATGAATCTTTACCTACGCCATAGGTTGCGTAACTAGGGTCATCGAATGCTAACCAAAACGAGTTTCCACCGTACGTTAAAGTGCTTGGGTCTTTTGGTATCCAAATACCTGTATCTGAATCATATTCACCAAAATCTGTAACCGACTCATTTCCATTATCTGTTACGATAAGGTCAGCAAGGTAGCCGCTAAAATTTTGACTTCCATCGGGATATGCTCCAACAGCAATTATTGCACCGTCTAGAAGATTACTATCAAGACCAGATGAAGGATTTGAATCGGTTGCGAACGATGTAACTTCTGCACCATTAACAAACATTCGCATATAATCACCAGCACCACCGCTGGCGTTACTGTCGTATTTTACGAAAACATGGTGCCAAGCCGTTGGATCACGATAAACAGCATTTGTTTGAATTTCTCCACCACCACCACCGTTAATTGTAAACTCGATTGCATCTGTTTTATATCGTAAAATATCTTCTGTACCACTTGATCCACCAGCAATTACATTGACGTTTGTTCCTCCAAGTGCCGCTCTCTTTGCCCAAAATGAAAGGCAATAACGATCTGGTGTGCTAGATGCACTGCTAGGATCAAATGTTAAATAATCAGCAGAACCATCAAACAATAAAGCTCCTGCTGGACTATACCCACCAGATGGAAAAGACATAATACCTGCAGGTACAACGTGAAGCATTAAGATACTCCTCCATGATTACCCATTAGAAGCCAAGTATCTGTTGCTAGTTTTAAACAAGATACCGCAGCATATTGTGCAGATATAGCTCCACTGCCTGTAGAAACTCCATTTACTGTTACACCTGATCCTCCAGTTACCGTAGTTGTTCCAGCTCCTAACATCACAACATCTATTCTGTCTCCTACAGCAAATGCCACTGAACTGTTAGGAGGTATGGTTATAGTTTGTGCGCTAGCATTTGATGACGTAACAGTTTTAAAGGCATCTCCTATAACAAATGTATAACTTGTTCCTGTTTGAGCATTAGTTGCACCAGCTATTTTAGCAGGAGTAACAGCATTATCTTGAATATCTGCTGTCTCTACTGTATCAGCAGGAAATAACGGTACTTGACTAAATGTAACCACACCACCAGAAGAGATAGCTATAGCATCAGTGTCAGAAGTATGACCAATATTTGTACCGTCAATTATGATACTGTCTACAGTGAGTGTAGTGAGTGTGCCTAGTGAGGTAATGTTGCTTTGTGCTGCTGTTGTAACAGTAGCTGCTGTACCGCTAGTATTACCTGTTACGTTACCTGTTATGTCCCCTTCAAAATTAGCGACTATTGTTCCAACAGAACCAGTTACAACTTCACTAGACAATGACGCATCTGGTACAAATGTAAGTTTACCTGCTGAATCATCCCAACCAAGAAAAGCATTCTTTGCTGCACTACCATTATGATACTGCATAACAATACCCACATCTTTATCTGTGTCTGATCCTAATGCTCCTCCATCAGCAGCCGTTTGAAGATGGATGATTGGGTCTACTACACCCATAGTTGCAGTATTAACTGTAGTGGTTGTACCGTTAACTGTAAGATTACCTGTAAGTACAGTATTCCCTCCTACATGAAGATCGCTAGCTAGTGACACAACTCCTGCAGAAGTCATTTCAAAATCACTTGTATCTGCTAATGATGTGCTAGAATGTATTTTAAACTTCTCACTATCAGAGTCGTCAATACCTACAGTAAACAGAGTTGTGCCGCCTTGTTGAAACTGTGTTGTAACGTCACCGCTACCTGCACCTACGTTAAGCTTGTAACCAGCAGAAGTAATTACACCGCTTGTTGTGTCATCTCCACTGTTAATTAAAAAAGCATCATCTACGTTAAGAGTATTTGTAGCTAGTGTAATGTTTGTTCCTGCTACAAGAGCAGTTTTAGATATCGCTATTGCTGCACCAGAAGCTACGCTTGCGTTAACTACTGCATTTGCTGCTAGTTCATCTGCACCTACTGCATCATCAGCTAACATTGCATTTTCTACTGCACCGTTAGCGATAGTTACTGCACCGTTAGCAGCTATTGTTACGTCACCTGATAAAGCTACAGGATTAAAGTTAGAGCCATCTGCTACTAAAACATGCCCAGAAGTATTAGTACCCATTGTAAGGTCATCACCAGATATTGTTAAATCACCAGCTACAGTAACGTTACCTGCAAAAGCTGCAGTAGAGTTAGCTACAGTAGCATTAGGGGTAAACGTTGCATGTGTTACGTATGTACCTGCACTATTTATATCATTACCTAATGTTAGTACACCGCCATCAGCAATATTAAGTTTCCATTCATCACCAGCATCATCTCCTTCATCTGCTGCAAATGTAATTGCTAGTGCCGCACCTTCTGCTGCAGCAATTCGTAGTGAGTCAGTAGTAGTCTCATCGTACTGAACAGATACATCTGAGTTAGTGCCGAATATTAAATTAATATTATCTGGAACAGTGCAGTTAGCTGGTAAAGATGTAATAGCTGCGCCTTCTCCATCAGTAGACCCATCATGGCTATGTCCAGTAGTCTTGTGAAATGCTGCTAAAAGGTCATTAAATTCATCGTTTAAATGCGCTGCTTTAATAGTGTCACCTGTTGTAAAAGTATCAGTATTTGATCTATTAGGTCCATATCCTGCCATGTTACATCCTCGCTCCCGGTGTAAATTCTAATTCAAAACCTTTTAAGGTTATAGGTGGGTTAGTGCTTTCATCTTCTAATCGTACAACTACTGTAAAACCACTTCCTTCTACTGATTGACGTACGATAGGCATCCCTTCTGCATCGTAAACTGCTGAACCGTAAAGTGATCCACTATCATCATATACTGCTGCCGTATCTGCAGTTGTAAGTGTATAAGCACTTGGTTGAGGTGTACCAGTATCTTCAAAATCATACTTTACAAATAAACTTGCGTTAACTGTACCTTCAGGATCATAGTTTACATTAATACGTTGCATATTTTTTCGTATACCAGCATCTCCCATCGTTAGATCAGGAGAACGATAAATTGCTTTCATTGCTGTACCATCAAAAGAGTTACCTGATTCCTGTAGATACACATACCCATCAAAACCACCGTGTACTATTTTTTCTAATCCAGATACAAATCCTGAGTCACAACAAGCAGGTTTAATACCTCGTATATCACTATACTCCCACCCTATTTGTCCTGAAGGATTAGATTTAAGTACACCAATAATACCTTTAGCAGTACTTTCTACTCCACCAGTAGGGTAAAATAATCTATATTGACTTTTATCTCTTATGACTACTGAAGATATATTTGTAAAACCTATATCACCTATACGCTCTTGTATCTGCTTAGATACTGTACCAAGTTCAACGTCACCGATACGTGCCGTACCAGCAATAGTACGTAAACCATCAGGTGCAAGAAAGATAACGTCACCACCTATTTCCTGTATACTGAAAGCATCTGAACAACCAACGTTACGAGAAATAGGAGCTATGGCAAAGTCAGTCCTACTTGCTCCAGCTAATTTGTAGATGCGGTCTTCACAAAATATAATCAGTTCACCACGGAAAGATTTAAGAGCAATAATTGTACTATCTACGTTGAGTGAACCTGCACCATTACTTGTTGTAAAGTCGTTTTCATCACCAATAGCAGAAAATATAACTGTGTTTGGTTCTGCACTCATACCAGCATAAAACATATGGTTTTTAAAAGATGTCACCATGCTAGGGTTAGTAGGTGCTGTACCAAGACCTGCAAATGTAACTGCACCACCACTTATTGAACCTGTAGTGTTTTCAGACATTGTTACAGTAGTTCCAGAAATAGAAGAAACTTTAGCACCAGAGCCTATATTAGTACCCCCTATATACATGCCTTCCATAATACCTGCTGCACTACCTACTGTAAGAGATGAAGAACCACTAGAAGCAGTTCCTGTAGTTGAGATAGTAGTAGCACCTTTGATATCCATAACAGTAGTACCGTTATACACACTTGCAAAGTTTGCACCGTCAGCAAATATCAAACGTTCTTCATTAGTACTAAAGTTGTACTTTTCAAACCGATAACGTCCTGCACTAGTACGACTAGAATCAATAGACGACCATGTGCTTCCTGTACCAAAATATACGTTAGTGCTTTGCGCTGCAACAACACCATTATTAAATACTGCTACACCAAGAATAGTACTAGACGCACTACCTACTTGTGAAGAAGAATATTTAGCTGTACCACTTAATCTACGATACCCACCTTGAACAGAAGGTTCAAAGTTTTGCAAGATAGATGCTGCACCAACAGGCATAGTGTACACATCCCTGTCCAGTACTAACCCACCTGACGTTGTAACTACATACGGTGAAATATACTCTGGTGAAGTAATATCTGCCATATTAGGTGTTAACTCCTACAAAGTTACGAGACATTCCTGTTATACCTGCTGGATAAAAGTAGTTTTGATGGTTGATTAGTTCTACACGCATACGCTTTACACCTTCCATGTAATCTTTTTCTGCAAGTTGTGCGCCAGCCATGTTTGCTCTCATCATGTAAGCATAATACTTAGCACGATTAACAATGATATCGTGGAACCTATCAGGTAATGTAGGTTCATCATTATAAGCTGATAGATCAGTGTGTGTTTTATAGTAATCAAAAGATATATTATATGTACTTTTATCGGGTATGGGAGTTAGTCCAAAATTAGCATTATCTTGAGTACGGTAGACAAATCTAGGAATACCAAATTGACTAGACATAGTAGTGTTTAAATCTGACTCACTATGAGTATCAAGCCATTCGTTATATGATAGAAAAGTCAAACGTTGAGGTTGTATGTTTTCTGTTACTTCTATCTTTTCTACGTCATAATTAGCTGAAGCAGAATTAGCTAAACTAATGTATGTTGTTGCAGCCGTAGCAGTAAACTTAGTAGTATTATACTCCCCATCACCAATGTTGTCAATACTTAATGTTGTATTTGATATTTGTTCTCCACCAGAAGACGTACCAATTTGTAACGATATATCTCCACCAAACGTCCTAGTACGAACAATGTACTCTTTGTTAATTACTGTACTTACATCTTGTGTAACTTCAGCGGCATTTAACCGTACTGCACCATCCCCTCTTGCCTTGGTGTGGAATGGACTACCTGATACAGTATCCCAATCACTCAAGTTATTTGTGAAGTCTCCATTAGTGATAAGATTTTGTGGTGTTAAAACAAATGAATTAAAGTTAATCTTTCGTGCGTCAGAAGGATATGCATACAATCTTGTACCAGCAGTAGTTGCCTGTTCTTTACTTTTATATAGATAAGCCCATTCTACTTCAGAGTTATATATATCGTGTATTGCTTTATTTACAACATTCTTCACCATTGTTTGTACGCCTCTTGACGATCCAAAGTTAGATGAAGTCAGTTCTACTTCGTTCAACTCGTTAAGTACACGGTTAGTAAGTTGTAAGTAGTTTGCCATAGTTAACCTTTCGTATTGTATTTTGGTTTACGTACACTACCACCGTTAGCGTATGTCTTTGTTACTTTACCGCCAAATTTCTTTATGTATGTTGGTTGTTGAGTACCTATTTTATACGGATGTCCACCATGCGTTTTAGGTCTTTTTGAAGGAGTATACGTTTGTACTGGCGTACCAATTTTAGCTTTAGGTTGTGTAGTTGTGCGAGTAATAGGACTAACTTTAGGTTTAGGTTGTTTAGGTGCAGTAAGTGTTTGCACACTATCAAATAATGCGTGAGAATTGGTTTCATCACGGTTTGGAGCGTACTCTAGTTGATTACGAAATTGTGCAAATTGTGCATCTCTTTGTGCATTTTTAAGAGCTTCTGCTTGACGTTGAGAGTTAGGAGTAGCTCGAAGTCTTTTTTGCCCATGCATAATACTAGGTATGCCTGTATTATCAGTTATAAGGGTAGGCCATCGTAGGGTTGGTTGTTGTCCTTGTGATTGTCGCCATCTATCTTGTGATTCACGATATCCAATATTCGGAACATTATAAAATGAACTAGAAACATTTTTTTGATTGTTAAATTTATTTTTATGTCTTAAATACTTTTTATAAACATTAGGATCATTTTGTTTAGCCCATTTTTCCCATTGTTGCTTTTGTTTTAAAGCAGCTTGTTTTATAGCGTTATCCCTTGTTTTTTGATGAGTTAAAATTCTAGCATATCTGGGACTAGTAGCAGCATATTTATCGTGTATACTTTTTATAAATTTTTCTTTTCTAGCTTGATATTTATCTAACTGCGGTAATACATTTTTAAATTGTTTTCTTACAGCCCTGTTACTACGCGCAGTTGCTTCGTTTATAAACTGTAAATAAGCTTGAGAAGGTCTACGCCGATTTATTCGCATAAGACGATGTTCTCTAAGTATCTTGGGATTAGCAGCAATAAGCTTGTTTCTAAAATTTTGTTGAAATTCTGTAATTTTACGTATTTGTTGTTGAAAGTTTTTTTCTTCATTACCTAAAGTATTACGTACTGCTTCCTGTGCGTAACGGTTAGCGTTAACTACTTCAAAATTAGGAAAACGAGGAGTTGGTGACATGCTTTATCCTTTGTACTTAGCTACTCGTCCACCGTAAGCGTAGTTCTTTTTAACTTTACCACCACCCTTGTAGTACTGTGGTATCTTTTTCTTTTTAGGTTCTTTTTGAGTTTTAGAGGACATAGCCCCTTCACCAACTATACCGCCAGAAGCTTTTTCATCTAATAGTTTCATACCTAAAATACCCCTAGCCCTATTAATATCCCCCTCACTAGGATTTTCAGGAATAGCTACACCTAAATAATCTTTATAATTTGTCTTTCCTTTAGCATTTGATAAAATTCGTTTAGCATAGTTTTTTTCTTTTTTACTTTCAGGTATTTTAGAAGTACTCCACGTAACAGTAGAACCACCATACGTACCTGCTTGTATTCTCCCTCTTTCACCCATATCTTTTTCTCCTTTTATGTACCAGCAAAGACACGTACGTTAGCTGTACTACCTGATGAGTTGTAACATTCTATACGGTCAATAGTGTCTGCAGACCAATTTGTTTCCCACGTATCAATTTCACTTTGATGATTACTTTCATTAAACGTGCCAGCCATATTTCCCATATTACGACTATCATCACTAGCTAGACAAAATGGAATTCCTGCAGCAAGTTTAACACAAAAACCATTTTCAATATTACTACTTGATAGTGTGCCACCCTCATTACAAACTAACTGCAACTCAACAACTTGATCTGACTCTACCCATAAAAAATCAAAATCACCTAGCATAGTGTCATTCCATATCTCTGTAAGAGTAGTATTAGTAATACTGTATCGCTTATCAAAGTAATGTGTAATCGTTATCGAATCAGTAGCCGTAGTGCTTCCACCAGTAATAGTATGCGAATCATCGTCATCTATATCTACTGTAAAATGTGTTGTAAGACTGAGGGTAGCCATATTTATTTACTCCATTCTTTTTTCAGATAATTCTGAACTAAATTAACTTTAGTAAACATATTATTATCAGAAGATATTGTCTGTCCTACTTGAAACAAATTATACAGTATAAACGATTGCTCGTAAGATATGTTAGTAGACATCCATCCTATAATATTAAGTCTTTTACCTTTTGTTATGTTTCCTACACCGTGAGGGTATATAATTGGAAATAATGCTATTTCTCCAGCTTCTAACTTTTTAGCTATCTGACCCATTGGTGTTTGAAGTATAAATTCTCCACCTTCATAATCATCTCGTAAATTTACACTAAAACCATAGTCAAAGAAGGTGTTATTTGATTTAGGTCTAGCTTTAAACTCATCAATATGAATATTATAATGGTCGTCTTTTTCATATTGGTTGTAGAAGTTTACTGATACACGATTAGGACAATATACAGTATCCATAAAGTGTGTGTCATATAACTTGTCAGTGATTATCTTCTTTGCTTCTTCTGGTATATTAAGTGACTCAGAGTTGCTTTTTATATTACTTTTAGGTTGTGTTAGTTTACCGTCTTTAAAAGCATGGTAGTCTTTTATTTTCTCAGTACACGTTTTAATTTCATCGTCATTAAGTATTTTAAAAAAGTACATTTTGTTTCCTTTCATACAAAACAATACAATACAAGAAAGGTGTGGGGTTTTTACAGACACCCCACGAAACTGTAGTAGATTACGTGCCAGTAGACACTGTAGCCGATTCAACAGGGTTGACTGATACATCAGCCATACAAACGTGAATACGGAAACGTAGCGCACTTTCACCAGATGACCCACCATCAAGGATAAGAGCATCAATAGTGTCAGCGGCTGTAACCATACGTGCATTAGCGTTAGTTGCACCTACGGCAGCTTCTAGGAATGGAGAGAAACCAGCAGCACAAGCAGAACCGTCAAGAAAACAGTCTACATCACCACCAGTATACCCGATATCCATAGTAATCTGACCATTGCCTCTAGCTTCTAGAACTTCTAGACAACCAGCAATAATCATGGTATCAGCAGGAACATCAATCAGTTGAACGATATCTCCACCAGTACCGCCGTCAGCAGTATCCCATACAGGAGAAGTGACGACATAAGGAACAGCAGCATTAGAAGGATGTCCAATAGTGCCACCGCCTGTAACAGTACGATTATAAGTAGCCATTGTTCATTCCTCCCTTTAACTATCCAAGTCCATCAAGCCTTTGAATACGCCTTTGTAGCCAGTGCCTGATCCACGAATAACTTTACGTCCAAATACGTGAAGTCCACGTACAATGTCAGCAAAACTATTAGGATCACGAATGACTTCTGTTTTAGCAATATGAGAAGCAGTAACTACTGCTGACATATGACCAAACAGGATCAAGGTATGTCCAGAGGTTGCGGAGTCGTTGAAGACATGCGTTGCAGCAGAGCCAGTAGTACCGACACCGATTGCATTAGACTGATACAAGTCAAAGCCGTGAAGCTGTTGACTTGTTACTTTGCCGTTTAGCAATGGTGACTGTCCACCACCTGTGATTGACATGTCCATAATTTTAGAAGATGCACTACGAAGCACTTCATAAAAACCGGGGGCTGCTACTAGCCAACGATTTTCTTCTGGAACATCATTCTTATCTAGTTCCGCTGCAGCTTGTGCTACCAGATCAGCTATTTCATCACCAGTATTAGCAGAAGTTGTTTGCGTCTGTAGAGTGCCTGAAGGAGTTGCAGCGTTATCTGCAATTTCTTTCAAAACATTATAGTCATAGGCTTTCTTGAGGGTGTATGCTCCTGAAGAGGTGGCAAGTGCCTCAAAGTTTAGATGACTATGACGTTCCTCGATATCATCGACCTTAAAAGCAAAGTAGTTGCCTTGGTCAACCACCAACTGAATCTGGTCATCTGCCAGAGCTTCAGTATTTACGGTGCTACCACGTTGGTAAGCATTAACCGTAATGGTTGGTTCTTTAATGATATTAACAGTATCCCCGAAGTTCTCAATTTCTCCAGCGTAGTCGGTGTTGGTAATAGCTTCCGCTACCGAAGCACGTCGAAAGAATTTGAGGACTTTTTGGGAGTAAATAACGGGTACGAAATTACCTGACGGTAGATTGCCATACCCTGCAGCAGTAGTAAAAGCCATGATAATTCTCCTTTTATATCATAGACGATTGCTGTCTTACTCTACGGAATCCACAACTCTTCCCTCACGAACTGCTCTGTCGATTTCTTTCTCGACTTTTTCATATTCCCAAGGTTTAAGTCGTGATATTTCGCTAATAGACCAAACCTTTTTATCATCTTGAAATTGTTCCAAAGACATTTTAGTGTTAGTCTTTGTTACAGCTTGCGCTGCATCATTTCTTGATGCGTTAGGTTTTGCTCTTTTAGTTGAGTTTGACTTATTACGAGTTTTAGGCGTTTTGATGCCAGTGTCTGCCTTAAACAAATCAATAACTCTAGCGGCCCATTTTACATCAGTATTATTCTTGTATATACCGTCAGAAATACTAGGCGGTTGTTCTTCAAGCCAACCAAGAAATACATCACTTTCCTTGAGTACTTCAAAATCAGGATGAAAGTTCATAAGTTGCTTGGCTGCAGTTTGCACAACGGCTTCCTGTTCCTTAATACGCAAATCATGTAATTTATCCTCAATATCTCGTACTCGTTCATTAGCTTGAAGGGTAGAAATAGTCTCTACAACATCGTAAACGTCTGGATACTTTTCTTTAAACTCTGTTAACTCTTCTTCAGTCTTGGGCAACTCTTTTATATCATGTTTTTTTGCCTCTACAGAAAACTTAGCTTGCAGCAGTTCTTTTTCTTGTTTCCACTCGTTTAACTTAGTATCATAATGACGTTTTAAATCATCATAACGCTTTTTAAAGTCGTGAGTCTGTTCTGTACCTTTCTTAGAAACTAGTCCTTCAGATTTAGCAAGTTGTTGACGAGTAGCCTCTACAGGGTCGTCTATTTCTGCTTCATCTTCTTCATTGAACGTAGGTTCTTCTAGATTTTGCCTATAACTATTCTGATATGGGGTAGGCTCTAGTTCTGTTTCGTTCTCCTCGTTTAAAGTTTCTTCAACCATAGTTACCTCTCCTTCTATTGGGGCTGCACTGTGTGCAGGTTGCCATCGGTAGGTGTGTTATAAGACAGGGCCGCTATACGCAGGTAGCTGTCTACGCTAGAAACAACTGATAGAATTCCTCATTACGTTGTTTCAATTCTTTTTTAGCACCGAATCCATCAGTATAATATCTTTTGTATTCGGCACACATTGTATCAATGTCATTATTGCATATTGCTCCAACAAACTTAGGAAAACTTTTTAGTCCGTAACTTCCTAAGTTGTAAGCAAAGTCAATTAGCATTTCTTGGCTATTTTCTGATAGTGAGTCAAAGTCCTCGTTAAAGTGTGTAGACAATATTGCTTTAGCTCCACTTGTAGCATAGTCTAAATCTTCAATGAGTAATTCTTCTACTTCACCGTCAGTAAGTCCTTTGTTAGCTTGTTCTACTTCAGCATCACGTAACTTATGACCGTATGCTATTGTGTCGTTACCACCTTCTGGTGAACGATGGGGAAACCAAAGTTGTTTATCTTCATCCCAACCAATCTTACCACCGTTCTCAACGTACTTTAGATATTCTATAAATTTATCTGAAGGCATCATGTTAAACGCTCGTCTGTTCGTTGTTTACCCATAAATGATTTTTCATAACCTTTAAGAATATTAGTAGCATCTTCAGCATTTTGCCTCATCTGTGATACGTTAGCAGGTGTAATATCCTTTGGTACAAATCCTAAACCTTGGTGTATTTCTCCACCATGTTTATAACCCATTGGGGCTGATAGACCTTGTTGTATCCTTTTACCATCTGGTGTTACCATTGCAGGTTGTTGTGTTTGGGTGCGTTTTGCTTCTGCTGTTGCAGGTTTATCTTCTTCAAGAATAGCTGCATCCTGATCTTTTGATAACACAAATCCACCTTTCTGCATCATAGGTGGCATAGATTCCATCGGTGCAGCAGCCATAGCATTTGGTGGTAAAGGAGGCATAGCTCCTTCAGGTGGTGACATCATTGGTGGCATCATTTCACCTTCTGCCATTGGCATCTCAGGAGGTGCTTCCATAGTTGGTGTATCTAGAAAACTTTCACCACCCATTGGTGCAGCAGCTTCCTGTTGACTAGCAGCGTCACTTTCTCCACGTTTTGCTAGTTCTTCTCTAAATGCTACACCTTCTTCACGTATTTTATCTAAGTATTTCTGTCCACCACCAAAGAACGGTACAAGACCTTTAGGAATAACGTACTCATAGTTACTAATTTTAATTGGAACATCATCTTCAGGATCAATTTTAGAAGCAGATAGATCAACTTTATTCTTTTGTGCTAACTCTATAGCTTCTTTTGCGTAACGGTTAAGCTGGTTCAAACCGTATAAAAGGACTGTTTCGTACGGTAGAACGTAGTCACCTTCATTCGCTTCTTGTGGTATATCGTCAGCTACTGATTCGACACCACCTTCTTGTGGCGGCATAGCTTCTGGTTCGTTAACCATACCTAAACTTGCCATCTCTGGACTTTCTGCAAAACCGCCCTCTATTGGACCGCCTTCCTGTTTAAGTTCTATTTTTTTTGTAAGAAACATTATACTATCCTTTAATTTAATATAGATATATTTGCAGGTTTAAGCCAGTTACGTTTAATCATTAAACCTACTACATAACTTGGAGTGTCAATTAACGTAGCTCTATATAGTCTACCTAACCAACTACGTCTTGTTCCTTTCATTTCAGCCACAATATCATCAGTACGTTTATTAGCTATATGCGAAAGAACTTTAGCAATTACTTTATTAGAAGGCATCATAGATACTAGTTTGCAATAAAGTTTATGGTAGCCTAATTGGTGTTCTGGTGTAAGATAACGGTTTGAATAAAGTAGCCATTGTTTAGCACGATAGTTTCCTAAACCATACATACGGTTCATCATTGTACATATTATTTTATCACCACTAGGATCATCAGACACATCTTCTTGACCTGCATATCCTTGCTCTGCCTCTTGTAAGTTTTGTGCAGCAGATTGTTGAGCAGCGGCAGCTTGTTCGTCTACAGAGCCATACGGATCAGATGATAAAGTGTCACCTCCTGCTCCTCCTTTTATCACTGTAACCCCTCTTTTATCTTCCCTTGCTTGTTTAGCGTCATACTTTTCTTGTCCTTTTATAGTTGGAGTAAACCCATATATTGCTAAACCATGTCTTTGTGGGTTTTGAGGATTATACTCTGCTAAAATATTACCATGTATATCTACTGCTACTACTCCTTTGTCTGTTTGAGCAAAACCATGTACAGACGATACAGTAGTACTACCAAGAGCAGCACTACCGGGATTCCAGTAATCTTCTGAAACTATAGCGGTAGTACCTATTTGCCCTTGACCTTCAGAAAACATAATATCTAAAACAGGTTTCATCATAAATCCAGATAGAGGATTTGCTTGAAAAAGAAGATTATTAATAAGCGAACCTGCAAAACCTTTTGCCATTGGTTCTACTAAAGTAGAAGGTTCGTAAAAACCATCTCTAATAGAAGTCATAAGTCTTGATGGAATATTTGCTATATCATGTCCAAATTCTTTTGCTTTGTATTCTGCGTAAGCTGAAAAATCAGCCCTATCTTTTGCAACATCTTTAAAAGAAATTGATGGACCAATAGCTTCTTGTTTGTCATACGCTTCTGCTATTTTTGCATCAATTTCTGACATATCAGGAGAATAACCTAATTCTTCAAGTTGTGTTGGATCGCCTTTTTCATAAGCATCATAAGCTTCTGCCATTCTATTTTGTATTCCAGATTCATATTGATCTAAAGTATCGAAAGATTGTACTATATTATCGCCAACTGCTACATTAACACTTTGCATACCTCTTACAGAATCGTCTTGTAATCCTCCATCATCCTGTAAATCAAAAGCTTCCTGTAGTTGTCTTCCTACATTCTGTGCAGATGTTGTAGAAGTAGTTGTAGTAGGTGTAATTGTAGGAGTAGTGGTTAATGCTGTTGTAGGCGTTTCAGGAGCTAAAGGTTTAGTAAAAAATTGTGACGCACCAGCAGGTAACTTGCCTGATTGTGTAGCTGTTCTATAGAACGTACTAGCAGGTATATTTTTTGGTACTTCTGGTAAACCTTCTCCCGGTTTTAAAGCTATACCTTCACCAATTTTATTAAATACATCTTTCCAAGATACTTGATTGCTTTGTTGTGAAGTTATAGGTGTTACTGTACCGGGTTTAATAGATGTAGCTGTACCTGAGAGCATATCTTCAATGTCAATGGCAGACAAAGCTGATCCTGTTCCTTCTAATGCGGATTCAAGTTGTTCTGCCAATGTTGCCATTATCTGTCCTTTTTATATACTTTTACTGTATCGTTAACCGACTTCTTGAGGCATACCAAGGTTTCCAGTAAAACCAGCTTCCCCTGCAGACGGCGCATTTCCGACTCCGATTCCTCCACCACCAGCCGTTGCCTGTGGCGCACCACCAACTCCTTGAGGTATTCCTCCAGCACCTCCCACGCTTGCTGGTTGTTGACCAGCGGCAGGAGCAGCTTCGCCTGTTGTTCGTTCATTTAATCCTCTCAATACTTCTGCAAAAATTGCTGCATCACCAATATCGTTAACCAACGCATCAGGATCAATATCCTGACTTATAGCTAACTCACGTATCAGATTAGGTATCTTGATAAATGGAGCTAACATCGGATTAGATACAGTTTGAAGAAGTGCAGTAAGTCTTTGTGTGCGTACTTCTTTCTGTACTACTGCGCTAGTTCCTTTTGGTTTAATTTCAAGATCGCCAATCTTTTCTGGTGTTTCATCGTTAAATTGCATATTCCATTGAAAAAATGCTTCGCCTACTGGTTTAAGTAGAAAGTCATCTATATTTTTTATTACAGTTTTTACACTTAGTCCTGCGCTAGACATAAGCATACTTAGACCTGCTGCAGTTCTACCAGTACCAGTTACACCTGTTTGCCCATGCATAATACTAGGTATGCCTGTTTGTTCGTCTGATAACTGTCGTGCTTTGTCGTACATTTGTATGTTTTCACCAGCAGTACTAGGAAACTTAATAGCGTTAACCGCAGTACCTGTTACGCCAGATTGTCTACGAAAGACTTTACCGGGATACACATCATAAGATTGACCGGGAACTAGTTGTGTTTCGTCAATGTCAAATACAAGATGTCCTGCTAGTGCTAAGTTATCGATAGCCATTCGCATATGACCGTTCATCAACAGTTGGCTATCTTCCATATTTTCTGCTACACCTACACCAAATAGTTGGTATGGATTAAGTTCGTATGGAAAAGAATGAAACGGAATACGTGCAGGAATAAATGGATTAACTACAAACCGTAGTATCTCACCAGCGCATATCCACACATTTACTTGAATCGAATCAAGATCGCCTTCAATTCCTTCCATGTCAAATCCAAAGTCTTCAGCCAAAGCACTGTCAAGACTACCCCAATACTCGTACACTTCGTAGCGATTAGACGAGTACGTTGGATCATCTTCATTAGCATGGAGTGAGGCTTCAAAGTAACGTTCTTGGTAGTTTGGACCGCCAGATAATACATTACTAATAGCTTCTTCATCAAAGTGTGGACGATTAACAAGATCACGTATTTGTTCCCTGTTCATTCTATGACGTTGTATAACATATTCTGCATCACCAATGTTAGTAGCACTAGGATCAGGATAAAAATCCCAACAACTTACTGCCTCTATACGTGGTACGTTACGGTCTATAGGTTCGTAAGTTTTTTCTCCTTCTTCACCCATAGCCCAGTTATGCACTGTTTTATTGTAGTTAAATGGTCCTTTTATAACACCAGTACCAAGAAGCGCACATTCAAAAATAGCATGACGTAATACTGTAACTGCACTGGTATCAAGAAGTTGATCCTGTATACACTTCTCCATTATCCTTGCAGCTTCTGATGCAGGAGATATTTGTGGCTCACCCATACGTGCAGGACCAGAAGCTAAATTAGCTCCTTCATACTTACCTTCAAGACCGCCTAGTTCTGCTGGTTCAGGTTTAGCGGTAGCTTCCATAGCTCCCGGTAACAGTTCTTTACCATCTCCTTCAAAACCAAACGGATCATCTGGTACGTCTTCTTCTTCTATTGGTATCTTACTTAGGTGGGCAAACTCATCAATACCAAAAGGCATTGGAGTTGACTCAACAGAAATAGGAAACTTATTATTAGCAAATAAGATATCTACTATCTGACCATAAGCAGCTAGAACCTTAGTCTTGGTTATTTTAATAAAAACTTGGCTACGCTCGTTACTACGATATTGTGTGCTAGAATCATACACACCTCTGTAGTTTTTATACGCTCTAAGCCATCGTTCTTCTTCTAGCTGTCTTCCTGATTCAGCGTTACGAAAACGCTCCATGATAGTCCCTATAATACCTGTAGCTTCTCTAGCTTCAGGTACATCTCTCATTTCTTCGCCTTCGTATTCGATATCATTATCTGCCATAACAGTTTAGATTCCTTGGTTAGATGAAGCCATAATCATAGATGCTTGACCCATATGCTTGTTACCAGATTCTGAAGGAAAGTCTTCAGTAAGTACACCTTGCTTTGTTCCTACGCCAAACTCTAGTCCTTCACGATACAACGAACTTTCGTTAGCATCTGACATTTCGCCTTGCTTGCTCATCTGGCCCATAATATAGCCTTTACCGTACATTTGTTTGTTACCTGCTGGCATGATATTTACTCCTTTTATTGTTAAGGTAATTGCCTCATTGCAAAACCTTGGTACTCTTCTTCTAAATCCTGTTTGTAATCTGAAACAGGTCCACTATACTTATCTAAATACCTACGTGCTTTTTCGTTAATATTTCCCGGCCCTTCGCGCAATGGATGGCTTTTCCTAGCTAACATCTTTTCTTTCTCAGCTACACGCCCACTTAATTCTGTACCTGCAAGTTCACTTACTGATTTAAAGTCAGATGTTTGTGCATCTGATTGCATAAGTTGTAAAAGTTGTTCATCTTCCATACTACCAGCACCAGAAAATGGACCTTTAGAAAGTAAACCTGTTTTATCGCTTGTAGGTGAAGGTGAAAAAGCTTCAAAAGCAAGTTCTGATCCAATCTCTGCAGCTTTTGCAACCTTTCCCGGTCCTAGTAATGTAGCTGCACCTACTGCTATGCCTTTAACACCTCTTTTAAGGTCTTCTGCAGAGATAACACCAGAAAATTTATTCTTTACTTTTTGTACAGTTGATTCTACAGAAGAAGTTAATTCAGATTTTACTGCTTCTTTAAAAGCAGGACTTATTGGTAAATCTTGTTTTTTACGTATTCTATATTCAGTAAGTAAATCAGATTCTCCTTGTCTTTTATTAGCTTCAAGATATTTAGCTTTTTCTTCATTAGACATGTCATCTAATGTTTTACTTGAAACTCCTTCTACTTCTTCTTTTGCTGTTTTAAGCTCACCAACTTTTTCCATAAGTTTGGTTATCTGCCCACTAACAGTGCTTAATTCTTTACCAAATACATCTACTAACTCTCTTACTCTTTCAGTAAAGTTAAGTATTTGTTGTTCAACTTGACGTTGTGACATTGCTGTTATGTGTTGCACACCTTGTACAGCCCTGTCTACAGCGTTTCCAACAGTGGGTTGCATTTCAGCTATTCTTTTTGCAGCCTTAGTAAAACCATGCCCTTCTAAAAATGATTGTGGAGGTAATCCTTTATCTTCAGGTATAGAAACCTGTCCTAATGAATCTTCAGAATACAAAATATCTTCAAAAAACATTTTAGCAAAGTGATCTACTGTAGTCATCTTCATTAAAGAAGAACGTCTTTCTGTTCTAGCTGCTTTATAATGATCCATTCCTACATCTTTACCAGTAGAATGACCTAAAACTTGATTAGCTGCTCCTGCACCGTATTCATCTTCTAAAATATCAAAAATATTACTTCTTAAATCTTTAAGAGAAAAAGGAGTTATTTCAAAAGTTTCAGTATTACGTATAAATAGACCACGTTGATCCATTACCTCTCTTACAGAATTATTTATTAAATCTCTATACGTAGACTGTTTTTGAGGAAATAATTTATCTCTTTTAGCTTCTTTTGCTTCCTCTGCAGTATCAATAAGAATTTGAGTTATAACAGAGCCTAATTTTAGTGTTGTAGGTTTACCTTTATTATATATACGCACTTGTTTCTTTTTTAAATCAACATACGTTGCGTCTTGTTTCATAGCTTTAGGATCATCAGGTAACACTTCTAATCGTAAAATATCTGTATTTCGTATACCAGTAAACAACTTTGTCATAGCAAAAGCTTTAGTGTTTTGATCTGGAAGTCTAGCAAATCCATCGTTTATAGCTTTATGAAATTCCCAAGGAGAAGGATACTCTAACATTGCTTTTTTTCTGGTCGATGCAATGTTAAAACCTTTTGTTGGAGTGGTTCTATTAACTTCCTCCATACGAATAACTTGATTTACAGCTTCTATTTGATAATCAAATAAACCTCTATTAATAAAAGCTTTTAATGCAACGCCTACATCTCCCCTTGCACGTTCTGATGTTGTAGTTTTCTTTAACTTCTCAACAATATCTTCCATTACTTTTGGATCATTTAATTCAGATAAATCCTGATTATAATCAAATCCAAATTCTTCTACAATTTTCTTCTTTACAAAATTTACTATATCTGTTTTATTTTTCTTTTTATTTTCATCCAGCATAGTAGGATCATCGTCATATCTTTTAAGATAAGCTTCCAAAGTATCCTTAATTGTTATGCCGTATTTTTCTTCAGCCATTCTTAGTATCCAAATATCTGATTAACAGGAGCGTAAGTCTGCTCCTTGACTCTGTTCATCATACCAGCGTGTGGTAATCCAGTTTGTCTAGTCATACACATATACCTTAATGCATCGTAGGCGTGATCTTCGGCCTTGGTATCCACATCCTCAGAATTCGTTCTAGAAAGTGGTAGAGTTGGAAGAGTACGCACAAGATTAGTACAAGTACTAAAGATGCGTAATCGAGGTTCAGCAGTTTTCTCATTAAGCATTAACCTTCTGTGTAGCTCTATCTTACCCGACATACGGTTTTTATCTGCTGGTATGAACCGTACGCCATTACGTGTTAATGTTTCAGCTATGCTTGGTCCTGTACCGTGTTTAGACCAACAAGCACCATCCAGAACAGATATACTCATTGGTGGATCAAACTCTTCCATAGCTATTATCATTTCAGCTAAGGTTTCCCCGGTGTATCCCTTGTTATATAGTTCTCTGTATATCCAGAAATTATTATCCCAGTCTACTGCACCCCAAAGGACGCAGCTAGGGCTACTGTAACCATAGTCAGCAGCACGTATTCTAGGCCAGTTGTAAGGTACTTCAAACGGCTCAACAACGTGGATTGCTCTATCAAATTCTGAAAACGCTGCTCCATCTGCGACATCCCAATCCCCTTCCAGTAATCTTCTTCGTTCCACTTCTGGCAGAGATAGAAGCATTGCTTCGTATTCTCCAGATTCTGCTAGGTGTGGGTTGTCTGTTAACCTAGCAGGAATAAATCTTCTTTGGAATAATGGTTGCCCCGGTCTTATTGGATGATTAGGGCCATGCATTAATGTCTTACCAGTGTCTACATCTGTAGCCCAGAATGAGTTGTTAGGAGGAGATGGATCAATAAACATCTTCTTAATCCACCAACCCCCACTACCACCGGGGTTAGCTGAAGCTCTCATATACGTATCTATTGTTGTGTCGGTTGTACGTAATCGGCTTCGTAAGTAGTTCCAAACATACGGTGTAGGATAATGACCTAGTTCATCTATTCCTATCCATGTAAATGCTTGTCCTTGGTAACGTGTTGCGTCAGTATCTTTGTCTACGTAACTGAAGAGTGCAGTTGCTCCGCTAGGAAATGACCATGTACTCTTTGATTCTCTAAATACTGAACCGGGAAATGCTTGAGGGTATATCTTTCTAGATTGGTCAATCAGTTCTGTCAGTTCAGCTAGAGTACGTCTTAGTAGAAGTGCGCGGTGATTAGGATTGTGGGCGTAGCGTAGTAAGTCCATTAACATTGCAAATGATTTACCACCACCTGCTGCACCGCCATATAGCACTTCCTTTTCTGGAGCAGCTAAGAAGTCCGTTTGTGGGCCATTATTAGGATTAAATAAAATTTGTGTGTTATCGTCTAATTTTGCCCTCACACTTTTCGGTAACTTCTTAACATTCTCCTCGACAGCCAACCCTCCGCTTCTTATTAACTTTTCGGCGTGTTTGATATTGGATGACTTGTCGTTTAAAGCATCTAGTTTCTTTTTTGCTTGTGCCTCTGCGTTCTTGAGTACCTTTATTCTTTTACGTGTAACACGTTTCTTTCGTTCTACATGCGAAAGATGATAGTTACCTTTTTCACCATCTTTTAACTTTGGCCTACCACCTTTATTCTTTTTAGGTTTATCTTCTGTCATTACTATACAAGTTGTTAAATGTTACAGACGAGTCTAGATACGATTCGTGTGCTTCTGCAGAATGTATCCACTGTGATGGTGTGAAGTCTGGTGCGCCATCTCCAGTACGCCATAGTGCAGGACTTGTAGCACGTACACGATTATTAGGTAATGCTACGAGATTACCTTTCCATTGCCCATCTGTAAGGTAAAGTACATGTGACTGTTTGTGTTGGGCTGGATCATCAGCAATCTCGTTATCCGTATAATCTACTGTAAAAAGATACTTACCAGTATAAAACTCTCCATCTATTTTACACAACCAAGGAGAAGAACTTACTCTGTCCATTACTACTGTACTGTGGTTGCGTGACTCACAATCCCAAGGTTGGCATATATGATCTTGCATCGGTTCAGGCCATTCTTCTAGCGGTATATCTGCTACCATTGCCTGTATGGGCATCCTTGCCCACATTGCTCCACCGTGTACGTTGTCTTCTGGTCCGTCCTCTTGGTCTATTTCACACCCTGTAAATACTATCTGAAAACTTAACGATCTATCGGGTATTGTATTAACAGCAAATGCCATTGCATGTATGTATTCGCCGTGGTAGTTCATGTGGTTATTGGTGAATTCCTTTCGTACCCAACATTTAAAATGTGGTACGTTACTTATAAGGTAAGACATTACCTCTTACGTTTTACTGCTCCACCTTTGGCGTAGCCTTTAGTCTTCTTTGTCATGCCACCGCCCATCATCTTCTTAGCTCCACCTTTGGCTGCGCCTTTAGTTTTCTTTGCCATACCGCCTTTGGCGTATCCTTTTGTCTTTTTACGCATCATTGTTTGTATTCTCCTCTACCTGTTCACAGTCGCAATTATCTGGATCGCATTCACACCCTTCTCGTCCACATCTGGGACATTTATCTTCATCTATAAAAAGAGAAGCACTATAGCAAGATGGAATTATCTCTATTGCACGAACTACTGCCATTCCAAACATTATGCTCTCCTCCTACCTACAGGTTTCTTAGCGGTCTTAGCAGATCGTATAAAGTTCTTTTTTGTTGGCGCACCTTTTGCTCCAACCTTACGCATCTTCTCTCCAGAGCCAGCAGCTATGCGTTTACGTTTAGCATGTATATTTGCGTATAGTCCTTTTTTAGCCATTAGCATTTCCACCTTCTTCTTGCCTGTCTTATACGGCTGTTTGGATCATTCCTTGTTTTGGCAGAAGATCGTTTAAGTTGTCCTGCACTTCTAGCACAATAACTCTTACGTCTGTTAGCTGCCTTACTTCCCTTCTTGACCTTGCCTGTTACGGCTGTCTTGAGTTTACTACCGGGGTTAGCTCGTCTGTGGGCGGCTACACCTGCCTTTGTCATACCTGCACCAGACTTGGTAGAACGATAGTTCTTCTTTGTACGAGGTATGGCTTTTTGTGGTGTACGTGCCATGACGTAACGGCTTTATGACTTTTCCATTGAAGACTTAGCTGCTCTTCCACGATGCCCTGCACGTAGTGCTGCTAAATCTTTTCCAGTTATATCTCCACTACCATCTACATCCAATTTACTTTGATTACCTACTATACCCCCACCACTCTTTCTTCCTAATCTTGAAGGGGTATTGAACGATTTTGCTCTACCAGCCTTTGAACCATAGTCTGCTAAAAGTTCTACGTCTTTTACATGCCCTTTTAATCTTTGAGCAGCAGGTCGTACTTTTGAACGAGTGAGTATATTAGCTCCACCTTCTTTTTGATACTTACGAGCAAGTCTTTTAAGTTCCTTTTCACTTTTTTGATATTCTCTACCAACAGTTTCCATAAGTGATGCTATTGTTTCTGGATTACTGTCTTCTTTATAAATAGTATTTGCTAGTTTCTTTATTACTCTTTGTGGTACTTTTATATCTTTATTAGCCATCTATCACTACCTCACTTTTTATACCTTGCTACACGCCCACCGTAAGCGTAGTTCTTTTTAACTGAACCGCCAGATGCTTTCTTTTTCTTCTTATCTTTTCTTGGGTCTACTCCCCCTTTAACACCTAAATCTGTCAGTATCTTTGCAGCTTTTTTAGCATGTCGCCTTCCCGTTGCTATATCTTCATCATTCTCAAGTTTTCCTAGAAGATAATTAATACCCATGAGTAAGGCTGATCTTGGTGTGGTAAAACCAAATCTATCCGCACTTTCTGCAATAGCTTTCTCAGATGCGTATGCTCTTGTAAATCCTGCTTCAGCACCGGGATTTGTTTTAGTCTTCTTTTCAGCCATCTATCACTACCTCTACTTCTTTCGGTTTATCCTTGGCAGGTAGCATCACTACACCGTGTATTATTTCACCCTGTACTTCTGTTATCTGCTTCTTGCCCAAGCCTACACGATCTAGGATCGCTTCTGCACTCTTGAGGCGCATATCCATCTGATTCATTGGAACAGTACCGTCAGCATCTAGTCCCTCTGTAACACGGTGGGCAGCTTTAACTGAGTACGATGCCAGCATAGAACGAGTACGCTCTAGTATCTCGTCTTTGAGTGTACGCATTAACCAAGACCGACTAGTTTCTCTGTAGCCAGCCTCTGCCACTGCTTGACCTACTTTACCACCGTTAGCTATAAGACACCCTATAAACTTTTCTTGCTTGTCAGTTAGCTCACGTTTCTTGGTAGTAGCAGGTAACACAATCCTTTATCCTTTTTCCTTCATAAAGATACCAGCACCAACAGTGCATAAAGCAATAATCCATAGTGCCAGTGCAATGGCAGGTATAAGCATAGACAGGACTACAGCACCTATACCTATAGCAAGCCATGTAGTAGGTTCTACAATACGACTTTTAACCCAAGACATAATATTCATACACCTAATCCTTCATTCTTTTTGCGAGAGAGTGGATGACCTAGATCATCATTTATCGAATCTAGAGTTTGTTGTGTCATACATTGCATCATCTCTACTTTCTTTATGATGTTTGCGTGATGCTTCATAACACTAATAAAATATCTGTATTCATTTTCTTTTAATTCTGCTTCACACTCTGCTTTAGAGTCAAAAGAATGAAGCATCTGCACCCATCCTTGTGGTGGTTGATTAGGAGAGTTTACAGATATTAGTACGGCTATATAATACTTTGCAAATTGAGATACTAAAAACATAATACAATACTTAATAGAGAAAGAGAGGCTAGGTGTGTTGTATTGTGTTTCTCTATTCTTAAACGTACGAAAGCGATTTACGAATAACGCTTTTTAGAGAATGAGTAATATAATAAAACAATACCCCGGTAATATACACCTTGCCTCTCTGTTACCTATTATAGTCTATATATGGTATGTGTCAACTAAAAAATATAAAAAAATATAAATTATATCACTTTTCTCTTGACAGATTCGTGGTGGGGTGTATAATAGTGTACACAGACACTATATAAGAAGAAACATAAAATGATTTATAATAGTAATGAGGGCATTAAGTTACGTAGAGCAAAGTGGTTACGTGTCTGTATTGTTCTAGTGTCAGTAGTAGTATTACTCCTTCTAGTAACCGGGTGCAGCGCACTTAATAAAGCCTTCTCAAAACCTGTAATAGAACTGAATATTATAACGTCTAA
>VTLG01007564.1_pt1 | contig 46476 bp, 45 predicted proteins | sample 4694571 | NCBI WGS metagenome assembly VTLG01 (sample SAMN12604809, study PRJNA352737) | marine metagenome | biome: ENVO:00000447; feature: ENVO:00000209|ENVO:00000569|ENVO:01000036; material: ENVO:00002151; isolation source: viral sequences binned using virsorter ... | reverse complement strand
GATCCTCTAACATAATTAACTTCACCTTGACGGTCCCAACCATCAATCATATACTCACTAGGATCTATTTTCCTCATCCGAATGTAGAATCAGGTTCTAGTGCTATGTAATATGTTAAATCATGATTCTTACTTACAAAACGTGAGAGTAACTTCTGTGAAACTACCACATCATAAGTGCCAGGAAGAATCTTAATATTCTCTACTTTAAAATTAAACACAAATTCAGATTGTGTTTCACCAACCATAACAGAATAATTATTTGATGTTTCGTTCTTTTTATCCCTAACCACAATCTTAACTACGCCATCTTCTCCCACAACAGAAAGATCGGGAAGTTGGTAAATAGCTGCTGCTTTAAGTAACTTATCTAATTGATCTGTACTTAAATCAAAAGTAGCATCCTCACTAGGTAAATTAAGGGTCTTATCTGGTGGAGTAATAATTACTTGAGGATCAGCAAAGAAATACTTAGATCTAGATCTACCTTCTTTAATTACCACATAACTATCATCTTGAAAATCAAGATCAGGATTATGATGAAGACTTAGACCATTAAGAAACTGCCCTAAATCATAGATACCAAAATCCTTAGGGAGTTCCTCTTCAATCGTTGCTTCTGCGAGGATATTCTTCATCACACTAATCGTGCGAAGTTTATTTCCTGCCTTAAAAAGAATTGACTGATTAATAGTCGAAAAGTTTTTAAGAACTGAAAGAGTTTTGTCAGAAAGTTTCATAACGAGTGTTAGTGTAATCAGGTTCTTGAGTGTTGCCGCTGAAGTAATAAAGGAGTAAACAGTAATGCATTGCCTTTAGTATATCATTTTTTGCTGATCCCTTCTTATCATATCGACTCAAATACTTAATTGCATTTGATCGACAGAAAGATTCAGCATCACCTACCGAATGAATAAGATCCAGTGTCTGAACATCAGAGTTCTTATTAGTATAATGTCCCTGATAAGTAGAAGCAACATAAGATTTAAGATCTGCAATACCTTTATCTTCTTGATACTTCTGATTTGATCCATCCTTTAAATTTGGTTTTGGTTTTACATTCAAATTGAGAGTATCAACCCCTCCCATTGAAGGATAAGGATCATATCCTTCAACATAATACTTATTATCATTATAAGCAGTATTGCCAGCACCAAGATCAAGAGAAATATGATCTTCTCCCATTCCTCCCCAGAGATGGGATCCTGTAACAGCAACAGTATCTGCTCCTCCTATTGAACTATCGATTCCAGTAAAAGTAATCGTATCGGGACTAGCAGAACTGACCGGATATCCTATATTAATACTCTCAAATGGATTCTCTGCATCTGGATCATTACGATCATAATCATACCAATACTTAGATTTACCTTCCTCACCCAAAACCGTTACATCACTACGAATACCAGTCATACTATCCTCCTTTTTAATAATTGGATAGGTCTCATCCATTGTACCATTAAGTTCCTCATAAAGTAAGCTCCATGCGTTAACCATATCATTAATCCTCCACTTTGTCAATTTCAACATCAGCATCTACCTTGTCATATAATTCAAGGAATGCTTGCTTAGTCTCATCATCAAATCTGTTTACACATACACTAATTGCTTTCATCTTATCATTAAAAATGGAATAAGCACGTAGAATATGAACAAGACGACGAGTGCTAATGATCTCTTCAATACCACCATCATAGAATGTTTTGCGAATAATGTCACCCCAGTCTACCAACCGTGTGCAGAAATCAGTATCAGTAACACCAAGAGTTGATGCAACCCTTCCCAAAATCCTTGTCTCTACTGAAGGTGATGGATAATCCTGCTCAAAAGTTACAGGAAACCTCTCAAGGAATGCTTCATTAAGAACATTAGTTCCTATAAATCTTCCGTCATCAGATCCCTTACCTTTTGTATTAGCAGTAGCAACTACAGTAAATCCCTTGGCAGGTTGCACAAACTTACCTATCTTCTTAAGGAATATTCCTTTACCCTCAAGAATAGGTTGTAAGCAAAGTATCTTATTAGATGCTAAATCTATCTCATCTAAAAGGAGGACAGCTCCCCTTTCCAGTGCTTCGATAACTGGTCCATTATGCCATACAGTGTTACCATCAATAAGGCGAAACCCACCAATAAGGTCATCTTCGTCGGTTTCGATTGTGATGTTGACACGGATCAGTTCTCGCTTGAGTTGAGCACAAGCTTGTTCGACTCCAAAGGTTTTTCCATTCCCAGAAAGACCCGTGATAAACGTAGGATAGAACATACGGGTTTTGAGAATGGTCTTAATATCGCTAAAAGGACCAAAGCGGACGAAGGTATCATCTGTGTCTGGGATGAGGTTCTGTTCTAATTTAGGCTCCACCGCAGGTGCTTTAAATGAATTCTCAATATTTTCTACTGCTTTCGTTGTTACTTCTAAATTCCACTTACCCCTACCCACTTTAAACTGTTCAATTTTCTTAGTGACAGTCTGATAAGCAATGTCATTCATTGCACAGAACCCTTTCACATCAGCTGCAGTGAATTCCGTTCCGTAATTGGATTTCAGACCTTCGATAATTTCTTCTCTGGTCATCTTAATCTCAAACATAGTGTAGTGCGTTTCAATACATGTATTGTAGACGAAAAAGGGAGGTTCTAGACCCCCCAGTGGACAGTTTATGAACTGTATTTTTTAATGCTCTTCTCCCATTCCTGTAATGATGAGGAACAATCAGGTGGTTCAGGATCTTTATACCCTTTCATCTTCTTCCATTTATTATGCAATGCACCCATCATCCATGACTGAGATAGACTCTTTGGTCCATTCTCAAGAAGATCTAGTTCATACCTACTAGAGGTATAACCCTTATACTCTTCTCTCCAATTGGAGTCATCATAAAGTTTGTTTGTCATTTTTCGTAAGTAAAGGTCTTTCCTTTGATCTTAGTATCACCTTCAGATGAAGATCTACCTGGTCTAAATTTACCAACCCCAATTCTTTTATCTTTACCTAATCCTCCTTTTCTAGTAGCACTAAGTGTACCAGTTTTTTTAGTCTGTGTCAAAACAGCATCTTGACCATACTTCTTACCTAGCTTCTTAACCTCTTTCTTAAACTTCCTCTTCCCTTTTTTACCAGAAGTGACAACATGACTCCGTTCTTTAACTTTTTTCTCATCCTTTGTTCCAGGATTTTCAGTCCATCTTCCTGTTACCTTAGTAGCACCAGGAAGACCCCTACCTTTAATGTCACGATCTAATTGCTTAGCCCGTGCTTTATTCTCTTTGGATGATTTGTCACCACGACTTCCAGAAAGGATTGCCATTCCTCCTTTATCAGATTTAGATTTAATACGGCTTAGACTGCTCTCCTCTAATTGAGAACATTCTACCATAAATTCTTGGAATGTCTTCATGCAACTAAAGAAACAAACTCTCCCAATACCTTTTTATTTAGTTTTTTGGTCTTAAGAGACTTAACAAATGCTTTCTTAATTTGAGCTTTGGTAGCATCCTCTCTTACTTCAAACTCAGAATCTTGAGAAAGAGCAGAAGAAGACAATCCAAAATATGCATCATAACCAGCAGTCTTTATATTAAAAGACTTATTCTTTCTCCAATCATTCTGAGCCACTTCCGAATTACCATGCATCCTAATAAATTGTCTAGCCTCACGAGGATTAATAACTCTAATACCAATAAAGTTTGTAGAAGGGAACCTATCTTTTAAATTACTAATAAGCATCTCCGTAAAATCAAAATAACTATATTTTATCTTATAAGTCTTACCCAACTTACGATCACGTAAAAATGTATGGTTAGGATTTGGATTACGGCATCCTAAAAAAGGCTCTAACTCCCAATGACGTTGAACTTCTGTATGATAAGGAAGATGATTTGCTTCACCATCACTCAACACAATACACTGAACTTTTTCAACCCCATTCTTTTTTTGAAACTGAGGAATAATCTGGTGGAGACAAATTAATGCCTCATTTAAAGGGGTTCCTGAAAGACAAAGACGATTTGGATAAGTATGTCTTGCTCTGACCCTAAAGGATTGAGTAATACGCCAAATGTTTATCATTTGATGCTCTAATGTTTTAACATTTACTTTACTGCTAAACAAATTCATCAAATTAAACTCATTATCAATTTTCCATACACCTTCTCTAAGTTCTCCCTTAATACTTTTTTCCTCACCACGAGTCCATTCATTAGTGAATGCATAAACCTCAAAAGGAATCTGCACTTTCTTACAAAACCACATAAGATTATACAGTTGCTTACAAGTATCTTGCAGAACATACTGCATAGATCCTGACCAATCTAATATAAAAACTAATCCATGGTTCTTCCCGTCAGGAAGGACAGTAACTCTCTTAAAGAGATCTTCATTGAATCGATATGTCTGAAGCTTCGTTGTATCGAGAACCCCAGTGCGACTTGTAGCACTACGAGCATAAGCACTAGCTGATTTCTTACACTCAAATTCTTTGACAAGGTAACTGACTTCTTTCTTTGCATCGTTTTTGAATTGTACATAATCAGCATCTACTTCATCAAATGTAAGAGGGATAGAAAGTTCACTTTTTAACCAATACTGATTTTGACGTTCCCAATCATTATCAATCTCTTTATGAACTTCTTCATTAGAAATAATTATCTCATCTAACCTCACTACGGGATTCTCTACATAAACATTTTCCTGACCATCTGCATTTGTAAGGTCTTGCAATTTACTTTCTAATGCATCAACAGTTTCTAAAGTAAGATCAGAATCAACCACCCGATCATTGCTAGAAGAACTATCGCTCCTATCTTCCACAGAAGAACTGCTATCAATGTCAGAAACGGTAGACTGATTATCAGAAGGGCTATCAGTGCCGATATCCCCAGAACTTTCAAGGTCTTGCTGAAAATCCACTTGAGCTTGCTGTTCCTTTTCTTCGGATTCTGTTTTCTTCTCCTGCTTGCAGAAATTATATAACGCTTCTGCTGCTGCGATGGTGTCAGTAAAGGTCTCGGCATTTTGAATTAGATCGATAATCGGTTTTTCAGTAGACGAAAAATCCACAGGAAGGAACGAACCCACCTTAAAGTATAGATTAGCCCGATCAGCAAGATTAAACTTAGTAATATCTTCACCATCTACTTCAAAATAATCTTGATCATAAAGCTCATTATATCCTTTATAGAAACTTTTCGCAATACCAAGGTATTTACGTTTCATCAACTTTTCAATGCGAGCATCTTCTACCACGTTAACAAACTGATGAGGAATATCCTTTGGCGGATCTTCATTGGGAGTAAAGAGTGCATGTCCTACCTCATGACCTACAAGCATATCATATACGTCATTGCTTGCCTTTTCCCACAGAGGAAGGATGAGTACTCGACTCTGAACATTAAACTGAGCACATTCAACGTGCTTGTGCTCCACTACTAGATCCTCAGTTGCCAGTAGTCGGGCAAGATGGGACTTGATTTCCTGCTTTACTGCCATACGTTTTATTTTGTATGAACCTATAATACTAAAAAAACCCCTCCTATGGGGAGGGGTTATGACAGTTTTTTAATTGGACTAATGGTTAATCTAAAATCTCCTTACAAACTACGTTACAATTGGACTGTGATTCATCATCTTCACATTCAATCAAGCACGCAAAATAGTCATCGATTTTAGCATCTTGTTCGTTAAACGACGTTGAGTCTTTTGGGTGACTATTCCATCCTGCTAATTGATTCTGTGACATTAAACTATGCATTAATAACCTCCATTCTATTAACGTGGACACATAACCAAGAAAGGTTTGGTTACATCTTATTCCCCAATTCTACTACTATTTAGTCAGAGAATCAACACAGAACGGGTTCGGTTTTACAAAAATAAATGCCTACAAATTTATACCTAGTTCATCATCAATATATTCTTTTATTAATTTCTCTGCTTGCTCTCTCAAAGGATTCATATTCATCCTATGAAAAACAAAGTGTGCGACTTCTTGAATTTGATTCTTATCCAGCTCTGGATGTAATTCTGAAATGACTCCCTCAATCTTCAGGGATACTGTAGCATCGGTAATTAATTGCGCCATTTAGATTTTATTTATACATTAAAAAAGCACCCTTGAGTTTTCTCACGAGTGCTCGTCGTCTGGCCTTTGCTTGACGTAATGCCTGGGGTTTAAGTTTTCGTTTAGGCAGTTTCCCAGAATTATGCTGCCAATTCGGGATAGAATGTTTCAAGGTCTTTCCTATAAAGGATTCTAAGATTATCTATAAGTTTATCCGTTTTCTCCAGTTTGTTGCCCTCATCTGAGTGCATCGGATACATTATATCAGGATCCCACTTCAAATCAAGATCCACTATGCCACTTAGCCAACTGAAAAAGTTCTCTCCCATCCCATCCTCCATCTTCCAAATATGAGTCTTCTCCGTCATAAAATCCATCTGTGGTCTATACCAATTTACAGCACCTGTCAAAGGCATATTCAACATCTGAAAAAACATATTCTCATCTTCCATCAACTCCTGAATATCATTTCCATAAAATCTCTTTAAATATATCGACGCACCAATAAACCTATCAAAAGGATTTCTAACAATTGAAAAATGAGGAATACCCTCCACATCCAAATACTTTTCATAGTACTCTTTATGAAAGTGAGCTAATTCCACTTTCTTATACATGTTCATTACATTACGACCTATCCCCAATCCTTTCCAGTCATCATCCCAAACAATTTGATTATCATTACCTAAGATATTTGCCTCCACATACCTTCCTGCTGTTCTAGGTATATGAGCAAAGAAAAATCTTTTGTCACTAGGTTCATGACGAAAACTAGGCATTATTCCACCATCCTACTAAATCCTTTTACTTTTTCAAATCTTATCATACTTTCAAACTTATCGTGCATATCTGGTTTATGGGAAATAACAAATACATTAGTATCCTTAATAACAAAACGAATAATCTTTAAAAACTCATCTGTTCCCAAACCATCTAATGAACTATCAAACACCTCATCCATTATAAGAAGATTAGTGTTTACGGAGTTCTTCATTCTAGCAACTTCCCTCCATGTAAACAGAAGTGCTAAATCAATTCTCATCTTCTCTCCCTCGCTAAAAGAAGCATAAGAAAAATCCTCATGAATAGGGGACTGAACGGTTTCGTTAAATTCCTCATCAAGTGTGAAGTTAATGTAGAAGTCCATCTTTTGAAGATATCGATTGACTTGCTGATTTATCAGCGGTAGATACTTCTTTATGATTTTGGACTTAACTCCACCGTCTCTAAGTAGGCTATACGAGAAATCGTAATAGCTTATGGTGTCCTTCCGTGAAGATAGTGATTCGTATGTAGTTTTTAAGTTGTCCTTGAAGGTCGTTAACTTGTCATGCTCAGTATTTCTATTTGCAAGTTGCTCGGTAATTCTTTGAATCTCCGATTCCAGATCCTGTTGCTGTCTTTGATATCCAGCGATCTGAGTATTGTTTTTAGAAATGCCATGCGTTAGTTTAGTGATCTCCTTTGATAGGGCAGTAAAGTGACGCTCTCGCTCTTCCTCTGTTTTAATTGCCTCCTCCAGTTCTTTGTAACCAGATTGCAACTCCTTTGCTTTATCTTGAGCGTCTTCGATTTTATTTATTCTAAACTCCTCCTCAATGCTTTGTGTACAGGTAGGGCAAACCTTATTTTCTGTGAAAAACTTATGCTCTTTGGTAATAGTAGATACCTTATTAGAAATCTTACCCTTAAGACTTGAAAACTTTCTTAGCTTATCTGCAGATCCTGTAACATTTTTCTGTTCTTCTGTAAGACCATATACTTTGTCTTCCGTCTGTTCATTTTGCATCATTAAGACACTAATTTCATCTCCCAGATTCTCCACCTTTTTCTTCTTTTCTTTTATATTTTCCTTACCCCTAAGTTCTATCTCCTCAATAAACTCAGTTTGCATATTAACTTTATCAGTAAGAGATTCTTTCTTTAAATTTAAAGTTTTTATTTCTTCCCTAAGTTCTCTAATCTTTTCTTTAATAATAGTATTCATTGAAGAAAAGATTTTAATATCCAAAAGATCTTCAATAACTTCTCTCCTATGTGAAGCCGTTAACTGCATAAAAGGAACAAAAGTGCTAGAACCCAAAATAACAATCTGAGTAAAAGACTTATAATTCATCTTTAAAACATTCTGCTCTAACCACTTCTGCTGATCATTAGCAGAAGCAGCCTGATCCATCACATTACCATCTCTCCATATCTCAAACTTATTTGGTTTTATTCCTCTTATAACCTTCCATTGAGTTGATCCTATAGAAAACTCAACTTCCACCATACAATCCTTTTCATTCACAGTATTGACTAACTGTGGTTTACTAATCCTACGAAAAGGTTTATTAAACAAACTAAATGTTAATGCATCTAAAATAGTGCTTTTACCAGCACCATTTGTTCCTACAATCAAAGTAGTAGAATTCTTAGCAAATCTTGCTTCATCAGTTGTTTTAAAATTAACCTCAATAAACTGATTACCAGTTGATAAGAAGTTTTTCCATTTTATCTTTTCAAATGTAATCATGTTTACTACTTGGAGGTATTACAATGTCATTGGGGGTGATAACAGTATACTGATAATCATGAACCTCACAGGTTCTAATCATCACTTCATCCTCAACTTCAATTACATGCATTTCAGGACTTCCAGTATCTTCTAACATCATAGCATAACGAAGAGCATCATCTTCATCCTCAAAAAGATAGAGAATATGTTCTCCATCATCATCTTGAACCGAATAAGCACCTTCATTTTCCTTACCATGAACTGTCAGAATATACATCAGACCATTTCACATGCTTCTTGATATGTTTCTTGAAGAACTTTCTGAACTCTAGATTTATCAAGTTGAATCTCTGCTTCCTCAATATATCTACTCAAAATAGAAAGAGTATCTTCAGATTCAAATGCCTCAAAATCAGAAGCCTCTTGAATAGCAAAATTCTCTACTACTTTAAGTTCTGCCACATTAGAAGAATATAACTTATCAACAAATCTTTCAAACTTAGAAACATCCGATTTCTGACGAACAATAATCTTTACAATCTTGTTCTCATACTCTCTAGAATCAAAAGTTTGATGATCTGTATCCTCATAATAAATGATGTAATAAAGTCGATATGGATTGTTAATAGGAGTATGTTCCAAAGTTTCCGTATCGAAGATATGGAATCCACGTTCAGTATCATTCACATCACCCCAGAACATCTCATAAGGATTACCTAGGTAATGAACCGGTTCTTGAACCGATCTACAATGATAATGACCCGAATATACTCTCTTAAATCTATCAAATGGAGTAGTCTCCATTCCATGCTCCATAACATGCCCTGCAGTGGCTTTAAACCCATTTAACTCCAGGTGACCCATTACAACATCACACGTAGTCTTATTAACCTTTTTAAAAGTGCTTTCTTCATTCTCTTGGTTAATCCAAGGAACAAAAAGCACTTTTAAATCTCCCAGTTTAACCTCTTCTGTTTCCGCATATACCTTTACATTATTATATTCTCTCAATAATAAATCTACTGCATTAATATCATTTGTATTTTTATAATAAGCTGTATGATTTCCTACGATGGTATGAACCGTACATCCAAGATCCTGAAGACGATCATAATAATTATCCTTTGCCCATGCCAATGCATTAAAATTAATACCAGTTCGATTGTCGAAAGTATCTCCCATATCAACAACCGTAGTAATCCCTTCCTTCTCTAAGGTAGGAAAGAAAACATCATTATAAAACTTGAGAAAATAATCATGAAAAAGTTTTGAATTTTTTCTAGCTCCAAAGTGCTGATCTGTTATGATTGCTATTTTCATATGGAGACTGGTGGTTTTAGTTGAAAATTTGGGTTTGGAAATACAAGATTTGAAGAGAGTGTTATTCTTTTTTCTTTGAACCGATGTCGAGGAACATGATGATTTATATACCCCGGAAAAACAACATACCTTCCCTGTTTAGGTCGTATCTTTTTCCCACTATCATCAAAAACAAGAGGAGAATAATACCACTTAGATTTTAAAAAATATACAATACTAAAATTGGAAGGATAATGATTATGAGATTTTGCATAATCACCTTTATTATAAATGTTAGCCCAAAAATCTGCTGCCTCAGGTTTTAATTGTCTACTAGTGCAAGCTTTAACCATCTGAGGATAACATCTAGCAATCTCATTAAATATATATTTCTTAAATTTTTCAATTTGAGGATGAGTTATTTGCCACTCAGTCATAGTAGCTAATACATTAGTGCTTCTATTCTGTTTATCGGGATACTTTTCCAATATAGAAATTAAACTCATTGCCATGTCAGTGGAAAAAGGATAATCACCGAAAAAAACTTTAGTATATGATTTAATTTTCATCTCTTATTACCAAATTACCAGATAAAGTTATACGCGTAGCATTATACCTATGCTTAGGAACATGGTGCATAAGAAATGATGGAAAAAGAACAAACCTTCCTTCTTTAGGTCTAACTCTTTTCCCACTATACGTAAAGACCAATGGAGAATGATACCATTTTGATTTTACAAAATATGCAAAACTGAAATCATTAGGTTTATGACAATGAGATTGTGCGTAATCCCCTTTCTCATAGACATTCCCCCAAAAATTTTTCACTCTTAAGAGACTTCTATCACCATCACTCCTAGCACCTGGTTTAAAATATCTTTCTATCTCTTCCCTTATATACCCTTTAAGATTCCTAAACGTAATATTATCTGGCTCCCAATCCCATTCTGTATGAATGGCTGCCTTCACATTACTATTGTCCTGTGATATAGGATTACAAGTTTTCAAAGAAGAAAGAACTTGCTCTTTTACCCTATCAGCAAATTGATAATCTCCTACAACAATAGGTGCATTATGGTTAACAAATGATACCTTCATTCAATTCCGCAATTTGGAATGCACCGCGTCTTTGATCTGATTATAATCTGAATAAGTAGATCCGTCAATCTGATTATTATCATCAAAAACTTCTGAGTAACCAGATCGTTCAATAATTTTATTCTTAATTTCTAATTGACGTTTTTCTCTTTGTATTCTGCGGAGAAATGCGTAATGTATAATTTGCGTAAAGTAAGCAAAAGGATTTTGGGATTTCTCAGGATTAAAATTATGTATGTACTGAACGCAATTTTCGATTCCATCAGAGATCATGTCCTCCTTAAACATGTAATTTACAAAGTTTGGTTTGAAAGATAGATGATTTGCTATCTTTAAAAAACAATCTCCAATATAACGCGGAATCACTGGTTTTGGTCTTCCTTGAATCTCGGCTAAAGCAACATCTTCACGATATGCAATCAAAGCATGAAGAAACTCCTTATTATTCACATAATGTTCCGACCTACTTTTTCTTCTAGCCATAGTCTTACCAGGTGATATTGCCATGAGTCTTTATCACTACTATGTAGATAGTATAACATTTACCTAAAGAGTTGACAAGTTTTAAAAACCAAGTAGAATACCTTTGTGGAGGTTGAAAGGATTAGTTTTTACTATTTTTAAATATCTTTTCTAAAAGTTCTTTAGTATCATTTACACTTCCTAGATAACCCATCCTTCTATTAATCTTAGATTGGTTAGTGGGATTTTTATCATCTGCAGATCTTACATAATCTTGATACATCATAATCATTTCAACATCTGAAGATTCAGAAATTGTTATAACTTTATCCATATTAATTATAAACATATCTTCATGAGTCGTTTTTAACCATGGTTCTACTTTATATCCAATAAGACCCGCTCTTCCCTTAATACCATTAATTGTAATAGGGTGATGGACAACCAATAAAGTTCTTCCTTCTTCTTCAGAAGCTGCTACCCGTGCGAATATTTCTTCACCTGAGTTTAATTTGAGTGTTGCATAAAAATCGTCTTCCATATTATTTCCTTAATTGTATTGTAATTATTTCATAATTAAAATTCTCTTCATTGTAGATTTTAATTCGTTCAATAAAATGATTTAAAGTGTAGTTTCTTCTAGATTTGTTGGTGCAATCATCAGCAATATCATAAAGAGTTGCTTTTATTTTGTTAGCTCCTTTTCTAAGAACTCGTCCAATGCTTTGAAGATTTCTAACCCTCGATTTCGACGGTGAGGCAAAGATAATATTGTGGAGATTGCGAATATTAATACCAGTGGAAAATGTTCCGTATGATGCAACGATGATCGCATTGTTCTCCTGTTCTGTAATCTCACGAACTAATTCTCTTTCCTCAGTATCCACTCCACCATGGACAAAAAATACTTTACGATTATCTAGTTTGGAATTATTTATCTTTTCATAGAGTATAGATCCGTGACTCTCTACTCTGCTGTATAATATGAGACTATTTCCTTTTAAATCTAATGCAAGATTTCTAATAAAATTATTTCTTTGATCATGAGAAATAAGATATTCCAATTCATCATTATAAGTTTCAAATTTTTGTGGAGGATGTTTAAGAACTAAACATTGAATATCTAATCTTGCAAGGTGTCCTGCATCTTGCAAATCTTTTGTATTTGTAATTTTATAAGATGGTCCAAACAATCCCTCTAAGACCCATTTATGCGTCTGTGTGCCATCTAATGTACCAGTAAAACCATATCTATACTTAGCATGTTCTAATTTTGTCATTATAGATATAAGAGACTTACTTTTAAACAAGTGAGCCTCATCCCCTATGATTACATCATAATCTACAAAAAACTTTCTGTCTAATTTATAAACAGATTGCCATGTTGTAATAGTAACGGGATATTCATTGGTTCGTTCCTTTCCTGCGTATATACGGTGACAGTATGACTCAGAATCCCAACCATAATCAGAAAAGTCTTTATACATCTGCTCTACAAGGGATGTCGTGGGAACAACTAAGAGGATTTTTTGCCCTTTCGCACAATAATATCTTACAAGAGCGTAAATCATCAACGATTTGCCTGAAGCAGTGGGTGATATCAATAGCTTTCTATTATGTCTTAGGGCATCGTATACTCCCTGAATCTGGTATTTCCTGGGACGATGAGAACAAATAGACTCCATATAATCTTTAACACCCTCAAACGATATTCCATCGTTAACTTCAAACGGGGTGCCATAATACTCATTGTCTTGAAACTTATAGGTATATCCGTGGTTCTCGCAAAACTGAACAATTTTATCTAACAGACCTACATAGATCCGTTTATTTCTCATATCAAATAAATGTATTTCTCCGTTCCAATTCTTACCACGATATTGTGGCATAAACTTTGCATTGGGAACTTCAAAAGTAAAATGATCTCTTAGCTCATATTCAATATGAGGATCAGCATTTATCTTTAAAAATACTTCATTCGCTTTGGATATAACAAGATTGGCAGAAGTGTCAATCACCTAACCCATGCATCTATTGGTATTTATCAGTCAATTATAGAATTGAAACTAACAACTATTCTTTCATCCATTTCATTAATATCATCATATTTACCATGTTGCAACCAACCAGGAAATAAAATTAACTCACAATTTTTAACTTCTGCTTTATAAGATTCTGCATTATAAAGAGTAGAATCCTTCTTATACATATAATATACATAAGGATTGGGATTATGAAAATTTAATCTACCATTATCTCCTACATTTATATACAAAGCTCCAGAAACAAGAGAATTTGCATGGCAATGTGGTACTAATCTGCTACCAGAATTCTGAATATTAGACCATATGCCCTTTAATTTACTGGGTATATTGCCACAATTTCTATTATATTCGTCTAAAGCCTCTTGGATGCGATTTTTTATATTGTTATCTAAAATTTTAGAAGGTTTTGCGAAGGTGGAAGAACCATCATCCAAAATAGCTGGATGAGTAAGATGAGAAATACTCTTAATACGTTTCCATAATTCCAACCTCTCCTTAGAAGTTATAAAATTAGGAAAAGATGCTAGAGCAGTAGGAAATAAAGGTTTAATATTCATTAACCCAATCCTGCATTAAATCTCATAAATTCAATTGCATTCTTAATTTGAAATGTTCTATTCTGAACTACTTTTAAAATACTTTCAAGATAAACCAACATGGTATCATAATAATCAATCTTCAAAGAAGTATTGGAAAGTTTCTCATCTGCATCCAAATACTTCTGCATAGTATCCTTATCCCTTATCTTCTTTGGAAAAGGATTCTCCACATATACTTCTGGGTCTGCTTTCCCACTAAAATACTCATACCGTTCATGACGGATATTCTTCCTCTGCTGTTCTGCTTTCTTTCTCAGAAGGAATATAGTATTATATAATTCAAAATATTTCGCATGAAGAGAAGGGATATTCAATGATTCTTCGTGTAGATTATCTCTGTCTATCTTAGCATCTTTTTCCCACATCTCTTGAATTGCTTCAAGACTTAAACTCATAAAGGATTATTTTCCATATCAGTAAGATTGTATATAGTATACTTGAAACTCACGTCTGCTGTAAAGTACTCGATATCTGTATCAGTTGCATCGAAAGTAACAGTTGAAAGAGTATAAGGGAAGAGGTCACTGAATACTACCTGAAATGAAGGGACTAAATTACTACTCAATATTTGTAGTGTTCCATCAGAATATATGTCATCTCCTGCATTACCAAAATTGCCCGGCAATACTGCTTCACCTTCTAACTTACGGAATTCATCCATATTTTCTGGATAACCTAATCCACGAATCCATCGTTGAAGTTCCATATAATTGACAAGATCTTCATCAACCATAAATCGTAAACTTAAATCACCAAACTCAATTTTATCACCAGGAACAGCAATATTTTTTAACCAAGTGGGTTGCTCTGCAATTCCAAGATCCAATGAAGGTATATTAGCTTGATTGCAGAAAAATGCCACTCCAGGTGCTCTCTTTAATGAGAACTTAAACCCAGTAGGTGAAAGAAAATTTCTATTAGTTATTGGGGTTCCCGGCCTATCTGCAGGGGGTTTTCTAACTGCCATCTCTATTCATTTGCTCTTCAAGTTTTTCTTTCGCTGCTTTGATTCCAGCAAGTCTTACTTCTAATGCATCTTCGTAACGATGAAGCATTTTAAGTTTAAATTTTTGACGGTCTTCTTGACTCATCCTGTTTTTACAAAACATTTTCCGTATCCCACTTAGCACATACTGCTGGTAATCCATTTTTAACAACAGTTTTAAGTGTTTTAATTACTAGTGGAGAAACTTCTTCTTCACTAATAGAAGTCTGGTTTTCAGAAATTCCCATTATCTGATTTGTATGTGTACTTACTAGACCAACCAGTTCATCATAAGTATCATTATCAATCTTACCTGCAAGAGCATTTTCAAGTTGTGTTATACGTTTCTCAAGAGCAGCAATCTTTTGATCATCACTAGTTAATGCAGTGTCGACTTCGTTATTCCAGGCCATGGTAGTTTATTAGACTATTTGTATTTAGACAAAAAAAGAGACCCCTCGAAAGGAGTCTCTTTGAAACATATGTAATATGAATTACATGAGGTTCTTGACTGCAACACGACGATAGTAGCGGTTTGCATTCGTAGTAAGAGCACCCAAACCTTGGGTTGTTCCTTCTGCAAATGGGTTGGCAACCATGCCGTATCTTGTCTTAAAGCCAATTTTTGGCTGGAAGGTGTTTTCTCCGACTGCACGTACCATCTGTAGTGGAACGTATGGGCAGTAGAATAGTCCTGCATCATAAGGTGAAGAACCCTTATAACCACAAACGTAGTATTGATTACCACTGTTTGTTTGTGCATTACTTGAATTCAAGTTAGCAGCATATGGGTCGATGTATACACGATACTTACCTTGGAGAACACCAGCAAATGTATTGCCTGTGTCATCAACGTTAAGGTTAGCATTAAGTGCAGGAGTGTAATCGAGAACACCAGCCATGGTTAGAGCACTAGCAACGTCTGCAGAGCAGAGGATTGTGTTGCCCTTTCCGCGACGAGTTCTTTGTGCGATTGCGTTGGCATCTCTTTCGATCTGGAATAGAAGCCCTTTGAACTTCTCAACAGACCAACGACCATTACTGTCAATGTCTAGGTCGAATACACCAGCAGTAGCAGTGTTAGAAACAGCACCCTGTTCAGCAACCTTGTAGATGGTTCTGATAACTTCACGGTTGATTTCAGCAAGTATCTCTGTAGAGAGAATGTTTGCCAATTCCGCTTCAGCATTCAGACCATGAATTGCCTTAAGGTCTTGAGCTAGTTCTAAACTGTACTCAGCTTTGAGAGCACGGGACTTAGCAGTAACCGTTACTTTCTCAATACTGAATGCCATCTGGTTGAAGGCATTATTGGCAGTATCGCCAAGTGCTTCAGACTCAGATGTCAACATGCCCTGACCAACGTTATAGTCGGTTTGAGTGGCAGTTGATGTTGGGTTTAGAACAGATGGGTTAGTTCCCGACTGTAAAGTAGTACCAATACCAGCAGAGGTGTTGCCAAATCCAGTGGTAAGGTTGTTGCTGTTATTCTGTCCAGAGAATGCAGAGTTTGCTTCGTCGTAGAGTGCTTCGGATCCGTCCTGAGTATTATACTTGGAACGCATTGCGAAGATTAGTCCAGTAGGACCACTCATTGGTTGAACACCTGCAAGGTCATAAGCGACCAAGTTAGGCATTGAACGACGAATAAGACTGATCAGAACAGGGTCGAAACCTGCAACAGGACCAGAGGCAGTTGCGGTGCCACTGAATCCAGGAGGATTACTACCAGCAGAGTTTGTTGGAGCAGCCTCGGATAGTAGTGAGCCACTCTGCTCAAAAGCAGAAGTCTCACGGAGGAATTTTTCTTGGTTCTCTAGCAGGACTGCGGTAACCGATCTCTTATGCGGATCCTTGATTTCATCTAGGCCCTCATAGTTGAGAAGGGGTGCCCACTTTTCCTGCAATCTTTCGGATTGAAACATTGCGTTTTTACCTGTAAAAGTTTGTTAATCTAATTTTAAAAATCAGTTATTTGCTAAATGCTGAAAGTGTCTTAAGATATCCTTCCATTGAACCAGACATTGATTCTGGTGCAGATTCTAGACCTTCTGACAATGTTTCAGTCTTAGCAGTTGTTGGAGCTCCTTTGCCTGGGAAATAAGATTCCTTCAAAGTTTCCAACTTTTCACGATACTCTTCATCACTTTCAAACTCTACACTTTCGGCAAGTGAGGCGAGCTTCTCTTTCTGTGTAGCTGCAAGGCCATCAGAAACAGATTCAAGGATACCATCAGCAACCGACTCTGAGAGACGCTTGTTTAAGGTGATATTCTTCTCAATTTGCTCATTGAGTTTTGTTTCCATATCATCTAATTTTTCTACCATGCTATGTAGAACATCATATTTTTCTTCAGGGATTGATACATAATGATCTTCAAAAAGACCTTTCATTCCTTCAAGGAATGATTCAGTCATATCTGACTTGAGACCGTTCTCGATTGCAAGTTGGTTTTCATCGAACCACTCATCTGCAACATATTCGAGATAAGAATCTACACGTTCTTGTAGACCTTCTTTGATCTCATCTACGTGACCAGAAAGCTTTTCATCATATTCTGCTTGAATTTGCTCTCTGATAACGGAAGCTTTTGAATTGATAGCAGCTTCAAAGATGGTCTTTGCCTTTGCTCTGAAGTCTTCGGATAATTCTTCTCCTCCGAGTAGAGCATTGACATCTTCTTCCATGTCATACTCTTCTACTGCTTCAACAGTTTCTTCCACTTGATCCTCGGCAACTACTTCAGTAGGTTCCTCGGCAACAACCTCTTGGTCTGCTTCAAGTTCCACTTGATCTCCGGCAGCAATGCCAGCTTTACCTTTTTCCATTGGCATAGAACCTAGACCTTTTGGTTTACGATTAGTGATTACATCAGAGACCTGCTTCAAAGTTCCAGCTGCGTCTTTCAGCTTCGCTGAATCGTTAGTGGGACTATAGTTGTCCGGTGTCGGACCACCCAAATCCTCTATAGGTAGTGTTCCTGGTGGAGGATTGCTGACTTTACCCATAGGTTCTGCTGGTCTTGCATTTGCATTAACAGCAGTCTTGGATTGCTTTACGTCCTCTTCCATTGCTTGTAATTTAGTGCCACGAGACATTTGAAGTTTCTCCGAATTCCTGTTGAAATCTATATTTATTTAGAAAAGTTATAAATTTGATAAGAAATTATTAAACAAGTTAAGTTTTTGCTCGTCTAATTTTTTCTGATCAGTCAAAGTATTGATGGTTTTATATGTTTTTTGAGCATACTTCTCACGAAGAATGCCACCATCCCAAACCCAATCCTTACCTTCCATGATACCTTCAACGAAAGCATCTGGAGCAGAAGGATCAGCAACAATATCTGCAGCTGTTGCCAACATAAAGTCGTCACCAACTACATTAATTCCTTCACGAGTTGGTTTTAGAGAACCAATTCCTCTTGAAGAAACACCTAATTTTACACCTTCATCGATAAGTGAAGATGCAATTTTACCCATTGGTGTAGATAAAATCTTTGCTTTTCCAATAAAATTAGAACCGCTTTCTCTTAACGATACAATTTTATGGGATACTCGATCCAAATTAACTGTTGGACCTTCAGGATGACCAAGTTCGCCAAGTGCTCTGCCAGATTGAACATGATTCTCATTATATCTAGCAACTTCCCGTTGAAGAGTTGCCATAGGATACATTCTACCATTACGGTTTTTGATGTTTCCTTGTAAGAATACACCTTCGATATACATTGACTTCTTGCCGTTCTTTTGTTCGACAAGAAATTCTACTGATTCAATTTCTTCTCTAATCAGTTTCATTATGCGTCCCCAGAAACTTGAACTTGTTGATAATAAAGTGCTCCGGTTACGCCACCAACGCCGATACCAAGAGAACTAATCTTAAATGAATTTCTCAACTCTGCAAAATTATCAGAACTATATGCAGTTGCAATACCAGAAGTATCAGCATCAACTGAAATTCTGGTGCTGTAATAACCAACTACTCCAGCATTTGACCATACTTTAGTAACAGTACCATAACCTACAGATTCTTCAAAATAGGGTTGACCATCTACTCTTAAAGTAACCATATCATTTACCCCGAAAGGAGAACCTGTTCCTTCTGGGAAATCAATAAGAGTTGTAGTTCCAGTTGTAATTCCAACGACTCTCTGCGAAGCAGGTCTGTTAATTGAAATTGTTACGGGTTTATCTTTAAGAACTAGGTAATTTGCTGAAGTTGCCTCTGGACCTGTAGTAGTTCTAGAGATCGCAACATGTGCTCCTTGTAAATTTGCTGCACCGACAATAGCAACCCTCAATGTATCAGACATTTGGGAGATAACTCCACTAGTCCTTGAGTGGCCTGGGTTAACAGATACCTCTATTGACGCGCCTGCTCCTACGGGTTGATGTGCCATTTATTTAGAATTCATTTATACTAGTTATTTATAATTACTCTTCTGCTTCCGGTTCTTCCGACTCTGGTTCAGAATTATATTCTACTGCCTGAGGATCTTGACCAGCAATAACTGCAGCTGCAGCGTCAACCTCTGCCTCTACTTCATCAGCCGATTCTTGATCTCCGAAAAGAGAACTTGCTACATTAGGACGAAATTCGTCTATTTTCCCTGCAGACTTTGCAAACAAAATATCCTTTATTTTATCGCTAACTTGAGATGGTGACTCATCCGCCGCAATCATATCCATAAGTTCATCCATTTTAACGTATCAATTGAGTAACTGGAGTTATTTATACTTATTTAAATATCTCCAGGGATATCTTCCGAAGCATCAGCATGTTGAGTATGATAATTAAATTCTAAAATCATACGATCTATAGTCTTTTCAAGTTCTATAACAGCTTCAGTTGGTTCAGGTATCTCCTGTTTTGTTCTATCAAAAATTTCAACTCTATTTTCTCTATAAAAATGAAGGGCATTACGCAAAACACGTAAATGCCACAAATTCCAATCAACTTTTACAAAAGGTCTTCCATTTTCATCATTGGGCACTATATTTCCCCGCCTTTAGGTTTTTTCTTAACAATATTAGCATCTTGATCTGCTACTGAAGTATCTACATCCATAGATCTTAAAGCAGCATCAGGTTCTTGAGCTCCAACTGGTGCGCCTAAAGTACCCATTTCACCTTCCGGTGCAAACGGTAATCCAGTTTCTGGATCAATAGTTGCGGGATCTGGAATTATACCATCCTTAATTTCCTGTTCAATCTTTTCATCCTGTTCAAGAATTTCCTCATCAGTCTGACGTATAATCTTACGACGAACATAGTCTTGTGAGAAGTATTTGCCAACATAAGGTTCCGCAGTTACTGCTAATGCTAACCTCTCATTCATCAATTCTGTTTCTTTTAATTCTGCAAAATGATTATCATATAAGAAATCAAATTGAATATGCTCACTCATTACCTCCCAATCTTCAGGAGTAATTACATTCGTAAGAAGTAATTGAGTCTTTAACATATCTGCAAACATATTTGAGAATCTCTTTCTCAAACGGCCTACAAATTTACTAAATTTAACCTCATCTCTTAGAATTTCGGAAGATCTTCCTAGGTTAAATCCACCATCCCCTTCAATTCTAGAAATAGGAACGTTTAAGGATTTGAAAAGTTTCTTCTTGAAGTACTCAATATCTGTAATCTCTCCGAGGTTTTGTCCTCCAGGTAGAGTAGAAATCTCAGTTCCACGTCCTCCTTCCCTTCTAGGAAGCCAGAAATCCTCCAACATTGCCATGTACTTTTTATCATCTCTGATTTCTCCAGTATCGGCGTTATATACTAATTTATTACGATACCTCATCATAACATCACGAAGATATTGTTCAGCCTTAATTTTAGGCAAATTACCTACATCAATGTAGAAAATTCTTCTTTCAGGTGCTCTAGAAAGTCTATAGATTACAAGACTATCCTCAATCATACGTAATTGATTGAGTGATTTAATTGCTTTATGTAAATATGAAAGAGTACATCCCTTATTTCTATCTACTAATCCACTTGTACAATAAGTAATTGCATCTTTTGCAATCTTAATTCCACCATGGCCGCCCATAGCAGAAGTATTTGTAGTGGGATAATTAATTTTGGGATTATAAAGAAAGTATTCTTCAATCTCAGGGAATTCAAAATCCATGGGATTGTCACTATTCATATTCCCTAAACGGGCATTTTGTTTATCTTTTTCACTTTGCTTTTGCTTTCTCACATAACGCATTTTCATTGCGTCAATGTAACGAACCTCTTGAAGACCTTCTTGAGGATTTTTTAAATCAATTATTTTATGATAATATAATCTACCATCTACATACCAATTCCTATAAATCTCATGTGCTTTCTTATCAAAATCTAATAAATCTTTAACAAATTTAAAAGCATCTCTGACTTTATCCTTAATACCATCACTAGCATTAAGATTATCTAAATTAATCTCTACAGGGCTATCATGAGTATCAGATACTAATGCTTCATTAATAATATCTTCAATGGCACTATCACATTCTGGATGAAGTGACATTTCACGATATCGTTTAATTAAATCAAACTCAGTTCTATATATTCCTTCAATATCAACATAAGAACCAAAAAAACCACTACTCATGTAGTAATCACTCGCGTCCTCATTGTTAGGAGGCACGGGAGAAACCGCGGTCTGAGATAGTGGTTCAGTGTTCTCTATCGAGAACCCAAATAACTTAGCCATGATTTATTAAACTTTCCTACTATTTAGTTAGCCGTTAGGTGACCCAGCTCCAGCTAAATTGAGAGACTGAACCTGGAATTCGACAGTGAACTCCTCTATAGTATCTCCTGTATCGTAAGATAAGTCAATAGATGACACAGTTGTTGGAAATATATCCACAAATTCATACTCTTTTAAAACTACATTGGCATCACCACTGCTATCCTTACTTGCCTTTTGAGCTCCTCTACCAAGTTGGAATACCTTAGCATTGGTCATATAAGATTCGGGATTGGTTGCACCAATGTTAGTATCTAGATCTGCAATCTGTTGAGTCCAATTCTCAAATGCATTTCTGATTCTAAAGTCTTCATCATTGATAACTGTTACTGTCCAGGTATCAATTGTTCTGTCTCCAGCAACTTTAAATATCCGTCCTCTAAATGGAACATCAATTGAAGCAATGTTTTGAGCAGGTAATGCTGCCGCCTTACACATAAATCTAAAAATGTCAGCATCCCATCCAGTTACTGCATCAGGTAGAGTTGTTAATTCTACCTCAAACAGATTCGGCCTTGCACCGCCACCAATAAGGGCAGATTTAAAATCGGAGATGTTTTTGTTAGTTCTTGTAGTTGCCATTGATTAGATCCTCCTGGTGTTATTTAGAGTTAGAACTTAAACTCTACCTGCGACTTCTTCAAAGCTAACACCAGTGCGGGTAGCAACGAAGGTCAAGGTTACGTAGTTGATAGACTTCGCAGGCTTCAGGAAGATGTCTGCTCGGAATTCATTATTATCAATAACATCAGGTGTATTGTTTGTAGTGTCACAAACAACGAGGAATCCATAAAGTCCTCTCTTAGCCTGAACGTCACGTAGATATGGTTCCACAATATTGCGGAAGTTTGCTCTTGTTAACTCATCGTTGAGTTCAAAGAGTTGAGCCTGTGCTGCTCGTTGTAATGCTTGCTCAATTGTAAGGAACAAACGACGAACGTTAATTCTATCAAATGCAGATGCATATCCGAGAGCAGTCTTATCACCAAAGAGAAGTGTTCCGATACCAGGTGTGGTAATGAAAGAATTAATTCTCTGAGGATAAAGTCTATCTCTTTGTGTCTTAGTTGGGTTATATGCTAGTTTAACTGCATCGTTAATAACACCACGTTGCTGACCTGCAGGTGAGAACCATGGATAAGCAACAATATTTGTGCGAGTCATTAGACCTGCAACGTCTCCATTACATGGAATATAACGGAATTGGTTGTTAAACCTGTCATACATGTATTTGTAACCACTATCAAATACACCATAGGATGAAGATGATATAGGACTGAAGAAGTTAATTACATTTTCAGTCTGAGTTTCTGTGTTGGTTACGTTAACAACATTTGCTCTGTGTGGGCTAATGGTTGCCATACAATCCATTCTATCTCCTGCGATAGAGAGTAGTTGGTTTGCTTTTGCTTGAGAGTCAGACTCTACATCGCAACCTGGTCCCATAATGAGGTAATCAACTTCTACCTCATCTTTGTTAGCAAATAATCTGTAAGATGTCATCAAATCGGCTAATGTAGCCTTCATTCCACCCTTAGTTTCATTTGCGGGGATGGAACCATAATCTTGACCGCCTGTTAGGGTATAAGTTACATTACCCAATCCAGAGTATGTAACTCCTTGTGCATCTAAACCCCATAATCCATCACCAGTTGTAACTGGAGTACATACGGTAGAGAATCCACAAGCAGTTGGAGTAGTTCCCCATTGAGTATCTTTAGATTCAGATGGGTTCTTACCTGCATATAGATTATCTGAGTAAAGTGCAATATAATCTTTATAGTAAGTCTTAAGTGGTGGATTTATTGAAGAAACAGCGTCTTTTGCCTTAGAAAGGTTGAGATGCTTCTCCATAATATTTCCTTTGATGCCGGTAACTCTACCTTCATCATCCACTAAAACAACGTGCATACCGTCATTCTTACCCTTACGAGTATCAACATAGTTACTGTCTAAGGGTTTTGGTGCTAATGTCTTCCAATAAACGGTAGCATTCTTAATTCCTAGTGTTTGCTCATCATACCAATCTTTAACTGATGCTGGAGTATATGCTGTATTAGCAGAGTGTCCAGTAACGATACCAGAATTATTAAGGAATTGAATAGATGAATCTGATTTAAATGCAGCAATCTGATTACCTTCAGCATAATCGATTGGATAGTATGTTGTTATACCACCAATTGCTGAAATTCTATCAGTAATCTTAACATCAATTGTACTATTACTATTAGTGGAATCGGTGCTTACACCAGTAATAATTCCCTTCAGGAACCCTGTGAATCCACCTGTGGTTCCAATTCCTGGAATAATGTTTCCATCAATATTACATGTAACAGCAAATCCAACAGTAGCACCAGCAAGTGCTAAGTCATTAGTGCTAATACCAATTGTTTGGTCTGCAATGTTATCAATTTGACAAACCGTTAATGTATTTGCCCAAGTTCCTGGGTTCTTAGCACAATATGTAAAGGTTGAGTCACTTTGATGATTGTTTAGGTAATCATCATAATTATAGACTTTGAGAACTGCGGTAGAAGCAACACCAACACCTGCGTTTGAGTTGTTTAGGTTGTCACCTGCTGTTCTAACGACTTTGAGAACACCTCCATAAGATAAGAATGAAGATGCAGTCATCCAATATTGATACTGTGCATCAGTAGATATTGGCTTACCAAAAGTGTTAACCAAATCCTCCTCTGTGGAGATATTGATTATGTCATCGACAGGTCCAATTTCAAAAGGTCCAGCAATTGCACCAATATTATCTAATACATTATCAGCTCTTCCTATCGTTAAGTCAACCTCCCTAACTAATACTCCAGGAGATAATTGAGGAGTAGCCATGTGTTTGTTCTCCGAGTCTCATTTAATCTAAAAGTATTTAGAATTTGCAGCTTTTTCGATGGGGAAATGTGACGTGAACACTTACCAATCTGGATATTGCCAATCTACGAAAGGAGTTCTTCTATTTCTACTAGCAATAATTCTTTTTACAGTACACACTTTACACTCATATGAATAAGAAGATGCTACTGCTCCTCTATTTTTACGAGTTCTATAAAATCCATCTATCAAATTCTTTTCTTCCCCACAAACCCTACACATTCTTTCAAGCAGCAAAAGATGACCTAACTTTATCTGCTTCTCTATTTCCATCTACCGATATTCCCACATATGAGCCATATCCCCATATTCGTCCGTAAACCACCTATCACCATCATTATCAACAAAACTTTCATCATCAGTTCCATCAATAACAAATCCGAATGGAGCCATATCCTGTTCTATTTGGTTTTTCTGTTCCTCATACAATCTCTTACGAACATCTTGATCAGTTAATTCTTTAAAGTAATCGGTTTGAACTAACCATCCATATATTACCAGACACATTGCAAGATCATCATTACATCCTTCTTCTGCTTCAAACGAGTTGTGTTTTTGAATAAAAGTAGTTAATTCACTAATAATTTCATAATCTTTGAAAATAACCTTATCTTCTTCAATAAGAGTCTTTAAATTAAGAGATCCAACCTTCTTAACCGTCTTTGACATCTTGACTCCCATTTGAGTCTTTTTACCAGAGAATCCCTGACCAATAACCTGACCTGCCCTTCCTCTCATAGATGCCATAAGAAGATTTTCATATTCTAAGTCAAAATGTATAATAGATGCTACTTGATCTCCTATATCATTTACCTCACATAAAATAAATGCCTTATTATATTTTTGTGCAATCTCATAAATGATACTTGGGAAAAGCATCGGTTTAATTTCATTATTCCTATACTTACCAACTACTTTATGAGGAAACTCAGTAATATCCAATAAAACAAACGCAGAATAATCTTCACTAACTCCTCTGGCTACATCTACTGTCATTAAGTAGTCATGACCTTTAATAGGATCTTCATAACAATCAAAACCTGCTCTTCTCTTAATGGGATTATCATACACTAAAGTTCTCAATTTACTAGGAGCAATAAGAGTATCAACAGATCCTAAGAATTCACATTCAAACTCAATCTTAAATTGTTGTTCAGATGTATTAGCAATAGTCTGTCTTTTCCATTCAGCATCTCTTCCAGGAACCTCTGACCAATGAACCTCTGTAGGAACATATTCATTCTTCGATCTTTCTGCGTCATGCCAATACCTATAAAAATGATTCATACCATGAGGGGTAGAAACCATTATTACTTTTGTTGTTTTACCAGAAGTAATAGTAGGATAAACGGAACTAAAGAATGCTTCTGCAATATGATTTGGAACGAACGCGAATTCATCGAGGAAGAGGATGTTAAACGACATACCTCGGACAGCAGACGCAGATGTAGAAGCTGCCAATATCTTACTGCCATTCTCTAACTCCAAAGAACCTTTGTTCCATGATATTATACCTTGCTGCATCCATTTAGGTAAATTTTCATATGCAGTCTGTAACCTTGCCAACAATTCCCTAGCAGTTGCTGCTTTGTTTGCAAGAATACCTACATTAACACTATCATTAAAAACAATATAATGTAAAAGATAAGAAACCACAGTAGTAGACTTACCAGTCTGTCGTGGCATCTTACATATATTAAATCTATTATTATGGAAATTATCAATTAATTTTTCTTGGAAATGATAAGGTTTAAATTGAACCAAACCTTCGTCAAGAGAAACGATCTTCATATAAGTTTTAGCAAAATACACAGGATCCTGCGTACACTTCATAAATTCAAGAATCTGCTCCTCACTGAATTCATAAGCGACATTTGCCTTTTTTAAATTGGGATTACCTAGATAAATGTCATCCATTACATCATCTCATATTTTCCAAATGTATCTTTAGTATTTAACATAAATTTTTTATCATGATCTATTGTTCTTCTAGTCATATCAAGTAATTTTTGTAAATTCTCTACTTTCTTCTTTAATTCTTCCGTCTCCTTATCTTCCTCCCGTTTGGAGGAGGGGTTCTCCTGGGTCATAATCCGATACTTGGTAGTTCCAGAGTTTGGCATCAGGATACACTTTTCTCACTTGATCCTGAACCTCTCTGCGTGAGGGGGTTTTGACGTAGGGGAAAAACATTTGAATGCTTTGTGTGCGTCCTCTCCACGACAAATTTGCAGTTATTATATTTCCAGTCTTTCTTGGTAGATATGTGGATTCACTTACTCCTCCACCATTGCCACCACCAGAGCCGTTGCCATTGCCACCATTGCCATTGCCACCATTGCCATTGCCATTTCCATTCCCGTTATGGGACCCATTACCGTTGCCATTCTTCTTTTTATCCTCCTTATCACGGACAAGCCATCCTAACCTACTGGTATGATAACCACGAGGGATAGGTTTACATTTTTTATCTTCATTACAATAATATTCACCTGGAGGGCATTTTTTCATGAATAACGACAGGCTCTCCTAGTATTTATTCTTCTAAATCATTACAACCTGCATAAGACTCTGCCATACTGCCACCAATTTCTGAACCGGCATCCATTCCCATCATCGAAGCAGCACCTGCAAGAACCCACCCAACAAAGGGAATACCAGTAAGGGAGCTACCAACAGTAGCCCCAACGCTACCCCCGACAATCTTTCCCGTAGATTTACCACCTCCTCTTGCTTCAATGCAAGCGATGGTTTTGTCACTAAGTTTTTTGCCTTGTGCTGACGGATCGATCCAGGTGTTATGGTTCGAGACCGGTCCACCATGATGTGTCTTACTACCGACTGTGTATTGTTCTTTGGTCTTAACCGTGTTGTTAGCCAATCCCAGAAACCCACCTTTGGTTTTTACATCCCGTTCCACATGCATAATCAAAGGGTCGTTCGCACGATAATTAATTGCATAACCATCCTTACCTGCTCTCACACTGTAAGAAGTATATTCACCAACTGGCATATTAAGTTGAGGAAATTTACTCTGCTTAGAAATCATTCCTATCATCCCTATATGAGACAAAGCAAATAAACTTCCAACTGTTCCAATTGATATCCACTTCCACTTCTCATTCATGAAATTATAGCAAGGCTCTTTTATATAGGCTTCTTTAACCTAAAGCAATAGCAAGACCTATTGATGTTTTCCCAGATAATGCAGTAAGAACATTAGTAGAACCAATAGTTATTGATTCGTACGCTGTTAGAATGCCCACCGTAGTAATACCAGTTACACCCAGAGTATTGATAGTAGCAATACCAGTTACATTTAAGTTTCTGGCAGTTTGTTCATCATATACAATATCTCCCGTAACATCCAAATCACCAGTAATAGTAGCACTACCTTTAACATATAGTGCAGTAGCAGCATTTGTAGTTCCTATACCTACATTTGCTGTAGTAACAATACCTGTAGAATTAGATTCCCATATGGTACTACCCGCACTTACACTAGCAAATTTAAAGTTCTTTCCTGCTGCCTGAGAAGTATCAACTGTTAGATACATTCCATCATAAGCACTTAAATTAGTGGCAATACCAGTAATATCCTCAAGATACTGTAACTCTACTGAACCACCACCTCCAAAGGTTGCTAATTGGTGCTGAACTCTTTCAACAAACAACTTATAGTGCTTTTGTAATTGATCAATAGTTACAAAATTTTGATCTATAGGAGTAAGAGGATCGGAATTGTTAACATCTGGTGGTTCATTTAAAAGACCTTCACTTAAAGTTTGCTGCTCTCCTTTTATTTGCTCAACCAGTTTATATAATTCAACAATATTAGTAGAAGCATCTTCAAATTTAGTATTTAATTTAGAAATATCCCTTGATACATTCTTTTTTAAATCACTAATAGTATCATCATAATATTTTACTTTAGGAAGATTCTCAACTTCTTCTCTTAATCCACCTAGATAATTCTCAAAAACTTTATAAGAATCATAATTCTTTTCTTGAGTTTCAGCAATCTGTTTTTGAATATTTTGATTGAGTTTATTATATTGACTCAAGATCTGCTTTTTAAGTTTTCTATCATCGTCCTTAAATTGGTGATGATGATCCCAAATCTTAATAGCAGTTTCTTTTAACTCCTCATATATTTTATTTTTAGTTTCTTCAATAGTCTTTCTTACATTCTCAAATTCAACTTTATTTTCAAAATCTTTCAGATCAAAGTTTTCAGAAATCTCTGTGACTTCTTGATCTATACGATCTCTAATAGATTTAATATTATCCCCTACTTTAATAAAGTCATCATCAATTACACTAAAGGTCTTTCCAATCCATGTAAAATCAGGAACCTCATTAACTTCATTAACCCATTTAGGGAACTTGGGAATTGATTCCCTAACCTCTTCTATCTTCTTGTCTAAGGAATTAATATCAGTATCATAATATTTAACTTCCGGAAGAGATTCCTTCAATCCTACAAGTTTTCCTTCTAATTCTTGTAGTTGTTCGTCATAGTATTTTACTTCCGGTAAATTAGCAATATTATGCTTAACATTATCAATTTGATCACAAATTGCTTCTACCTCAGCGTCATAATATCTTATTTCTGGAACAGTAGGAATACTAGATTCTACTTGTTCAATCTGTGCTGCAAGTTCTTGTAGTTCTTTATCGTAATATTTTATTTCTGGTATTTCTGGGATATCTCTACGGATATCATTAACCATCTGAACCAATTCTGGCCAAGGAGGAACTATATCTTTAACCTCTGCAAAAGACTCTCCATTAGCATCTTCTAGAGTCTGAACAGCTTCTTCTAATACTTCTTCTTCCTCTTCAACAACAAACTGCTCAACAGAAGGTAATTCCGTTTCAGCTTCTTCTGTTATAAATTCATCGAGTGATGGCAATTCACCTTTATTAGTAAAATCATCTATCGACGGTAATGGATCCGACATTGTATGAGTATCTGAAGTACTTTGGGATTCCTCTCCCTGATTTATTTAGATTCTTCCTTTGCTCCATTTTTAAGAAGCTTAGCAAGATCTGAAGTAGATCCTACAAATAATGCATTATTAACAGTAGATGGTCCTTTTTGTTGTGTTTCTTCTTCTACATCTTTTAATTTCTTCTGCAAATCCATCAACTTATCAGTTGCATCAGAAACACTCTTAATCAACTGCCCAGCTACTTCATATGCTCTAGGCATCTCACTCTCTTGAGCAAGTTCAAGAATACCGTTAATTGCTTCTTGACCTTTTTCTATAATACTGTAAAGGTTTCCACGAGTATATTCATAGTCTTTAGTAATATCATCTTTAGTCAACCTATCCGGTTTCTGTTCAGGAGTAATTCCTACAGATTCAGTTTTTACAACTTCAGCAGTAATATTAAAAGCATTATCTAATCTATTTGCCATTATCCATTCCAAGTAGATGTTCCACTAAATCCAAAGTCATCTCCTTCTTCTACTAATGCATTATCAGCAGATGTAATAGATTTAACTGATGTTCCTCGAATATGAGCAAGTTTTGTAGTTCCATCTTGCCCTCTCTTAACGGTAATCTTATTACCATCTACTGCTTTAACAAATAGTTCTTCTCCACCAACATCAATATAAACGCTAGTTTCTCCTGAAGCAGTGATAGTAGATCCATCATCTACCTCAAACGTAGTTTGAGTCTTAGTTATATCCTGAGCAAGGTTAGTAAGAACAGTTCCATCATAATTCTGAATTGCTCTTGGAACAACAGAATACGTAAGATTGCGTTGTGCATTTGAAGTATCTGTCCCTGTAAGATAATTGACAGTAGACTTTGTAATGATATCCTTGGAAGCGTCTGTAACAGGACCAAATAGATATGTCTTAGCAGTAAATCTTAATGTATAAAGAAGAACTCTTCTACTTTCAAAGTCTCCTTCATAATCATCCTGAAATGTAATATTTTCTAGAATAATAGGAATATCTCTCTTTTCATTAATAGATCCTACAAGATTAACCGACAAGTTGTAGGAAGGTTGGAAATAAGGTAATATTTGTTCTATGACTTGTAATGCATCATCATTTAATTTACACATAAGAGCAAGTTCAAATTGCATGTTATAAGGAACTGGCATATATGCCTTTTTCTCATCAGGAGTATCTGAATCAGGATTCTGAACAACAATCTTTTGAGTAGTGGTTACCTTTCTTGCAGGATCATATGTCAATCCAGTAAATTCAAATGACATCCTGGGCAAACTCAAAGATGTTGCTTTATTCAAATCTGGTGATTGATTCAAACGCGCTAGAAATTTCTGAGTTGGTCCATAAGCTAAAGGAACTCTTATCACATCAGTTGTAGCATCTGAAGAGTCTTTATGCTTAATGGAAATACCATTAAACAGAGTACCAAATGAAATAATGGTCCTCCTCAATATTTCGTTATAAAAATACTCAAACATTGTTATGATCCTAGTATATTATATTTAGGGTATACCGAAGGGGTTCTGTTCCGTAAAGTCTAAAATAGCATCCGCTTCGGTTTCGATATTGATATTATCAGCAAATCCATCCTCTGGAGGATCCTCACTAATCAATCTCAATGCATGAACTGCTCCAGTGCTTGAACCCGTTAGATCTTCTCCAATACTAAACATTCCAGAAACATTTGTAACTTCCAATACATTAGTAGAAGCATTCCAAGTTCTTACTCTTCCAGTTACTCCTGTTATTGAACCTGTTATAACTTCATTAAATGCGAAGTTACCACTATTATCAAGTGAAGGATCACCAATTGTAAGCGTAGGACTAGAAGTATATCCTGCACCAGCATTAGTTAAGTTAATAGAAGTAATAGTTCCCGCAGAACTTACAACAGCTTCAGCAGTTGCAGTAGTACCCACTCCCACTGGTCCTGTAATAGTAACTGTAGGTGCTGTAGTGTATCCAGAACCTTCTGAAGTTAATGTAACCACTCCAACAGTCCCATCACCAATAAAGGCAGTTCCTGCTGCTCCAGAACCTCCTCCTCCAGTAATCTGAAGAGTTGGTGCTACAGTATAACCCGATCCTGGATTTGTTATTAAAACCTTTTGAACAGATTTTAAGTTATCACTAATATTCAGATTGCATACATTGATTCCAGAAATCATTGAAGCTGTAAGAATACCAGTTACCCCTTGAGCCACAGAGCTTATACCAATGGTTGGAATAGCACTATATCCACCACCCCTATCACTAAGAGTAATCAATCTAATAGAACCTTCAGTATTGAAACCAACTACAGCAGTTGCTGTTGCTCCTGTACCCACAACAGTAAGAGTTTGTGCAGATCCTAGAATTGTCGAAGTTCCAGCCTCAGAAGTTCCATCATAATCATCACCGATAAGGGTATCATCAATTTCATCAACACCAGTATCAATAACCTCATCCTCGTAACGGAAGAGTTCACATTTCAACGTATATACGTAAGTTTGTCTAAGTTGATAGAAAGGTTTTTCATGTTCAACATACTTAATTTCAAACAACCTATCACCTAAAGGAAAATAGATTAAATCCCCTTCTTTAGGTCTGGTAGTAAGTTTTACATTTGCCTCATTCGACATCAAAGGCTCAATATAAGTTTCCCATCTTTCCCTAGAAATAATCAAAGTTACTTCATTGGTCTGTTCAATACCAAATTTAGAAAGTAAGGTAGGATTTTCTCCATATCCATCAAAATTATCAACATATGCTTCTAATGGATATGCATCATCAAATTTAGAACGTATAACTTCTCTTATGATGGATTTTTCATCCATATATTTTCGAGGCATATAATGCACCTCGACACCATACATCCGCAACTGTTCGTTGACGAGATCTTGAATTAAATTCTGTTCAGATCTAGCACCTTGTTGAAAATACGGATTAAGTGCCATGATCTTAACCTATCATATCTAAAGGTGGTAGTTCATATGTATTAGACATTTGTTCTCTGATGATTTCTAAATCTTTTTGTGCATCATCATAGATTTGTCGTCCATTTAATTCTACTCCACCAGGCAATTTAACTCCTTGGAATTTAAGTAAATTCTGTCCCCACTGTCTCTTAAGAAGAGCAGTAGTATATCTCTTTAAGAAAGAATCATTCCATACTCTATTATAATCACTTGGATCCATTAATCTAAAACATTCCAGAACTATCCACTCATCTTTATTCACAGCTCCCCAATCAATATCAAGATATAATCTATCTTGTCGTTGATTAAATCTAATTTGCTTATCAGTAGTTAATAAAAAATCAATATCAGACAAATATGTCTGTGCCATTGCATAGCTTAAAAGTCCAGTATGTCCAAGATTAAATGCAACATCGTTTAGAAACAATTGATATTTGATACTAAACATATTATTGGATATTGAATTACTTCCCCCAAAACGAAATATTTTATCTACTCCAATAACTGATGGGGGAACTTGTATATAATTGCTATTCTCATACCAAGTAAAAGTAGTTGCTACCCCTACAATAGTTGAAGATGCAGTCTCTGTTGTTATTCCTGTAGTCTTCTTACCACTAGCCATCGAGGCTTTTCCTCGATCAATATCATCTTGTGTAAATTTATATTTTAAATATGTCTTAACTACACCGTCAAAATGCCTTTCTTGAAAATATTGAATGGCATCATCTACAATATCTTCTACTTGTTCATCAGCGACATTAATTTCTAAGACAGGAGCACCTAACTGCCTCTTACAGTAATTAATGAAATCGGTTCTACTTGCCGGTTTAGACATTTATACAGTACCTCTACAATATTTAGGGTGCGGAAGCAATTCCCGTATATACTAAAATATTTCCATTCACTATGTTATAAATCGTTGCTCCAGAACTTACTAAAACATTATAATCATATCTACCATTACTTAAACTAGAAGTATCCGTGGATCCCATAGATATCTCAAATACTCCTCCACCAGCACTAGTAAAACCTACAGTAAAGGTTCCTGTAGGTATAGTTGTTGCTCCTATACCAGCACTTTTCTGCATTTGAGCAGATCCTGTCCATACAGTGGTTGTTGATACCCCTTGAAAATCAAAAGCAACATCATTAACATCAGTTACATTAAAAGTACTTTTAAAATCAGCTCCAGTATATATGGTCAAATTGGCAGCATATGCTACCCCTGCTGAAGGATCAAATGTTAAGGATTTACTTGCCATTGACTAACTCCTTTAATAGGGACTTAATTTCACCAATTTCACCTTTTAAATTAGCAAGATCTTCCTCCATAGAATCAACTTTGGCATGATTTGCTTTTTTAGCATCACGACCTGCAATATAATGATTATATTCTAAAGAATTTACATTCACTATAGATCCTGTTTCTGGATCCCTAGCAAGATCTTTATGTCCTTCGATAGTGTAATTTTCCATATTAAGCTAAAGTTATGACCCTCAAATCTTTTACTCTAGGAACATACACCTGACTTGTAGATATCAAGCACAATTTAACTCTATAATAACGGAAAGATGGTAAATTATCTACACTAAATGTGTATTCTCTAAATGCCATTTCTCCTCCAAATCCATAACTATTAGTCTTAGGAACAAACTTATCAGACTGTCCATCATTCTCTTGTTTCTTAAGAACTTGACCCCTACTATTAAGGTTATTAAATCCAGGGAAAGGAGTAAAGATTGGTTCAAATCCATTCTTATTAGAAATTGAATAGAATGCTCTAACATCACCATCTACATTACAATGAGCATCTAATATAATTTTAATAGAACTAGCAGATTGCTCTAATACAATTTCCTTACTAATATACTGACAAGCAGTAGGATCATCTGGAATTGATTTTACTCTATTATCTTCAGCATAATTGGTAATTACACTATTGACCCTATTGTTAGTAAGAATGGTACTTACTCTTTGAGCATCAATTACAGGACTCACCTTATTATCAGTAGTTCCTAAAGTAAGTCTCATTTGAAGAGATTTGTTACCTGTTACAAGATCCAATCTTTCATCTTCATTAACTTTAGAACCAATTTGTCTTGGGCTAAGAAGATAATTAGGTTCACCGATAGTAACAGATTCAAATCCTTGATCAATCCAAGGAATTTCATTACCACTAATGCTTGGTGCAGAAGTTGTTCTTATTTCACATCCAAGAGTAGTGCCAGTCGTTGTTACATTTTGAACAACAGGAGTAATGATCTCAAATGGCATATTTTGAGTTGCCTTAATTTCATATCCACCAGCAAATTGCTCAGAATTAATGTATAGTTTTGGATATCCAACATCATTACTTCTATCATCATTGACTGTTCCAATTCCAGTCATATCAAGTTTAATATTATAGTGATCAAATGCAATTGATCCACTAGGTGATGTGGCAGTAGAAGTTGATAATCCATGAGTTTTGTTTATTCTCTTCAAACTCACTCCACCTAATTCATATTTGTAAACTGGAGTTCCAACAGCATAATTTACTTGATTATCACCTCTGGCAGAAATATTAATTACATTGCCAGTAACATTGTTATATTCAAGAATTTCTTTTCCAATCTTAACATAACCCCTATTGGTTGTTCCAACTCCCACATTTTCAAAATTCTCATAAACACTTCCATCATCTACACTTAAAGAGGCTTGAGTTCCAGTATCCAATGCATTACTCAATTTAGATGGTTTAACATCAGATTGAACATCAGATAAAGTAACTAAATTTTCGGTAGAATACATTCCATGATTTCTATGATATACCGTCATATGCAATCCATCAGATTCTACATCAATAGAGCTAATTTGAACGTCACCTCCATTAACATATCCTAATTCAGTTCTAACACCTGCACTACTAGTATAGAATAAAGTATTAGCAGTACCGACCTTGAATTCACCTTGAACACTACTCAATGTGAGTTCATTCGTCATTCCAATACCAGCAATAGTAAATCTACCACACATACCAACTGTTCCATTACCACCAGTTGATAGACCAATAGTAGTAATTCCAACAACATCACCTACGGAATATCCTGTTCCACCATCGGAAATAGTTGCAGCAGCGGCAACACCATTTTCAATATAGATATCAGCAGTTGCTCCTTTTCCAGTTCCAGAATAAGTTACCAGATTTACCCCAGAGAAAGTATAATTTCCATCTAAAGGAGTATATCCCATACCCACGTTAGCAATGGTCAAATCACCTGTTGCTGATCCACCAGAACCAACAATCTTACCCTCAGCCAGAGTTCCATCTTGCCAGAGAATATTGCCCATTTCATAGGAATCCCCAACAGTAGTTCCAAGACCAACTCTAATTTTTCTAGAGTGTAAAGCTATTGAATCGGGCTGAAGTATAGCAATCTGATTATTTCCTTGAGTTAATTCAGGATTATAGAAATCAACAGTTCCTGAAGCTTCAAACTCTGCTCTATAAAGAGTAAACTTCAAATCTTCCCACTGGCTTGGTTCCCATGTAGAAGCATTTTGAGATTTAAAGAGAGATCCTAAGTAAGGTTGGTTAGAAATAAAGGTATCTGTAAGAAGATCGTTCTCACCAATCCTAGAAATATAAACACTATATTTGGTGGAGTTAGATGCCAATGCTATAGCATATTCAGTGTTTCCACCTTCTAAGTAAACAGGAGCTTTAAATTCAACCGTAGTAGCAACTGATCCATCACCAGAAGTATTGATGTCATCAGGATCTAATACAATTTCAGAGAAAGGAAGAATATGTTGTGTTGGTAATCCATCCTTCATAGATCTAAGTTGGAAGACACAAGGTACATCCATATCATCTTTAGTTCTAAAGAAGATATCACACTTAGTAACAAATATACCACCTTCATCTTCAACCAAGAATGATTGTGCTAATGGGTCATACCATCCAATAATATTTTCATTAGTAGTTTGTCCAAGAGTTTGATGCGATACTACTTCAGTTCCAAGACTTCTCTCTACATTTCTACTTTGGAATTCTTGTCTCTGTTCGATCCTTGCATTTCTAACAGAAATGATATTTTCCTGAACTGTTTCCAAAGTTCCGGAAGCAGTAAATGTTTCATCTGTTAATGTAGTTGCTAAATCAGGATTATTATCAGGATCATTAGTAAGACTTAAAACTTTTGTTCCTGTTTCAAATCTTGGGAAATTGAAGTTATTGGGATTTGGAATAAAGAAAGATCCAATAAGAGTCGCTGAAATATCAGAAAGAAGTTTTACACCATCAATAGTTGCGACAGCTCCACTACTTTGTCCCACCAAAACCATTCCAGATTCCACCCATCCAAAATATTCACCTTGTGGTTCATTAGATAATGAGAAAGTATCTACATTCAATAAGGTTGAAGTTGATGAATAATTTGCTGAAAGTGGTTGATTGCTATAAGGATTGTTTACAAAAGTCTTTGTAGGAACATCATAAGGACCTTCCCTATGATTAGACTGTGCAACCCTAAAGTTAATTGTTGGAATTGAATCAGAAGTTACTTGACTTAATCCTGTAGGATTAACCAAACCAGTAACCTTTTCACCTACCTGGAAACTTCCAGAGGTCATTGATATTTGAAGAAGTTTAGGAACACAATACTTAGTGACATCTTCTCCATCAAAGAAAGCATAGAGTCTAGTTAAAGGCTTAACTTTCTTAGCAATAAATTCAACATTTCTAGATCTCATATATGGAATAAGATCTCGACTTACAGTTCTATCTCCTACAGAAGTTTCTTCAAAAGATTCTGTTACAATAGTCTGTAAACCAGTCCTAGATTCTTGACCTTGTTGTCTTGTTTCTCTTAAGGTTTCTCTAACAGTAGTTGTAGTATCTCTTCTAATCCATCGAGCGGGGTTTCCGAATCCACCACTAAAGTCATTAATCCAACCACCCATTCCAAATACTTCACCCTGCTCAGTAATAGTATTATTTCGAGTTGTATCTACAGTAGTAGTTCCGGTCCAATTAGTTTCCCATGATCCCCATACAACAGGACCAAAACCTGTTTGTGGATCTATACCATCATTTTCAACCATATCATTGAAAACCGAAGTATAATTTCCTTCAACATCAATAATTTTTGCGTCAAGTCTAGCAGTATCCACCCAAGTATCAGATGCTGGATTCAACTCCATAGTTCCCTGCCAGAAACTAATCAAGAAAGGAGTTACGCTTTCTGTTCTAGTTGCAAAGTTTTGCTTTAACCACTCAACTTCTGTATAATCAAGTGTTATAATATCATTATTTTTTCTAACATTAATTCCTTCAACAGTAGAGAATCTCAGATCATCAGTAGGATCATTATCTACTACAGGACCAAAAATTAGATCTACTGAATTTGTATAATGCTTTGGTCTTAATTCTTTATTCTTTCTATCAATAGAGTTATTAATAACCCAATCTTGTTCTTGTGTTACAAAGGTATTGAAGTTGTCAACAAAGAATCCTGACTTATACCGATTTAAACCATCAGCATCAGCCACAAACATATTAGCAGTATTAGTTTCCAATAAAGAGAGAGTTGTATAATATTCAAGGTTCTTAATTCTATTTTCAAGCCTCTTTATATCCTCCATTCTGAATCTCTTATGATTCAAGAATTCAAGATGAGCACCCTTCACATCATACAAATATGGAGGAAGTTTAACAGTAACTAATTCTATAGCATCATCTACTGGTACAGGTTTTTTGGGATTTTCTGCAGGCTCACCATATTTAACTTGGAAATTACCTTCCTTATCTAAGAAAATTCTATCAATTCTTGGAAGATAGAAAGAAAAATCTAATAACAAACTTTCATCAGATGCTAAAATTTCAGGAACTGAATCCCCACTTCCAGTAAAACTTCTTCCAAGGAATTCTAAAGGAGACCTATCTCCTTCAGCAACAGAAGCAATGGAAACAACCCTAGGTCTAATATCAATTATATCAGTGTTAGAAATACGATTAAATCTAGGTATATCAACACCATAATCATAATCATTATATGAATTAACAGTTATAATATCTCCGGTATCATTACTATCAAATGAACCATTAGAATAGTAAATCTTTATTTGCTTAGAAGGTGCTACAGCATCTGCATTTCTCTTAACAGTTCCATAATCATAGAAAGTAGCATCTTGTCCGTCAGTAAAGACATACTTGGGTGATATATTAAAACTAGGAGAATCGAGGGTAGTAATTACTGCTGATGCATCAGATTCTTGGAAATTAACAGTTTCTCCTTCTTTAAATAGATTCTGATTTTTATATAAGAATGCAATGGTAGAATCATTTATTTTATCGGCTACAATAGCAACAGCTCCACTATCTACACCAATCAGTTCTTCCCCAATAATCAATTCATTAGTTGTTGTGGATTGAGTAACTATTGAACCTAAAGCTGCTTTAGGACAAGATGCCTCACCAGTATCAGCTGACTCATAAATTCCATGAATTTCAATAACATCTGGATCATTAATAGAAATAATTTTATCTTGAACTCTAGTTCCAAATGGATAACTTCCATAAGTTAATCCATCATTTAAAGTTGTAGTTCCAATACCAGATCCTACTTGGCTAGAATAATTCACAACATGCGTCTTAACTCTATTTCTTATCTTTCTCTTAGCCTTTGGTTTCTGTTTCTTAACTGTAGTAATAAGAGTTGCACTTTTATTGGCAGTAGGAGGGCTCGTTAATCCACGAATAGTACATTGATTCCCATTTGTTCCAAAATCAAATTGATCTTCAGTCAAATCATGAGTTTTTCCATCTACTCCTATTAAAGAGTATCTCTTTGGAGTAAATGGTTGGAAAGTCTCACCAGTTGGCAATTCTGGAACAGGATTATCAATTACACCATCAGTGATTGTAACTGTAAATGTTTTTCTAATAATAATAGTTCCATCGGTCAAATCAACATCAGATATATTACGTTTTGGAAGAACTGTAAATAAAGTGTTATCCGAAGAACTTTCTAATTTTGTACCTACTATCTTAAGGTCAGATACATTTCTATAAGGTGTAACACTTGTAATACCAGAAGCTTTAGTAGGTAATCCACCATTACAAATTCCAGATACGGTTGTAACTCCAACAACAGTTACATGATCACTTCCAACACTAATAATTCTTGATAAAATTGGATCATCAGATATAGCAATATCACTATATTGAACCAAATTACCAATAGTAGTAATTCCTGGGAAATCTAGATTTGTACTTTGTATTTTCGTTCCAGCAGCCCCTTGATCAAGTCCAATAGTAGCAACTCCAACAGAAAATAAAGTTTTAGGAATTATATTGGCACTAAAGGTATTAATACCCGCAACTCCATCGTCTGTTCCATATAGGGATTTTACATCTGATATAGAATGCTCCGTAATTCCTATACAAATTCTTCCATTATCAACACCATTGATAATAATTGGTTCATTCTTAATAAAGTTACCTTCTGTTTCATATACAGTAACTGCAGTTCCAGCAGTTACAGATCCTCTTAAAAATCCTGTAGCACCACTTCGTTTTCCTTCAATAAATGCAGGAACAGATTGTGTAAGTGATTGGTTTAAACTAATATCAGTAAAACTTTGTACATCAAATAATGAAAGATCCCATTCATCTAAAGCCGCATTGGATGTGTCATAAGATGAAGATTCTAATCTAAAATCATAAACTCTAGCAAGACCAATTTCATTACCAGGAGCAGTTTCTGAATTAACACCAACCCTATGATCTCGTAAACTTAAAACATAAGTGCTACCAATACCTACAGTCGGTGTTCTATAAACACTATTAATTCTTACAGTAGGACCAGTATTATAAATTATATTTTGACTTTCTACTAATTTTGTGTCTCTAGGTTTTGGAGCATCAATAAATGTAGGGGATGTCATTTCAATTTCATACCCTTTCACATATGCTTTACCTGGAGATAACTTATAAAGCATTAAATCATCAGAGGGAACCTCACCACCAGGAGTAAATTGACCAGCCTGGAAAACCCCTCTATTTCCAACATTATCATTTAAAGAGTTTAAAACTGTAATATCAAAAGGTCTTACATCATAATTACCACTCTCATCAAAAGTTCTTCTTGCAAGAGTATCCGTTATATCCCATAAACCAGAACCCCCTGTAAACCCTCCTACTAATCCACCACCACTACCAGATTTACCTGGTTTTTTAGTTCTTAGAACACCATCAGTAATAGTTGCTAGTTCAACAAAAGCACTATCATCAAAATCATCTAATGCTTTTTTATAAAGGCTTAAAGAAATCTTTAATCTATCAGCTCCTGGTGCAGCATAATTATTATATCCTTGAGAATTATCATTTAATGACTCATCTATATCAGCATTAATAATCTCTTCATTTACGAAAAGACCGACTCTATAATTAGGAGTATCACCATATTGATCAAGAATAAGAGTTTCTTGACTTACTTGGCAAAATTGTCCTCTTACAAAATATACACCATCTTGAATTTGGAAAGAAGATCCTGTAACAGATGCATTATTGGCAATAGTAATAGCAAATGGAGCTCCAACTTCAATTGCAGTATTACCTAATAAACCTGAAGTTATTATCTGAGAACATGTTAATTCTTCACCATTTGCAAAAGTTTGGGTGGAATTATTAGAAGTACTAGATTGTAAGTAATTAATATACAGAGTAAGTTGATTTCTTTCAGAATCATCAGCTAAAAGAACTTTATCTACAACAGCAGTAACTCCAGATCTTTGCCCTGTTATTTTTGTTCCTACTAATTGATCTACATATGCAGATACAGGAACTCCTTGATAATTATTGTTTATCTGAACACCATAATAAATTTGATTATATCCTGTATTTCCTGGAATTACTTTTGCACCTTCTTTAAAAAAGTGCTGACCAAACTTCTCAATCTGATTTTGCAGTATAGATTGAAGAGTTGTTAACTCCCTAGCTTGAACCGGAAATCCTGGTTTAAATAATACCCGATAGAAATCATTCGATGCATCAAAATCATCAAAATATGGAGCTACATTTAAGTTTGTTTGCTGTGGCATGATTTCTTAGAACTGCAAAACAATTTTAATATCTTCTTTTTGGCTCGATGATCTAGTTATAGCAGGTCTATTATCAACAAAAATAATGTTGCCACTATATTTTTTCACTTCAGGGTTGGCAATGCCACTACTAAATGATTGGCCAAGGTAATATGTCTTATTATTTATTACGGTAGATAGACCTGTAAACCCATCATCAATTTGTAAAGTCGATCCCGAAGAAGGAACAATGTCTAAACTACCATCTCCTGTGGGAGAAGCAGTAAATTGATTTAAATTAAATCCATAGGTGGGTTGTGTCTGAGCAGTTCCAACTGTATTGAAACCAGCCATTGACCTATCTTGCCAATACTTAAGAACACCAGTAGTTTGATCATAGTTAATTACTCGACCCTGAGCCGTGGATCCAGTAGCAATAGTTTGTGTAAAGGTTGCATCAGCAGTAAATGTTGCGGAACTATAACCCGCTCCAGCTAATCTTAATGCTCCAACAGCACTGGCTTTATCAGCACTTAACAGAGCAGTAGATTGATATTGTTGGGGGTTACAAACAACACCCACTCTTGCAATTTGATTCCCTGTAATAAAATCAGGATTCTCATTATCATTTTCAATACGAGAATAAAGGAGAACATTCATTGCTCCTAATTCTCTATAGATGTTAGAACCATGTCCGCCCTGTGGTGAAATAATCACATCAAACAGAGGTCTAGTAGTTCCTGTTGGAACACTACCTGCTTCTAAATCTACACTTCCATAAGTGTATCCAGATCCTTGCTTAGAAATAACAATTGTGTCCACTTGTTGATCATTAGTAGTGGTAATTGTACATTCAGCACCACTTCCATCACCCTTAATAGGAACATTTCTATACTCCGTTCCCCCAGAAGGTCCAATTCCTTCTCCACGATTAGTAATGGTTACAATTTTAATTGATCCATCTATTGCATTATCTCTAACTGCTGCATCATCAGTGTTAGTTGACCAATCAGTAGGAACTGGCATAAAGTCAGTGGAATCAAACTTTACAATCTCTGCTGGTTTAATTGTATAAAGATACTTCCAAATATATCCATCTCCACTACTTCCCGCAGATCTAGGTTCTAAATCAGTGAAAGTTGGTTCATCTAATGAAGGTCTACCATTTGGGTTATCAGGATTAGTTCCATTTTGAAGACAAATATAAACTCTATAATCTTGGTTTACAATATAATAAGTTGCTGAATATAAATTAGTTGCACCAGAAACAGGAGCAGTATTAGATCTGCTATAATCCTGTCGATACATGTCATAAGTGGTTCCTGATGACCAAACCCTCTTAGTAACAACTTGTCTACAATCAGAAGAAGTAACCTTCTTCAATGCAATCATAGTATCCCAATAATCATCCTCTTCAGAAAAATTATCTTTAGGAGAAGGTGGAGTAGTATTCCAATCAGACTGATAATCAGTTGGGTTAGGTAATCCGATAAACGAATAATAAGAATTAGCAGTAGAAGTTACTCCAGCAACAAAATTCTTTGCATTTAACAGTCTTATCTGATCAGTTATAATGGCAGCCATTTGGACAGAGATTTTTCTTTATTTATTATAGTTAATTACGAACTTTTGAAGTTTTTAAACTTCAGAGCAGCAGATCTTCTTACAACCATAGAAGTAGAGATTCCACCAACTCCTCCATCAGTATAAGCATTATAAGAATTACTTTCAGATCTAGATGGAAGAATGATCTTACCCCAACTATATGATCCAAAATAATTACCAGTTTGGATTCCAATGCCACTGAAGGAAGGCCAATCACCATCCCAAGTAAAGTTGTCACCAATCTTAACAAATACTCTTTTACAATGAGAGGTTCCTATTCCTACTCCATCAGTTGCAACACCCGTAGGGGTATTAACAATTTCAAAGGTATTAACCTCATATACATTATCTACAAATGCAGATCCTATTCCGATAGTAGCACCATCAGATGCATATGCACGTATAGAAGTAGTTGCGATTCCCACATTAGAATCATTAATAACAAAGTAATCACCAGTGCTAATTCCACTAATAGTAACCGCAGTTCCTGCAATAGTAGAATTTCTTAGATCAGAACTGAGTGGTATATGAAGATCGAAAATTAATTGATATCCAGTTGAGACTCCAACAGTTGTAGTTCCAAAACCAACAACTATACCATCATCTCCACTGTAACTAGTTATCTTATTTTCCTCCTCAGACCAAGTTGGTGGACTAATAAGAACAGCAGGAGGATTGGATGATGTATATCCGGCTCCGATACTAGTAATTGCAATACCAGTAATTGTTCCAGCAGCACCAATGGTTGGAGAACCAAATGCTGTGGTAGATGTAGATCCAACACCAACTTCAGTTCCATCAAGAGAAGTAGTTGCAAAACTTACTGTAGCAGTGCTATATCCAACACCACCATCCGAAATAGCAACAGAAGTAATTGTTCCTAAACCAGAAACAATAGCAGTTCCTATAGCAACACTCTTATTCTCTTGAGAAATAAACTTAACTTTCTTCTGGAAAGTAAAATCAACAGTAGCACTTCCTAAAACCTCATCCTGAGGATCAAAGAATGGTCTCAAACTTTCAACATAAATGTTAGTAGATCCAGACCCTACAGATTTAATAATATTAGATCTAGGGTTAATAACTGGTTCATAGATTTCTCTATCTTTACCAACTCCTTTTTCGTTAATAATCTTATCTTCAGTCTGTCTACACCATACAATAGGTCTTTGAAGATCTGAATCACCACTATTTCCTGGTCCATAATATGGAGGAGTCTTAACAAGATCTGTAGAATTAACACTTAATGGAACCCGTACAGTTTCTTGTAACCAAGTATCTTGACTTTCTAGACGACCAATAGTTAAACTATCACCTTCTTTAACAGTTTCTAGAACTGCTTTCTCAACCACATCTTCAGATCCAGTTCCCTTATAGAAGATAATTTCAATAGTATCACCAATCTTAGGTGCTTCAGTAAATGTAACTACACTTCCACCTGGGAACTTATATCCCTTACCAGGAACTTGAGGAATATTATTAACAAAGACAAGTAAGAGATCGTGTTCAACAATCTTAGATCCTTTCTTAGCAACAATAGAAAGAGTGTCTCCATTAACAGTTAATGGGAAATCAACTCTACTTCCATCAATATATCTTTCAACATTATCAGTAACTTGTAATTGACCCACAGACCATCCAGTAAATTCATCACTAAATGTCTCTTGAATCTCCAGATAGAATTCTACAAATGATTTACTTGGATCAGTTGGAATTCCAGTATTTCCACCAATAGGAACTGTAAGTTTTTCAAGATTACCATATCCACTTCCAGTCTTAGTAACAGTAAAGCTAATAACACTAGATCCTTGACCAACTACAATATCAACTTCGGCACCTGTTCCAATTCCAGTGCTGCCAGTAGCATATGTTACTGCGATACCAGCATAAGAAAGTGGATCATCAAAGACAACCTTAGAATACCCATTAACATATCCTCCTCTTGCGTAGATATGATTTCTAGTAGATACTCCACTATTAACTTCAAATGTCTTGGAATCTACAATACGTAGAACTTCACTTCCATCTATAGCAGGATCAAATCCACTAGCAGATTCATTACTCTTTCTAGGAGCAATAATAGCAGCCTGACATGAACCAAATCCAACATAATAAGTAGGAACCGTTGCAACACCAACATTAACTTCAAATTGTGTAGTGCTATTAACAGCAGTAACAGGAGTTCCTGTATAATAAGGATCTGGTTTTCTAGGATATCTATGAACAGTTGCATAATTATCTCTAGAACACCTGAAGTTCAATGATTCAGTTCCAATCTTAATACTTTGACCCGTCAAGAGACTATGACCAGCACCAATGGCAACTGTTAAAATACCAACAGAAGCACTATAAGTTGCAGTAGAAATACTATAGTTGGCAGTCTTCGATGTTCCAACATTTAAAGTAATAGTATCTGAAGTCTTAGAATCTATATTGATAGCAGTGCTAAATCCAGGATCAGTATATCTTGGATAGGTATGAATAGATGCATAATCATCCATTGAACACCTAAATGACAAACTATCTTGCTTCAACCTTACACTAGTGTCTGCATCTAATCCATGTGAAGGAACTGTAAGAACTAAATCCCCCGTATCAGCATTATAAGTAGCATCTGTAACATTATGATTTACTAAAGTAGAAATACCAACATTAACAGTAATTGTATTGGTATCTACTGCAGTAATGGCAGTTGGATATCCAACAGGATCTCCTGAACGAGGATATGACTTGTTAGTTGTATAACTATCCATCGCACAAGTGAATACTATAGAACCAGTATCGATTCCAACAGTATCATTAACAGAATAACCATGACCTGGAATAGTTAAAACTAACTTACCAGTAGTTGCATCATAAGTGGCATCTGTAGCAGTTGTGGTTCCAACACCAACAACATTCAAACTTCCAATACCTGCACTTACAAATGTATGGTTGTAATTGCCACCACTAGTAACAGCACCATTTACAGAACTTACATATCGATGAGGATAAGCACCACCAGCAACAATAGCACCTGAAGTAGCAGAAACAAATTGATGAGTAAATTGATCCCCTACATTAGCATATCCAACATTAATTGCAATATCTCCATCATTATGTGTTAATCCATCAGTAGCAGCTCTAACAAATGTATGAACACCAGTATTTGTAGAAGGTGCAACTGGTAGAACATTAACTCTAAATGTATTTGTAGTTACATTA